>Ga0182739_1000040_pt1 | contig 313134 bp, 261 predicted proteins | sample eDN5th30CBELigBY_FD_128873 | JGI IMG/M metagenome (GOLD analysis project Ga0182739, IMG submission 128873) | Enriched backyard soil microbial communities from Emeryville, California, USA - eDNA 5th pass 30_C BE-Lig BY (version 2) (version 2) | ecosystem: Environmental > Terrestrial > Soil >... | reverse complement strand
GGAGCCTTGCGTCGCGGCGAACGGGAGGTTGCCGGCGGTCCCGAGGGCACTGTGCCGCGATCGGTTTGTCGATGCAAGTATCGATTTCATGTTAGTGAAACTTATGGTTCAATCGTAGCGGACAGGGCGGGCGCGACGGCAGCGGCGGCGCGCACGGGGACCGGCCCGGCCGGCCGGTGGCCGGTGCTGGCCGGCGGGGATCGTTGCTATGCTGCCTCGCGCCGTGCCGATGCCGGCCGAGTCCGGGTTCCGATGTCCGAATCTTCCGCTGCCGACGCGATGGCCGATCTGCTCGCCCGCTGCGGCGCCGGCGAGCCGGCTGCGGCCGAGCGCATCACGCCGATCGTCTATGCCGAGCTCAAGGCCCTGGCGGCGCGTGCGCTGCGCGGCGAGCGTCACGGCCATACCCTGCAGACCACCGCCCTGGTCAACGAGGCCTGCCTGCGCCTGCTCGGCCAGCGGCAGGTCGATCCGGCCAACCGGGCCCAGCTCGTCGGGCTCGCCGCGCAGGCGATGCGGCGCGTGCTGGTCGACTACGCGCGGCGTCGCCAGGCCGACAAGCGGCCGCATCCCGACCAGCGGCTGGCGATCGAGGAGATCGACCTGCCGGCGGCCCAGGCCGACCTGATCGGCCTTGATGCCGTGCTCGATCGCCTGGCGCAGCTCAGCCCACGCCAGGCCCGCGTGGTCGACCTCAAGTTCTTCGCCGGGCTGGAACTGGAGGAGATCGCCGAGGTGCTCGCCATCGCCCGGCCGACCGTGGTGCGCGACTGGCGCATGGCGCGCGCGTGGCTGCAGCGCGAGCTGGCCTGACCGCGAGCGGGCAGGGCCGGCGCCTCACTCGAAGTCGTCCGCGAACAGCCGGTCGTCGCCGATGACGGTGAACGTCACGCGCTGGGGATGGTAGGTGACCAGGCCGACCGACGGCGCCGCCACGACCTTCGCGAAGGCGCCGGTGACGTTGCCGGCGACCGCGATCGTGCACGAGGTACCCAGGGCCGGCGTGGCGTCGAAGCTGACGCGCAGCGTGCCGCCGAGGGCCAGCGTGCCGGTCGCGTCCAGGCCAGAGCAGGTGCTGCCGGTCGCGCTGCGGATCGCCAGCGTCGAGCCCGGCTGCAGCCCGACATCGCCGCGCACGGCGAGCGTGCCGTAGGGCAGGGCGGCATCACCCGGCGCCAGCGTGCCGCCGTGGGCGACGTCGGTCGAATGGACCGTCCCGTTGCCGGCCAGCGCGGCGCCGGCCTGCACCCGCACCGACCCCACGGCGCCCGGTCCGGTAGCCGCCGGGCTTCCGTTGGCCACCAGGGTGCCGGCGTCGATCGTCCAGTGCTGTGGCGCGCCCCAGGCCGCGGCAAGGCCGCTGCCGACCAGGGTCCAGGTCCCGCCATCGATCTTGCGGTAGGCGCCGAAGCCCTGGTAGGCCGCCGCGCTGCGCACGTCGGCCGCGCTCAGCTGCGCCAGGTCCAGGGTGCCGCCCGTCGCGCCGCCGAGGGCGAGGACGTCGGCGGCCTGGCCGGTGCTCGACAGCGCGATCACCGTGCCGGCAAAGCGGGCGCCCGGCTCGATCACCAGGCGGTTGCCGCCGCCGAGGAACTCGATCGCGGGCGCCGGCGGCTGCACCGCGGGCGCGTACTGCAAGCCGCCGCCGATGTGGCCCGACGTGACCACCGTCGCAGCGCCGGTGCCGGTCACGCCCGTGCCGCCGCGGCCGCTGATGTCGAGGCGGTCGCCCGCGCCGCCGTCGCCACCGGCGATCGCACCGCGGTTGACCAGGGTCGCACCGGCCATCACGACGCCGGCACCGCCGCCGCCGCCGCCGCCGTGCGTCACGCGGAAGACCGAGGTATCCAGGCCGCGCTCGCCGCCGGTGCCGCCGACGATCGTGCCGGTATTGGTCAGCGTCGCGCCGGTGCCCAGCCAGGCGCCGGCACCACCCCCGCCACCGCCGCCGCCCCCGCTGAGGCGGCCGGCGTTGTCGCCACCGCGTCCGCCGTTGCCGCCGTAGAGGCCGGCCTCGTTGGTCCAGGACCCCGTTATCGCGGCGCCGGGTGCGCCGCCGCCGCCCCCGCCCCCACCGCCGCCGCCCGCATCCTGGCCGCCCCCGTTGCCACTGCCGCCGCCGCCCCCACCGCCGCCGATGCCGTCGTTGCGCGGACCGCCGCCGGCACCGCCACCCCCGCCGGCACCGCCGAACAGGCCGACGCTGCCGACACTGGGTCCGGCCCCGCCGGTCCCGCCCTGGCCGCCGTTGACGCCGCCGCTGCCACCCGGCGCCAGCGTGCCCGGCAGGGTCGTCATGCTGGTGTTGTTGCCGCCGCCCCCGCCGCCGCTCAGGACCTGCGCCGACGGATTGCCGCCGGCGGTGCCCGGCTGGCCCGGCGTGCCGGGCACCAGGCCCGCCGTGCCGCCCGCGCCGCCGGCATTGCCCGGGCTGACGCTGCCGGGTGTGCCGCCCTCGCCGCCGGCGTGGCGATCGCTGCCGGGAAGGCCGCCGGGGCCGCCATCGATGCCGCACACGTCGCCGGCCTCGCAGGCCTGGGCGGCGGGCAGGGCGGCAGCCATCGCCCAGGCCAGCGTGGCGCCGATCGCGGCGGCCGCGCGGCGGCGTCCATCAGCCCGTGTCTTCATCACATCCTCCTGCATCGTCGGTCCGATCCGTGCCGCCGCCGGTGACGGCGGCGCGTTCGTCTTCCAACGCGCAATGGCGCGCGCGCGCGGATCATCGGCGCCGATCGGCGCTGCTATGCTCGGCGGCATGCCTTGCCGTCATGCCAGACACGCCCGTGTTGCCCGGGGTGCCGCCGCAGCGTGGCCGGCCCATCGCGGGTCGCTGCCCGCCGCCGCGTACGCGCGATGAGCGCGGAGGCGGACGCGCGCTATCGCCGCGCACAGGCGATCGCCCACCAGGCGCTCGACCTTCCGTCCGACGCGCGCGAGGCCCATCTCGCCGCCGCCTGCGGCGCGGACGCGGACTTGCGCCGCGAGGTCGACTGGCTGATCACCGCGGTCGAGGGCGACGAGCCGGCCGATGCGTTCGCCGGGGTCGTCGACCTGGCCCGCACGCTGCTGGCCGAGGCGCGCGTGGAGTCCGCCGCGCCGCGCCGCTACCGGCTGGTCGACCGCCTCGGCGAGGGCGGCATGGGCCAGGTCTGGCTGGCCGAACGCGACGACGGCGGCCCGCGCCAGCGCGTGGCGCTCAAGCGGCTGCACGGCGTCGGTGCGCCCGGTGCCGGGGAGGCGGCGCGCTTCCTCGCCGAGGGCCGCATCCTGGCGTCGCTGCAGCATCCGAACATCGCGCACCTGATCGACGCCGGCTTCGACGCGGACGGTCAGCCGTTCCTGGCGATGGAGTACGTGGACGGCCTGCGCATGGACCAGTGGTGCGCCGCCGCCCCGCGGCCGATGCGGGCGCGCATCGAGCTGTTCCTGAAGGTCTGCGGCGCGGTGGAGCATGCGCATGCCCAGCTGGTGATCCACCGCGACCTCAAGCCGGCCAACATCCTGGTCGGCGCGGACGGCGAGCCCCGGCTGCTCGATTTCGGCATCGCGCGGCTGCTCGACCGCGACGCCGGCGCGGCACCGGCGACCACGGTGCTGCGCGCGATGACGCTGGCCTACGCGAGCCCGGAGCAGGTCGAGGGCAAGACGCTCGGTACCGCCACCGACATCTACTCGCTCGGCGTCGTGCTGTACGAGCTGGTCGCCGGTGTGCGGCCGTTCGACCACCTCGATTCGGAGCACGAGCGGTCCAACGCGATCGTCTCCGGCACGTTCCCGCCGCCGAGCCGGCCGGTCCGGCGCGCGCCGGCGCCGCGCCGCATTCCGGCCGACATCGACGCGATCGTGCTCAAGGCGATGCGGCGCGAACCCGCGCAGCGCTATGCCTCGGTGGCCGAGCTGGCCGACGACCTGCGCCGTCACCTGGCCGCGCGGCCGGTGCTGGCGCGGCGTGGGCAGTGGGGCTACCGCGCGCAGCGCTACCTGGCGCGCAACCGCTGGGCGATCGCGACGGCGGTGCTGCTGCTGGGCCTCGCGGGCGGCTTCACCTGGCGCACGCTGCTGGCCGAGCGCGAGGCACGGCGGCAGGCGGCGGTCTCCGACCGCGTGTCCGAGTTCCTGGTGTCGGTGTTCGCCGCTGCCGATTCCAACCTCAACCGCGACCTGCGCCACGATCTCACCGCGCGCGAGGTGCTCGACGCCGGCGCGGCGCGCATCGGCACGGAGCTGGCCGGCCAGGCGCACATCCGCGCCCGCCTGCTCGAGGCGGTCGGCAACGCCTATCGCCACATGAACGCCAATCCGCGGGCGGCCGCACTGATGCGCGAGGCGGCGGATCTCAACCTCGATCCGGCGGTCGACCAGCCGCTCGCCGCCGCGCGCTGCCTTGAGGCGCTCGCGAACATCATGGCCAACGGCGAGTTCCCCGCGGACGAGGCCGTGCGCGCCGCGCGCGCATCGCTGACGCTGGCCGAGCGCCTGACCGCGCCGGGCTCGCAGCCGGTCGCCAACGCCTGGATGGTGCTCTCGCTGGCGCTCAATCGCGCCGGCCAGCTCGCCGCCGCGCAGGCCGCGGCGGAAACGACGCTGGCGATGAACCGGCAGTTGCCGCGCGGGGGCGACAACCGCATCGGCGCGGCCTTCCACAACCTGTGCATGATCACGCTGGCCCGCGGCGACGTCGCGACCGCGCGCGGCCACTGCGAGCAGGGGCTGGCCGAGCTGCCGGCGGGCGACAGCCTGTCCCGCAGCCAGCGCTACAGCCGCCATGCCCAGCTGCTCGCTCGCGCCGGCGACCTTCCCGCCGCCATCGCGACGATGGAGGACGCGCTGGCAATGGCCGGCCGCATCGAGGGCGAGCGCGGTCCGTTCGGTGCGCTCTATCGGCTGCGCCTGGCCCAGATACTCGACCAGGCCGGCCGCTATCCGGCGGCGCTGCAGCAGCTGGAAGAGGCGCTGGCCGACCAGGTGCGGCTCAACGGCAGGGACAGCGGCGAGGCGGTCGCCGTGATGCTGGCCACCGGCGAGCACTACCTGCTGACGGGCCAGTACGCGCGCGCGCAGGCGTCGCTGCGTCCGGCCCTCGACGCCTCGCTCGCGCGCTACGACACGGATGATCCGCGTGTCCTGCACGCCCGGACGCTGCTGGCACGCGTGCTGATCGACAGCGGCGAGGCCGGCGCGGAAGCCCGCAGCCTGCTCGATGCGGCGCAGGCCGGCTGGGCGTCCAAGGACGATCCCGGCGCGACGCTGGCGCCGTACACGCCGCTGGCACAGGCGCACCGGCTGTTCGCCACCGGCGATGCCGTGCAGGCCACTGCGCTGCTCGACCGGGTCGAGGCGCCGGCCACGCGCGCCGACGCCTGGGTGCTGGCCCAGTCCCGCCTGCTGCGGGCCGGAATCGCGCGGCACACCGGCGATGCCGAGGCGGCCCTGCGCGCCGAGGAGGCGGCCTGGCGCGCGCTGGACGTGGCACTCGGTGCCGGGCATCCGCAGGTGGCGCGTCTCGGACTGCGCTACGCGGCCAGCCTGCGTGCGGCCGGCCGTGACGCGGACGCACAGGCACTGGAAGCGGCATCACGGCCGGTCGTGGAGACGGCGTTTCCGGCCGATTCGGCGTTCCGGCGCGGGCCGGCTGCGCCCGGCTAGCGGCATGCGTTCCGGCGGCGCGCCCGGCCGGTCCGGACCCCGTGCGTCACGAGCCGGCAGGCATGCCGTGGCTCAGGAGGCGGGCGGTTCCGCGGCCAGCGATTCCCAGGGCGGCCCCTCGTCGAACGCGGCCACCAGCCGGTCGATCAGCGCGCGCACGGCGCGGCTGACGTAGCGCGTCTGCGGATAGACCGCGTAGATGGCGTCCGCCGTCGGCGGCGCGCCGGGCAGCAGCTCGATCAGCGTGCCTTCGCGCAGCGCCGGGGCCGCGATGAACAGCGGCAGCAGGGCGATGCCCAGGCCCGCGATCGCCGCGTCACGCATGCTGTCGCCGTTGTTGAGATGCGTGCGGCCGCGCACGACGATCTGGCGCGGCGCCTCGCCGTCCGCGCGCGGCGCGAACTGCCAGTACGGCGCCACCGACGCGTTGCCGTAGCAGATGCAGTCGTGCTGCTGGATGTCGTCGATCGCCTGCGGCGTGCCGTTGTGATGCGCGTAGCCGGGGCTGCAGACCAGCACGCGCCGGCTCGGCGCGATGCGCCGCGCCATCAGCGAGGAATCGTGGAGGCGGCCGATGCGCACGCCGAGGTCGTAGCCGCCGGCCAGCAGGTCGACGTAGCGGTCGTCCAGTTCCAGCGTCAGCTCCAGCGCCGGGTGCTCGCGCATGAAGTCGTACAGGACCGGGCCGAGGTAGGCGGTGCCGAACGTCATCGGCGCGGCCACGCGCAGGCTGCCGGCGATCGACCCGGCGTCCTCGCCGGAGGCCTCGTCGACCGCCTGCTGCATGCGTGCGAGCACTTCGCGCATGTGCTCGTAGAAGCGCTGGCCGGCATCGGTGACGGCGACGCCGCGCGGCGAGCGGTGCAGCAGCTTGGCCTGCAGCGCGCTTTCCAGCCGCGCGACGCGCGCGCTGAGCTGCGATTTGGAGACGTTCATCCGTGTCGCCGCGGCGTTGACACCGCCGCTGTCGACCACCTGGATGAAGGCCCGGATGTCGCCGAAGTCGGGGTCCATCGCGGTATTGAAGCATGGAAACCGCGGATGCCGGCGCGCCGGCGGCAAGGCTCCAGGTGGTGTTCGGGAATCGCGAACGCGCCGTTCGCGGTTCACCGGCTAGGCGCCCGGCCGGGCGCTGCCTAGAGTGCGCCGCATCGACGCAACGGAGACACCGCCATGCACATCACCCGTCATTCGAACGATCGCGGCCTGGCCGATTTCGGCTGGCTCAAGAGCCGTCACACCTTCTCGTTCGGCGACTACCACGACCCGGCGCACATGGGCTTTGGCCCGCTGCGCGTCATCAACGAGGACCGCGTCGCGCCCGGCAAGGGTTTCGGCGCACACCCGCACCGCGACATGGAGATCCTCTCCTGGGTGCTGGACGGCACGCTCGAGCACAAGGACAGCCTCGGCACCGGTGCGCAGATCCGCCCCGGCGAGCTGCAGCGCATGAGCGCCGGTACCGGCGTGGTGCATTCGGAGTTCAACGCCTCGCCGACCGACCCGGTGCACTTCCTGCAGATCTGGATCCTGCCCGAGCGGCAGGGCCTGGCGCCCGGCTACGAGCAGCACCGTTTCGACGCGGCGGATCTCGCCGATCGCTGGTGCCTGATCGCGTCGGGTACGCCGCGCGACGGCGCGCTGAAGGTCCACCAGGACGTGGACCTGTACGCCACGCGGCTCGCCGCCGCGCACGAGCTGAGCCATGTCCCGGCCGCCGGCCGCAAGCTCTGGCTGCAGGTGGCGCGCGGGTCGGTCGAGGTCGACGGCGAGGTGCTGAACGCCGGCGACGCCGCGGCCTGGACCGATGCGGCGAAGCTGGTCGTGCGCGCGGCGGACCACGCCGAGCTGTTGCTGTTCGACATGACCCCGTAATCCCTCCACCCCGGACCCCGACGCAGGAAACGCCATGCCCATCGCCATCGCCACCGCCACTCCCGCCGCGACGCTGCTCGACGGCGCCGACCACACCCTGATGCTGATCGACTTCCAGTCGCAGATGGCGTTCGCGACGCGTTCGATCGACGTCGTCGAGCTGCGCAACAACGCGGCGCTGATCGCCGAGGCCGCCCGCACGTTCGCGGTGCCGGCGATCGTCACCACGGTGGCCGAAAAGAGCTTTTCCGGCCCGACCTTCGACGAGATCACCGGCGTGCTGGCGGACCGGGCGCCGATCGACCGCACGACGATGAACGCCTGGGAGGACGCCGCGGTCGTCGCCGAGGTCAACCGCCTCGGCAAGGGCAGGGTGGTGTTCGCCGGGCTGTGGACCAGCGTGTGCATCGTCGGGCCGGTGTTGTCGGCGCTCGCGCAGGGCTTCGAGGCGTACGTCATCACCGATGCCTGCGGCGACGTCAGCGCCGAGGCGCACGAGCGCGCGGTGCAGCGCATGGCGCAGGCCGGCGCCCGGCCGCTGACCGCGCTGCAGTACCTGCTGGAGCTGCAGCGCGACTGGGCGCGCGCCGCGACCTACGACGCCACCGTGGCCACGGCCGTGGCCCATGGCGGCGGCTACGGCGTGGGCCTGGTCTATGCCAGGACGATGTTCCAGGCGCAGGAAGGCCACTGAGCCGCGCCACACCCCTTCCATTCCCCCACGAGACCCCGACGATGAGCACGATCACGACGAAAGACGGCACCGCGATCTTCTACAAGGACTGGGGCGGTGGACAGCCCGTGGTGTTCTCCCACGGCTGGCCGCTGTCCGGCGACGCCTGGGACGTGCAGATGTTGTACCTGGCCGAGCGCGGCTACCGGACGATCGCGCACGACCGGCGCGGCCACGGCCGCTCGGCGCAGCCCTGGCACGGCAACGACATGGACACCTACGCCGACGACCTGGCCGAACTGATCGAGACGCTCGACCTGCACGAGGTGGTGCTGGTCGGCCATTCCACCGGCGGTGGCGAGGTCGCGCGCTACGTCGGCCGCCACGGCACCGGCCGCGTCGCGAAGGTGGTGCTGGTCGGCGCCGTGCCGCCGCTGATGCTCCAGACCCCGGCCAACCCCGGCGGCCTGCCGCTCGCGGTGTTCGACGGCATCCGCGCCGGCGTGCAGGCCGATCGCTCGCAGTTCTACAAGGACCTGGCCGCCGGGCCGTTCTACGGCTTCAACCGGCCGGACGCCACGCCTTCGCAGGGGCTGGTCGACACGTTCTGGCTGCAGGGCGTGATGGGTGGACTCAAGGGGCAGTACGATTGCATCCGGCAGTTCTCCGAAGTGGACTACACCGAGGATCTCGAGAGGATCGACGTGCCCACGCTGATCGTCCACGGCGACGACGACCAGGTCGTACCGATCGAGGCCTCGGCCCGGCGTGCGGCCGGGCTGGTCCGGAACGCGGTCCTGAAGGTCTATGCAGGCGCACCGCACGGCCTGGCGAGCACCCATGCCGACCGGCTCAACGCCGACCTGCTGGCCTTCATCCAGGACCGGGGCTGAGGGCGCGCCGCGATGAAGCTCTATGCGGCTTCGCTCGCGGTCGGCGTCCTGGTCGGCGTGATCTACGGCCTGCTCCACGTGCGATCCCCGGCACCGCCGGTGATCGCCCTGATCGGCCTTGCCGGCATCCTGCTCGGCGAGCAGCGGGTGCCGGCCGCGCGGAAGTGGGTCGCGCACGCGCCGGCCGGCATCGTGCAGGCCGGCCGCGCCGCGCCGGCGCGCGACCCGGCGCGGCCACCGGCGTCCGCCGGCAGTGGCGAACCTTCGTACTGACCTCCCTTCCGTCCGACGCACAGACGCAGACCTGACCATGCCCGAGCCCGCCGATCTGATCGTGCACAACGCCAAGGTCGCCACCGTCGATCCGGCCCGGCCGCAGGCGCAGGCATTCGCCATTGCCGACGGGCGGTTCCTGGCCGTCGGCACGGACTCGGACGTCGTCGCGCTGGCCGGCCCCGCGACGCGCACGGTCGACGCCGGCGGCCGCACCGTGATCCCCGGCCTGATCGACTCGCACGTGCACGTGATCCGCGGCGGGCTCAACTACACGCTGGAGCTGCGCTGGGACGGCGTGCCCTCGCTGGCCGATGCGATGCGCCTGCTGCGCGCGCAGGTCGCGCGCACGCCGCCGCCGCAGTGGGTGCGCGTGGTCGGCGGCTTCAGCGAGCACCAGTTCGCCGAGAAGCGCCTGCCGACGCTGGCCGAACTCAACGCCGTCGCGCCCGATACGCCGGTCTTCATCCTGCACCTGTACGACCGCGCGCTGCTCAACGCCGCCGCGCTGCGTGCCGCCGGCTACACGCGCGACACGCCCGATCCGCCCGGCGGCCGGATCGTCCGCGGCGCCGGCGGCGAGCCGACCGGCCTGCTGCTCGCGCAGCCCAACGCGCTGCTGCTCTATTCGGCGCTCGCCAAAGGCCCGCGGCTGCCCTACGACTACCAGCTCAACTCCACCCGCCATTTTCTGCGCGAGCTCAACCGCCTCGGCGTCACCAGCGTGATCGACGCCGGTGGCGGCTTCCAGAACTACCCGGACGACTACCGCGTCGTCGAGGACCTGCATGCGCGCGGCGAGCTGACGCTGCGCATCGCCTACAACCTGTTCACGCAGAAGCCCAAGGAAGAGCTCGCCGACTTCACGCGCTGGACCGCGGCCAACCGCTACCGGCAGGGCGACGACTTCTACCGGCTCAACGGCGCCGGCGAGATGCTGGTGTTCTCGGCCGCCGATTTCGAGGATTTCCGCCAGCCGCGGCCGGAACTGCCGCCCGGCATGGAAGGTGACCTCGAAGCGGTCGTGCGCCTGCTCGCCGCCCATCGCTGGCCGTGGCGGCTGCACGCGACCTACGACGAATCGATCGGCCGTGCACTCGACGTGTTCGAGAAGGTCCATCGCGACATCCCGCTCGACGGCATCGGCTGGTTCTTCGACCATGCCGAGACCGTCAGCGACCGCAGCCTCGAGCGTATCGCCGGGCTCGGCGGTGGCGTCGCCGTGCAGCACCGCATGGCCTACCAGGGCGAATACTTCGTCGAGCGCTATGGCGCCAAAGCCGCGGAGCGTGCGCCGCCGGTCCGGCGCATGCTGGACCGGGGCATCCGCCTCGGTGCCGGCACCGACGCCACACGCGTGGCCAGCTACGACCCATGGACCGCGCTGCACTGGCTGACCAGCGGCCGCACGGTCGGCGGCACGCGCCTGTACCCGCCCGGCAACCGGCTCGACCGGCACACCGCGCTGGACCTCATGACGCGCGCCAACACCTGGTTCTCGGGCGAGGACGGCGTGAAGGGCCAGATCCGGGCCGGCCAGCTCGCCGATTTCGCCGTGCTGTCGGAGGACTACTTCAGCGTGCCGGAAGACCGCATCCGGCAGATCGTCTCGCTGCTGACCGTCGTCGGCGGACGCATCGTCCACGCCGACGGCGCGTTCAAGCCGCTCGACCCGCCGCTGCCGGCACCGATGCCGGACTGGTCGCCGGCCAACTTCGGCAGCCGCTACTGGAAGTCCGACGCGGCGCAGGCGGCGGTGCGTGCCGCGCCGCCGGCGACCGCCTGTGCCGTCCACGCCGGGGCTCGCGCGCCCGCGACCGGACTGGCCGACGCGCACGGTTTCTGGGGCGCGCTCGGCTGCGCGTGCTGGGCGTTCTGATGCGCACGGCCCCGCAGCGCCGGCCTGGCACGTCCCTGCGGCGTCGCCGTTGCCGGGTTCCGCGCCGTGCCGCCGGGCCCGCGAACGTCTTCTTCCTTGCCGAGATCCGCCGATGAACGCCAGCGCCGCCCCGCTCGAGTCCCCACGCCGTCCCGTTGCCGAACCGGCCGCCGACGCACGGGCGTCGGCCTTGCTGGCCTTCGTTGCCGGCTTCGTCGACACGGCCGGCTTCGTCGCGTTGTTCGGCCTGTTCACGGCGCACATGACCGGCAACCTCGTGCTGATCGGCGACAGCCTCGCCACGCACCGCGCCGACATCGCCGGCAAGCTGCTGGCGTTCCCGGTATTCCTGGCGGTGGTCGGCGCCACGCGCCTGTACGAGCACCGCGCGGCGCGGCGCGGGCGCGATCCGGCCGTGCCGATCCTGGTGGCCGAGATGGTCGTCCTTGCCGCGTTCCTCGCGGCGGGCGTGTACTTCGCACCGTTCGTCGCGGCCGGGGCGCCCGGCACGATCCTGGTCGGCATGCTCGGCGTCGCCGCCATGTCGATCCAGAACGCCGCTTCACGCAGCGCGCTCGCCGGCCACGGACCGACGACGGTCATGACCGGCAACGTGACGCAGGTGACGATGGACCTGGTCGATCTCGCGCGCGGCGTCGAGGCGGCACAGGCGCAGGCGCGCCTGCGCAAGATGGCGCCGCCGCTGCTCGGCTTCGCGATCGGCGCGATCGCGGGCGGGTTCGGCGTGGTGGGCTTCGGCTTCGCCTGCCTGGCCTGTCCGCTCGCCGCGCTCGGTCTCGTCGTGCTGTGGCGCCGGCGCCGGCCGGGCTGATCGCCGTCGCAGCGTGTCGCGGCCGTCAGCTTGCGGCGGTGCGTTCCACCGCGCCGGCGAGCAGGGCGGCTTCCTGGTCCGCGCTCAGCCCGATACCGGCCGCGGCGAAGTCGAACGCATCGCCGCGGCGCACGCGATGGTCCAGCCAGTTGCTGCGTATCGTCTCTTCGATCGCGCGGAAGCGCAGGCCGGCCGCGCGCGCCTTGGCATTGCTGGCCGTCGCGAAGCCCGGCACCGCCGCGTACGGCGGCGCCAGCGGCAGGCCGTACATCGCGCGCGGGAAGTCGCCCTTCCAGATCACCTCGGCACGGCTGCCGACGACACGGCCGGCCGCGGCGATGTAGTCGCGCAGCGACAAGCGCTCGGCCGGGCCGGCGACGTTGTAGATGCCGGCGAGCTTGCGTTCGCCGGCCAGCACGGCGAAGTCAGCGACGTCGCGCACGTCGATCAGCTGGGTCGGGTCGCTGCCGTCGCCGGGCAGCAGCACGCGCCCGCCGCGCTGCAGGCGCGTCGCCCAGTACGCGCCGCTGCCGTCGTTGTTGCCGCCGCCGCAGATCGAGCACGGGCGCAGGATGGTCGCGCGCGCGCCGAACACGCGCTGCACGATCGCCTCGTTGGCGGCCTTGCGTCCGCCATAGGTCTTCCAGTCGTTCTCGTAGAGATCCGGCAGTTCCTCGAAGGTCTCGGCCAGCGGTAGCACCGCGGCGGTCTCGTCCGGGCCCTCGGTCTTGAGGTCGCGGAAGACGCTGACGCTCGACACCATCAGATAGCGATCGGTGCGATCGGCCAGCAGCCGCGTCGACGCCTCGACCAGCCGCGGGTAGTAGGCGCACAGGTCGATCGTCAGGTCCCAGCGGCCGCTCTCGAGCGCGGTCATGCCGCCGTCGCGATCGGGATAGCGGTTGCCGCGCAGCCGGGTCACGCCCGGAAACAGGTCCGGCGCGGTCACGCCGCGATTGAACAGCGTCACCGCGTGCCCGCGCGACAGCGCGGCCTCGACGACCGCCGGCCCGAGGTAGCGCGTGCCGCCGAGCACCAGGATCTTCAGCGGCCGGCCCGTCGGCCCGGCCAGCGTGGGTCCGAGCGCCCGGGCCGGTGCCAGTACGGCGGCGCCGGCGAGGGCGGCCCCCAGTTGCAGAAAACGACGACGATCCAGCGGCATGGCGATCTCCTGACGGGGGGGCGGGAACGGCAGCGCAGCGGCGCGGCCACGGTCGGCCCGATCGTGCGGAAGCATCCCCGCCGCGAACAAGGCCGATCCGGCCCGAACGGGACGAACCGAGTGTCTGGTGCGGCCGGCGGTTGACACGGACTACTGTTCTAACTGTACTATGTGATCTAGTACAGATAGCCGAGGTGCCGTGTGGCCCGAACCCGTCCCTTGATGATCCAGATCGCCACCGGCGATTCGCGCCCGATCGGCAAGCAGATCGTCGATGCCGTGCGCATGAAGATCGCCACCGGCGAGCTGGAGTCCGGCGACCAGCTGCCGAGCGTGCGCGGCCTGGCCCAGCAGCTGACGGTCAATCCGAACACCGTCGCCAAGGCGTATGCCGAGCTGACCGCCGAAGGCTGGCTGGAGGCGCGGCAGGGCCTGGGGCTGTACGTCGCCCCGCCGCGCCAGCGCCTCAGCGACGCCGAGCGCGCGCGGCGCCTGGACGAGGCGATCGGGCGCTTCCTCAACGAGGTGGTCGCCCTCGGCTATCCGCACGACGCGGTCCAGGCCCGCCTGCTGCACGCATTCCGTGCGCTGGTGCCGCGCAAGACCGCCTGATCCTTTCCTACGGAGCGTTCGATGTCCGATCCCGACTACGTCGTCCAGACCGTCGCGCTCAGCAAGCGCTACGGCCGCAAGCTGGCGCTCGACCGCCTGGACCTGCAGATCCCGCGCGGCCGCATCCACGCGATCGTCGGCGCCAACGGTGCCGGCAAGTCCACGCTGTTCCGCGTGCTGCTCGGTTTCCTGCCGCCGAGCGCCGGCACGGCCCATATCCTCGGCCGCGACAGCCAACGGCTGACGCCGGCGGACCGCGGGCGCATCGGCTTCGTCAACGAGGAGCACACGCTGCCGGGCTGGGTCCGCGTCGATGCCGTGGTGCGCATGCAGCGGCGCCTCTACCCACGCTGGAACGAGGGTGCGTTCGCCGAGGTGATCGGGCACTACCACGTGCTGCCCGAGCAGCGCGTGGGCCAGCTCTCGCGCGGCGAGCGCGCCGGGCTCAACCTGGCGCTGGCGCTCGCACAGTCGCCGGAGCTGCTGGTGCTGGACGAGCCGACGCTGGGCCTGGACGTGGTCGCCAAGCGCGCCTTCCTCGAATCGCTGATGTATTCCAGCGCGGCCGAGCGCTGCACGGTGATCTATTGCTCGCACCAGATGGAGGAGATCGAGCGCGTCGCCGACAACCTCATCATCCTCGAGCGCGGCCAGCTCAAGAACATGTCCACGCCCGAGGACTTCTGCGCGCGCGTCACGCACTGGGTGGCCGACGTGCCGTTCAAGGGGCCCGAGCCGGCCGCCGTGCCCGGCCTGCTGCAGGTCCAGCGCCTGGACGGGCTGTACCACTACCTGGTGCTGGACCAGGACGAGACCTTCGCCGAGTTCCTGCGCAGCTGCGGCGCGCGCTCGATGCAGAGCATGCCGGTGGGGCTGGACCGCGCGGTCAACGGCTTCCTGGCGAAGAACCACGCCGCTCCGGCCGCCGCCTGAGCCGCACACGATTTCGAGGACGACGAACCATGTGGGACCTCTTCAAAGCCGAGCTGCTGCGCCTGCGCGTCTGGGCGCTGGCCTATGCCGCGGTGCATCTGGCGATCCTCGGTTTCCTGATGCGCGTGGTGGACCTGGCCCAGCAGCCGCTGCTGGTGTACCGCGTCTTCGGCGCCGTCTATGCACTGACCGGCGTGCTGCTGGGCCTGTACCAGATGGCCGGTTATCGCCGCCCGACCACCTGGCTCAACCTGCTGCACCGGCCGCTGGCGCCGTGGCGGATCGCGCTGGCGCTGCACGGCGCGGGCGCGGTGCTGCTGGCGGTCGGCGTGGGACTGCCGGCGCTGCTGGTCGCAGTCGGCCAGGAGACGATGACCGCCCGCGTCGTGGACCTGCGCCACTGGCTGCTGCCGCTGGCCGCCTGGCTCATCGCGCTCGGCCTGTACCTGGCCGGCTCGTTCGCGATGCTCGCGCCGCGCCGCGTTGCGCTGGCGGCCCTGGTGCTGCCGCTGGCCTGGATCGTCGGCGGGGCCAGCGGACCCTGGGCGCTGCTCGTGCAGGCGCTGACCGTGGCCTGGCTGGCGGCTCTTGCGGTGATCGCGTTCAAGCCGGACCTCGCCGCGCCGCCGCGGCATCCGCTGGCCGTCGCCGCCGTCGCGCTGCCGGTGCAGATGGCGGTCTACCTGGCCTTCCTGGTGCTGTGCTTCGGCGTCGAGATGCTGTGGATCATGCAGGGCTCGCATCCGCTCAACAGCGCCACGGCGCCGGCCGGCGGCGCGATCGAGACCGACCGCATGGACGGCCGGCAGCGGCTGCTGGCCGGCCTGGCCGCCAGCGACGATCCGCAGGCGCCGCTGTGGCGCGAGCAGGTGGCGCTCGCCGACGTGCTCGGCGTCGGCTGGCAGCTCGGCGCCGGATTGCGGCGGCAGTCGCTGACCAATGTCGCGCCGATGGAATTCGACGACGGCGAGCGGCGCGTGCGCTGGGTGTTCAGCCATGATCGCATGCGGCTGGAAGGCTACCGCCTCACCGATAGCGCCGGCACCGGCGAGCTCGGCATCGGCAACGATACCGCCGCGTTTCCGGCACCGGCCCTGCCGGCCGGCACGCTCGGCCCGCTGCCGGCCGGCGACGGCCTGCTGATCGCCGGCGACACGCTCTACCACTACGTGACCGAGACCGGCCGCATCCTGCCGCGCATCCACCTTGCCGATGGCGAGCCACTGGCCGGCGTGCAGCCGCTCGGCGAGGCCGTCGCCGCGCTCGGCGCGCGCGCGCTGACCGTCTACGACGGCCGCGATGCGGCCGATGCCGACGTGCCGTTGACGCCGCGCCTGCGCATCCCGGTGCCCGGCGCGTTCGGCGACCTCAGCGCGATCGACGTGGTCGAGCGGGTGGACGGCTACCTGGTCTCGTTCGCATTCACCGCGCAGGCACACGACATGCGCGGCGCCTTGCCGTACCAGGTGGTGCTGGCCGTGGACGACGACGGGACGCTGCGGACCATCGCCCGCCGCGACATCGACGCCGATTTCCCGGCGCTCTACCGGTACCAGGCCTGGTGGCCCTCGCCTTTCCTGCACGCGCTGCGCGAGGGCGCGCGCGGCCTGTTCGCCCGGCCCGATGCGCTCACCGCCACGCAGTGCGCGCCGGTGCCGCGCGCGATCGTTTGGCTGGCGGCCGTGCTCGCGGCGCTGGCCGCGCTCGGCGCGCTGCTGCTGACGCGCAACCGGGCATTCTCGCCGGTCGCGCGCGCGGCCTGGATCATCGCCTGCGCAGTGGTCGGCCTGCCGGCAGTGGCGAGCCTGTGGCTGCTGTACCGGCCACAGGAACGCCTCGACACCGTGCCGCTCGCGCACGCCGCCGCGGCCTGACCGCATTCCGCACCGTTCCACCGGGACACGCCGCCGCGGCGCGTCCCGATGCCCGCTCGCGCCCGAGCTCCGCCTGCACTCGCTGGAGGTCCGCCATGCCGTACCGTCCATTCCTGTCCGCCGCGCTGTTCTGCGCGGCTGCCATCCCCGGCCTGGCCGCCGGCACGCCCACCGACACCGCCGCGGCCGAACACGCCGCGATCGCGGCCGAGCGCCATCGTGCGGCGGCGGCGCCGCGGCCACGCACGGACTTCCTGCTGCGCTCACCCCTGCGCAGCGTCGCGCTGGCGCCCGATGGGCGGCACGTCGCCTGGCTGCTCGACGACGGCCGCACACGCAGCGCCTGGGTGATGCCCACCGCCGGCGATGCTCCGCGGCGCCTGCTGCCGGCCACCGAGGCCGGCCGGCTCCTGTGGACGCGCGATGGCCGTTGGCTGCTGCTCGTGTCGGACCGCGCGCTGTTCGCGCTCGGCGTCGACGGCCAGCCCGGCGGCGGACTGGTGACGCCGCTCGGCGGCGCCGACGAGCGAGAGCTGCTGGCCGTCGACCCGGCCCGGCCCGCCGCCGCGATCGTGCTCGAACACGGCCGCGCGACACCGGACGCCGCGCGCCGCTGGCGCCTGCTGCGCGTGGACCTGCACGGCGCGCGCACCGTGCTGCACGAGGACGCGCGGCGCCTCACCGATGCCGCCTTCGCCGCCGACGGATCGCTCGCCTACCTGCAGCGCGTCGAGGACGAGCACCTGGCGATCCTGCGCGCGGACGCGCACGGGCTCGCGCCGGTCGTCCGCTGCGAACGGCTGCACCGGTGCAGCCTGTTGCCGCGCGTCGCTGCCGACGGTGCCTTGTGGATGACCAGCGACCTGGCGGCCGACCGGGCCGGGCTGGTCCGGCTCGCCCCCGACGGCACGCACCAGCGCGTGCACGCCGATCCGCGCAACGAGGCCGACATCGACACGGTCGCGACCGACCCGGTCGACGGCCGGCCGCTGGTCGCCCACTACCGCGGCGGCGAGCCGGCCGGCTACGGCGTGACCGCCGAGGCTGCCCGCCACGTCGCGGCACTCGATCGCCAGCTGCCGGGGCGCGATCTGGCGATCACGGTCGGCCAGGCACGGTGGCTGGTCGGCGAGCGCGCCAGCACGCTGCAGGAAACGCGCTGGCACCTCTACGACCCGGCGACCGGCGCGCTGCGGCACATCCTCGACGAAGCGCCGCGCCCGGTCCGCAGCGGCGTTCCGGCGCCGGACGGCTGGCTGCCCGAAGCGGCGCTGGCACCGAAGATCCCGGTCGCCTGGTCCGCTTCCGACGGCCTGCGCCTGCACGGCTTCTTGACGCTGCCGCCGGGGACCGATCCGGCGCGCGTGCCGCTGGTCGTCCATCCGCACGGCGGACCGTGGAGCCACACGCGGCCCGACTACAGCGGCTTCGTGCAGTTCCTGGCCAACCGCGGCTATGCGGTGTTCGAGCCGAACTTCCGCGGCTCCACCGGCTACGGCCGTGCCTACCTGTTCGCCGCCCGCGGCGATTTCGGTGACGGCCGCGTCCAGCAGGACATCGTCGAGGGCACGCGGGCGCTGCTGGCGCGCGGCATCGGCGATCCCGCCCGCGTCGGCATCGCCGGTGCCTCGTTCGGCGGCTATGCGGCCCTGCTCGGCGTCACCGGTTCGCCGGACCTGTTCAAGGTCGGCATCGCCGGGGTGCCGCCCCCGGATTTCGGCTGGAACCTGCGCTGGGTCGCGCGCAGCCGCGAGGCGCTGGCGCTGTCGCGCAGCATCGGCTTCGAGGCCTGGATGCGCCTCGTCGACCTGGACCTGGCCGATCCGGCCACGCTGCAGCGGCTCTCGGCCGCCTCACCACTGGCCAACGCCGCGCGCATGGACCGGCCGCTGCTGCTGTTCGCCGGCGGCGAGGACCGCCGCGTGGCGGTGCGCGGTGTCGTGGAATACGCCGCGCAGCTCAAGCAGCTCGGCAAGGACATCAGCCTCTACGTCGATCCGGAGGCGGGCCACGCGCTGGAAGACCCGGTCTCGCGCGAGGCGTGGCTGTACCTGGCCGAGCGGATGCTGGCGCAGCACCTCGGTGGGGAGGAACCCGCGCCGCCCGACGCCGAGCTGCGCCGCTATCTCGATCGCAGCGCGCGTATCGAGGCGCCCGGCCTGCGGCAACCGTGAGCCGGCCGCCAGCGCGTTCGAGTCCGCCTACCGGCGCAGTAAAGTGCCCGTCACCGTCACGAGAAAGGTCCCCGCCATGCTGCTGCCGCTGTTGCTTGCCACGACTGCCCTTGCCGCGGCCGACCCGGCCCCGCCCGTGCTCACCTGCGTCGCCGCCACGGTGCGCGCCGACGGCCGCATCACCGATCGCCGCGTGGATGTCAGTTCCGGCGACAAGGCGGCCGATCGCCGCGCACTGCACTACCTCGGCACGCTCAACCTGCGCAACCTGCCGTCGCTGAAGATGGCGCCGCACAGCGGCTACGTGCTGGTCGTCGAACGCCGGCGCGACCAGTTCGAGCTGCAGCTGACCGAAGAGCGCCGGTTTCACGCCTCGTGCGAGGCCGCCTTCGCGATGCGCAACGCGTCGTCATGACGTCCGGCCGCCGCGACGGCTCCGCGCGCGGGTAGCGGGCGGACGCGTGCCGCGCGGCGGCGTGGAAACGTGTGACCGGCTTCGGACGGCAGCGACCGGGCCGCGGTGGCCTATGAGCACACCGGAGCCGCAACGGTCCGGCATGTCGGGTCGTCGCCGCGCGCCGGCACGGTAGCCGGGCACCGAGCCGTCCGCGGCGCTTGCCTCACTCGATGCGATCCGTTTCCCCGTCCGTATCCGCGGCACCGGTGCCGGGCGGCTCCATCAGCGTCGCGTGCGCGAGGGTGCAGTCATCGTGCCCGCACCCGCAGCGGTCGTCGATCGCGGCCAGCGGTGTGTCCGCCGCCGCGTTGGCGCAGTGTGGGCTGCAGTAGGTCTGGCCCTCCTCGATCAGGCAGCCGCAGCCGTTGCGGGCGCAGCGCCTTGCTGGAGCCGTGCTTGCCATCGCCGATCCCCATCAGTCCCAAGGAATCCCGACCATCGCCGATCGCGACCTGCTGCGGCGTGACTGGCGTGGTAAATGCGCCGGTACGCGGCCGGCCGGTCGGTCGCGGTTCACGTCCGGTGGCGCCGCGCGCCCGCTGCGTGCTCCGGAGTGAACAGCCCGGCAACGCCAACGGCCGTGGGCGCGCCGGAGCTGCGAAAACTCAGCAGCCGTTGCGGCGCGGATAGGCCTACTCGTGGCCCCTTCCTCACCAGCGAGACACCGCCATGAAGCCCAAGTACGACGAGAACCAGCTCAACGAGCTGCTGTACCAGGCCCTCGAGACCGAGCGGGGTGGCATCAAGGTCTATACCGCGGCGGTCGCCTGTGCCGTCAACGACGACCTGCGCAAGGAGTGGAAGGAGTACCTGGAGGAGACCCGTACGCACGAACGGGTTCTCACCCATGTGTTCGAGCAGCTCGGCCTGGACGTCGAGGCGCGCACGCCGGGTCGCGACGTGGTCGCGCACCAGGGCGCTTCGCTGGTCGCGGCGATCGAGCAGGCCGTGGCCGCCGGCGATCCGGCTGCCGCACAGCTCGTGGCCGCTGAATGCGTGGTGTTGGCCGAGACCAAGGATCACCTCAACTGGTCGCTGATCGGCCACGTCGCCGAACGCGCCAGCGGCGCGACCGCCAAGGTGCTCAAGCAGGCCTACGAAGCGGTCGAGTCCGACGAGGACCATCACCTCTATCACACGCAGGGTTGGACGCGGGAGCTGTGGATCGAGTCGCTCGGCCTGCCGGCCGTGCTGCCGCCGCCGGAAGAGGTCAAGCACGTGGAGACCGCCATCGGCGCCTCGCGCGCCGAGCAGGCACGCGAGACGATGCTGTAGCGGTTGTCGTGTGCATGGCGGCGATGCAAGGTCGCCGCCATGCGGATGGGCGAGGCAAAGGGGGAAAAGCGAATAACGGAAATTTACCGCCGCGGGCGCATGCTCCGGCCACAGTTTTCTGTCTCGCGCGTTACGAGCAACCTTCGTTGATCGGGAGTTTGCCCGCCTGGGGTCGATGCAAACTCCCTCGTACGTGGCAGCCGTTATTCCCGCTCGAACGTGATCCGTCGGGTTCAAAGGAAAAATGGCAATGAGTTCCGACGCAGTTCCATTGTGGCGTTGCATGGCGGTGATCGAAGTGGGCGACCACATCGATCGCCTCGACGAACTGATCCGCGAGGACGGCTTGCACTACCGGCTGGTTCCCTGCGCCAGCTCGCCCAAGGGCTTCCTCTGGTACGAGCTGCACGTGGACAGCTCCGGCAGCGAGCACAGGGCCGCGCGTACCGCCTGGGCAATCCTCTGGGCGATCAAGCGACTCGCCGCCGACGGTGTCGTCACCGATCTTCGCATCGTTACCGGCGCCGAATGGCTCCATGTTCCGCCATCCGCATTGCCGCGGATCGACGTGGACATCGGTGGCGCAGTGCACCGCTAAAGGACGTCTTGCCGATCCGGCAGCGCCGCGTGCCGGCTCCTCGGGCACACGCAGGCGTGTGCAGGCTCATGGGATCGGCGTGCCGGGTGGCTCCGGCGCGGTCGTCGGCGCGGCCGGTTCGCGAACCTTGGGCCATGCCTTCTGCAGGCTTTCCGGATCGCCGCGGTCGTAGATCACCGGGTACTTCCATTGGCCGGACAGCGCGATCAGGTCGACCGTTCCCAGCTGATACCTGAAGGCCCGGCCGGTGATCGCCGCCACCAGCACCAGCAGGGTCAGCGACAGCGCCAGGCGCAGGTAGACTTCGTGCATCAGGTGGTTGGCCTGCAGCACCTGGTAGAGCTTTTCGGTCCCTTCGCGAAACGGCGAGTTGCTCCACAGCGAGAGCAGGTCCACGGCCAGCACGCCCGACAGCGCACCGGCGGGCAGGAAGAAGACGATGTTCGTCGCCAGGAACGTGCCCAGTTTCAGGACCGCGTTCTGCCGCTGCTCGGACCGCTTCTTGGACTGGGCGTTGTAGGCGGTATCGACGATGTTGCGCCCCTCGAACGGCCGGCTGTGCTGGCCGGTGAACAGTTGCGTGGCGTAGAGCTGGTTGCGGAGGTAGAACCGCGCCGCGTCGCTGAAGTCGAACTCGGCCACGTCCTTGATGAGGAAGTAGACGATGTGGTTCTCGCGCTTGAGCGCGTAGTAGCCCCAGAGCACCGCGACGAACAGCAGCATGCCGCCGACGATGCCCGCGTCCGATGCGCTGAATCGCCCGCCGAGGTACGGCAGGTCGAACTGCAGGCCCGACACCCATTCCTTCATCTGCAGCAGGACCATCTGGTCCGGCCAGTTCTTTTCATTGAAGACGCGTCCTTCCGCGCCCTCGGCCATCAGCCGCGACCAGGACGCCAGCTGGTTGTAGGACACCGAGATCAGCAGCAGCGAGATCAGCGACGTCACGATGTAGAACCATCGGGAACGCTCCGACGCGCGCTCCACGTCGCGCATCCGGGAATCCAGATAGGCCTGCTCGCCGTCGCGCAGCGAGATCGTCCTGCAAGGAACCGTCATAACTATCCCCTCATAGCCAGTCAACGATGGGCTTGCGTTCGATGTGGGCGATGGTGCGGTGTCGTTCGTTCTCCGTCTGGGTCTGGGCGTGGAGGCGATCCGGTTCGGCGGGCCTGTGCCGGCCCGCGCACCACGGGTCCCGCCATTCTAGGGCGCAGATCGGTCCGGGAAAGGCGCATCCACGGCCGGTGCGGCCCCTGCGCGGGTCGCCGGCCAGGCACTGCGCCCCCCTGCACGGCCGGTGACCGTGCAGGGCAGTACCCGCTGCCGGCGCGGTTTCCTTGGCGGGTCCGGGCGAGGCGGCGCCCGGACCCGGGCAGGCCGCCGGGGCCGGCGCAGCCGCGATCCTCAGTCGAAGTCGGTCGCGAAGATCCGGTCCGTGCACGCGAATACCTGTGCCGGATCGACCAGGACGTTGAACGCGGTATCGGCCGGCCACGGCGTCGGCGAATAGATACCCCAGCGACCGTCGACGAGACCGTAGTCGAGATCGAAGCCGCCCATCGGGCCCGGGCTGGCCGGGGAGACCACGCGCGTGACCTGGGCGGCCGCGCACGGGGTGCCGTTGAGCAGCGGATGGTCGAGCAGCACCAGGTTACGGCCGGGTATCGCCGCCACGCGGAACGCGTTCGGGCTCGGCGGCTGCGCGTAGACGTTGAATGCGCTGCCGGCCGGCAGGTTCGCCTGGTCGAGATTGGCGACGTGCCAGCGCCCGGCGCTGCCGGTGCCGCTGTAGTACACGCCGATCGGGTGGTCGTTGTAGGCCGGCGAAGACGTCCAGTTGTGCGCGACGATCAGGATGCGCGCGGCTTGTCCGTTGGCCGCGGCGTTGTCGACCTGCGTGCGCCAGGTCGTGGTATTGGCCGCTGTCGCCGCATGGATGAAGCGACCCGCGCCGGAAGCCGGCGCCCAGACGTTCCAGATCAGGCCCGGCAGCAGCGGCGCGACCGACTCGTTGTAGATCGCCCAGGTGCCGGCGGTGTAGAACAGCCCGAACGGCATCACGGTACGCCCGCCATAGTTGTAGACACGCGTGGCCTGCAGTTCGGCCGTGAACGGTGCGGCCAGCGGATGGCGGATCACGGTCCAGTTCGCATTGACCGAGCCGATCGTGGCGACGTGGCGCATCGCGCCGTCGCCGGCCTCGTATGCGCCGATGTCCGCGCGCGCGCCCTTGAGGCGGCGCAGGCCGTCCGCGTCCAGCGTCGGCAGGCCGGCTTCGATGATGAGGTTGGCCAGCCCCGGGCCGTCGGCGGCGTCGATCGCCGGCGAACCGGGCCGCAGTCGCGGCGCATGGCGCGCCACCAGCTGCGCCGGGCCGGAGACCGTGTTCGGTCCGGGCGTGGCCAGGTTCACCGGTGCCTCGACGAGGTTGTAGTCGTTGTCCAGCCCCGGCGTCAGCGCCGCCGTGAAGACCAGGCCACGCGTGGCCGCCTGGATCAGGTTGTTCCGGACCGACCCGCTGATCCGTGCCGCCGGGCTGCCCGACTCCCAGCCGAGTGCCGAGATGCCGTGCTGCGCGCCGGTGATCGTGTTGTTGAACACCCGGGCCTGGATCGTGCCCTGGCCGACGGTGAGACCGACACCGGTGCTGCTGCCCTGGGCGGTGCCGGTCGCTACGTTGTTGGCCGCGACCACCTCCAGCGTGGACGCGCTCGACGAGAACAGCCCTTCGCTGAAGAAGAACGCCGCGCGGCCGAACGCCCCGCTCGCGGTGTTGCCGTAGGCGCGCACGGAGGCGGTGGCGGGCTGGCTGCCGATCGCGTGTGCATCCACGAACAGGCCCGCGCCCTGTGCCGTGGGATCGGCGTTGCGCGCGAGCGTGTTCCAGGCCACCACGGCGTTCAGCGTCGCGCCGCCCGCCTCCAGGTGCAGCAGCCCCTCGTTGAGCGAGCCGGGCAGGCCGCGCACGCGGTTGCCGGTCACGGTGGCGTTGACGGTGGCGCCGCTGGTTGCAGTCACGGCGATGCGGCCGGTGCTACCGGACGGCGTCCGCTCCACGCCGACATCCTCCACGGTGAAGCTGGTGATTCCGGTGCCGTTCTTGCGCAGGTCGACCGCGCCGTCGGTGAAGTCGATGCGGCTGACCGTCACCGTGGCGGACACGCCGCTGCCGATGGTCGTCGTCACCGAACGGCCACTGGCGAAGCGCGCGCGCAGGCCGGGCAGCGAGGTCAGCGTCAGGCTGCGGTTGGCGAGGCTGATGTCCTCCTCGATCGGCGCCAGTCCGGCGATCTCGATACGGTCGCCATCGGCAGCGCCGTCCATGCAGGCCTGCAGCGTGCCGGTGCACGCCGCCGACGGCCAGACGCGGGTGGCCGCGTCGGCGGACGGCAGCAAGGCCAGGACGAGCCAGGGGAGATGGCGCCCGGCGCGGGCAGGGAAGAAGCGGTTAGGCACGATGGATGTTCCTCGGCAGCGGAATGACGAGGGCACCTAGCGCAAAAGGGCGCGACGGGAAGACATCCACTGCAGCCAGGGGTCGTCCTAGGGCTGTTCGACGAGCGGCGGCACCCGATGCCCGGCACGCCCGGGCGGCTTCGTCGGACGCTCACCCACTCCGGGCGGGCGTCGATCGCCGTGTGCTCCCCGGACACCGTCGACCTGCCGTCGACGCTCCGGCGCAATCGGGCGTCCGGGTGAAGAATGCCGTAGGCGGGCGCGGCACGCGCAGTCCGTTGCCCGATCGAGCACGCGCCATCCCAGCCGCGCCTGACGGCTCAGGCATCGAGCAGGGTCAGCAGCGCTGCGGGCATCTGCGCGACCGGCCGCGGGGGCGGAGAAGCCTCGCGCAGGCGCAGGTACAGTGCCGCCGATGCCGCCAGTGCGGCGGCCACGGCGCGCGCGTCATGGCCGGCCAGTGTCGCGGCCAGCGCCGCCGTGGTCTGCGGCGATTCGATGCGGCGCATGCCGCGTTGCGGCCGGCCGGCGTTGCGGTGCAGCAGCGGGCCCAATACCTGGTCGCGGAAGAACGCCAGCATGCCGATCGCCTCGAACAGCTCGCCACGCCGGCACTTGGTCACCCCGTAGTGCAGCCAGACCCAGGCGCGGTCCTCGAACCACTGCGCACCGCGGTCCGGCCACTCGACGTGCGCTGCGTCCAACTGCGTGGTGATCGCCGCCGGGTCACGCGCCCACAGCAGGCGCGGCCGCTCCACCATCGCGTCGAGTGCAGCGGCGGTGACGAACTTCAGGTCCACGTGCACCAGCGGCGGGCCGTACAGGCAGATCAGCAGGCGCGGCTCGCCCACGTGCTCGCCGGTGAACGCTGCCAGCAGCGGCCCGGCCGATGCGGCGATCGCGTGGCGCGTCGTCATTACCTGCGCATAGGCGTCGGCCCGCACCACCACCACCAGGTCCAGGTCCGAGTGCGCATCGAACGCTCCATGCACCAGCGAGCCAGCGCCGAGAATCGCCTCGATGCGGTCATCGACGCACAGCGTGTCGCACACGGCGGCCAGCGTAGCGGCCTGGGGTTGGGGCAGGGCGATGTCCATGCGAGGCTCGACGATGGAGGGGAGACACCCGCACCGCGCGGGCGTGACGATTCGATCATCGAACGCATCGGGTGGGAAGAGGGATGCGCGCGAGCACGAAAGGCGTGCTCACACGCCGGCCCCTTGGCGCATCGCACGCCGTCAGCCGCGTTCGCCCCCGACTCCTGAAGGAAATGCCATGGCCGCACCCGTCCTCATCCGCGAAGTGCGTCCTGACGAATACGAGGCCCTCGGCCTGTTGCTGATCGCGGTCTATTCCACCCTGGAAGGCTTCCCCACGCCGCGCGAGCAGCCGGCGTACTACCGCACACTGGCCGACGTCGGGGCCCTGGCTGCAAGGAAGAACGTCACGCTGCTGGTCGCCGCCTCGACGGACGGCACGTTGCTCGGCGGTGTCGTCTACTTCGGCGACATGACCGAATACGGCAGCGGTGGCAGTGCACCGACGGAACGGAACGCCGCCGGCATCCGCCTGCTCGGCGTGCGCAGCTCCGCGCGCGGACGGGGCGTCGGCAAGGCGTTGACGCACGCATGCATCGAACGCGCCCGCAGGCAGGGTCGTGCGCAGGTGATCCTGCACACGACCGAGGCGATGCATGCGGCCTGGGGGCTGTACGTGAGCCTGGGTTTTCGCCGGTCCGATGACCTGGACTTTCTGCAGGAGGGGCTGCCGGTGTTCGGGTTTCGGCTTCGATTGATGGAGGAATAGTCCAGGCGTCGCGCGCCCGTTGCGTCGGAGCTTCGATGGTGGTGGGATCGGCATCCTGCACGGTGCAAGTGCCGCGCTGACAGGAGCACGCCCATGAAGACCTCGAGCATCCCGGCTTTCGCGCTGGTCGCGGTGGCCGGCCTCGCCTTCGCCGTCCGGCCGATCGCCGCCCGGGCGGAACCGCCGGTGCAGGCGCACATTGCTCACGCCCATGCCGGCGGCATCTGGAAAGCGGCGGTGCCGGCCCATGAGATGCAGGCGGAGTTCGACCGCCTCGATGCCTACGGTCTCGCCGTCGGCGCGCGCATCCAGGCCGATTGCTCGCTCAACTGGGTCGATCCCGATGACGGCAGGCGTTACTGCTTCGCCAGCGGCACCTCGCTGGTCTACTTCCTCGAAAGTCCCCGGACGTATCTGGCGCAGGCGCGTGGCTACTGGCAGGGTTTGAGGAAGGCGCACTGAGGCTCGGGTTGAATCAGCCACGAGCGGCGAAGGGCGAGAGGCCCGGCCCTTCGCCCGGCTTTCCTACACGGCGGAGTCGGCCGGCTTGCTGCAACCGCGGTGGCCGCAGGCGCAACTGTCCCCGACCTTGCTGGCGTGCTCGCGGCAGTGATCGCTGCAGTACTCGGTACCGATCGGCACCTGGCACGTGCACGGTGCATGCGCGCACTTCTGATGCTGCTCGATCTGCATGGCGGTTCTCCGGAGGAGGGGTGTGCGCCTTTATGCGCCGCAGAGCCTGAATTGTCTCGGCCTGCGACCACGCGAAGTCAACGGTCATCCAGCGCCGAGTCAGGTAAGGAATCTCCTGCATCGGCACAGACAATCGCTGCGTCGCTTGCGTTGGGGCGCCTTCCCATACCGGCCCGGCGCGCTCAGTCCATGTCGTCGGCAAAGAGCGTGTCGGACACGGCGGCGGTTTCGGCGGCTCCGCTGTCGCAGGCGATGCCGGCGGCGGGGCGCAGGTAGCGCCGCTGGTCGAGCCGGGAAAACACGCCGCCGGCGATGTTGCACCAGGTGGCCACGCCGCGGTCGACCGCCGGGCTGTAGCGTGTCGGCAGGAACGTCCGCGTGAAGCCGCCGTTGTCGGCAAGCGGGCCGAGGAACAGGTCCATCGGCGGGACGTCGATGTCGTTGGTGGCCGCAGGGAGCCGGCAGGTATTGCCGGGTACTTCGAGGTTGCCCTCGGCCTGGGTCATGCCGGCGCCGCTCGCGAAGGCGCAGGTGCCGTCCAGGATACTGTTGTAGATGCGTAGATTGGCCGCGGCCCCGCGTACCGCCAGCAGCGAGGCGACTGCGTTGTCGGGCACGAATGGTCCCGCACGCAGCGTTGCATGGAACAGCCAGAACACCGCCGTGTCGCCGGCGGTATCGACGCCGATCGCATGGCCGGCCGCGTTGGCCACCTCCGGCCGGAACGTGTTGTCGTAGAACGTGGTGTCGCTCATGACGAGGTTGCCGCCGGCCGTCACGCGCACGGTCGATCCGATCAGGCCGGGTCCGGAACCGCCGCCGCCGCGGTTGCCAATGAACAGCGCCCGTGCGATGCGCCAGGCTGTCTCGTCCTGGGCCAACAGCACCGCGGGCGCGCCGTTGGCGAGACGGGCATCGTCGACGATGTTGTCGCGGAACTCGACGTCCTCCAGCCACGCCATGCCGTCGCGGCTGCCGTGCAGCGGACCGGTATTGCCCACGAAACGCGTATGACGGATGCGCACGTCGCCACCGCTGCCGCCCAGCACCAGCGGCGCGGCATGACCGCGGATCGTGCTGTTGCGGATGGTGGCGGTGCCGCTCGTAGTGAACGCCACGCCGTACAGGGCCGGCGTTGGGCCGATCACCTCGACGCGATCGAGCACCAGGTCGGCACTGCCGTTGTAGACCAGCACGCTGTTGAGCGTGCTGTCGGCGATGCGTACCGACCCGGTCCCGCACTCGCAGCCCAGCGCATCGCCCAGCACGGCATGCTCGACGCGTAGCTCGGCAGGGGCACTGGAACCGATGGCCGAGATCATTCCTCCGCCAGCCGGTACGCGTACGAAGCGCAACAGGGCCGCGCCGCTGCTCACCTTCAGCGCCTGACGCTGGGAGGACAGCGCGAGCCCGTCCAGTGTCAACGCGCCGAGCGGCGTGACCTCGATCAGGTCGAAGTTGCCGGTGCCGACGATCCGTGTCTGGGCCATGCCTTCACCCTCGATCGTGACCTCTCCGTATACCGGCAATGTTCCGCGGGTGACGGTGTACTGGCCCGAGCCGAGCACGATCGTGTCGCCGCCCGGCGTGGCGACGGCGGCGTCGAGCGCCTCGCGCAGCGAGCAGTCCGTGCTGGCGCAGGCGCCGGGAGTGGGATCGTCGCCCCGGGTCACGACAAAGGTCGCAGCGGTTGCCTGGGACGCTGCCAGCACGATGTACAGGGACAGTACGCGGGAATGAAAAGGCATGGCGATCTCCTGGAGCCTGTCCTTTCCACGGAAAACGATGCGGGCAGGTGCCACGCCGATCGATCATGCGGACTGTCGCGTCGAGCCAAAAAAAAGCGGCCCCGAGAGGCCGCTTCCGCGAGATCGACAGGGCCGACCCCGGAACCGGTCAGCCGTCCTTGGTCGGTTTCCCGGCATCGACCCAGTCGGCGTACTCGGCCTGGGAGATCTTGCCGTCGCGATCGACATCGATGACCTCGAACTGCTTGAGCACGCTCGGGAACGGGATCAGCTCTTCCTTGGTCAGGAAGCCGTCGCGGTCGGTGTCGGTCTTGGTCCATTCGGGCGCCAGCTCGGCGGAGTTCTGGCGCGGCGTCTGCGCGAACGCGGCCAGCGAGACGGCGGTGAGCGTGAGGGCGAACAGGGGATGCTGGATGCGTGGCAATTTCATCGCGTGTCCTCTCGGGAATGACTCGATCGGTCGAACGGCGAGTCGGTGACAGGGGAGGCTAGTCGGGCCGGCCCGACCGCCGGATGAACTGGGGGAATGACGCGGATCGCGGTTCAGGGCTGGGATAGGTGCGCGTGGTTGCGCTCGCCACGTGGTGGGTTCCGGTCCGGGGGTGGCCGGTACGAAATCAACGCCGATGGCGCAACGTGTTGATCAGGTGGGCATTGTCGCTGCGGGCGATGCCGCTGCACGGGTTGTTCGTTGTTCCGGAGGAGGTGCCGCGCTTTGCGCGTGTCCGGCTGGCCGCTGCATTGCTCTTCGGGCCGCTGGGCGGTGCCGCCGTCTGAACGCGGGTGGCAATGGGCGGGTGCGTCGCCGTGTGGCCAGGCAATAAAGCGGGGGCCGGCGCCCCGGTCGCGTGCCGGCCCCGACTCGGCCCTGATTCAAGGATTGGCCGAGTCATTGCTTGGGCGGGCACCTGCCGTTGCTGCCGCACCGCTCGGCGTCCGCTGGGCGAGTGGCGGGAAAAGTATTCTTGTGGACGGTCTCGGGGCGTCGGCGTATCGTGCGCTGGCGGTGGGGGGACGGCGACAAGAGGGTCGGCGGCCGCTGCGGGGAGCGAGATCGGGACGGACACCGCGACGTCTCGATGGGGAATCGAAAATGACGATGCAGAGCCGGGCCGCGCGCGCGGCCGTTTCGTTGTGCGTGATGGTCGTGGCATTGGCGGCTGGTGCGCTGGGCGCGCAGCCGGCAACCGGCCCACTGCAGTTTTCGGCGCCGGTGAGTGCGCCTTTCGTCGAGACCAAGCCGGTGGTGGCCAACCCGTTCAGCGAGGCGGCGCGGCCGGTCTCGCCGCGGGCGTTCTCGACCGAGTTCCCGGCCGAGGTCGAGCCCAATGGCACGCCGGCGACCGCGACGCCGCTCGGCGCCGCGACGTACGTGCGCATGCAGGGCAACCTCTTTCCCGCGGCCGATGTCGACTACTTCAGCTTCGCCGCGCAGGCCGGCGACCGCATCTACGCGGCCGTCATCACCGCGGCCAACACGAGCACCTCGGCCGACAGCCAGCTGAACCTGCTCGACACCGACGGCACGACGGTGCTGGAGTTCGACGACGACGACGGCTCGTTCGCGGCGACGTCCTCGAGCATCGCCGGCACCGTGATCCCCGCCGATGGCACCTATTACCTGAGCGTCAACCACTTCACCGCTGCGCAGACCCTGCGCCCCTATGAGCTGCATGTGCGCATCCAGCGCGGCAGCCCGACGCCGGAGGTGGAATCCAACGATACGCCGGGCACCGCCAACCCCTTGCCGGCCAACGGCTGGGTCAGCGGCACGCGCAATCCGCCCGCTGCGACCGAGCAGGACTGGTACGCCTTCACCGCGAACGCCGGCGACACGGTGTTCCTCAGCCTGGACGCCGATCCGGAGCGCGACGGCGTGCAGTGGGACGGCCGGCTCGGCATTGCGCTGTTCGGCGATGCGGCCAACCAGATCCTGGTCGTCAATGACACCAGCTCCGGGGCCGGCAATCCGCTGTCCGAGGCACTGGTCTTCACGATCAAGACCGCCGGTACGTACTTCGCCTTCGTCGATTCGGCCACTGCCGCCGTCGGCGGACCGACGGCCACCTATCATTTGAGCGTCAGCGTGCAACCGCCGCCGACGCCGATGCCGTTGGCCGCATGCACCACCTACACCAGCACCGACGTGCCCAAGACGATCGGGCCTGCCAACGGCCTGGTCAGCTCGCTCATCACCGTGCCCGGCAACCCGCGCATCGGCGACCTCAACGTCGAGATCCAGCTCAACCATGCGCTGATGGCCGACGTCGACGCGCACCTGCGCTCACCGAGCGGCAACGACATCGGCCTGTTCACCGACATCGGCGCGGCAGCGACCGGCGGCCAGGCGCAGATGGATGTCGTCTTCGACGACGAAGCGGCGATACCGCCCACCTTCACCGCGTTGCGCAACATGGCGCTCAAGCCCGAGTTGAACTACCGGCTCTCGTGGTTCGACGGCGAGAACGCCGGCGGCACCTGGACGCTGGACCTGCGCGACGACGTCAACAACGCCTCCGGCGGCACGCTGACCAGTTGGAGCCTGCGCATCTGCGAGCCGCCGCCGCCGCCGACCTGCGGCCCCGGTTTCGTCCAGACGACCGTGTACTCGACCGACTTCGAGAGCGGCGCGGCCGGCTTCACGCATAGCGGGACGCAGGACGAGTGGGAACTGGGCCTGCCGGCGACGGTGGCGACGACCACCGCCAACCCGGTCGCCGCGTTCAACAGCTGCGCCAGTGGCGTCAACTGCTGGAAAACCGACCTCGACAATACCTACAACATTTCGAGCAACCAGAACCTGACCTCGCCGTCGATCAACCTCGGCGGCTTCTCGCCGCCGATCGTGGTGCGCTGGTCGCACCAGTACCAGATGGAGAGCGCGAGCTTCGATCTCTACAGCGTCGACCTGCGCGAGGTCGGCGGGGCCAATCCGGTCCGGCTGTTCGAGTGGCTGGACGCCACGATGATCGACACGGTCGGCAATCCCACGGTCAACATCCCGGCCCGCGCCGGCTGGAGCCAGGTGGTCACGCGCGCCGATGCGCTGGCCGGCCAGAACGTCGAGCTCAATTTCAACCTGACCAGTGACAACACGGTCAACTTCGGCGGCGTAGCGGTGGACGACGTCAGCGTGACGGCGTGCCGGGTGGCGATAGCGGACCTGTCGATCACCAAGACCGACGGGGTGACGACCGCGGTGCCGGGCGGCAGCGTGACCTACACGATCACGGCCTCCAACGCCGGTCCGGATGCCGACACGGCGGCGACGGTGGCCGACACCTTCCCGGCGGCGCTGACCTGCACCTGGACCTGCGTGGGCGCCGGCGGCGGCACCTGCACGGCCGCGGGCAGCGGCAACATCGCCGACACCGTCAACCTGCCGTCCGGCGGCAGCGTGACCTACACCGCCTCGTGCGCGATCGGCGCCAGCGTGACCGGCACACTCAGCAACACCGCGACGGTCACCGCCAGCGTCGCCGACCCCAACCCGGCCAACAACAGCGCCACCGACACCGACACGCTGACACCGCAGGCGGACCTGGCGATCACCAAGACCGACGGCGTGACCAGCGTGATCCAGGGCGGTTCGACGACCTACACGATCACCGCCTCCAATGCCGGCCCGAGCAATGCGTCCGGCGCGACGGTGACCGACACCTTCCCGGCGTCGCTGACCTGCACCTGGACCTGCGTGGGCGCCGGCGGCGGTACTTGCACGGCCGCGGGCAGCGGCAACATTGCCGACACCGTCAACCTGCCGGCCGGCGGCAGCACCACCCACACCGCCTCCTGCGGGCTGAGCGCCAGCGCCACCGGCACGCTCAGCAACACGGCAACGGTCGCCGCGCCAGCCGGCGTGACTGACCCGACGCCGGGCAACAACAGCGCGACCGATACGGACACGATCACCCTGCTCGGCGCCGCGGTGACCGCGTCCAAGACCGTCGCCGGCAGTTTCGTGCCGGGCAGCCCGGTGACCTACACCGTCACGCTGACCAACAGCCTCGGCGCCCAGGCCAACAACCCCGGGGACGAATTCACCGACGTGCTGCCGGCGGCCTTGACCCTGGTCTCGGCGACCGCGACCAGCGGCTCGGCGGTGGCCACCATCGGCACCAACACGGTGACCTGGAACGGGGCGATCCCGGGCGGGGGCAGCGTGACGATCACGATCACGGCGACCCTGTCGCCGTCGGCGACCGGCACCGTCGCCAACCAGGGCAGCTTCGCCTACGACGGCGACGCCAACGGCAGCAACGAGACGAATGGCCTGACCGATGACACGGCCCAGCCCGGCGCGGCCGATCCGACCGTGTTCACCGTCGGCGCGGCGGTGGCGGACCTGGTGATCACCAAGACCGACGGGGTGACCACGGCGACGCCGGGCGGCAGCACGACCTACACGATCGTCGCCAGCAACGCCGGCCCGAGCGCGGTGACCGGTGCGACGGTGACCGATACCTTCCCGGCGTCGCTGACCTGCACCTGGACCTGCGCCGGCAGCGGCGGCGGCACCTGCGCGCCGAGCGGCAGCGGCAACATCGCCAGCCCCGTCACCCTGCCGGTGGGCGCCAGCGCGACCTATACGGCGACTTGTGCGATCAGCGCCACGGCCAGCGGCGCGCTGGTCAACACGGCCACGATCGCCGTGCCGGCCGGCGTCAACGACCCGACGCCGGGCAACAACAGCGCGACCGATACCGACACGCTGGCCGCCACGGCGGACCTGGCGATCACCAAGACCGACGGAGTCACCAGCGCGACGCCGGGCGACAGCACGACCTACACGATCGTCGCCAGCAACGCCGGCCCGAGCGCAGTGACCGGCGCGACGGTGACCGACACGTTCGCCGCGTCGCTGACCTGCACCTGGACCTGCGCCGGCAGCGGCGGCGGCACCTGCGCGCCGAGCGGCAGCGGCAACATCGCCAGCCCCGTCACCCTGCCGGTGGGTGCCAGCGCGACCTATACGGCGACCTGTGCGATCAGCGCCACGGCCAGCGGCACGCTGGTCAACACGGCCACGATCGCAGCGCCGGCCGGCGTCACCGATCCCACGCCGGGCAACAACAGCGCGACCGACACCGATGCGCTCGGCGCCGAGACGGCGCTGTCGATCAGCAAGACCGACGGTGCGACCACAGTGGCACCGGGCGGCACGCTGACCTACACGATCGTCGCCAGCAATGCCGGTCCCAGTGCCGCCGTCGGCGCCACCGTCAGCGATGCGTTCCCGGCGGCCTGCGTGGCACCGGCCTGGACCTGTACGGCCAGCGGTGGCGGCAGCTGCCCGGCCGGCGGCAGCGGGGCGATCACGGCGAGCGTGGACCTGCCGGCCGGCGCGGCGGCGACCTTCACGGCGACCTGTCCGGTCGATCCGGCGCTGGCCGACGGCACGGTGATCACCAATACCGCGACGGTCGCCGAAGCGGCTGGTGCGACCGACACGGACCCGTCCGACAACAGCGCCACCGACACGACGACCGCGGCGGTACCGGTCGCCGGGGCGGCGGTGAGCGTGCGCAAGAGCGTCAGCGGCAGTTTCCTGCCGGGCGGGGCGATCCGCTACACGCTGGTGCTGGTCAACAGCGGCGGGCCGCAGGGCGACAACCCGGGCGACGAGCTGACCGACGTGCTGCCGCCGCAGCTGGTGCTGGTGGCGGCCAGTGCGAGCAGCGGCGCGGCCAGTGCGAACCCGGCCACCAACACGGTGACCTGGAACGGGGCGATCCCGGCCGGCGGCAGCGTGACGGTGCTGATCGATGCGACGATCCGCAGCGACGCCAGCGGCACGATCGGCAACCAAGCCGGCGTCGCCTACGACGGCGACGGCGACGGCAGCAACGAGGCGACGGCGCTCAGTGACGATCCGGCGGTACCGGGGGCAGCCGATCCGACGGTGTTCCCGGTCGGTGCACCGGCGGTGGTGGTGCCGGTGCCGACCCTGACCGGGCTGGGTGCGCTGCTGCTCGGGCTGGGCCTGGCCGGCCTGGCGATCGCCGCGCGGCCGCGGCGGCGACTGCGTTGAAACCATCGGGCCGGTCCCGCGTGAGCGGGGCCGGCCCGGGCGATGCGAGCCGGCCGCCGTCGCCGACGGCCGGTTCGCGTCGGCGCATCAGTCGTCGAAGCGGGCAGTGAAGATGCCGTCGTTCTCGAGCCGCACGATGCCCAGATCCACCAGCCGCGAGCCGGTGGCGCGCTGGCTGGCACCGGCGAGAACGGCCCGGCCGCCCTGCAGCGTGAGCGCAGTGGAATCGCTGTAGATGCCGCTGGGCGCCAGGTCGAGCTGGAACACGCCGTCCTGGCCGAAACCGCCGTCGAGCGCGCCGTCGGCGTCGAGCCGCACGGCCATGAAGCCCTGGCGGACATCGGGAATCGCATAGGTGATCGAAGCGACCAGCTTGCCGTCGCTCTGCCGCGCCAGGCCGCTGACGTAGCGGTTCCAGGCGCCGGTCGCGAGGGCGACCGGCCGATAGCCGGGCATGGCCGGGTCACCGAACGTGGCGTCGTCGCTGCCGTCGGCCGTGAGGCGGCCGAAGACCACCTGCACCTCGCTGGCGTCGTCCTGGTAGTAGCCGCCGAAGACGATCCGGCCGCCGGCATCCACCACCAGCCGGTTGACGCCGTTGTAGGGCGAGGTGTTGGCCGGCAGGACGAAGGTGCGCCGGCCGTTCTCGCCGAAGCCCGCGTCGGGCTGCCCGTCGGCGCCCAGGCGCACGATCAGGAACGTGTAGATGCTGCCGAAGATCTCGTCCGGCACCGCGGCCATGCCGCCGGCGACGATGGCGCCGTCGCCGGTGATCGCCAGCGTACGCAGGTAGCCGCTCTCGTCCTCGGCGCCGAGCGCGACGATACCGTCGGTGCCGAAGCCGGGATCGGGCTGGCCGGAACCATCGAACCGCGCGAGGATCGCGCGGTCCAGGCCCGGGCTGCTGCGCTCGCCGGCGGCCACGATGCGGCCCTGGTCGTCGACGCCGAGCGCATGGACGTACGTGCCGGTGACGCGCACGATGCCGTCTTCGCCGAAGGCCGGGTCGAGGTTGCCGTCGGCGCCGAGCTTGACGATGAAGCCGGTGAGCGGGCCGAAGGCCTCGGCGCTGCCGGCCAGCAGGATCGAGCCGTCCTCCAGCGGCACGACCGCCTCGACGATCTGCATCTGCGTGCCCGGCTGGATGTCGGGCAGTACCCGCAGGCCGGGAATGCCGGGGATGTTGCCGAAGTCGGTATCGACCGCGCCGTCGGCGCGCAGGTGCACCAGCGTGCCGCGCATGTGCGGATCGGGGCTGCCGTTGATGAACTTGTTGCGCGATCCGCCGACCAGCACGCTCCCGTCGGGCAGCGTGACCGCTGCGTTGGCGCGCAGCTCGTGCCCTTCGACGCCGTCCGGCACGACGAAGGTGGCGCCGTCGGTGCCGAAGCTCGGGTCCAGCACGCCGTCGGCCGCCCCCACGGCCAAGGGCGCTGCGCCGGCGGCGACACAGAACAGGACGGACAGGTAACGACGCACCATCGACGATTCTCCTTGCGAAACGGCCGGAAACGGATTCCCGAGCCTGGGGGCCGGGCGGTGCCCGCGCATCCGTATTCGATCAAAGCGGCATTCGTTTCCCGTAAAACGGTCGTCCCGGCCGTGCCGGGCGCCGGCGATTACGCTCTCGATCGGGTGGGACCGGCGCCGTGACGCTGCCGCTCAGGGTGCGACGAGGAGGCGGGCCGGCAGTACCCGTTCGCCGGCCAACCGCCGGCAGCGCGCGAGCGCGCCGTTCCAGGCGGCGGTCTGGCCGAGCGCGTGATAAACGCGCAGTTGCAGCAGGGCGGCTTCGTAGTCGTGATCGACGAAGCCGCGGACCCGCTCGGCCAGTGGCGCGGCCTGCCCCGGCAAGCCGGCCGCGATCAGCCGCTGCGCATAGCCCTGCGCCACCAGCAGGACGTCCAGCGGCGTCCGGCCCTCGTCCGCCGCAGCCAGCGCCTGCTCGAACCCGGTCATGGCGATGCCGGCATCGGCGGCGTGCTCGGCAGCGGCCAGCCGTGCAAGCAGATGCGCGGGCGGTGTGTCCAGCCTCGCCGCCCGGGCGTCGATCCGGGCGACCGTCGCGGCTGCCGCCGCGACTTCGCCGAGCGCCTGCTGTGCACGCAGCAAGGTGATCCAGGTCTGTTCGGCCAGGCGGGCGTCGTCGCTGTCCGGGAGGGTCGGCAGTGCTTCGGTGGCGAGCCGTTCCGCCTCGGCCGGCGCCTCGGCCGCCAGCGCCAGGCGCGCCGCGATCGCCGCGGCGCGCGCGCGGAGGGCCGGTGAGGCGGCCGGATCGGCGGTGGCCAGCGCCAGCAGGGCCTGGGCGTCGGCCAGCCGGCCGTTGGCAACCAGGACCTGCGCGCGGGTGAGTTCCGCGGCGAGGCGGCGCTGCGGATCGGCCACTTGGCTGGCCAGCTCGTGCAGCCGCGCATCGGAGGCCAGCGCCGCGTCGGGCCGCAGCAGGATCAACTGCGCCTGCGCAGCCGCGTCACGGGCGTTGAGTTCGGCGGCGTAGAGGCGGAAGGCGGCGAAGCGGCCGATGGCCCGGTCGAGTGCATCGACCGCTTCGGCGTGACGGTCGCGCAGCAGGTCGAAGGCGCCGAGGTTGGCATCGAGGACCGCCAGTGCCAGGCCGTCGCCGGCCGCTTCCAGTGCGCTGCGCGCCGCCGCGAAATCCGCGAGCGCGGCGGCGTTCTCGCGCCGTATCGCATGTGCACCGGCGCGGCTGTTGTAGGCCTTGCCGAGCAGGTCGGGCACCGAGCGATCGCGGAGCAGGTCGATCGCGGCATCCAGGCGCGGCAGGGCAGCCGCGCTGTCGCCGCGCTGCATCGCCAGGATGCCCAGGCCATGCAGCGCGCGGGCATGGATGATCGGATCCTGCTCGGCCGGCACGGTGGCGACGAGGTCGGCGAAGCCGGCTTCGGCCGCGGCGGATTGGCCGGCCTGGTAGTCGATCTGGGCCCGCCGAAAGCGCAGCTGCGGGTCCGCGCGCAGGGCCGCGTCGGCCTGGTCGAGCAGGACGCGCGCGCTGTCGAGCCGTTCGGACAGCATCGCCGCGTCGACCTGCTGCAGCAGGTCCTCGAGCGCCGGCTCGGCGGCCGGTGTGGTGCTCGCCTGATCGCCGCCCAGCCGTGCCGCGAGCCGGTCCCCGGCCAGCCGCGCCGCGGCCAGCAGGTCCAGCGATTCGCCCTGGACGTCGATCGGCGGCTCGCGGCCGAGCACGGTCCGCAGCGAGACGCGCCAGTGGCCGGCCAGCGCATCGGCGCGCGCATCGACGACCAGTCCGGCCGCGGCGGCCGTCGCCAGCGCGTGCAGCGCGTCGCCGCGATCGTCGGCCGCGAGGCCGCGCGCGAGCGCGACGACGTTGTCGCTCGGCACCACGGCCAGCCCCGCCGCGCGCAGGCGGTCGGCCACCAGGTCCATGACGCCCAGGCGAGCCCAGCCGGCTTCGGCGTCGCCACTGACCGTGGCCGGCAGCACCAGCGTGGCCGGCCGCGCCGCCGGCGGGCCCGCGGTGGCCCCGGTGGCGCGGTCCGGCACGACGGCGCTGCGCCAGAACAGGCCACCGGCGATCGCCAGCGCGACGGCGGCCAGTGCGAGACTGACGCGAAGCGCGACGGCCCGATGCCGGTGCGTCACCGGAGCCGAAACCGGAAGGTCCAGACCAGGGACGATGGCCGCGTCGTCCTGTGGCCCTGCCGGCGGCGACGCGTGCGCGGGCATGGCCTGCGGTGCGGTCTCGATCGTGACCGGCGCCACCCAGTGGTAGCCGTAGCGCACGATCGTGCGGATCGCATGCTGCTCCTTGCCGGTATCCTCCAGCGCGCGCCGCGCGAACAGCACGGTCTGGCCGAGCACGTTGTCGCCGAGCTCGGCCTTGCCCCAGACGGCCGCGATCAGCTCGTCGCGACCGACCGCCCGATCGCGGTGCTCGATCAGGTAGACGATGCAGTCGAAGGCCTTGGAGGGCAGGGCGATCGTCTCGCCGCCGCGGCTCAATGTACGGGTGGCCGGGTCGAGGCGGAAGTCGCCGAAGCGGTAGGTGGCGGACGTCATGATCCTGGCGGTATGCAGGCGCCGCCGCGCGCTGTCAATCGCGCCGTGCCGGCCCCGTCCTGGCCGATGCTGCAGCGCTCCCGTTGCCGGCGGGCGAAATGGTATACCTGCGCGCCGTTTCGCCTGCGATCCGCGATCCGCCGATGACCGATCCCGCTCCCCGCACGCTGGCCCGCCGTGACGTCCGCACACTGCTGCTGGCGGCGCTCGGCGGCGCGCTGGAGTTCTACGACTTCATCATCTTCGTGTTCTTCGCGGCGACGATCGCGGAGCTGTTCTTTCCGCCCGACCTGCCCGAGTGGCTGCGCCAGCTGCAGACCTTCGGCATCTTCGCGGCCGGCTACCTGGCGCGCCCGCTGGGCGGCATCGTCATGGCGCACTTCGGCGATCGCGTGGGCCGCAAGCGGATGTTCATGCTGAGCGTGCTGCTGATGGCGGTGCCCACGCTGCTGATGGGGCTGCTGCCGACCTATGCGAGCATCGGCATTGCCGCGCCGCTGCTGTTGCTGGTGCTGCGCCTGTTGCAGGGCGCCGCCGTGGGCGGTGAAGTGCCCGGTGCCTGGGTCTTCGTCGCCGAGCACGTCCCGCCGTCGCGCGTGGGCCTGGCCTGCGGCACGCTGACGGCCGGGTTGACGCTCGGTATCCTGATCGGCTCGCTGGTGGCCAGCGGCATCAACAGCGCATGGAGCCACCAGGCGGTGCTGGACGGAGCCTGGCGCATTCCGTTCGTGCTCGGCGGCGTATTCGGCCTGCTGGCCGTCTGGCTGCGCCGGTTCCTGCACGAGACCCCGGTGTTCGAGGCCTTGCGGGAACGGCGCGCACTGGTCGAGGGGTTGCCGCTGCGGCAGGTGCTGGGCGGCCACCGGCAGGCCGTGGCGGTCTCGATGCTGCTGACCTGGCTGCTGACGGCCGGCATCGTGGTCGTGATCCTGATGACGCCGACGCTGGTACAGAACCTGTTCGCGATTCCGGCCGCCGTCGCCGCGCGGGCCAACAGTGCCGCGACACTGGCCCTGTGCGCCGGCTGCATCGTCTACGGCCTTGCCGCGGACCGGTTCGGCGTACGTCGAGTGCTGGTGATCGGCGCCGCCGTGCTGGCCGGCGCGACCGCCGTGCTGTACCTGGGGCTGCGCAGCGCGCCGCACCAGATCATGGGGTTGTACGCGGCCGCTGGCTTCTGCGTCGGTGTGGTCGGCGTGGTGCCGACGGCGATGGTGCAGGCCTTCCCGGCGGCGATCCGCTACTCGGGCATTTCCTTCGCCTACAACGTGGCCTATGCGATCTCCGGCGGCCTGACGCCGTTGGCGGTCGCGTTCTGGCTGCGCAGCGAACCCAACGCCGCCGTCTACTACGTGGCCGCGGCCTGCGCGGTGGGCGCCGCCGCTGCCGGGTGGCGCCGGCGGCTGAAGCCGGCCTGAGGCGGCTGCCCGGCAGCGGTTCCGGCGGGACTCCCGGCGCGGGACAATCGCAGCTTCCGCCGTCACGCCACGCCTGCCATGCACCCGGACCTGTTCGCGACGAAACCGGCCGCCTCGCTGCCGGACGCCATCCGCACCGGCATCGGTGGCTGGACCTATGCACCCTGGCGCGGCGTGTTCTACCCGGCCGGGCTGGCGCACAAGCGCGAGCTGGAGTACGCCAGCCGGCAGTTGGGCGCGATCGAGGTCAACGGCACGTACTACGGCGCACAGAAGCCCGCCACCTATGCGCGCTGGCACGCGGAGACGCCCGCCGGTTTCGTGTTCTCGATCAAGGCGCCGCGCTATTGCACCGAAGCGCGCCGCCTGGCCGATACCGGCCGGACGATCGACGCCTTCGTCTCCGGCGGCCTGGCCGAGCTGGGCGACCGGCTCGGTCCGATCCTCTGGCAGTTCCGGCCGCAGCGCCGCTTCGATCCGGACGATTTCTCGGCCTTTCTCGATCTGCTGCCGCGCACGCTGGACGGCGTGCCGCTGCGGCACGTGCTGGAAGTACGCCATCCCAGCTTCCAGTGCGACCGCTACCTCGCCCTGGCACGCGCGCACCGCCTGCCCACGGTCTTCACCGATTCCCCGGACTACCCGTCCTTCGCCGACCTCACCGGCGACTTCGTCTATGCCCGACTGATGCGCAGCCGCGAAGCGGTGACCACCGGCTACCCCGCCGCGGAGCTGGACGCCTGGGCCACGCGTGCACGCGCCTGGGCCGCCGGCACGGCGCCGGCCGATCTGCCGTACGTCCAGGCGGTGCAGGCGGCCACCCCGGCCAGCCGGCGCGATGTGTTCGTCTATTTCATCAGCGCCGCCAAGGTGCGCAACCCGGCGGCTGCGCGGGCGCTGCGCGAATGCCTGGATCGCTGAGCGCTGCCGCGCGGCGCCGGCCGGCGCCCGTGTCGCGGGTTCTGAGACACGTCGATCGCACAGTCCCGGTCGCCACCCCTGCGCCCGAAGGCATGCCGGTGCGGACGTTCCGGCGTCCGGGCAGGTGATCGTACGGACGGGCGCCCCACAGACCAGGACGTGATCATGATCGACCCCTCCCGCCAGATCTGGCCGCAAAAGGCCTGCAAGCCCAATCAGCTGACGATTGGCTACGACCACTATCGCCCGCTCAAGGGACAATGGCTGCCTCGCCAGGTGCCGGTCTTGAAGCTGGGCGGGCAATGGCTGGCGGACGCCGGATTCAAGGTCGGCAGCAAGGCCGTCGTCACGATCGCCGACGGCGAGCTGGTGATCCGGGTCGTACCGCCCGCGGAGGCGGCGGTGCCGCAGCGACCGTGCCGGACGCGCATGGCCGGGCGAGCATCGGCGGCGTGATCGCATCCGTCGCCTGAGGCCGTTCTGCGGTCATGGGCGGCGGTCGCCTGCGGCCGGCCGGCAACGCCGGGCGGCCCGCGCGTTCGCGCGAAGCGGTCGGTGCGGTCTTGTTCGATACGCCGGGATGCGAACGTCGCCGACGATGCTGCAGAATCGGTGCTTTCGCCCGCAGCGGGATCGGAGCATGGGTATCCTCGTCACCGGCAGTGCCGGCCACCTCGGCGAAGCGCTGATGCGCACCCTGGTTGCCCAGGGAAGGAACCCCGTCGGCCTCGACCGTCTCGCATCGCCGTTCACGACCCATGTCGGCTCGATCACCGATCGCGCTTTCGTGGCGCGCTGCCTGCGGGGCGTGCGGACCGTCTTCCATGCGGCCACGCTGCACAAGCCGCACGTCGCCACGCATGCGCGGCAGGATTTCATCGACACCACCATCACCGGCACGCTGAACCTGCTCGAAGAAGCGGTGACGGCCGGCGTGGACGCCTTCGTCTACACCAGCACGACGAGTGTCTTCGGCGGCGCGCTGACGCCGGCGCCGGACGCACCGGCAGCCTGGGTGACCGAGGACGTGGTTCCGGTTCCGAAGAACATCTACGGCGTGACGAAGGCCGCGGCCGAGGACCTGTGCCAACTGCTCCACCGCCACGATGGGCTGGCCTGCATCGTGCTGCGCACGTCGCGCTTCTTCCCGGAAGCCGACGACGACCCGGCGGCCCGCGATGCCTATGCCGACGCCAACCTCAAGGCCAACGAGTACCTGCACCGGCGGGCCGACCTGGAAGACATCGTCCAGGCGCACCTGCGCGCGGCGGCCTGCGCGCCGCGGCTCGGCTTCGGCAGGTACATCGTCAGCGCGACCACGCCGTTCACCCCGGCGGACATGCCGGCCTTGCGTGCCGATGCGCCGGGCGTGGTCCTGCGTCGCGTGCCCGCCTATGCGCCCGAGTACGCCCGGCGCGGCTGGACCATGGCGCCGCAGATCGACCGCGTCTACGACAATGCGCGCGCGCGGACCGACCTCGACTGGCATCCGCGCTACGACTTTTCGTATGTGATCGACCGGCTGCGGGCCGGCGAGGACGTCCGCAGCCCCCTGGCCCGTGCGGTCGGCGCCAAGGGTTATCACGCCGAGACCTTCGCCGAGGGGCCTTATCCGGTGCGGGCACGCTAGGTCTGCAGCACGACGGCCGCAGGCGCAGGAACGGGGCGTTCGTGCGATCGATCCGACCGGGCATGGCCGATGGCCGGGATCGGAAGGCCGCGTGTCCGGCGTTCGCAGGTCCCGAGACACGCGCTTTCGTCCGTGTCGGCACCCATCGTCGATGCCGACGTGAGGCCCCGGCGGCAGAATGCTCCCGTCGGGTTGCGGCGGTCGCGCACCGGCATGATTCGGCAGCCAGGCCGATGTCATAAGAGCAACCTTTAGGTTGCATTGTTGCGGCGGTCGGCGTAGGGTACGAGCAACCAGGAGGTTGCATATGAACGATACCACCCACTCCACCGATCGCATCCAGAAGCGTGTCGTACTGAAGGCCCCACGCGAGCGGGTGTGGCAGGCCATTGCCGATTCGTCCCGGTTCGGGACCTGGTTCGGCGTCGAGATCGAAGGTCCGTTCGAGCCCGGCGTCCGCGTCGGCGGTCGGCTGGTGCCGACCACGGTGGATGCCGAGATAGGCCGCCAGCAGAGTTGCTACGCCGGCATGGAATTCGACTTTCACGTCGACCGTATCGAACCGATGCAGGTGTTCTCGTTCCGCTGGCACCCGTGTGCCGTCGAGCCCGATGCGGATTATGCGAAGGAGCCGATGACCCTGGTCGTGTTCGAGCTGGCCGACGCACCGGAGGGAACGCTGCTGACGATCACCGAATCGGGCTTCGACCAGATCCCGCTGGCCCGACGCGCCCAGGCATTCGCATCCAACGACCAGGGCTGGACCGAGCAGATGCGGCTGATCGAGAAGTACCTCGCGCAAACCGCTTGAGGCATCATGCGCCGTCCATGCCGCGTGCTTCCGCTGCCCGCTTGATCGACGCCGCGCCGTTGTTCGCCGCCCTCGGCGACCCGGCGCGGCTCACCATCGTCTCGCGCTTGTGTGAGGACGGGCCGTTGTCGATCGTGCGGCTGACCGAAGGCGCGAACATCTCGCGCCAGGCCGTCACCAAGCACCTGGTCGCCTTGTCCGACGCCGGTCTGGTACGCGGCGAGCGCAGCGGCCGCGAGCGCGTCTGGCAGCTCCAGCCGCATCGGCTGGACGACGTGCGTCGCTACCTGGACCAGATCGCGCTGCAATGGGATGCGGCGATCGCGCGGTTGTGCGCGCTGGTCGAGGAAGAAGGCTAGCCGGTTGTGGCGGCCGATCGGCGGCCGGACAACGAGGCGTGCGACAAGAGCGGTGGCCTTACGGATCGATGCGGATCGGCGTTCCGTTCGGCACCAGCGCGTAGATCCGGTCCATTTCCGCATTGGTCACGGCGATGCAGCCGTCGGTCCAGTCGAATGCGCGGTACCCCGCGTTGCCGCCGTGGATCATGATGTCGCCGCCGGGCGGATAGCCGCCCTCCCGCGCGCGGCGCCGGTCCGTCGCGCTCGGATACGAAATGCGCAGGCTCAGGTGGAACCGGCTGTTGGGATTGCGTCCGTTGATGGTGTAGTCGCCTTCGGGCGTGCGCTCGTCGCCTTCCCGTTGCTTGTGGCCGTGCGGCGCGTCGCCGAGCCGTACCGCATAGTGGGCGATCGCCTCGTCGCCGCGGTAGAGCGTCATGCGCCGGTCGGACTTGTCGACGTGGATGCGCGTGGCGCGTTGTTCGGGTGGTGCCAGGTCGGGTGCGGCCTGGCCGGCCACCGGCGCGGCGGACAGCACGAGCACGAGGGCTGGACGAAACATCGGCGCTCCGGTGTGCGCACGGTGGGAGAAAGAGGCCATCCGGCGGCATTGGTTCCGCACGGGCCGCACGGCACCGGCACCGATAGCCCCGGTCTTGTCCGGTCGTCTTCGGCGTCATGCCCGCGTGTCGTGGCCGGCCCGGGCCGCGTGCCTCCCGCATGCCGGCCGATGACGCCGTATGCTGGGCCGGTGCAGCCGCAGGCGAGGTAGCGAGATGTCAGAAGACACGTCATGGCCCGACATGCGTGCGCTGAAACTGTTCGGCATCGCGTTGCCGATTCTCCAGGCACCGATGGCGGGTGCCGGCTTGTCGGCGCTGGCCGTCGCCGTGGCCGAGGCCGGGGGTCTCGGGGCGATTCCCTGCGCGGCGATCGCGCTCGACCAGGCGCGTGCCGAGGTGGCCGCGTTTCGCGCGCGGACGCGTCGCCCGCTCAATCTCAATTTCTTCTGTCATGCGGTGCCGCCGGTGGATGCGGCGCGGTTGCGTGCGTGGCGCGACCGGCTGGCGCCGTACTACGCAGAGCGCGGCGTGGTGCCGCCGGAGGCGCTCGGCGACGCCGGCCGGCAGCCGTTCGATGCGGCGGCGTGCGCCTTCGTGGAGGAGGCACGCCCGGAGGTCGTCAGCTTTCATTTCGGTTTGCCGCCGGCGGATCTCCTGGCGCGTGTGCGCGCGGCCGGCGCCAAGGTGATCGCCTCGGCCACGACGGTACGCGAAGCGCGCTGGCTGGCCGAGCGTGGCGTGGACGCGGTGATCGCGCAGGGTGCGGAAGCCGGCGGCCATCGTGGCCTGTTCCTGACCGACGACGTCACGACCCAGGTCGGCACCTTCGCCTTGCTGCCGCAAGTGGTCGATGCGGTGGGCGTGCCGGTGATCGCGGCGGGCGGCATCGCCGACGGCCGTGGGGTGGCGGCCGCCTTCGTGCTCGGCGCCTCGGCGGTGCAGGTCGGCACCGCCTACCTATTCTGCCCGGAAGCGAGCGTGACGCCGGCACATCGCGCGGCACTGCGTGCCGGCGGCGACGCCGACACGGCCCTGACCAACCTGTTCAGCGGCCGGCCCGCCCGCGGCATCGTCAATCGCCTGATGCGCGAACAGGGGCCGCTCGACCCCGCGGTGCCGCCGTTTCCGCTGGCCGGTGCCGCATTGGCGCCGCTGCGCGCGACCGATGCGGCCGGCGACTTCACCTCCTTGTGGTCCGGCCAGGCGCGGGCCCTGGCGGTCGAGCTGCCGGCCGGCGAGCTGACGCGCCGGCTGGCGGCCGACGGGCGGATCGCGCTGGCGCGCGCTGCAGCGCCGGGGTAGGTGCCCGGGCGCCGGGGATTGAAGTCCGGCCCACTGACTTCACATGGACAGTAAATATTGAATTTCTCTCCATATGAAGCTAGATTGTAAGCCGAGGTACCCATGACGCCCGTCCGCTCCGCCCTGTCCGCTCCGCCTGACGCCGATCCCCGGATGCTTTCGGGGCCGGCCTTGCGGGCGTTCTTCCGCATCGCGGAGCTGTGGGGACTCAAGGCGGCCGAGCAGCGCGTCCTGCTCGGCAGTCCGCCCGAATCGACGTTCTTCAAATGGAAGCGTGCGCGCGAGGGTGCCTTGCCGCGTGACGTGCATGAGCGCATCAGCTACGTGCTCGGCATCTACAAGGCCTTGCAGATCCTGTTCCCGGATCCGGTCCGCGCCGATGCCTGGGTGCGCAAGCCGAACCAGGCCGAGCCGTTCGCCGGCACCAGCGCGCTGGAACGGATGCTGTCGGGCAACGTGGCCGATCTGTACGTCGTGCGCCAGTACCTGGACGCCCAGCGTGGCGGGTGGGGCTGATGGCCGCGTCCGTGCCCATCGCCAACGTCCAATGGCGGCCGGCGCACCGGATCGTCTCCAGCCGCTTCCCGCCGGTCAGCCTCTGGGACCGGATTGCCGATCCGGCCGACTACGAGGCGCTGGCGGTGCTGGAGGGGCTGACCAATCCGCGCCTGCGCGAGGAACTGGGCCAGTTGGCGCAGGTGCCGGCGGCGCGTCGTGTCTCAGGGCCGGGCACGACGCCGGTGATGGCCGCCTTCACCCACGTCGATCCGGCCGGCAGCCGGTTTTCCGACGGCAGCTATGGCGTCTTCTACGCGGCACGGGCGATCGAGACCGCCATCGAGGAAACGCGTTACCACCGCGAGCGCTTCCTGGCGAGCACGCGCGAGCCGCCGATCGAGCTCACCATGCGCTGCTATGCCATGGACGTCCGCGCGCAGTTCCACGACCTGCGCGGCGGCTACCCGCAGGCACACGATCCCGACGACTACGCTGCCGGCCGGGCGCTCGGCCGGCGCCTGCGCGAGGCCGGGTCGAACGGCCTGGTCTATGACAGCGTGCGCCATGCCGGTGGGGAGTGCATCGCGGCGTTCTGGCCGGATCAGGTCGGGCCGTGCCGGCAGACGCAGCACCTGGGCTACTACTGGGACGGGCGGCGCATCTCGCACGTGGTGCGCAAGACGCTGATCGACTGACACGCCGGCCGGTGCGGCCGCGCCGTTCTGCCAGCGCCGCGCACGGTCAGTCCGCCTCGCCGCGCGATCGCGGCCGCAGATCCTCGAAGTACGGCGTCAGTGCCTCGACGAAGGCGTTGCGCAGCACGCCGACGACGGCGGCCCAGGTGCTGAGGTCGGCATCGTCGATCGACCCGCTGATCGGGATGCGCGTGCCGAACTGGTCGGCCGGGTGGTTCTTGAACACCGTCACCACGCCCTGCACGATCGCCTCCCAGGCGATGCGGAACGGGTTCTTGCCGTCCTTGCCGACGTCCTCGCGCCAACTGAAGATCTTGAGCTGCTGGAACAGCGGCTTGGCGTAGCCGGTCAGGCGTCCGTCGGCGGCTTCCAGCTCCAGAACGATCTCGCCGTTGCCCGACTCGATGTCGAGGTTGGCATAGGCCTGGGCGAGGTCGTTGATGTGCGTGAGGTCGATGCCGAGCACGCGCAGCGCCAGCTCGAACTCGTCCATGCGGCCGAACGGGTCGAAGCGTGCCTTGGCCTCCAGCGCGGCGTCGCCGAACAGGCGGCCCTGTGCCGTCAGCCCGGCGACGCGCGCACCGGCTTCGTCGCGGACATTGGTCAGGTTGTCGATCGTCGCCTCCACGGCGGTGGCGCGCAGGTCTACCGGTGGATCGGAGACGAAGTTGTGGAACACCACGGTGCCGTCGTGGATGCGGATCGCGTCGATGCGGATCGGCACCAGCGCATCCAGCCGGTCGCGCCAGTTGACGCCGGCACCGGTCTGGCTCTCGGCCGCGGTGCGCCCGTCGACGAAATGCACGGTCGGCGCCTGGAAGGCGACCTCGGCGACCACGGCGCCCTTGAGCAGGGCACGCCAGCTGACCAGGATGTCCACGTCCGGTGCGTCCAGCAGCGGCACCGGCACGCCGTCCTTGGCGATGCGCAGGCCCTGCAGGCGGTAGGCGCCGCGCCAGAGGCTGAGGTCCAGGTCTGCGACATGGCCGTGGTAGGTCCCCATCGTCGCGAGCCGGCTGTTGACCACGCTCTTGAGCACCGGCGGCAGTGCCAGCCGGGCCGCCACCAGGACCAGCACGAGGACGACCAGGGCGATGCCGCTCTTGCCGAGCCGCCTCATGACGGCCATCCGGTGGCCGGCATGCGGCTGCCGGCAGCGTGCCGACGGACCTGGGCGCGTGCGATGCGGTCGGGGGATCTGCGGATCGGGGGCATGCGGCTCTCCGGGCAGCGGCGAGCGGGCAGGGTGGCCCAGCGCGAATGGCTCCACGGTGAATCAGGCGGCTCAGCTCAACGCGGAGGTCGCCTCGAACGGCAGCTCGCGTGCGCCGGCGGCGGCCAGCGCCGCCTCGATGCGCGGCAGTTGTCCGGTGTCGACATCGACGACGACCAGGATGCGGCCGGCCTCGATCTCCGCCTCGAACTGCCGGCGGATCGGATTGGGTACCGTCGATCCGATCAGCGCCGAGCTCCAGCTGCCGACGGCCGCCCCGGCCAGGGTCAGCAGGGCGACACCGGCGACCGTGATGCCGACGGCCGGCACGGTGATCGCGGCGAGGCCCGCCAGCAGGCCCATCGCGCCGCCGCCGGCCGCACCACGCAGGGCGGCCGGCACCAGGTCGCTCTCGACGTTGATGCGGTCGTCGTGGATCTGCCGCAGCTCGATGTCCGAGCGCGCGATCAGCGAGACATCGCCATCGTCCGCGCCGGCCGATCGGGCGGCGGCGACGGCGGTCTCGGCGGCCGTCACATCGTTCACGGAAAAGACGCGTCGCTGTTTCATCGCCGTGCCCTCGCTGGGAACCGACCTTCGTTCTGCTCGTCCGTGCCTGAACCTGCGTCGAGCGGACGTCACGCCGAATAGGCAAGGATGGTCGAGGATCGGGTATTCGCACCCGGACGGCCCGTCGCTACGCTGCGTGATACCCGACCACCGGTGCCCCAGTCGCTGCCGCCAGCCCGTCCGGGCCGCGTCGGTCCCCGGCGGTCCGTTCGCCTGCTGACACCCCGTTGTCAGCAGGCCCTCCCTATCGTCGTACCCAACACGTCGCGCCGACGGCCCTGCGGCCGCCGGCGCTCCGGCGTCCGGCCGGCGATGCCATTCCACCCCGCTCGAGGAAACCCCCAATGCGCAACATCGTCTATTTCTTCGTTTTCGACGGCTTCGCCGATTGGGGAGCCGCCCTGGCGCTGTGCGAGATCCGTCGTCCCGGCGACTACCGGGTGCGCACGGTCGGCCTGCGCCGCGCGCCCGTGCAGTCCATGGGTGGACTGACGGTGATGCCGGACCTCACGGTCGATGAGGTCGACAGCCGCCACGGCGCCCTCCTGATCCTCCCCGGCGGCACCGCCTGGGAGCGCGGCGAGAACGGCGCGCTGGTCGCGGCACTGCCGCAGTGGCTGGCGAAGGGCATGGCGATCGGCGCGCTCTGCGCCGGCGTGCTGGCGCTGGCGCGTGCCGGCCTGCTCGAACGGCGCTGGCACACCGCCAACTACCCCGGCTACATCGAGACCTTCGAGCCCGGCTATGCCGGGTCCGCACAGTTCGATGCCAGTGCGCTGGCGGTCGGCGACGCCAACCTCATCACCGCCAGTGCCTTCGGCGGCGTCGAGTTCGCCCGCGAGGTGATCCGCCTGCTCGACCTGTACGACGCGCGCGACAGCGAGGCCTGGTACCGCCTGTACAAGTACGGCGATCCGCCGTCGTGGCTGGTGGCCGAGACGGCGCCTGCCGAGGCGCTGATCGAGCGCTGACGGCGTCGAGCGCTGCCCGCCGGCTGCTCGCCGGCGGGCAGCCGCTGCGCCGTTCCGTCCTTCGCCCGTTGCGGCCTCCCATGCCCCCGCTGCTGCGCTCCGATCCCGCTGCGGTTCCCCCGGGCCACCGGCCGGGCCGCGCTGCCGTGTCGCCCGGCGGCCCGTCCACGAAACGGTGTTGCTGTTCTTTGCCAGCCGGCCGGCCAGCGGCGATCATCGGCGGATGCGCCGCGCCGACCGTCTCTTTCTCATCATCCACGCCTTGCGCGGCCGCCGCACCGCCCTGCCGGCGCGGCGACTGGCCGAGACGCTGGAAGTCTCGCTGCGTACCGTCTACCGCGACGTGGCCGACCTGCAGGCCTCGGGTGTGCCGATCGAGGGCGAGGCCGGCATCGGCTACGTGCTGCGCAAGGGGTCGGACATTCCCCCGCTGATGTTCACCGCCGAGGAAATCGAGGCGCTGGTGGTCGGCACCCGGTTCGTGCGCGCGTTCGCCGGCGGCCGGCTCAATGCCGGCGCACAGGCGGCACTGCTGAAGATCGAGGCGGTGCTGCCGCCGGAGCTGCGCGAGCGTGCGATGCGCTCACGCATCTATGCGCCGGCCTATGCCTCCAAGAACGGCCTGATCGACCGCCTGCACGAGGCCATCGCGGCACAGCAGGTGCTGCGGCTGGACTACCGCGACGAGGCCGGCCGCGCGAGCCTGCGCGAGGTGGAGCCGTTGTGCCTGGCCTGCTGGGGCGGTGTCTGGACGCTCGGCACCTGGTGCCGGCTGCGCGCCGACTTCCGCAACTTCCGGCCGGACCGCATCGCCACGTTCGAGGCCACCGGCGAAGTCTTTCCGGACACGCCCGAGCGCGGTATCGGTGCCTACCTGCGTGCCGCGGGCATCGATCCGGCGGCGATCGAGGGGTGACCGGCGGGACTCAGATCACCCGCAGCGTGATCGCCTTGAGCACGGCGCGCGTGCGGTCGCGCGTCTCGAGCTTGTCGAGGATGTCCGAGACGTAGTTCTTGACGGTGCCTTCGGCGAGGAACAAGGAGCGTGCGATCTCCTTGTTCGAGTAGCCGCCGGCCAGCAGGCGCAGGATCGAGACTTCCCGCTCGGTGAAGTGCGTCTTCGGCGCCGCCTGCTCGCGGTAGGCATAGCGTGCGCGGACCGGTTCGGTCGCCACCGGCTGCAGCAGCGACTCGCCGCGGGCGACCGCGCGGATCGCCTCGACCAGGTCTTCGGGTGCGGCGTCCTTGAGCAGGAAGCCCTGGGCGCCGGCCTCGACCGCCTCGAGCAGGAGCGCGCTGTCGTCGAACGTGGTCAGCAGGATCACCGGCGTGCGGTCGCCGCGTGCGCGCAAGGCGCGCAGCGCGTCCGGTCCGGACAATCCCGGCATGCGGATGTCCGACAGCACGACGTCGACCGGCGTCGTCGCCAGCGCTTCGAGCAGGGCGTTGCCGTCGGCCGCCTCGACCACGACGGCGACGCCGCCGAGGCTTTCCAGCAGCGACTTCAGCCCCGCCCGCACCAGGGCCTGGTCGTCGGCGAGCGCGATGCGCAGGACGGGCTCGGTCATCGGGATGCTCCACAGGACCCGGTCATGTCAGCGGCACCCGCGCGGTGACGCGGAAGCCGCGCTCGGCGTCGATGGCGAGCGTACCGCCGACCGCAGCCAGTCGTTCGCGCATGCCGGCCAGGCCGTGGCCGATGCGCAGCGTGCGTGCGCCGCGGCCATCGTCGCATACGGTGAGCACCAGGCTGCGCCCGTCGCGCGCCAGCCGCAGCCATACCTGGCCGGCACCGGAGTGGCGCACGGCATTGGTCAGGGCCTCCTGCGCCACGCGCAGCAAGGCCTGCGCCTGGCCGATGTCGTCGACACGCGCATCCTCGGCCAGGTCCAGGTGGACTGCCGGCCGCGGGATCGGCACGGCCAGCTGCGCGATCGCCTGGCGCAGGTCCAGGCCGTCGGCCTGTCGCAGCTGGCCGACCACGCCGCGGATGTCGCCGAGCAGGCTGTCGGCCAGCGTCGCGGCCGTCGTCACCGCCGGCGGCGCACCGGCGGGATCGCGTGCCAGCAGGGCCAGCTGCAGCTTGAGTGCCGTCAGCGTGTGGCCGGCGACGTCGTGCAGCTCACGCGCCAATCGCAGGCGCTCGCGGTCGCGTGCGCTTTCCTCCAGCAGCGAATGGGTCGCCAGCAGGTGCGCGTTGACCTGGGCCAGTTCGGCGCGCGCGGTCTCCGCCTGGTGCGCATACAGCGCGGTGGCCGCGGCGAAGATCTGAAAGCCCATGTGGATCACGGTCAGCAGCAGGGGCGTGGAGTTTCCCCACAGCCGGCTCAGGATCAGGTAGAGCGCGATGTTGGCCAGCACCAGCACGGTGATCCAGGCTGGTCGCGACATCAATGCCGGCAGTTGCGCCGCCGCGATGACCAGCAGCACCGCCGCGAGGACCTCGCGCGTGACCACGCAGGTCAGCAGCGCGATCAGCACCTGCGTCAGGACCAGCACGCGCTGCCAGGAGGCCGGCGGCGTCGACTCCTCGACCAGGATGCTGACGAGCAGGCATGCGCCGAAGCTGGCCAGCAGCACCGCAAGCGCCGGGTCCAGCGCGTCGGACGAATAGCGCAGGACGCCCGCGAAGATCGCCGCCCAGGTGATGAGGCCCGCCAGGGCGAGCGGCTCGACCAGGCGGCGCAGCGCGGGGAGTACGGAAGCGGGACGCATCGGGGGCGTGGAGGCGGGCGGGCCGCCAGCATCGCGTGTGCGCCGCCCGCGCTCAAGCCGTCCGGCAGCGAAGGTGACTTCCGGCAGGTCGCGAAGGTGACGCCCGGCATCTGCCCGCGACGGCGGCCGATGCACAGACTGGTTCCGTACAGACCGCCCCTTCCTTCGCCTCGGAGCCTGCCATGATCGTCCGCCCCGCGCTTCTCGCCCTGATGCTGGCCGCCGGCAGCGTCGCTGCCGGCGACCTGACCGTGACCGTCAGCGACATCCGCGTCCAGACCGGCCAGTTGAAGATCGCCGTCATCGGCTCGGCCGAGGGGTGGGAAGGCAAGGCCAAGCCCGCCGCCGTCGATGCCGCCCCGGCCGCCGGCACGCAGGCCACCTTCCGCTTCGCCGACCTGCCGCCGGGAGCCTATGCGGTGCAGGTCATGCACGACGAGAACGACAACGGCAAGCTCGACACAAACTTCGTCGGCATGCCGATCGAGGGCTACGGCTTCAGCAACAACCCGCCGGTGATGCGCAAGCCGACCTGGGACGAGGCCCGGTTCGAGCTCACCGCCGACGGCGCCACGCTCGTCGTGCACCTGCGCTGATTGCCCTCCGCCCTATCCTTGCCTGCGAGGTCCGCCATGAACCGCCGCCGTTTCCTTCGTGACCTGCTGTCCGGCGCCGCCGCGCTGGCCTGCACACCGGCACTGCTGCATGCCGCCACCGGCAGCGACGGCAGTGCCCGCTTCGCGGCCGGGCTGCGCCAGCGTCCGTGGCTGGCCGGCTGGAAGAGCGTCGACAGCGAGTCCCTGGGGCCGACCGCGGCCACGCTGCAGGGCCGGCTGCCCAAGGGGCTGGCCGGCACGCTGTACCGCAACGGTCCGGCCTGGTTCGAGCGCGACGGCTTCCGCTATTCGCACTGGTTCGACGGCGACGGCATGGTGCATGCCTGGCGCCTCGGCGACGGGGCGGTCAGCCATCGTGCGCGCATGGTCGCCACGCCGAAGTTCACGCGCGAGCAGGCCGCCGGGCGCTTCCTCTATCCGGCCGTCGGCACCACGATCCCGAATGCGCTGGCGGTCCGCAACAACGACGATGCCAACGTCGCCAATACCTCGGTCATGGTCGTGGACGGCCGCCTGTTCGCGCTCTGGGAAGGAGGCTCGGCCTTCGAGCTGGACCCCGATTCCCTGGTCACGCGCGGGCCGACGACCTGGCGCGAGGACCTGGCACTGGCACCGTTCTCGGCACATCCGCTGCGCGAGCGCGACGGCACGCTCTGGAACTTCGGCTCGATCTCCCTGCTCGGCGGCTCCGGCCTGCTGGTCTGGCGCATCGGCAAGGACGGCACGCTAATCAGCGCCACGCAGCTGCCGGTCGAGCAGAGCGCCTACCTGCACAGCTTCGCGATGACCGAGCGCCATCTGGTCTTCGTGCTGATGCCATTCCGGCGGACCGAGGGCGGCGCGTTCTTCGAGAGCCTGCGCTTCGCGCCGGACCTGCCGTGCAAGGTGGCGGTGGTGCCCAAGTCCGCGCCCGACACGGCGCAGTGGTTCGAGGTCGACTTCGCCGCGATCTATCACTTCGGCGATGCCTTCGAGCGCGGCGGTCGGATCCAGGTGCGTGCCGTGCGCCACACCGACCCGGTCGGCGCCGGCTCGCCGATGGCCGGGGCGATGCGCGGCGAACAGGACCAAGCACCGACCTCCGGCCACCTGCGCACGCTGCACCTGGACCTGCGCAGCGGACGCGCACGCTGGGAACTGCACGCCAAGCACGTCATGGAGTTCCCGCTGTTCGACACGCGCACGCGCGGCGATCGCCCCGCCATTCTCTATGCGCCGACCGAAGTCAATCCGGCGGTGCCGTACTTCAACGCGGTGATGGCGTTCGACCCGGAACGCGATCGCCGCATGGTCCACCGCTACGGCGATCACGTCCTGGCCGAGGAGCACGTCTTCGTGCCGCGTCCCGGCAGCCGCCGTCCCGACCATGGCTGGCTGGTCGGCACCCTGCTGGACAGCGCCCGCGGCCGCTCCGGCATCGCGGTGCTCGATGCCGAGCACGTCGAGGACGGCCCGCTGGCCGAGGCATGGCTGCCGTACACGTTCCCGCTCGGGTTCCACGGGACGTTTGCGGGCTGAAAACAGTCGCCGTCGCCGGGAAGCGGCGGAGCCGAAGGCGCCGGGGCGTCGGCGATCAGTCCCGTGGCATGCGAGACCGCGCCCGGCCCCTTCGTCCGATGGCCGTCCATCCGGCGGCTGCGAATGCAGCGAGCAGGATCAACCGGAATGCATCCGACAGCGCCGGAACGGACTGCGGGCTCGGAGCAGGCGCATCACCGCGCAGGGCGATGCTGTACATGCGCAATCGCCGCGGATCTCCCTGGATGAAGGTGGTGTCGGTCCAGTTGACCACCAGGGTGGAGCCGTCCTCGGAAAGATCGAAGCTTGGCGGGTAGTAGTCAGGCCCTCCATTCAGTGTGGCAGTCGCGTTGATCATCCGCCCGGTCCAGCGATCCTTGACGTAGACGCCGCCCGCTGGCTGTGGCGTGTCGAGCAGATTGGTCGCGCGGGTCGCGAATGCGAGATAACGCCCATCGGCGCTAATGCGAACCTGCTCGGTATAGCTGTCGGGGTGCTGGCCCTGCGCACCGATGGATGCCAGCTCGACGCTGCCGTCGGAAAGATCCATCAGATAGGCGTTTCGCATTGGCAGATCGCCCCCGCCGACCACCAGTTCCTGACCGTGTGCCGTGAACACGAGATAGCGATTGTCTCGCGTCAACTGCAGGTCGTAGGGCTGGATGTGCGTGGAGAATTCACCGCCACCGGCGGGAAACGTCAGCCTGCGCGTGTGCTGCATGCGCCGGTCTCGCAGAAAGATGTTGACGAAGCCGGCCGGATTGTCGTCCGTGAGTTCGCTCGCTGCCGAGACGAAGGCGACGAAGCGTCCATCCGTCGACGCGGTGGCTTCCCACAAGTAGCCTTCGATGGGACGCCCATCCAGCGTTATCGAGATCAGTTCGATTGCACCCGTTACCCAGTTCCGGACGTACAGGTTTTCTCCCGATGTCGTTCCGCCGCCGATCAGATCGGTCCGGCCTTTCAGAAGCACCTCGTTCGTGAGGAAATTGGCGTCCAGCGCCGAGGTACTCAACTCTGGGGCTGCTCCATCAGCTCTGCGTGCGATGAGATGCGTCGTAGCCTCGTGCACGTCGCGCAGATAGGCAAATGCTCGGCCGAAATCGAAGATCGTCCAATCGGTTTCGGGCGTCAGCGGCGCGTTCGAAACGAAGACGACGTATCGACCGTCGTGCGAGGCCTTGAGACCCCAGCCGTGATAGGGGTGATACTGTCCCTGGTCGTCCAGGTCCAGCATGTCGACCCGGCCGGTATGGCGGTCGCGCAGGTAGGCGTGTCTCGGCGGATCGCTCAGTGGCTCCTCACCGGGGCCTTCACGCAGGCCCGCATGGTTGCAGGTGACGATGAGGTATCGGCCATTCGGCGAGACCCCTCCTGTCCAGCAGAAGCCCATGACGATCTGGCCGTCCGACCCGTACGACTCCAGCACCGGAGCGCCGACTTCCAGCGCAGACGTGTCGGATGCCGCCGTCATGACGGCCAGTCCCAGGAGTGCGGCCGAACGGCGTGATGCGCCACTTCCGCGCGAACGCGGCGACCGGCCGTCACGTCGTATCGCCACAGCGCCGATCCAGGTCAACAGGCCCGCCAGCACCAACCAGGCGGGGCGCGCCGTGGATGGAACCGCAATCGGATCGGCGGGCACAGGATCGCCCCGAAGCGTGGCCGAGTACATCTGCTGCCGGCGCGGATCGCCTTGCGGGTATGCGCTGTCGATCCACGTGAAGGCCAGCGTCGAGCCATCGGCCGACAGGTCGAGGTCCGGCAGGCCGGACTCGGGCATCTCACCCAGCGATGCCGATGCGTCCACCAGTGCGCCGGTGAGGCGGTCCTTGACGTACACGCCCGGTCGTTGCGGCGTGTCGAGCAGGTTGGTCGCGCGCGTCGCGAACGCGAGATAGCGACCATCCGCGCTGATGCGTCCGCTGGCGCTGGCGCCATCGGGACGCTGTCCACGCGAGCCGGTCGAAGCCAGCCTCACGGAGCCGTCGGTCAGGTCCATCAGGTACACGTTCGAGTACGGCAACGCTTCCCCATCCTCGACCAGTTCGCGGTTGGAGCTGGTGAACACCAGATAGCGGCCATCGGCAGTCAGCTGCAGCGACCCGTCCGTCGAAAGCGGTGTCTCGAACTCGCCGCCGCCCGCCGGAAAGCTCAAGCGCCGCGTGGTTCGTGCCTGCCGGTCACGGATGAAGAGATTCGGCAAGCCTCGTGGATTGTCATCGGTGAGGTCGTCGGCGCTCGACGTGAAGACGACGTATCGCCCGTCGGCGGACAGCACACCGGGCCCTCCGTGGCTCGGAGCGCCGCTCATCGCAACGGTGACGCGTTCCACGGCGCCGGTTCGCCAATTGCGTACGAACAGACTGCCCCCGTACGGCGTGAACTCGCCGGTGAGGAGATCGGTCTGGCCGGACAGGAGGACTTCGCCGCGCTCGAAATCGGGCAGGCCGCTCTGCCACATCGCGTACTCCGGAATGCTGCCGTCGGCCATCCGGGCGATCAGCTCGGTCGTGCCGCCGAGCGTATCGCGCAGGTAGACGTATGAGCGTCCGGGCGAAATCGCCGGCCAATCGAACTCCGGGATCAGCGGCGCTCTTGATTCGAAGACCACGTAGCGGCCATCCGCCGATACCAATCCGTAGCGTGCGCTTTGCGCGTAATAACGCCCCTGGTCGTCGACGTCGGCGATCTCGATGCGCCCCGTGAGGCGATCGCGGGCGAATGCGTGGGTTGCCGGGCCGCTCTGCGGCACGTTTGGCTCATTCTGCAGGAGCTCGGGTTGATTGCAGGCGAACACCAGATGGCGGCCGGTGACTGACAGCCGCGTGCTGCCGCAGAAGCCGAGTACGGGCTGGCCGTTCGAATCGACCGATTCGGCGACCAGGGGGCCGACGCCCAGCGCAAGTGCGGGCGCCGGCACGAGCGTGGTCATCAGGGCGATCCCTGCGCGCCATGTGCTTCTCATGAGATTCGTTCCCCCCTTCCCGGGACTCGGGTGCCGGGGCGATTTATACCAGCAGCCATGTCCCATCGTGTCGGCCGGCTGCGGCAGACGGTCCATTCGGTGCGATGATCGCGACTTTGGATTCGTCGGGATTCGCAATGCCACGTCTGATCATCTGGCTTTCGTTCTGTTCCTTGCTGGCTGGCGCCTTCGGCACGGCGCCGGCCCTGGCCAACGAGACCGACGAGGCGTTCCGTGCGATCACCGCGCGGGAATGGACCTGGCGCAACGCCGAGTTCTCCGGCGACGAGGACGGCGAGGACACGACGGCGCGCCGCCGCCTGCCGTCGGTCGATCCGGCGACGCACAAGGCGCGGCTCAAGGTCTGGGAGGGCGTCCTGGCCGAGCTCGACGCGCTGGACCCGGAAGCGCTGTCGGACGAGGAGAAGATCAACTACGCGGTCTATCGGCCGCAGGTGGAGAACCTGGCGGCGTCGGTGCGGTTCCGCGACTACGAGATGCCGTTCAACAGCGACTCGTCGTTCTGGTCGGACCTGGGATTCATGACGCGGCGGCCGATGCGGACCGCAGCCGACTACCGCGGCTACCTGGCCCAGCTCGACGACGTGCCGCGCTATTTCGACGAGCAGATCGCCAACATGCGCCGCGGCCTCAAGCGCGGCTTCAGCGTGCCGCGCGCGGTCCTGGACGGGCGCGACGTGTCGATCGCCGCGGTGGCGGAACTGAAGGACCCGACCGAAAGCACGTTCTACCAGCCGTTCCGCGTGCTGCCAGCCTCGATCCCGGCGGACGAACAGGCGGCCTTGCGGCGCGAGGCGGTCGAGACGCTCGGCCGGCACGTGATACCGGCCTATGCCCGGCTCCTGAAGTTCTTCCGTGGCGAGTACCTGTCCAAGGCGCGCACGACGCTGGCGGCCGAGGCGATGCCGGACGGCCGGCGCTGGTACCGCCAGCAGATCCGCGAGTACACCACGCTGGACCTGGATCCGGAGGCGATCCATGCGATCGGCCTGGCCGAGGTCGAGCGGATCGAGGGCCAGATGCGCCAGACGATGCGCGACGCCAGGTTCGAGGGGAGCTTCCCCGAGTTCCTGGCCTTCCTGCGCAGCGATCCGCAGTTCTATGCCAAGACGCCGGAAGAACTCCTGATGCGTGCGGCGTGGATCGCCAAGCGCGTGGACGGCCAGCTGGGGCGTTTCTTCGGGCTGTTGCCGCGCGGGCGCTTCACGATAGTCCCGGTGCCGGCCGACATCGCGCCGTTCTGGACGGCGGGCCGGGGCGGCGCCACCACGTACTGGGTCAATACCTACGACCTGCCGTCGCGTCCGCTCTACAACCTGCCGGCGCTGACGCTGCACGAATCGGCGCCCGGCCACTCGCTGCAGGGCGCGTTGGCCAACGAACAGACCGGCCAGCCGGAGTTCCGGCGCAAGAACTACATCTCGGCCTACGGCGAAGGCTGGGCGCTCTACACCGAGAAGCTCGGGCAGGAGATGGGCATCTACGAGACGCCGTACGAGGAATTCGGCCGGCAGACCTATGAGATGTGGCGTGCGGCGCGGCTGGTGATCGATACCGGCATCCACCACAAGGGCTGGAGCCGCGAGCAGGCCCTGGCCTACCTGCGCGACCGCACGGCGCTCAGCGAGCACGAGGTCACGACCGAGGTGGACCGCTACATTTCCTGGCCGGCGCAGGCGCTCAGCTACAAGCTCGGCGAGATCCGCATCGTCGAGCTGCGTGCCGAGGCCGAGCGGACCCTGGGCACGCACTTCGACATCCGCGCGTTCCACGACGCGGTGCTGGCGCTCGGCTCGGTGCCGCTGCCGGTGCTCGAGCGCGAAGTACGCCGCTTCATCGCCGCGGCGAAGGACAAGGCGGACGGCAAGGACGAGGAAAAGGTGGACGTGGCGTCCGGCTGATGCGCCCGGGAGGGCCGGGCAGGCGCTGCCGCGTCAGCCCAGGCCCGCGAGCGGCCCCATGAAGCGCCGGTAGTAGACCAGTTCGTCGATCGAGTCGCGCACGTCGCTGAGCGCGGTATGGGCCGCTTCCTTGACGAAGCCGCGCCCGATCTCCGGCGCCCAGCGCCGCGCCAGCTCCTTGACGGTGGAGACGTCCAGGTTGCGGTAATGAAAGAACCGCTCCAGGCGCGGCATCAGGCGATGCAGGAAGCGCCGGTCCTGGCAGATCGAATTGCCGCACATCGGCGACTTGCCGGCCGGGACCCAGTGGGCGAGGAATTCGACCGTCAGGGCCTCGGCGGTGGCCAGGTCGATGTCCGATTCGATCACGCGCTGCCACAGGCCCGAGCGGGCGTGCTGCGTGCGGTTCCAGTCGTCCATCGCCTCCAGGCGTTCGAGCGGATGCCGCAGCGCGAAGGCCGGCCCTTCGGCCAGGACCGTCAGGTGCTTGTCGGTGACGATCGTGGCGATCTCGAGGATCGAGTCGCTGTCGGTGTCGAGCCCGGTCATCTCCAGGTCGATCCAGACTAGATTGTCCTCGTGCGCCTGCGCCACCGTCATCGTCTCTCGTCCGCCGGTCCGAAGCGCCTATTCTGCCTGCTGCGGCGGGATCCCGGAACACGCCGGCCTTGCCTCCCGCTCCGGTCCCGCTACGCGCATCGCCGCGGCGGCGGGGAGAATGCCCGTGCCGTCCCTGGCACGGGCACCGGGGGAGCGGCTCAGCGCTGTTCGAAGTCGCCGAGGAAGATGCGGTCGCCGCCCAGCTCGTAGGCGCCGATGTCGGTGCGCGAGGCGGCCTGGTTGGCCAGGTTCGGGTCGCTCCAGGCACGGACGAAGCCCGGGCCGCGCTGGTCGGTGGTCAGGTTGCCGGGGTTGGAGCCGGCGTCGACCGCGGGGCTGGTCCGCGCCAGGGCATGCACCGGGATGAAGCCCAGGCCGCCGCCGTGCATCGCCAGCGGGCGCAGCTGCGCGTCGGTCGCGAACAGGTTGGCCACCGACTCGCCGTTGATCGCACCGGCCTCGGGCAGGGTATGGAACAGCGAGTTGCGCACGTGGACCCTGCTGGGCGTCTGCGGCGAGGTCGACAGGTGCGACAGGTCGATCGCCGGCACGGTGCTGGTGCCGTTGGTGTTGTGGTTGAACAGCGTGCTTTCGAGCGTCACGGTGGTGGCGGTGCCGGCGACCCACAGCGCGCCGCCGGCGCCGGTGGGTACCGCGTGGGTCGGCCCGTTCTTGTTGTAGGCGAAGGTGCTGTTGCGGATCACCGTGGTGCCGTTGCTCACCGACAAGGCACTGGCGACGCCGGACTGGTGGCGCGAGCGGTTGTCCGAGAAGGTCGTGTTCTCGATCACCGCGCCGGCATCCCCGGGACTGCTCGAGACCACCAGTTCCAGGCCGCCGCCATGGGTCTGGCCGGTGGAGTTGCCGACGAAGGCGCTATTGGCGATGCGCAGGCTGGAAACCGTGCCGATGACGGCGCCGCCGCCGGTGTGGCCGGCCCAGTTGTCCTGGATCAGCGTATCGACGATCACCGCGTGGACGCGCGGCGAGCTCAGGCGCAGGCCGCCGCCGAACGAGGCGCGGTTGCCGGCGATGTAGCTGCGGCGGATCGTGGCGGTACCGGCGGTGAAGTAGATGCCGCCGCCGGAGCCTTGCGCGTCTTCCGGCGCGCGGTTGTTGACGACCACGACGCCGTCGAGCGTCAGGTCGGCCTCGGTCATCCAGATCGCGCCGCCGTGGTTGGTCACGCTGTTGTTGGAAAGCGTGAGGGCGGCCAGCGTGAGGTTGTCGTCATTGGCCCAGATCGCGCCGCCGTCGTCGGCACGGCCGCGCGTCAGCGTCAGGCCGCTCAGGCTGACCGTGCGCGGCTCGCCGGTGGTGCGCTGGACGCGGAACAGGCGCGTCGTTTCGTTGCCGTCGACCGTCACCAGATGGGCGCCCGGTCCCTGGACGTTGAGGCTGCGGCTGATGCGGATCTCGCTGCCGAGCGCGATGGTGCCGGCCAGCCCCGGCTGGAACTGGACCAGGTGCGGTTCGCCGCTGCTGGCGTTGGCCTGGGCGATCGCGTCGCGCAGGCTGCCCGGCCCGCTGTCGGCGAGGCTGGACACCGTGAACGTGGCGGCGCCGGCCAACGGCGCGCTGGTCAGCAGGCAGGTCAGCAGGGCGGATCGGACGGGTATCATGGTGCACTCCGTTACAAAGGGTCGAAAGTGGACGCCGTCCCTTCCATTCGGGACTGGCTGTGGCGCGGACGGTCCGGTACAAGAGGGCGGCCGTGCCGGCATGGCGCGGTGGCTCCCGTGGTCGCTGCGGTCATGCCGCCGCCTGCTGATCCAAGACGCAGGCACGTGGAATTTCCTATCACTGCCTGAAGTCCGTCGTAGCCATGACCGACCTGTCCGCTGACTCCGCCGCCACCCGTCGCGATGTGACCGTGCTGCTGCACGCCTGGAGCGACGGCGACGCTGCGGCGGCCGACCGGCTCACCGAGATGGTCTATGCGCAGGTGCGGGCGATGGCCGGCAAGCACCTGCGGCAGGTCGATGCCGGCGTCACGCTGCAGGCGACCGAGCTGGCGCACGAGATGTTCATGCGCCTGCTCGAGGCGGATGTCAGCTGGCGCGACCGCCGCCATTTCTACGGCGTGGTCAGCGCCGCGCTGCGCAACATCCTGATCGACACGGCGCGTGCGCGCGGCAGCGAGAAGCGCGGCGGCGGCCAGGTGCACGTCACGCTGTCGGCGGCGGACGGCATCGCCGACGAGCGCAACGACGCCCTGGTGCTGGACGAGGCGCTGAAGGCGCTCAAGGCGCTGGACGCCCGCAAGCACGAGATCGTGGAGTTCCACTACCTGCTGGGGCTCAAGCGCGAGGAGATCGCCGCGGTCACCGGTCTTTCGGTGCCCACCGTCGATCGCGACCTGCGCTTCGCCCGGGCCTGGCTCAAGGAACGCATGCAGGCATGAACAGCGAGGATCGCTGGCAGCGCCTGCAGGCCCTGTTCGATGCGCTGATCGCCGTCGCGCCCGGCGAACGCGAGGCCTGGCTGGCCGAGCGCGAACCCGATCCGGACCTGCGCCGTGAGGCGCTGTCGCTGGCGGATGCCGACAGCACCGTGCACGACGGCATCGCCGAGCGCCTGCGCGGCGTCGCCGAGGACCTCGGCGACCAGCCCGAGAGCGGAACCCGGCTCGGCTCCTACCGCCTGCTGCGCGAGATCGGCAGCGGCGGCATGGGCACGGTATTCCTGGCCGAACGCGTCGATGCCGAGTTCGACCGCCAGGTGGCGATCAAGCTGATCCGCGGCATCGCCACCGCCGATGCGCGCCAGCGCCTGCGCCGCGAGCGGCAGATCCTGGCCGACCTCAACCACCCCAACATCGCGGCCCTGCTCGACGGCGGCACCAGCGACGCCGGCCAGCCGTACCTGGTCATGGAGTACATCGAGGGCGCGAGCATCACGCGCTACTGCCAGAGCCGCAGCCTGCCGCGGCGGCAGCGCCTGCGGCTGTTCCAGCAGATCTGCCGGGCCGTGCACTACGCGCACCAGCGGCTGGTGATCCATCGCGACCTCAAGCCCGCCAACGTCCTGGTGCGCGACGACGGCACGCCGGCCCTGCTCGACTTCGGCATCGCCAAGCTGCTCGACGCGCAGCACTCCGGCCAGCAGACGCAGACCGGCGTGCCCTGGTTCACGCCGGCCTACGCCAGTCCGGAGCAGCGCGCGGGCCGCCCCGTCAGCACGGCCACCGACGTCTACGGCCTGGGTGCGCTGCTGTACGAGCTGGTGCTCGACCAGGTGCCGGCCCCTGCCGCCGACGGCAGCCTGCCGGCACCGAGCAGCATGGCCCTACCCGATCAGGCACGCATCGACCGCGACCTGGACATCATCATCGGCAAGGCCACCCATCCGGAACCGGACCGTCGCTACGGCTCGGCCGAGGCGCTGGCCAACGACCTGGAGCGCTACCTGCGCGGCCAGCCGATCCAGGCCGCGCCCGACAGCCTGCGCTACCGCCTCGGCAAGTTCGCGCGGCGTCACCGCTGGGGCGTCGCGGCCGCCGCGGCCGGCATCGCGCTGGCCCTGGTCTTCACCTGGCGCCTGGCGGTCGAGCGCGACCGCGCATTGCGCGCCGAGGCGCAGGCGCGCAGCGAGTCGGCCACCGCCGAGCAGGTCATCGAGTACCTGGTCTCGCTGTTCGAGGAGGCTGCCCCCGAGAGCAGCGGCGATCGGCCGGTCACGCCGCGCGACCTGGTCGATCGCGGCCGGACCGAGCTGGACCACCGGCTGGCGGACCGGCCGTTGCAGCGCATCCGGCTGCTCGGCGCGCTCGGCGACATCTACGAGCGGCTGGGCCTGACCGACCAGGCGATCGGCACGCTGGAGGCGGCCGTGGCGCTGCAGCGCGAGACGGATGCCGACGATCGGCGCATGGCCGCGCTGCTGCAGGAACTGGCGCGCAGCTATGCGCTCGCCCAGCGCTTCGACCTTGCCGCCACGCACGTCGAGGAAGCCGGCCGCCTGTTCGAGCGCATCGGCACCGAGCCGGTGCAGATGGCCGAACTGCTCGGCTCCAAGGCGTTCTACCTGACCAACCTGGGCCGCAACGAGGAAGCCGTCACCGCCGGACGCAGCGGCCTGGCGCTGGCCGAACTCGCCGGCGGGCCGGACGGCGAGGACGCCGCGGTCGCCGCCTCGATGCTGGCCAACGCGCTGACGGCCGGCGGCCAGCTCGACGAGGCACGCGCGACGGCCGAGCGCGCGGTGGCGATCCTGCGCCGGATCAAGGCGGCCGACGACGATCTTCTGATCAGCGCGCTCGGGCACCTCAGCCAGATCGTCTATGCGCAGGGCGACATCGCCGCCAACGAGCGGCTGCTGCGCGAGATGCTGGCTGCACGCGTGGACCGCTATCCACCCGACAGCGCGCGCATCACCACCGTGCGCAACGAGCTGGGGCGCTCGCTCTATCGCCAGGACCGGCTGCGCGAGGCCACCGCGGAGTTCTCGACCATCGTCGCGGCAATGCGCGGCCAGAAGGAGGACGCCGGCTATCTCGTCGCGCTGAACAACCTGGCCAGCCTGCTCGAAACGATGGGCGACCATGCGGCGGCCGAGCCGATGTTCCGCGAAGTGCTCGAGCTCAGCGAGGCCGATGGCGTCGGTCCCAGTCCGCGGCTGGCGACGTTCCGCCAGAACCTGGGGCGTTCGCTGCTGCTCCTGGGGCGCCTCGACGAGGCATGGCCGCTGCTGTCCAAGGCCATCGTCGGCGACGACCAGGACATGGTCCTGCGCTCCGAGCGCATGCGCCAGCAGTTCCACCTCGGCGAGTGGATGCGCCGGCGCGGGCGCCACGCCGATGCGCTGGCGTACTTCGCGCAGGCCGAGAAGGCCATCGCCGCACTGCCGCCGGAGCAGCAGTACCGCGTCGCCGTCGTGATGCGTGCACGCGGACTGGTGTTGCAGGCGCTCGGGCGCAACGCCGAGGCCGAGGCAGCGCTGCGCCGGTCCGAAGACCTGCTGCGTGCCGAGTTCGGCGAGAACGGTTCGCAGGTGGTCGAGGTGCAGGTGGACCTCGCCGGCCTTCTGGTGGACGCCGGCCGCATCGCCGATGCGCGGCAGCTGCTCGATGCCGTGGCGCCGTCCCTCAACGACCGTTTCGTCGACCAGGCACCGGTGTGGGTCCGCTACCACGCCCTGCGCCAGGCCGTGCAGGACGGTCCGGCGGCGGTCGCACAGGCACCGCACCGCTAGCGTCTGCGTCCCCACCGTTCGGCAAAGTGCGCCGGCTTGCGGCACACTGCGGCCGCATGCCGTTCCTGATCGCCCTGTTCGACTTCGCCGGTTCCGTGGCCCTGCTGCTGTGGGGCACGCACATGGTCCAGACCGGTGTGCAGCGTGCCTACGGCCCGCGGCTGCGGTCCCTGCTCGGCGCTGCGCTGCGCCGGCGCGATCGTGCATTCGTGGCCGGCGCCTGCATCACGGCGCTGCTACAGAGCAGTACCGCCACCGGCCTGATGACCACCGGCCTCGCCAACCGCGGCGTCGTCGCGCTGGTGCCCGCGCTCGCGGTGATGCTGGGCGCCAACCTGGGCAGCACGCTGATCGTGCAGGTGTTCTCGTTCGACGTTGCGGCGTTGTCGCCGGTCCTGATCCTGGTGGGCGTGGTCCTGTTCCGGCGCGGGGCCGGATCGCGCGCGCACGACCTCGGCCGCATGTTCATCGGCCTGGGGCTGATGCTGCTGGCCCTGCACCAGCTGCTGGGCGCGATGAGCCGCTACGAGGACGCCCCGGCCCTGCGTGCGCTGCTCGGCGCCGCATCGTCGATGCCGCTGCTGAACATCGTCCTCGCCGCGGCGGTCACCTGGGCGGTGCATTCCAGCGTCGCCGTCGTGCTGCTGGTGATGTCGCTCGCGGCGCAGGGTGTCGTCGCGCCGGAGGCGGCGTTCGCGTTCGTGCTCGGCGCCAACATCGGCACGGCGATCAACCCCGTGCTCGAAGGTGTTTCCGGTCCGGATCCGGCCGGCCGCCGGGTGCCGGTCGGCAACCTGCTGCCCCGGGTCGTCGGCGCATTGGCGCTGCTGCCGTTGCTGCCCCTGCTGGTCGATTTCTCCGCCGCCTGGCATGCCGAGTCGGCGCGAGCCGTGGCCGACTTCCACACCGTGTTCAATCTCGCCCTGGCGGTACTGTTGTTGCCGCTGCTGGTGCCGTATGCCGGGCTGCTGCGCCGGCTCCTGCCCGATCGCCCCGTCGCGGACGATCCAGGCCGGCCCGTCTATCTCGATCCCGCCGCGCGCCAGCTACCGGTCGTCGCGCTCGGCAACGCCACGCGCGAGGCCTTGCGCATGGCCGACGCGCTGGAGCGCATGCTGGCCGCCGTGCGCCCGGTGCTGGAGCCGGGCAGCCGCGTCGGGGATGCCACGCCGATCCAGGCCCTGGACGACGTCCTCGACCGGCTCAACGCCGCGATCAAGACCTACCTGGTCTCGCTCGACATCGACGAGCTCGGCGCGGCCGACCACCGGCGGCTCAACGACATCCTGCGTTTCGCCACCCACCTGGAGCAGGCCGGCGATGTCGTCGACCGTGGCCTGCGCGGCCATGCGGCCAAGCGGTTGCGCCAGGGCATGGCCTTCTCGCCGGAAGGCCAGCGCGAGCTGCTGGCCTTGTTCGACCATCTGGTCCCGAACCTGCGCATGGCCGCCGCGCTGTTCACCACCGAGGATCTGCGCGGCGCGCACGCGCTGTACGCGGAACGCGCGGCGTTCGACCGAGCCGAGAGCGAGGCCACCGACCGACATTTCGAGCGGCTGCGCAGCGGCCGCACCGACACGCTGCAGACCAGCGCCGTGCACCTGGACGTGCTGCGCGACATCGCGCAGATCAATACGCTGATCGTCGAATCCGCCGCCCCGCCGGTGCTCGAACGCGCCGGCGAAGCACCGGCGCCTTCTCCGAGGCAGGAGCCGTCATGAGTACCAGCTTTCTCTGGCACGACTACGAAACCACTGGCGCCGACCCGCGCCGCGACCGCCCGGCGCAGTTCGCCGCGATCCGCACCACGCCGGACCTGGAGCCGATCGGCGAGCCGGTCGATTTCCACTGCCGCCCGGCGCCGGACGTGCTGCCGCATCCGCAGGCCGTGCTGATCACCGGCATCACGCCACAGCGCATGCAGCGCGACGGCGTCATAGAAGCCGACTTCGCCGCCCGCGTCCACGAGGAAATGAGCACGCCGGGCACCTGCGTCGTCGGCTACAACTCGATCCGCTTCGACGACGAGTTCACCCGCCACCTGCTGTACCGCAATTTCTTCGACCCGTACGAGCGCGAGTGGAAGGACGGCAACTCACGCTGGGACCTGATCGACCTGGCGCGCATCTGCTACGCGCTGCGGCCCGACGGCATCGCCTGGCCGCAGCGCGAAGACGGCAGCCCGAGCTTCCGGCTCGAGGACCTGGCTACCGCCAACCGCATCGTCCAGACCCGCGCCCACGAAGCCCTGTCCGACGTGGAGGCGCTGATCGGACTGGCGCGCCTGATCCGCTTGCGCCAGCCGCGGTTGTTCGAGTACCAGTTCGCGCTGCGCCGGAAGCAGCGGGTCTTCGAGCTGCTCGACGTCGCACAGATGACGCCGCTGCTGCACGTCTCCTCGCGCTATCCGGCCAGCCGCGGCTGCCTCGCGCCGATCGCCCCAGTCGCGATGCACCCGAGCCTGCCCAATGCGGTCCTGGTCGTCGACCTGGCCGACGATCCCGGCGACCTGATCGCGCTCGATGCCGAAGCCATCGCCGACCGCGTCTTCACGCCGCGTGCCGACTTGCCCGAAGGCGTCGAGCGCATCGGCCTCAAGGCGATCCATGCCAACCGTTCCCCCGCGCTCGCGCCGCTGTCCACGGCGCGCGGCATCGATACCGCACGTATCGGCCTGGACCTGGACCAGGCCTTGCGGAATCTCGAGCGCCTGCGCACCGCCGAGGGCCTGGTTGCCAAGGTGCGGCAGGTCTTCGCGCTGGCCCGCGACGCGCAGGCCGCCGTCGATCCGGAGCTCGCGTTGTACGGCGGCTTCCTGCCCGATGCCGATCGCGCCTTGCTGCGCGAGGTCCGCCGTACGCCTCCCGAGCAACTGGCCCGGCACGCCACGGCGTTTCGCGATCCGCGCTATGCCGAGCTGCTGTTCCGCTATCGCGCGCGCAACTGGCCCGAGACGCTCGATGCCGACGAAACCGCGCGCTGGACAGCCTTCCGCCGCGAGCGCCTGCTGCGGCCGACGCCGCTGACCGGGTTGGCGCTGGAGGACTACTTCGCGCAAATCGCCTCCTTGCGCGCCGATCCGGCGCAGTCCGATCGACAGGCGTTGCTCGATGCGCTGGAGGCGTGGGGGCGGCAGCTCGAAGGTGAGCTTGAGGAGATCGGTGGATAGGGCTTGTTGGCTCCCTCGAAGGCTTGGCCTCCAAGCGCATCAGGGACTGGACTTACAATGCCGGTCTTTCAAGACCGCGTTGGGGAATAGCATGAGCGCACCGGAAGAAAAGAATGTGCCTGCGTGGGTAAACAGAGGCAAGACAATAAAGCAGCTGATAGGAGAGCTTGGCACATTCGATGACCAGGACATGAAGGTCGTCATATCTTTGGATGGGGGTGCCACTCACAAGCAGATCAGCCTTGTTGGGCGGCAGAAAGGAAATCTCTGCGTGCTCATGAATTGCGAATGAGAGCGCGGCAAATGCTAGAAGTGCCACTCAGTTGATGGCCATCGTGTGCAGAGAGGATGTGCGCCTTTGGAGGGCGTAACAGGCGCTCCGCCAACACGCGGCTTCCATAGCCATCCATGCGGAGAAGGGCGGAGCGATGGCACTCCTTCCCGTCATTGCTCACAGGTTTCGCACCATTTGATGCGAGGCAACGTGCTTGGACTGGTTCACCATTGCACGAGGCGCGGCCCCCGCAGCCGCGCGTTGCGAACTAGTTGAGTCGAGAGCTCCGCTGTCGGGGTGCGCTCAGCCGCCGAACACCGACTTCAGCAGCGCGCTGCCGGTGGCGACGGGATTCTCGCGGATCGCCGCTTCCTGCTCGGCGATGGTGTGGAACAGGCCGTCGAGCGCCTTGTCGGTGACGTAGCGGTCGATGTCGAGCTTGTCCTTGCTGGCGCCGAGGTTGCCCAGCATGCCGCCGCCCTTCTCGGTCAGCTGCTTGTAGGCTTTGGTGACGCCGGCCGAGTCGGTGGCCTGCTTGACCAGCGGCAGCATCTTCTGGCGCAGCGCGTCGCCGCTGGTGCGGCGGAAATAGGCGGTGGCGGCGTCCTGCTTGCCGCCGACGATGCCGACGGCGTCCTGGACCGACATCGCGCGGATCGCGTCGCCGAAGATCTCGGCCGCGGCCGGTACGGCCTGCTCCGCGGCGTGGTTCATCGCGGTTTCCAGCTGGTCGACGTACTTGCCCTGGCCGAGCTTGCGCGCGGCCTTGGCGACGGACTGCAGCTGATCGGGCACGGCGATGCGCACGGCCTGGTCGGCGAGGAAGCCGTCGGGCTTGCCGAGTTGCTCGATCGCCGACTCGACGCTGCGGGACAGGGTTTCCTTGATACCGGCGGCGGCCTGGCTCGCATCGGCAGCGGCGGCCGGGACGGCCAGCAGGGCCAGCCAGGCGAGGACCAACGGAAGAACGCGGCAGGTCGGCGAGCGGTTCATGGCGGCTCCGGTGAGCGGTGCGGTGCGGCCATTCTACGGCGATGGCGGCCGGCCTGCGGCCGCGCCGTCCGGGGTGCAAGAACATGCGAAGGCCGGCGCTTGCACGCCGGCCTTCGATGCCCCCTGATGCACGCGGCCGGTCGTCCGTTCCGACCGCGGCACGATGCCGGTCCGCGCGTGGGCATGGACCGTACGGCCGGACCATGCGGTCCGGCGACGGCGGCCGCTGTAACGGCCGCCATTCGCGCGGCACGATCCCTCGCGCCGGCGCGGTCCTGATCTAGAAGCGGTAGCCGACGGCGATGCCGTAGACGAGCGGATCGATGTTGACGGTGCCGACCTTGGTGCCGTTGACCTTCACGTCGGTGTCGATGTCCATCCAGCGCGCGTCGACCGTGAGCGACCAGCGGTCCTTCAGCGCGAAGTCGACGCCCAGGTGCGCAGCCAGGCCCCAGGAGTCGTCCAGATCCAGGTTGGTGCCTTCGAGCGGGCCGGTCTCGTCGGTCGAGAAGAAGCGCGTGTAGTTGAGGCCCAGGCCGACGAACGGATTGACCTTGGCATCGGGCAGGAAATGCCACTGCAGCGAAAAGGTCGGCGGCAGGTGCTTGGTCTCGGCGGCCTTGGCGCCGTTGAGCTTCACCTCGTGCTTGAACGGCAGGGCCGCCAGTACTTCCAGGCCGAGATTGCGCGAGAAGTAGTACTCGACCGTGAAGGTCGGCTTCCAGTCGCTGTCCACGCGGGCTTTCAGCGTGCCGTCGGCAAGCGTGCCGTTGTTGGACTTGGGGTCGACCACGTGCGCACCGACCTTGACCTGCCAGTCGCCGGCATCGGCGGCATGGAGGGCGGGGGTGCCGGTGGCGAGGACGGCGAGGACGGCGGCAGCAAGCATCTGTTTCATGGTGGGGCTCCTTGGGTTCTAGTGGTATGCCGTCATGATCCGTTCCGGCCCGGCAGCGCCCTTGATCCTGGTCAACTGCGGAAACGGGTGCGGCACCCTGCCACGCCTGCAAGCGACATGCCTTCGCAGCGCGCTCGCCGGGATGGATGAGTGGATTTGTGGACGGATTGGCAATTGGCGACGCACGGAATGCGTCGCCGCGCTGCCCCGAGGTGATGCACCCCGCGAGCCGCGTCGGGCTAGAAGAGGCTTCCCTGCGGCGAGGCCGGCCGCGGTGGCTGGAACAGGTCGGTCGCCAGGCGCAGGTCGCGCGTGCGTTCGAGCCCGGCCTTGCGGCAGGCGACGGCGAAGCGCTGGCGCAGCAGGTCCGCGAAGACGCCTTCGCCGCGCATGCGCTGGCCGAAGCGCGGGTCGTTGTCGCGGTTGCCGCGCATCTGGCGCAGCAGGCTCATGACGTGCTCGGCGCGTTCCGGCACGGTGAGGTCCAGCCAGTCGCGGAACAGGTCCTTGAGTTCCCACGGCAGGCGCAGCACGGTGTAGCCGGCCGTGCGCGCGCCGGCGGCGACGGCCCGTTCGAGGATGCGCTCGATCCAGGCGTCGGTCACGGCCGGGATGATCGGGGCGACCATGACCCCGCAGGGCACGCCGGCGGCGGTCAGGTTGGCGATCGCCTCGATGCGCCGGTGCGGCGCGCTCGCACGCGGTTCCAGCGTGCTGGACAGGCGGTTGTCGAGCGAGGTCACCGAGACGAACACCTGCACCAGGCGATCGCGCGCCATCGGCGCGAGCAGGTCCAGGTCGCGCTCGACCAGGGCGTTCTTGGTGATGATCGTCAGCGGGTGGCGGCATTCGGCCAGGACTTCCAGCACCTGGCGCGTGACGCGGTAGCGTCGTTCCGCCGGCTGGTAGGGATCGGTGTTGGCGCCGATGTTGATCGGCGAGCACACATAGCCCGGCCGGACCAGCTCGGCGCGCAGGCGCTCGCCGGCGTTGACCTTGGCGAACAGCTTGGTCTCGAAGTCCAGGCCCGGGGACAGGTTCAGGTAGGCATGCGAGGGGCGCGCATAGCAGTACACGCAGCCGTGCTCGCAACCGATGATCGGGTTGATCGACTGGGTGAACGGGACGTCCGGCGAATCGTTGCGGCTGATGATGCTGCGCGCGCGGATCTCGCGGACCTCGGTGGGCGGCCGCGGGGCGTCGCGTTCCTCGCGGTACCAGCCGTCGTCCTCGGTGGTGCGCGTGCGCGTCTCGAAGCGGCCGGCCGGATTGGACGCGGCGCCGCGACCCTTGATGCGCTGCGGGCGGTCGAGGAGGGCCGGATCGGGTGGCTCGGGGCGGGGCATGCGGGCAGTATGCGCCGGCCGGTCTCAGCGTCTGCGAAACGGTTGCAAGCCGTGGCCCCGCCCCCATCTTCGCGGCTCCGCGCCGCGCTGGAGGGTGCCGCCGGCCAGCCTGCCGTCCACCGTCCGCGCCGGATGCGCCCTTTCATTCTGGAGTCAGCCATGGCACTCGTCTGCGATATCCCCGGGCTCAACCTCGCCGTGCCGCGCGGCGCGTTCCCGGACCCCGCGCGCGACATCGATCCGGCCAGCATCAGCGGCCCGCAGAACGCGGTGCTCGCGGCCGGTTGTTTCTGGTGCGCGGAGGCCGTCTTCCGCGAGCTCGACGGCGTGCTCGACGTCGTCAACGGCTACAGCGGCGACAGCGCCGCCACCGCCGACTACAAGACCGTCTGCGCCGGCCAGACCAATCATGCCGAGGTCGTCTCGATCGACTACGACCCGGCCCGGATCAGCTACGGCCAGCTGCTGAAGGTGTTCTTCTCGGTGGCGCACGACCCGACCCAGAAGGACCGCCAGGGCAACGACATCGGCCGCCAGTACCGCTCGGCGGTGTTCTACGCCGATGCGGCGCAGAAGGAGGTGGCCGAGTCCTACATCGCGCAGCTTTCCGCGGCCGGTGTCTACAGCGCGCCGATCGTCACCGACGTGGTGCCGCTGGAGGCGTTCCACCGGGGTGAGCAGTACCACCAGAACTACGCGGCCCTGCACCCGGAGCAGCCGTACATCGCGGCGGTGGCGATCCCCAAGGTCGTCAAGGTCCGCAAGCAGTTCGCCGACCGCCTCAAGAAGGAGCCCTCATGAGCAAGTCCGCATCCGGTTATGAGCTGACCCTGGATCCGGCCGAGCGCAACCGCCTGGCCGCGCGGCTGGATCCGGAGGAGCGCCGCATCCTGCTCGACCACGGTACCGAGCGGCCGTTCTGCGGTGGCCTGCTGGACAACCACCAGGACGGCATCTACGTCTGCCGCCTGTGCGCGTTGCCGCTGTTCCGGTCCGACGCCAAGTTCGAGTCGGGCAGTGGCTGGCCGAGCTTCTTCACGCCGTACGACCCGGCGCACCTGCGCGAGCTGCGCGACGACAGCCACGGCATGGTCCGTACCGAGATCCGCTGCGCGCGCTGCGACGGCCACCTGGGCCACGTGTTCCCGGACGGCCCGCCGCCGACCGGCAATCGCTACTGCATGAACTCGGTCGCGCTCGACTTCCTGCCGACCGATCCGTAGCACGGCTGCGGCGCAGGGCCGCCGCGGCTCCGTTCACGCGGGTGCAACGATACCGCCCGCCACGCCGGTGGCGGGCGGTTCGATGCTGCGAGCGCAGCATAAACCTCATGATTTTCATGAAATGTCGGCCGTCGCCGCCGGAAGGCGCCGATTCGGCTTGCGGCGCCGGGATCGATTCGGCACAACACCGCTCTGTTCATGAATCCAGGGGACGTCTTCGATGCGAGCGGCAGGTTTCAGCGGGTCCTTTCTCGGCGCCGCCCTGGCGTTTTCGGCACCCGTGCACGCGCAGGCGCCGGCCGATGCGGACGCCGATGCCGAAAAACTGCCGACCGTGGTGGTCACCGCCACCCGCACCGCCAGGAACGCCGAGGACGTGCCGGCCGCGATCGACGCCGTTCCGATCGACACCGCCGACCAGGCCGGCCTGGGCGTCAATGTCTCCGAAGTGCTGGAGGCGGTGCCGGGGGTGCTGGCCCGCAACCGCCAGAACTACGCCCAGGACGAGCAGATCTCGATCCGCGGCTTCGGCGCGCGCTCCACCTTCGGCGTGCGCGGCGTGCGCCTGTTCGTCGACGGCATCCCGGCGTCGATGCCGGACGGGCAGGGCCAGGTCTCGCATTTCAACCTCGATTCGGCCAGCCGCGTGGAGGTGCTGCGCGGCCCGTTCTCGGCGCTGTACGGCAACTCGGCCGGCGGCGTGATCCAGCTCTTCACGGCCGACGGCCGCGACGCGGACGAGCTGCGCCTGGGCCTGGTCGGCGCCAGCTACGGCGTCGGCCGCGCCAGCGTCAACGCGCGCGGCGGTGCCGGCCTGTTCGGCTACAACCTCGATTTCAGCCATTTCCAGACCGACGGCTACCGCGACCACAGCGCCGCCCGCCGCGAGTCCGGCAACGCCAAGCTGAGCTGGGACTTCGGCAGCGGCAGTACGCTGACGATGGTCGCCAACACCGTCTACATCCCCGATGCGGACGATCCGCTCGGCCTGACGCGCGCGCAGTACGAGGCCAATCCGCGCCAGGTCGCCGCCGTGGCCGAGCAGTTCAACACGCGCAAGAGCGTGGACCAGAAGCAGGTCGGCGCGATCTTCGAGCAGGCGCTGGGCGGCGCCCATACGCTGCGCCTGATGGCCTACGGCGGCCGGCGCGAGGTGGAGCAGTTCCTGGCGATCCCGGCGGCCACCCAGGCCAACCCGCTGCACGCCGGCGGCGTGATCGACCTGGACGGCGACTATGCCGGCACCGACGCGCGCTGGACCTGGGCGGCCGATCCGCTGGAGCTGACCGTCGGGTTCAACTACGACGAGCAGGACCAGCACCGGCGCGGCTACGAGAACTTCGTCGGCGAGGCGCTGGGCGTCCGCGGCCGGCTGCGCCGCAACGAGATCAATACCGTCGACAACTTCGACCAGTACGCCCAGGCCACCTGGCGCCTGGCCGAGCGCTGGTCGCTGATGGCCGGCGTGCGCCACAGCAAGGTGAAGTTCGACATGCGCGACCGCTATGTCGTCGGCACCAACCCGGACGACAGCGGCAGCCGCGACTACTCGGCCACCTCGCCGGTGGCCGGCCTGCTGTTCGAGGCTTCGCCGGACGCGAGCTTCTACGCCAGCTGGGGCAAGGGCTTCGAGACCCCGACGTTCAACGAACTGGGCTACCGCAACGACGGCGGTTCCGGCCTCAACTTCGGCCTGCTGCCGGCACGCACGCGCAGCGGCGAGCTCGGCGCCAAGCTGCGCCTGGGCGCGCGCGCCGCGCTGGACATGGCGGTGTTCCGTGCCGACACCGACGACGAGATCGCCGTGGCCACCAATGCCGGTGGCCGCACCAGCTACCGCAACGTCGGCGCCGCGCGCCGGCAGGGCGCGGAAGCCGGCCTCACGCTGGGCCTGGCCGACGACCTCAGCCTGCGCCTGGCCGCCACCTGGCTCGAGGCCACCTTCCGCACCGGCTTCCTGACCTGCACCGGCGTGCCGTGCACCAACCCGACCACGCCCGTCGCCGCCGGCACGCGGATCCCCGGCGTGCCGCGCACCGACGTGCACGTGGGCCTGACCTGGGGCGGCGAGCGCGGCTGGCGTTTCGGCGCGCAGGGCGACTACGTCAGTTCCATCCCGGTCAACGACACCGGTACCGAATCGGCGCCGATGTCGGCGGTCTTTGCCGCCGACATCGGCTACGGATTCGACCTGCCGAACGGGCGCCTGCGCAGTTTCCTGCGGGTGGACAACCTGTTCGACCGCGACTACATCGGTTCGGTCATCGTCAACGACGGCAACGGCCGCTACTACGAGCCCGGTCCGGGCCGCAGCTTCATGCTCGGCGTGCAGTGGGTGTGGGCGCAATGACCGCGCCCGCGCGCAGCCGCGGGATCGGCGCAGCGGACGCCTGAAGGCCGACGGCGGTGGCCCGCTTCGTCGCGATCCTGGCCGTCGGCAGCCCGGCCTGCTGACGGAGGCGCCGTTGCTGGCGCATGTACGCCATCTGCGGACGCAGGCGGCGCTCGGTCATCGGGTGCTGTGTGGTCCGTTCACCGACGGCGACGGTGCCGTGCAGGTGCTGGACGCAGCGGACCTGGCCGCTGCGCGCACGCGGGTCGAGGCCGATCCGTTCGTCCGCGCCGGCTACTGCGGCCGCTGCCTGCGGCATGAATTCCCGGATGCCGCCGAAGCCAACGATGGGCTGATCGGCGATGCGGCGACGCGCGCCGGCCCTGCCGGGGCGGGCCTGCCTCCACCCCCGGCGGACGACCCGTTCGCCTGACCCGGCGGTCCGTGTGTGGCCTTGGGCCGCCTTCAAAAAAAGATTCCCGCAGTTCCGGCGTCTCACGACGAGCGGCTGCGGGAGAGTGGTGTCGTCACCCGGCCAGGGGAGGGAATGCGGGCGACGGAGTGCATCCTCGCCGGCCGGCGTCTCAGGGGTTGAGATTGGGCCTCGCCTGCGCCGACTCGGCTGCCATCGCCAAGGCCAGGCTCTTCGGCGCTGCCGGGGTGGCCGCACCGTAGCCGTCGCCGGCGCGGCGGCGCCCAGCCGGTTCACGCGCAAAGGGTGCGGCTTCTTCCAGAGCACGGCCGGCTTCGTCTGGCATGCCGTGATCCCCGATCCGATGCCCGGGCCGTTCGAGTTGCTGCCGCCGAGGCGCTGGAAGTGAACGACCCGACCTACGCGCCCGGCGCGGGCCTGGTCGATCGCTGCACGGTGTCGGTCGACCGTGACTTCCATGGCGAGCGTTTCGGCGGCACGCACTTCTACCTGGAATCGCCGCCGGGCGACCTCGGTGCGGAGGAGCGGTACGACACGATCTTTCGCGACGGCTTCGAGCCGAAGTCGAAGGCGGTCCGGCACGCATCCTTCGCCGGGGCGGAATCGGTGCTCCCCGGGTTCGGGAAGCATCCATCCGCCGCGCCGCCCGATTGCAAGCTGCGCGTCAGTTCGGCGATGCGGTCACCGGCGCGCCTGCGCCGCAGCCGCTGACCTGCAGCGTGTACGGGATGTAGAGCATCAGTTCGGATGCGGATACGCGCTGCCATTCGATCCGGCTGCCGAGGCCGTCGATCGCCACCTCGCATTGCGCGCCGAGCGTGCGGCGTACCTGCGTGGTGTCATCGGCGATTGCCTGGACGAGCTCCTGGCGGAAACGTTCCGGTCGCGTCAGGCTGAGCGCAGGTTCGCTGGCCATGTCGATTTCCGTGCGTCCGACCCGTTCGGACTTGCCGACGAAATCGCGCAGGGTGCGCGTCATCTCCTCGGCGCGCTCCGGCGCCCCCGCGATCGCGGTGCGCACGAAGAGCGAGAGGTGGTTGGTGTCCGGTCGCTTCTCGTCCTTTTCCAGCGGGAGGTGCAGCTCCTTCCCGTCGACACGGGTCACGAACGTCTCGCCGTGCACCAGCTCGAACCGGTCCCCGGTACGTGCCAGCATCTTGCGGATCGTGGCGTAGATCTCGTCCTTGCGACCCTGCTCGCTGCGCGTGTCGTTGACGAGCGTGAACGGCAGCAACAGATAGTCGCCGGGGCGCGTGATCGCCACCGCCGGCGTATCGAGCAGGTCGCGATAGCTGATACGGGAGCCGGTGACCACGATCGTTTCCAGCCGTTCGTTGCCTTGCGCGAAGGCCGCTGACGGCAGCGCCACCATCAATCCCAGCAGCCATGCTGCCGGCTTCGTCCCGTGCCACGCCATGCGTCTCTCCCGGAGCCCCAGTTGTCGGAGCGTACCGCTGCGAAACTGTCTCGCCTAGGCATTTCGTTCCGGACGATTGTTTCGGCTGAATGCCGACGCCCGTGGAGGATGGAAGCACCCGATGCGCGACGGCAGATGCCGCGGCATCCGCGCCGGTCAGACCCGCTCCTTGAGATCGGCGCGGTAGCGCCGGCTGCACGGCAGCGTGCTGCCGTCGGCCAGGTGCAGGCGGGCGTCGCCGGTGTCGAGCGGTTCGATCGAGACGATGCGGTCGAGGTTGACGATGTAGCTGCGGTGCACGCGCGCGAAGCGCGTGGGATCCAGCCGTGCCTCGATGCCGGCGATCGTGCTGCGCAGCGGGTAGTCGTGGCCGCGCACGCGCAGGTTGACGTAGTTGCCGGCGGCCTGCAGCCATTCGATGTCGTTGGCGGCGACCAGGAAGTCGCGGCCGAGCTTGCGCACCAGGAAGCGTTCGGGCCGCTCCACCGATTCGAGCGGGGGGCCTTCGTCGGGTGCGGCGAGCAGGCTGGCCTCGCCCTGCAGGCGGCGCAGCGCCAGGCGGTAGACCTCGATCGTCAGCACCATGCCGGCGTAGCTGCGCACGTCCTTGAGATATTCGTAGCCCAGTTCCACCGGCCAGTCGCCGAACACGTAGGTGCCGCCCATCACGCGGTAGGCCAGCACGCGCAGGCCCACCATGCCGCCGACGTGGACCAGGCAGACCACGACACTGGCCGCCAGGTGCAAGGCGAGGTAGCGGCGCAGGCCGTCCCACTGGAACGGCACGCGGCGCGTGAACCACACCACGCACGGCACGATCACGAGCCACAGCAGCGCGCTGGAACCTTCCCAGACGGCCGGTTCCCAGTCGGCGGTGTCCAGGCCGGAACGCCGGGCATCCATCAGCACGGTGATGCTGTTGGCGACGGCGTTGACGAGGATCGTGCCGACCCAGAAGCCGGTCTCGACCAGGCGCTGCCACGGCCGGTAGCGTTCGTAGGCGGTGGGCGAAGAGGCAGGGGATGCGGGCATGGCGCGCATGGTAGGTCGTGCGGCCGGTGTTTGCGTGCCGGCGTTTCGACGGGCGGCCGTCGCACGCCGGCGGCGGCGGCCGCTTCGTCCTTGCGGGCCCGTGCGGAGGCGGGCGCCACTTTCCGTTTGCGGGCTTTCATGTAACATGTAGAGTTATATGAAAAGCGACAGCCGGCTTTCCTCCGTCCTCCATGTGCTGCTGCACATGATCCACAGCGACCGGCCGCTCACCTCCGAGGCGCTGGCCGGCTACCTCCAGACCCATCCGGTGGTCGTGCGGCGCACGCTGGCGGGCTTGCGGACCCTGGGCTATGTCGGCTCGACGAAAGGGCACGGCGGCGGCTGGGTCGTCACCTGCGACCCGGCCGTGGTGACGCTGCACGACATCTACACGGCGGTGGGCGCGCCCGCGCTGTTCGCGATCGGCCATCGCACGCCCGATCCGGTCTGCCTGGTCGAGCAGGCCGTCAACGCGGCGCTGGACGACGCCTTCCAGGAGGCCGAAGCCCTGCTGACGGCGCGTCTGGGCGGCATCACCCTGGCCGCCCTGGCGGCGGACTTCGGCCACCGCCTGGCGGCGCATCCACGGAGCACGCACATCCATGCACACTGAAATTCCCCGCTACGACGCCGACGTCGTGGTGATCGGCGGCAGCTACGCCGGCCTGTCGGCGGCCCTGCAGCTGGCGCGCGCGCGGCGCCGGGTGCTGGTGGTGGATGCCGGCGTGCGCCGCAACCGCTTCGCCGCCCATTCGCACGGTTTCCTCGGCCAGGACGGGCGCGCACCGGGCGACATCGCCGCGGCCGGCCGCGCCGAGGTGCTGGCCTATCCGACCGTGCGCTGGCACGACGGTGCCGCGACCGGCACGCGAGCGGACGGCGACGGATTCGCCGTCTCCCTGGCCGATGGCGCCGCGGTCCGTGCGCGCCGCCTAGTGCTGGCCGTCGGCGTGGAGGACCAGTTGCCGCCGATCGACGGCCTGGCCTCGCGCTGGGGCCGCAGCGTGTTCCATTGCCCGTACTGCCACGGCTACGAACTGGGGGGAGGCCGCATCGGCGTCCTGGCGACGAGTGCGCTGTCGCACCACCACGCGATGATGCTGCCGGATTGGGGCACGGTCACGCTGTTCACCAACGGCTGCTACGCGCCGGATGCCGCGCAGCGCGAGGCGCTGGCGGCGCGCGGTGTCGCGATCGAGCCTGCACGCGTGGAGCGTCTCGTGGACAGGGCCACGGTGGCGCTGGCCGACGGACGCCGGGTGGTGCTGGACGGCCTGTTCACGCTGAGCCGCACGCAGGTGAACGGCTCCGTGGCGGTGCAACTCGGCTGCGCGATGGACGAGGGGCCGATGGGCGCCTACCTGCGCACCGATGCGATCAAGGAGACCTCGGTGCCGGGCGTGTTCGCCTGCGGCGACGCGGCGCGTGCCGCGGGCAGCATCGCGTTCGCGGTCGGTGACGGCGTGCAGGCCGGCGTCGGCGCGCATCAGTCGCTGCTGTCTCGCTGACGGCGCTACCCGCGGTGCGGGACCACCCGGATTGCTATCGATACTTTCACAAAACATGTAAGTGAAACTTGCATGCGTGTGTGCGTTGTGCCAGTCTCGGCACGACGGGGCGCTTCAGGGAGAAGCCGTGCACACGACGATGCCGCGGGATCGATCGGCCCAGCCGGAGGCTGCGAATGGCGGCCCCGGATGCGCACTCGCACCGGACGCCCGCGGGCGGGGTCGGGCACCTGCATCCGCTTGCGCTGCTGCCTCGACTGACGCGGCGCCGGGCCATGCCCGCCGCCGCGGCAATCCACCGTTTCTCCCGTCCGGTGCCGCCTACCTCGTACGCCTGCCATGCCGCCCGCGCTCCGCGCCCGCCGCGATCGCGTCGCCCGGCATGTCGACAGGCATCCGGCGCGATCCGCTTCCCGACCCGATCACCAGACACGGCCGCGAAGGCCCAAGGAGGCCGTCCCCCAGCGACGCGAAGCGATGACTCATCGATGTGGTGTGGCGCCATCCGGCTGCCCGGGGCAGGCACAGGCCGGTCGGCATGAAACCCGACAACCAAAGGAGAAAAGCACCGATGAAATGGCACCTGATACTGGCCGCTGCGGCCCTGTTCTCGATCGCCTGCGAGGCGACCGAGCTCGGCAGCCGGCAAGGCCCGGCCGTGATCGACGCGAGCATGCAGCCCGCGCTCGACGCCGAGGTCCAGCGGCGACGCGACATCGAGCAGTTCCTTGCGCCGATCAAGTCCGAGCGCGACCTGGCCGAGCACCTCGACACCCAGCTGGGCCGCGGCTCGCCGCTCGATCGGTTGAGCACCCACGCGCGCACGCGCTTCCTCGGCAGCCTGACGTTCAACGAACGCGGCCTGACCGGCTATCGCTACGACGACCTCGAAGCCGAGCTCGGCGTCAGCGAGGCCTTCCAGGTGCTGAGCCTGTTCGGCGCGCAGGACACGCTCGGCACGCTGCGCCTGCGCCAGACCACCGACCGCGATGCGCAGTTGCAGGCGCTCTACGGCAAGGGCAGCGAGGCGGTGGCCGCGGACCACTTCAACTACAAGTGCGTCTCGCGGGCGACCTGCGAGTTCGGCAACAACTTCATCTGCATGAGTGGCTGTCTGACCTACATCCAGTGAGCATGCGGCAGGGCCCTGGGAACCGGGGCCCTGCCGTGTTCCGTGGCGGGCCACGGCCGTAGTGGCCGTGGCCGGCGGTTCCGGGAGCGGCATGTGAAAACGAAACGGTTGGCGTGGTTGTACGCGGTCGTCGCGGGCGCCTCGGTGGCGACGGCAGGCCCGGTGCGCGATCTGCAGAAAGACTACGACGTCCTCGTGGGCGTTCAAACGGCGGCGATGGATCGTCCCGAGCCCGAACGCGCCACCCTGATCGCGGCCAGCTACCGCGAGCACTTTCAGGCGGTCGCGACCGGAGACCTGCAGGCGGTCGCCAGTGCGGACCTGGACCTGGTGTTCCGCGCGGCCACCATGGCCGCCGGCTACACGCTCGAGCGTGCCTATGTCGTGCAGATGAAGGCGGTCTACGACGTGCTGGCGGCGCGAAACGCCATCGGCGGGCGCCATCCTCAATCGATGCTCGAAGCCTTCGTCGCCGCGCGCATGCTCGAGGACGCGCGCCGCTTCGCGCAGGCCACGCCGTCACTGGGTGTCACGCTGCCGGCGTTCCGCGACGCGGCAGGCGGATCGGACGGGCCGATGCTGTGGTCGGTCCAGGACCAGGGCAGGACGCTGGTCCGCCAGGCGGCCGACCTCGGCACGTCGGCGGTCGTCGTCGTTGCGCATCCCTTGTGCGGCTTCAGCCAGGCCGCGGCGGTGCAGATCGCCCGGGACGAGACATTGCGCGGACGCTTTGCGCAGCAGTCGATCTGGGTGCTGCCGCAAACGGCGATGATCGACACGGCGCAGGTGTTGGCCTGGGAAAAGGACCATGCGCCGTTCTCGATGGCGTACGTCGACCGCCAGCGCGGGTGGCCGATGATCGACAGCTGGGCCACGCCGACGTTCTACTTCTTCAAGGACGGCAGGGTCGTCCACGAGGTGGTCGGCTGGCCGCAGGAAGGGCGCAAGGCCGAACTGCTCGAAGGTCTTGCGAAGATCGCCGCGGAATGAAACGGCCGGCCGCCGCCGCGCCGATACGTTCGTGCCATGCCGCGATCGATCGCGGATAGCCGCGGCGCGGCATCGCATGCGGTGCAGCTCACGGTGACGACCCCGCCGCCGGCGCCGGTTCGGCGGCCCGCGCCAGCGGACCGAAGCCGTCGCGCCAGCTCAACCACCATTGCTTCGGGCGCGGGCCGGGCAGGGCGTCCCACCAGGCGGTGATCGCGGCGCGGTCGCCGCCGATCCAGCGGGCACGATGGGCCGGATCGACGATGCGCAGTCCCAGCAGCGCGCCGAGCCGCGGATAGAGCGCGGTCGCCGCCAACCCGGGGTAGCGCGTCAGCACCGCCAGCAGGGTCATCGCATCGGCCGGTTCGGCGGCGGCGGCCAGCCGCTCGGCGGCCGGCGCGGCGTCGCCCTCGCCGCGCATCGCGGCATCGACCGCGTGCACGGCTTCCCGCACCGCCGCGGTGGCCTGCGGGCGCAGCGGCGAGGACGCCGCGCCGCCGGGTGCCAGCTCGGCGACGAAGCCGGCCGGCACGAGGATCTCGTCATGGACCGATTGGTAGCCGACCCAGCCGCTGCGCACGTCGAGCACGCCGCGGCCGTCGGCATCGCTGGCGAGGACGAACTCGCAGCCGAGGTCGACGGCGACGCCACCGGCGGTGAGCACGCCGAACTGGCCCGGCGGCGCCCAGACGCGCGCATGCAGGCGGCCGTGGTCCAGCGCCAGCCGGTGCGTGCCGGTGCCGGTGGTGGCCAGGCGCACGCGCGAGCCCGGCTCGATGCGCAGCTGGCCGATCCGGGCGATCCTCACCAGCGCGGCCTGGTCGGCCGGCGTCTGCAGGATGCCGCCGACCGGCCAGACCTCGTCGGCGCGCGCGGCGGCGGCCGGCGTGCCGCCGGCCGGCAGCCAGGTCACCGCCCACGGACGGGCCGCCGGCCAGGCGAGGCGGTACGCGTGCCAGCCGGCCACCGCGGCGACCAGGCCGGCGGCCAGCGCGACGGCGGCGAGCAGGCGCGACCGGTGCCGGCGCACCGGCGTCACGGCCGGCACCGGCAGGGCGCGCCGGTCGGCACGCCAGGGCCGCAAGGCGTCCTCGAGCGCGGCGATCGACGGCTCGACCGGACCGCTGGCGTCCCACAGGTAGGTGGACAGGCGCTCCACCGATGCGCCGGGCTCATGCTTGGCCATGACGGTCCTCCTCGGGCGTGATGTCGAGCAGCGCGCGCAGGCGACGCACGCCGCGGTGAAGATTGACGCGGACCGAGTCGGGCGTGAGTCCGCACAGCGCGGCGATCTCCGGGCCGGTCAGGCCCTCGACCAGGCGCAGCGCGACGGTCTCGCGATAGGCCTCGGGCAGCCGATGGAGCGCGGCCAGCACGCGCTCGGCTTCGGTCAGCCGCTGCGGGTCCTGGCCGGCGTCGGCCGGCTCGGTCCCGTCCAGCGGCACCCAGGGCTGCGCGCGGGCGCGCGTGGCGGTCCGCTGGGCGATGCGGTACAGCCACGCCGGGAACGCGGCGGCGTCCTTCAGTCCGGACAGCGCGCCGAAGGCCGCGATGAAGCACTCCTGGCACAGGTCGTCGGCCTGGGCAGGACCGACGTGCGCGATCATCACGCCGTGCACCAGGGGCAGGAAGCGCCGGTGCAGATAGGCGAACGCCGGCTGCTCGCCGGCGCGCGCGGCGGCGACGTACCGGACCAGCTCGGCGGCTTCGCCTGCGTGCATCAAGCGTCCTCGGGATGGCCGGGAATGCGAAGGCCCAGGCGGATGTCGCGCCGGCCGTGCCATCGCCCGTCTTCGTGCTGCAGCGACAGGATGCCCGATCCGCCGCGGCCTTCGGCATGCCGGCGCTCGGCGGCGGTGAGCAACGGGTCGTCGTCGAACACGAAATCGTCGATGTAGTAGTACGGGCGGCCCGGCTCGCGGACGACGGCGTGGATGTGCGCCGGCATCGTCTGCCCCGGATAGGACGCCGGCCGGATCGTCTCGATCCGGTAGCGGCCGTCGCTGCCGGTGCGCAGCCATCCGCGCAACACGCCGTGGCGGGCGGCGGCGCCGCGCTGGCCCGGGGCGGTCCGGTAGTGGCCGGCGGCATCGGTCTGCCAGAGGTAGAGCACGACGCCGGCCGCCGGCATGGCGCCGACCCGGTGCAGGATACGGCCCTCGACGACCAGGCGCTCGCCCGGTTCGGCGGTGCCGGCCAGCACGGCGGTCGCGTCGAGCGTGGTGGGCTGGCCGTCGTCGATCGCCTCGCAGCTGTCGCAGGGGCCGCCCAGGGTGGCGGCGGCCCAGCCGGACCGCGACGCTCCCGCGACGAGCAGGCCGGCGATGCCGGCCGCCACGGTCTTGACCAGGGTGCGGCGGTTCATGGCGCGCTCCCGGCGGGCGGCGGGCAGGCCGCCGTGGCCGGTGCCAGCACGACCGGTGTCGTGTCGGCGGGTACCGCCAGGCGTGCGAACACCGGCGCGTCGCCGATCCGATAGGCGGCGAGCGCCAGCCGGTCGCCGACGCTCCAGGCGCGGTCGCTGGCCGTGGGAGCGGCCGTGATCGCGATGCACCCGGCCGCGTCGGTCCGCAGCCAGCGCTGGCGGACCGCCCGGCGCTGGAACAGGCCGGCGCTGCCGCAGGCGGCGTCGCCGGCATCCGGCGCGGCGTAGACCAGGGCATCGGCCAGCGGGCGCCGGTCGCCGTCGCTCAGGCACAGTGCGGCGGCCGGGGCGGCGACGACCGGCAGGGTCGTTTCCAGGTGGTCCGGCGCCGCCCACAGCGCCAGCTTGACCGCCTCGGGGTCGGTGCCCGGGGGCACCGCGGGATTGGTCAGGTCCAGGAAGCGCACGGCATAGCCCGCGGCGTCCGGCAGGCCGTCCGTGTCGTCGGCGGAAAAGGCCGCGATCAGCCGCCGCTGGGCGAACACGTAGCCCCAGGCCGCGGCCGCCAGCGGACGGCCGAAGTCGCGTTCGGCCTCGGCCAGCTCCGGGCCGTCGAGCGTGGCGACGAACCAGCGCGGGTCGTCGCGGCCACCGGCCAGCGTGCGGACCAGCTCCGGCGCCGGTGCCGGACCGGCGACGACGACGAAGATCCGGAAGCGCGGATCGGTCACCCCGAGCGCGGCAGGGGCCAGCGCCTCGGTCCACTCGGCCGCCGCCCGGACCGGCATGGCAGCGGGAACGAAGGCGACGATGCCGGCATCGTAGCCGTGCCGGCACATCGGGCAGACACGCTCGCCGGCATAGGCGCCGGCCACGTGCAGCGGATCGAAGGCGGGCAGGCCGTCCCAGCGCGCGATCGCGCCGGCGCCCGTCATCGGCAGCAGGGCCGCGAGCAGCGCGGCCAGTCCTCGCAACACGGTCATCGTTCACTCCAGGCAGGTGGGTACCGGAAAGGAGGGGGCGGCAGGGGCGACCGTTAACGGGCACTCGGCCGGCGATCGGCCAGCGGCCCCCGCTGGCCCGGAAAACGCGCCGTGGAAGGGGCGTGGACGATTCGTGGAACGGCATAAGCACTTCGTAACGAGTCCGTGATGGCGTCGCTACGGCGCGGGTGGTCAGATGGATGCCCGGTCGCCGCCCCGGCACCGGCGTCCGGCTGCCCCCGGACTTCCGCCCGTCGTGGCCGGCATCTGGCCGGTGCGTCCCTTGCGTCCGCGACCGGGCCCGCATACAGGATCCGCTCCCATGTTCGCCACACCTGCTGCTTCCAAGCCCCTCGTCCTGGCCCTGGTCCTGGCCGTGCCGACGGTCGCCACCGCCGCCGACTGGCTGCCGGCGTCCGGCACCGGCACCTGCTCGGCCACCGACGTGGATTTCTCCGACACGCGCCACGGCTTCGCGGCCGGCGCCTTCAACTGCGGCCTGGTCACCGACGACGGCGGCCTGACCTGGACCCCGATCCGGGTGGTGCCGCAACAGGGGCAGAGCCTGCTGTTCGTCCATGCCGCCGATGCCGACACGTTCTACGCGGCCCGCCAGAACCTGTACCGCAGCACCGACCGCGGCAAGACCTGGACCGAGCTGGCCGCGCTCGGCGCCGCCGGCGGCGGCAGCGTCTTCGACATCCATTTCGCGGATGCCGCGCACTGGGTCGCGGCCAAGGGCGGCCAGATCCACGTGACCGACGACGGCGGCGACAGCTGGACGCTGGCCTACCCGGGCGAGTTCAACATCAACTTCGACGAGTTGCACTTCCCCGACCCGCAGACCGGCTACGCCACCGGCGGCATCGTGCGCAGCTCCGGCGAGCTCGGCACGGTGCTGCGCAGCGACGATGCCGGCGCCAGCTGGACGCTGCTGACCTTCCCGCACGGCAAGATCACCGCGGCGGACTTCATCGACGCGGACCACGGCATCGTCGCCACCCAGAGCCAGGGCCTGTTCGAGACTCTCGACGGCGCGCAGACCTGGACCTCCATTGCCGCCAGCCCGGACGTGACGCCGATCATCGACCTGGTCCATCGCGGTACGCATTGGTATGCGGCCACCTATGCCGGCTGCGTACACGAGTCCTTCGACAACGCACGCACCTGGCAGGAAAGCTATTGCGATCCGGCCGAGCGGGCGCTGGCGGCGCTCAGCGCCCGTGGCGGCGCGATCGTGGCGGCCGGCAACGACGGCGTGGCGGTGTTCGAGGAACGCATCCTGCGCGACGGCTTCGAGGAGCCCCAGGCGCCCCGGTTCTGAGGACCGTGCGCACCACGGCGGCAACTCCGCGCCCGTCGGGCGAGGGTGGCCGCGCCGGTGCGCCGCTCAGCGGCCGCTGCCATCCGGCCCGGTGTCCGGAGGCGGCAGCGTGAACTCGATCGCGGCCAGCGCCTCGCGCGCGCGGCGCTCCAGGTCGGCGCGCCGCGCACGCGCACGCTCGGCGGCCGTGCCCTGGCCGTGCGCGGTGGACCACTCGGCGAACAGGCGCAGCACTTCGGCGTCGTTGTTCGCGTCCGGGTCGAAGCCGGCGGTGACCAGGGCGGCGATGGCCGGATCGCCGCCGCCGATCGCGATGCGCAGGGCGACGCGGTTGAACTCGTTGCGTTGCGGATCGTCCCGGTCCGGATCGTCGCGCTCGGCCTCGAGCGCCGCCAGCGCCGCCGCGCGCTCGCCGGCGGCGGCCGCGGCGAGTGCGTCGACCAGCCGCCCGGCGTGCAGAAAGACCGCCGGGTCGGTCTCGGTGGCGACCTGTGCCAGGTGGGTGCGGATCGCCGGCAGGGCCGCCGGTTCGGCGACGAACGCCGCGAGTGCCTGGTAGCGCAGCACCAGCGCGGCCAGTTGCGGGTCCTCGCGCGGGTCGACCAGCGGCCAGGCGGCCCGGTAGCCGGCCAGGCCGGCGGCCGCGTCGCCGCCGGCGCGCCGGCAGCGTGCATCGGCCGCGGTCGCCACCGCCTTCCAGTAGCGGTTGGACTGGTCGTGCAGCGCTGCCAGCACGGTTCCGGTGACCGCGCAGGCCTCGGCGTACAGCCCGGTCTCGGCCAGCACCCAGGCCATCTCGACGCCGCTGACCACCTGCGTGTGCAGCATCTGCGCCTCGCGTGCGCGCTGCCAGGCACGCACCAGCAGCGGCAGCGCCTCGAACGGCCGCTCCTGCCAGCTCAGCATGCGCCCCAGCAGGTAGGTCTGGCCGATGGCGGTGCGCTCGTCGCCGAGCGCCTCGGCGGCGGCCAGCGCGCGGTGCGCGGCCGCCTGCTGGGCCGGAAAGTCGCGCCGTGTCTCGGCGATCAGGCCCTCGGTGTGGGCCAGGTACGCCAGGCGCTGGCGCAGGCCGTAGCGCTCGATCAGTTCGCGGCCGCGCCGCAGGTCCTGCGCCGACTCCGGTGCGCGTTCGAGGATCGCCAGCGCCTGCGCCGCCATCAGGTGCAGCCGGGCGCGCACCTCCGGATCGGCGCCTTGCTCGGCCGGTCCGCGGGCGCGGTCGATCAGGGCCAGGGCGGCGCGCCGATCGCCGCGACGGAACTGGTTCTCGGCCAGTGCCAGCAGCGCGGCGGCCTGCAAGCTCGGCATCTCGCGCTGCGCGGCCGCCTCGGCCAGCCGCGCGAGGGTGGCGTCGCTGCGGGCGAGGTCGCGCGTATTGGCCTCCGCCTCGCCGAGGCGCAGCTGCGCCGGCAGGAAGTCCGGCGCGTTCTGCACGCACAGCGCGAAGTACGGCTTGGCGCGCGTCCAGTCGCCCTGGGTCGCCAGGTCCAGGCCGCGGGCGAAGGTCTGCGCGAAATAGTCCTCGCCGTGAGGTCCGGATTCCGGTCGCGCCGGCGGCGGCTGCAGCCCGAGCAGGCGCAGGATGCGCGGTGCCGCGTTGACGCCGAGCGTGGCGACATCGGTCGCGCTGACCACCAGGCGGCCGCCGTGGGCCGCCGCGCCGCCGCCGTCCACCTGCAACGCCAGTTCGTAGAGGTTCTCGCCGATGCGGCGCAGGCGTCCGCCGACCACCACCGTCGCGCCGGTGGCGTGGCGCAGGCGGTCCTGCGGCGAGGCGTCGCCGACCGGTGCGAAGTTGGCCGCCCGTGCCGTCTGCAGCGCGTCGCCGACGTCCACCGCGCCGGTCTCGCCGATCAGGCTGCCGATCAGGCCCGGCAGGCCGTTGCGGACCCAGTCCAGGCTGGCGTCGCCGGTGGCGTTCTCGACCGGCAGCATCGCCAGGCGCAACGGCGGTGCCGGGGCCTGGCGCGACAGCAGCGCGAGCAGCGCCGCGACGGCGGCCGCCAGGACCAGGACACCGACGGCGGCGAGCCGGCGTGCGCGCCGTGCCGGGCGCCGCGCCGGCGCCGCGCCGGCGCTCGCCGTCGGCGCGGGTTCCGCCACGGGGACCGCGGGCTCCGCCGTCGCCGGTTCGGCCGCGAGGCATTCGGTGGGAGCCGCCCATTGCAGGCCGCGGCCGTAGACGGTGCGGATCGTCGCCTGGCGCTCGCCGTCGTCGTCGAACGCGCGCCGTGCCTTGTAGACCAGCTGGCTGAGCGCGGTATCGGTGACCGGTCGCCGGCCCCAGAGCGCCTCGGCCAGCGTGCGCTTGTCGAGCGCACGGTCGCGGTTCTCGATCAGCATCACGATCAGGTCGAAGACCTTGGCTTCCAGCTCCAACGGCTCGCCGGCGCGCAGCAGGCGGCGTTCGGCGGGAATGATCGTGTAGTCGCCGCAACGGTACGCGGCGGGTGTCGCCTGGTGGGCCATCCGGTCTCCGGGGGTCCGCGCGCGGGTCGGCCGCGGACGCTCTAGGATACCCCGGCGCCGTCCGGTTGCAGGGACGTCAGGCCTCGCGTTCGAGGTCGTGCGCGACCAGCCAGTCCCGCGCCTCGCCGATCGAAGCCGGGTTGCGATGCATCTCGTAGAGCCGGAAGCGCCGGTAGACCGCCGCGTTGGCGCTCAGGTGCGCGCTGATGTAGCCGCGCGCGCCGTCCAGCACGGCCAGGCGCAGCAGGTACTCCTTGAGGAAGATGCCGAGGAAGATCAGCGGGCACAGCGCGATCGACGGCTGCCTGCCGGCGGCGTGGCGATCGGTGGCCTTGAGCTCGGCGTAGCAGGCCGACTTGAGCTGCTTGTGCAGCAGCGTGGGCGTGGTGCGGTGATGCAGCGGCGCGTCCAGCATCGCCACCGGGCCGCGCGCGCGCAGGGTCTCGTGCACGCGGGCCTCGGTCCAGCGCGCGCGCTCGCGGTGGTACAGCCGCAGCTTGCGCTCGCCGCGCAACGGCCGGTAGGCGCGCATCGGCGCCGCCATGAAGAGGCCGTGGCGGCGCAGCCCGGCGGCGGCGGCCGGGCCGGCCAGCAGCGCGGGCAGGCGTTCGCGGCACTCGGCTTCCAGTTCCGGCGAAAGGTACTCGTCGGCGTCGAGCATCAGCAGCCAGTCGTGCCGGGCGAACGCGGCCGCGGCATTGCGCTGCCGGCCGAAGCCGAGCCACGGCTGGTGGACGACACGTGCGCCGTGCGCGGTGGCGATGGCGACCGTCGCATCGGTGCTGCCGCAGTCCACGACCAGCTTCTCGCTGGCGAACGGCACGCTGTCCAGGCAGCGCGCGATGGTATGCGCCTCGTTGTAGGTCAGCACGACGAGGCTGAGCGGCAGTATCGCCGGGGTGGATGCGACCGCGGCGGGATCGGACAGGAACGCGGTCATCGGGTCGTCGCCTCTTCCCGCAGCGGCGTGCGGTCACGAAGCGAGCCGGGCGATGCCGGCGATGGGCGGGAAGGGGACGGCATCATCACGTACGACTCTCGAGCGCCCGGCTGGGCGTGGCGGATCGTGCGCGGTCCCGATTAAACGATGTGCGAACGGCGGCGTGAAGAATCCGTGACAGTTCGCCTGAACGCCCGGCGCGGGCGCGACCCGTTTCCGGGCCGTGCACGCGCCGTCCGGGACGGCACGCGCGACGTCCGCCCGGCAGTCTCAGGCACCGGATGTCGGTGCAATGTCGGCCCGTGCCAGGCGCGCGGCACGCTTCGCTTCGCGAAGCGCCCGCTTCTCGGCCCGGCGCGTGCGGCGCCGCTCGGCCATCCGCGCGAACACCAGGTAGATCGCCGGCGTCGACAGCAGCGTCAGCGTCTGCGAGACCAGCAGGCCGCCGATCATCGCGATGCCGAGCGGCTGGCGCAGCTCCGAGCCGATGCCGAAGCCGATCGCCAGCGGCACCGCGCCGAGGATCGCGACCATCGAGGTCATCATGATCGGGCGGAAGCGCACCAGGCAGGCCTCGCGGATCGCCTCGATCGGCGGCTTGCCGTGGTCGCGCTCGGCGTGCAGCGCGAAGTCGATCATCATGATCGCGTTCTTCTTGACGATGCCGATCAGCAGCACGATCGCGATGATCGAGATCAGCGTCAGCTCGGTATTGGTCGCCAGCATCGCCAGCAGGCAGCCGACGCCGGCCGAGGGCAGGGTGGAGAGGATCGTCACCGGGTGGATCAGGCTTTCGTAGAGCATGCCGAGCACCAGGTAGACCGCGATCACCGCCGCGATCAGCAGCAGGCCCTGGCTGGACTGCTGCTGCTGGAAACGGCGCAGCTCGCCGCCGAACTCGCCCTGGATGCTGCCGGGCATGCGCAGGTTGCGCATCGTCTCCTGGATCAGCGGGATCACCTGGCCCATGGTCACGCCGTCGGCCATGTTGAAGGTGAGGTCGAACACCGGGAACTGGAAGTCGTGCTGGATCATCAGCGGCGCGCGGCCGGGTTCGAGCCGCGTCACGGCGGTCAGCGGCACCATCGCGCCGGTGTTGGCGCGCACGTAGAGGCGCTTGAGCGTATCCACGCCGGGGGATTCGCCGGTGATGGCGTTCAGCACGACGCGGTACTGGTTGAGGTCCGAATAGATCGTCGAGATCTGGCGCTGGCCGAACGCGTTGTAGAGCACGCTGGAGATCGCGCCGACCGACACGCCCAGGCGCGAGGCGGTGTCGCGGTCGATGACCAGGTTCTGCTCGATGCCGCCGTCGTCCAGCGCGGTGCCGACGTTGGTGATCTGCGGCAGCTTCTTCATCTCGGCGGCCAGGCGCGGCCCCCATTCGAGCAGCTCGGCGTAGTTGCTGCCCTTGATCGAGTAGCTGAACTGCGAATCGCCGCCGCGCGGGCCGCCGCCGCCGCCCAGGTCCTGCACCGGCCGCAGGCGCAGCTCGATGCCGGGCAGGTTCTCGGTCTTGCGGATCAGCCGGTTCATGACCTCGAACGTGGACTCGTCGCGGCCGTTGCCGAACGGCTTCAGGTTGATGAAGAACTGGCCGCGGTTGGAACTGGCGCCCGGACCGCCGCCGCCACCGACCGACGAGCCGACGCTGGCGACCGCCGGATCGGCCATCAGGATGCCGGCGACCTTGCGCTGCAGGCCGACCATCGCCTCATAGGACACCGTGGCGCTGGCGACGGCGGTGCCGTTCATCATGCCGGTGTCCTGCTGCGGCACCATTCCGAACTTGAGGAACGTCGACAGCCAGATCGTGGCGATCACCAGCAGCAGCGGCTGCAGGCTCATGATGCGCGGATGGCGCAGCGACCAGTCCAGCGCGCGCTGGTAGCCGGAAAGCATGCCGGCGTGCATCGCGTCGATACGCCGGCTCAGCCAGGAAGGCTTTTCCTCGCCGTGCGGCTGCAGGTAGCGGCCGCACAGCGCCGCCGTCAGCGTCAGCGAGACCACGGCCGACATCGCGATCGCCGCAGTGATCGTGACCGCGAACGAATGCAGGAACATGCCGATGAAGCCGCCCATGAACAGCAGCGGCACGAAGACCGCGATCAGCGAGGCGGTGATCGAGACGATCGTGAAGCCGATCTCCTTGGCGCCGTCCAGCGCGGCCTGCAGCCGCGACTTGCCCATGTCCAGGTGGCGCACGATGTTCTCGATGACGACGATCGCGTCGTCGACGACGAAGCCGATCGAGATGACCAGCGCCATCAGCGTCAGGTTGTCCAGTGTGAAGCCGAACGCGTACATCACGATGAACGCACCGGCCAGCGACAGCGGCACCGACAGGCCGGCGATCACGGTCGGGGCGACGCGGCGCAGGAACAGCAGCATCGTCATGATGACCAGCGCCAGGCTGATCAGCAGCGTGATCTGCACCTCCATGACCGAGGCGCGGATCGTCGCGGTGCGGTCGTTGAACGGCGTCAGCTCCACGCCTTCCGGCAGCCAGCTGCGCATCAGCGGCAGCTCGTCGTAGATCTTGTCGACGGTCTCGATGACGTTGGCGTCGGCCTGCTTGCTGATGACCATCAGGATCGCGCGCTGGCCGTTGAACCAGGCCGCCTGGTTCTTGTTCTCCTGGCCGTCGCCGACGGTGGCGATGTCGCGCAGCCGGATCGGGATGCCGTTGCGCACGGCCACGACGATGTCGGCGAACTGCGCGCCGGTCTTCAGCGCGTCGTTGGCGGCGATCGTCATCGTCGTGCGGCCGTCGCTCAGGAAGCCCTGCGGCGAGGTCACGTTGGCGGCGGCGATCGCGTTGCGCACCTGGTCGGCCGACAGCCCCATCGAGCTCAGCTTGCGCAGGTCCACGTCCACGCGCACGGCCGGTGTCGCGCCGCCGGTGATGTTGACGTCGGCGACGCCGGCCACCTGGCGCACCCGCTGGGCCAGCAGCGAGTCGGCCATGTTGTACAGGTCCGCCGTGGTGCGGGTCTTGGAGGTCAGCGCCAGCAGCAGCACTGGGTCGTTGTTGGGGTTGGCCTTGCGGTAGATCGGCGCGGTACGCAGGCCCGACGGCAGGTCGGCCATCGAGGCGTTGATCGCCGCCTGCACGTCGCGGGCGGCGGCGTCGATGTTCTTGTCGAGCGAGAAGAACAGGATGACCACGGCCGAGCCCTGCCGGCTGGTCGAACTCATCTGGTCGACGCCCGACACGCGGCCCATGTGCCGCTCCAGCGGTGCCGCCACGGTCGAGGCCATGTTCTCGGCATCCGCGCCGGGCTGGTTGGCGACGACGAAGATCACCGGGAACTCGACGTTCGGCAGGGCCGCGACGCCGAGCTGGAAGTAGGCGATCAGGCCACCGACGAGGACGCCGAGGGCGAGCAGGATCGTGCCGATGGGGCGTTTGATGAAGGGGGCGGCGATGTTCATGGGGAGACCGTGTACATCGTGCTTGCCGTCACTGCCGTTGCAGGGCGTGCTTTGCTGGTGGTGACGTGCATGCCGTCCTTGGCTTTTTCCGCTCGCCTCCCGGGCGGGGAAAGCACCTTTGTTCTGGTGGGCATCGTGCTTCGTTGGTGGGAGGCCTCCCTGCCTATTTCCGCTCGCCTCCGGGCGAGCGGGTCACTTTCTCTTGCGTGCCCAAGAGAAAGTAACCAAAGAGAAGGGCACCCGGCGTACGCGCCCGCCGCACAGTGCCTGTGCGACGGGTTCGCGGGCCGGCTACGGGGTTGGCCGACAGGCCATCCCTGGCCTGACGGCCAACGGGCCGGCATCGTGCCGGCCCCCCTGCGGGCTGATCCTTCGCCGGTCCGCCGCTGCCGACGGGACTTGAGAAGCACGTGCGTCCCGCACGCAGGAGCAACGGCCAACAGCAAAGCCAGGGCGCAATCGCCTACGCCCGAAAGCTTGCGCGTACTTCGCTCTTTTCTTGAGCGCGCAGGACGCGCGCCCATGGGGCCCCTGTGCCGCGGCGAAGGTGCGGAGGAATAGCCCGCAGGGTGGGCCGCGGGATGCGGCCCAGTCCGCTGTCGGCGCAGGGATGCGCTGTCAGCGGACCCCGGAGCGCCTTCGCGCAGTCGGAGGGCAGGATGCCCGGAGACCGCGGCACCGGGGTGCCCTTTCTCTGGGTTACTTCTCTTTGGGCACGCAAAGAGAAGTGACCCGCTCGCCTGGAGGCGAGCGGAAAAAGGCAGGGATGCCGCCGGCCTACGAAGCACTCGCATGGAGTCGGTGACGAGCAAAGCAGAGCCGGCGATCACGCCATCCTCCCCGCGTGTGCGAGGTCGCGCCGCTCGCGCCGCGCCTTGAGCCAGTCCGACACCCGTTCCATGTACAGGTACAGCACCGGCGTCGTGTACAGCGTGATCAGCTGCGACAGCAGCAGGCCGCCGACGATCGACACGCCCAGCGGCCGGCGCAGCTCCGAGCCGATGCCGGTGCCGAGCGCCAGCGGCAGCGCGCCGAACAGCGCGGCCGCGGTGGTCATCAGGATCGGCCGGAAGCGCAGCAGCGCGGCGCGGCGGATCGCGGCCTGGGCGCCGGCACCGGCGCGCTGCGCATCGATCGCGAAGTCGATCATCATGATCGCGTTCTTCTTGACGATGCCGATCAGCAGGATGATGCCGACGATGCCGTCGATCGACAGGCTGAAGCCGCACAGCGTCAGCGCGAGCAGGGCGCCGACGCCGGCCGGCGGCAGGGTCGAGATGATCGTGATCGGATGGATGTAGCTCTCGTACAGCACGCCCAGCACGATGTAGATGACGATCAGCGAGGCGAGGATCAGCAGCACCTCGTCGGTCATCGAGGCGGAGAACTCGGCCGCCTTGCCGATGAAGTTGCCGCGCACCTGCGGCGGCATCTGGATCGAAGCCTCGACCTCCTCGATCGCGCGCACCGCCTGCGACAGCGAGTACCCCGGGGCGAGGTTGAACGAGATCGTCACGGCCGGCAGCTGGTTCTGGTGGCTGATGACCAGCGGCGCGTTGACGACCTTGGCGTCGACCAGCGAGGCCATCGGGATCGTGCCGCCGCTGCCGAGGTTGATGCCGGTATTGCCCTGCGCGCCGATGCCGCTCGGCGTGGCCGAGTTGCTCGACGTGACCTGGCCGAGCGTGGTCGCGTTGGAGCCGATCAGCGCGCCGTTGCCGCTGCCGCGTACGCCCAGGCGGTTGAGCAGGTCCGCGCTTGTGCGGAACTTCGGATCGACCTCGAGCACGACGCGGTACTGGTTGAGCTGCGTGAAGATGGTGGAGATCTGGCGCTGGCCGAAGGCCGAGTACAGCGTGTCGTCGATGGTCTGGATCGGCACGCCGAGGCGGCTGGTCTGGTCGCGGTCGATCGTCAGCTGCAGCTGCAGGCCGGCGGCGGCGAGGTTGTTGTCGACGTCGGCCAGCTCCGGCCGCTTCTGCAGGGCGGCGGTCATCTTCTCGGCGAACGTGTGCAGCTCGTCGACGTTGACGTCGGTCAGCGCGTACTGGTACTCGGTCGGCGCGATGCGGTTGTCGAGCGCGATGTCCTGCACCGGCTTCAGGTACAGCGCCACGCCGGGAATCGCGTCGACCGCATCCTGCAGGCGTGGCAGGATCTGCGCCAGGCTGCCGCGCTCCGAGCGCGGCTTGAGCACGATGTTGAGCTGGCCCTGGTTGAGCGTCGGATTGATCGAGCCGGCGCCGATGAACGCGGCGACGCCGCTGACGGCCGGGTCGGCGCGCAGGGCCTCGGCGACGCGCTGGGTGCGGTCGAGCATCGCCGGGAACGCGATCGACTCGTCGGCCTGGACCACGCCGGTGATCATGCCGGTGTCCTGGTCCGGCAGCAGGCCCTTGGGCATCATGACGAACAGCAGCACCGTCAGCGCGACGGTGGCGGTGAGTACCAGCATCGTCAGCGGCTGGTGCGCGAACACCCAGTCCAGGCTGTTGGCGTAGCCGTTGACCAGGCGGTCCCACCAGCTGCGCTTGCGGTCGTGCTGGACGGCGTGGTCGCCTTCGGCTTCCTCCTTGGGCGCGTTCTCGCGGCGCAGCAGATAGGCGCACATCATCGGCGTCAGCGTCAGCGAGACGATCATCGACAGGCCGACCGCGATCGACAGCACGACCGCGAATTCCTTGAACAGGCGGCCGGTCACGCCCGGCATCAGCAGCAGCGGCAGGAACACCGCGATCAGCGAGACCGTCAGCGACAGCACGGTGAAGCCGATCTCGCGGGCGCCTTCCTCGGCGGCTTCCTTCGGCTCGCGCCCCTTTTCCAGGTAGCGCACGATGTTCTCGATCATGACGATCGCATCGTCGACGACGAAGCCGGTGGCGACCGTCAGCGCCATCAGCGAGAGGTTGTCGAGCGAGAAGCTCGCGAAGGCCATGACCGCGAACGTGCCCATGATCGACAGCGGCACGGCGACGCTGGGGATCACGGTGGCCCAGAGCCGGCGCAGGAACACGAAGATCACCGCGATGACGAGGAAGATCGTCAGCATCAGCGTGAATTCCACGTCCTCCACCGAGGCACGGATCGTCACCGTGCGGTCGGCGAACACGTCCAGGTGCACGTTGGCCGGCAGGACGGCGCGCAGCTCGGGCAGCATCGCCTTGATCGCGTCGACGGTCTGCACGATGTTGGCGCCGGGCTGGCGGCGGACGTCCAGCAGCACGGCCGGCTTGCCGTTGGCCCAGGCGGCGAGCTGGTCGTTCTCGACGCCGTCGACGACGTTGGCGATGTCGCCCAGGCGCACCGGCGCTTCGCCCTTGTAGCTGATGATGACGCTGCGGTACTCGTCGGCGTCGGAGATCTGGTCGTTGGCGCCGATCGTGAACGACTGGGCGGCGCCGTCGATCGTGCCCTTGGGGCCGTTGACGTTGGCCTGGGTCAGCGCCGAGCGCACGTCCTCGATGGTCAGGCCCTGGTTGGCGAGCGCCGCCGGATCGACCTGGATGCGCACGGCCGGCCGCACGTTGCCGGCGATGCTGACGAGGCCGACGCCGGCGACCTGCGAAAGCTTCTGCGCGAGGATCGAGTCGGCGTAGTTGTTGACCTCGCGCAGCGGCAGCGCGTCGGAGTTCATGACCAGGGTCAGGATCGGCGCGTCGGCCGGGTTGACCTTGTTGTAGACCGGCGGGTAGGGCAGGTTGTTGGGCAGGGTGCCGCGCGCCGCGTTGATCGCCGACTGCACGTCCTGCGCCGCCGCGTCGATGTCGCGGTTCATGTTGAACGTCAGCAGGATCGTCGACAGGCCGGCCGACGAATCGGACGTCATCATCGACAGGCCCGAGATCTGGCCGAACTGGCGTTCCAGCGGCGTCGTCACGAGCGCCGCCATCGTCGTCGGGCTGGCGCCCGGGTACTGGGTGGTGACCTGGATCGACGGAGCGTCGATGTCGGGCAGCGCCGAGACCGGCAGCTGGCGATAGCCCATGAAGCCGAGCAGCAGCAGGCCGGCCATCAGCAGCGAGGTGGCGACCGGTCGTCGGATGAAGAGGGTGGAGAAGCCCACGGCGTCAGGATTCCTGGAGGCGTCGCGCCCGCGGGACGGGCGGCGGCGGGAGTAGGGGCGTCAGGCCGGCCGCAGCCGGCGTCGAAACACGGTGTCGCAGGCCCGGTGCGCAGGCGCTGCCATTGCCGGAAGGGCAGGCGGCCGCCGCGAGTGCACCGGGTGGCATGGCGGCGTCAGCCGGCCCGCCGGCGCGCGGTCTTGGCCTCGCCCTCGGCCGGCGGCGCGCTGGGCGGCGCGACCTCGCCGGGCGCGAGCGGCTTGACCTTGCCGCCGACCTTGAGCCGGAACTGGCCCTCGGTGACGACGCGGTCGCCGAGCGCCAGCCCGCCGGAGACCAGCACCAGGCCGCCGTCGACCGTGCCGGCGGTCGTGACCGGCTGCATCTTGACGGTGTCGTCGCCCTGCACGATCCAGGCGTACTCGCCTTCCGGCCCCTGCTGGACGCCGGTGGCCGGCACCACGGTGCCGTCCTTGACGATGCGGACCTGCAGCCGGATGTTGACGAACTCGCCGGGCCAGAGCCGGCCGTCGGCGTTCGGGAACTCGGCCTTGAGCTTGAACGTGGCGGTCGAGGTGTCGATCGTGTTGTCGATCACCATCAGCTCGCCCTCGGCGATCGGCGTGGCGTCGGTGCGCGAAAGCGCCAGCACCTTGAGCGGCACGGCGTCGGCCTCGCGCACCTTGGCCATGTCCTGCTGCGGCAGGTTGAAGACGACGTTGAGCGGCCGGGTCTGCGTCAGCACGACGATCGCGGTGGCGTTGGCCTGGACCAGGTTGCCGACGTCGACCTGGCGGATGCCGGCGAGGCCGTCGATCGGCGCGGTGATGCGCGTGTAGCTGAGCTGGGCGCGCGCGCTGGCGATCGCCGCCTCGTCCGAGGCGACCTGCGCCTCCTGCTGGCGGACGGTCTGACGCTGGTTTTCCAGGTCCTGGGCGGAGACGAACTTCTGCCCGCTCAGTTCGTCGTAGCGCTTGAGCGTGCTGCGCGAGGCGGCCAGTTGCGCCTCGTGCTGCTTCTTGTTGGCGATCGCCTGGTCGAGGGCCGCCTGGTAGGTGCGCGGGTCGATCTGCGCGATCAGGTCGCCCTTCTTGACCTCCTGGCCTTCACGGAAATGGATCGCCATCAGCTGGCCGCCGACCTGGGCGCTGACGGTGACGGTATTGAGCGCCTGCACGGTGCCCAGCGCGGTCAGGAACAGCGGGACGTCCTGCGCGGATGCCGGTACGACAGTGACCGGGATCGGTCCCTCCTCGCGGTCAGGGCCCCCTTTCGGGGTCTTGGGGGCGCCGGCGGCGCGCCAGACGAGCGCGCCAACGACGATCACCGCCACGGCGGCGAGGAGGAGCTTGCTGCGGGACATGCGTGTTCCTAGGTTCCTGGCTTGGGCTGGGAGAGGGCGGGGCATCCCTCCTCCGGGTCGGGTATTCCTCCCGCCGGTCGCGCTATTGTCCCGGCGCGGCGTACGGCCTGCATCGGCCGAGCGTCATGGCCGTGCAGCCAGTCAGCCGGCCGTCAGGAAACTCGGCGGGGCGCGGAGTGTGGGTCAAGTCGATGGCGAAAGTTGCAGGCCGGGCAGGTCTTTACGTGAATTTTCCAGCGACCCGGCGGCCCCCGGGGCGTATCGGTCCGGCTGGTGCGTCCTTTCGGCGCGGGCCGGCTGGACGGGGGCGGCGTGCAAGCTGTGCACTGGATCGCCGCACGCGACTGTGCCGGACGGCACACTCCACCCGGCCCGGTTGGCACACGGGCTGCTTCCCTTTTTTCCGCGTACTCATGTCGACAGGAAACCCTTGATGAATATCCGCCCGTTCCTCGGCGTCGCGCCGCGCCTGGCCGCCACCGTCTACATCGACCCCGCCGCGACGGTCATCGGCAACGTGGAGCTGGACGAGGATGCCTCCCTGTGGCCGGGGGCGGTGGCGCGCGGCGACGTGCACGCGATCCGCATCGGCGCGCGGACCAACATCCAGGACTGCGCCGTGCTGCACGTGACGCACGACGGCCAGTACACGCTCGGCGGCTTCCCGCTGTCGATCGGCGCGGACGTGACGATCGGGCACGGCGCGGTGGTCCACGCCTGCACGATCCAGAGCGCCGTGCTGATCGGCATGAACGCGACGATCCTCGACGGCGTCCTGGTCAAGAAGCACAGCATGGTCGGCGCCGGCGCCGTCGTCACGCCGGGCAAGGTCGTCGGGGAGGGCGAGCTGTGGCACGGCAACCCGGCCCGCTTCGTGCGCCGGCTCAACGACAGCGAGATCGAGCACCTGTACTACTCGGCCAAGCACTACGTGCGGCTCAAGAACCAGTACCAGGGCAAGCTCTGAGGGGTACCGCTGTCGCCGTGCACCGTTCCGGTGCCGGCAGGCCGGCCGTCAGCGGGCAGGGTCTTCCAGGGCGATCGCGTCGTAGCCGCGATCGCTGAATGCGATCAGGCACAGGCCGTGGCCGAACGGGTCGGCGAGCTGGGCGATGCGGCCCCAGGCGGCGGAGCGGGTCGCGCCCTCGCGCACTGCGCCGGCGGCTTCGGCCCGGGCCACCGCCGCTTCGAGGTCGGCGACGACGAAATCCAGGTGCACCGGCGTCCAGTGCCGCCCGTAGTCGCGCCGGTGGCCGGCCGCGGCGACGCCGCCGGGCGGCTGCAGCAGTAGGTAGACCGGCGCGTCGGCGCCGAGCAGTTCGATCGCGCCGCCGCCGAGCCGCCGGCCGGGTCGCAGGTCCAGCGCCGCGCAGTAGAACGCCTCGGCGCGCGCCAGGTCGGGCACGTCGATATTGACCAGCAGCGCGGGACGCACCGGTTGCGCGGCGGACTGTCCGGCGTCGCTTCCTGACATTCGGTGTCGCCGCCGCGTCAGACGTCGCCGTCCTGGAGCCAGCCTTCGCCGGTGCCGCGCTGCAGGACGCGGTCGGACGGCAGCAGGTCGCCGGCCGGGATCGAGGGCTGGTCGGCCAGATGCGCATAGATCGGCGTGAAGTCAGGCCGCGTGGCCTCCATCAGCTGCTCGAAGCTGTCGATGACGTGGTAGGTCTTCTGGTAGGTGTCGATCCGGTAGCGCGTGCGCATGATCCGCTCCAGGTCGAAGCCGATCCGGTTGGGCGCCGCCGATTCCAGCGAATGGATCGACTCGCCCTTGGACGAGACGATGCCGGCACCGTAGATGCGCAAGCCGTCGTCCTGGCGGATCAGGCCGAACTCCACCGTGTACCAGTACAGCCGCGTGAGGTTGACCAGCGCCTCGGCACCGATGCCGTGCGCCTTCACGCCGCCCTTGCCGTAGGCCTCCATGTAGTCGGCGAACACCGGATTGAGCAGCAGCGGCACGTGGCCGAACAGGTCGTGGAACAGGTCCGGCTCGGCGATGTAGTCGATCTGCTCCGGGCGGCGGATCCACCAGGTCACCGGAAAGCGCCGGTTGGCCAGGTGGTCGAAGAAGGTCAGCTCGGGCAGCAGGCCCTCCACGCCCACCAGCTGCCAGCCGGTCGTGCGCGCGAGGACCTCGTTGAGGTCGTCGAAGCGCGGGATCGCGTCCGGCGACATGTGGAAGCGCTCCTGGTTCTCGATGAACTCGCGGCAGGCGCGGCCCTTGAGGATCTCGCGCTGGCGCCGGAACAGCGTCGCCCAGGTCTGGTGGTCGGCCGGGGCGTAGCTCGCCCACGGCTGCTCGACGATCTCGGTGGTGTAGACCGGTACGTAGCCCTTGTCGGTCTGCAGGCTCTCGACGCGGCGGGGGGCTTGGCTCATGGGGCGGCTCCGGTCGATGGACGGGACCATCGTATCCGGGATGGCGCGCAAGGAGCTTGCGATGTTGCGACTCCCGCGGCAGCAGGAGCAATATTATTGCGTTGAGACACAAGAGCGAGCAAAGAAATGCATGACCCCATCGCGCTCGACCGCACCGACCTGCGCCTGCTCGCCCTGCTGCAGCGGGAAGGGCGCGCCACCAACAGCGACCTGGCCGCGCGCATCAACCTCTCGGCCTCGGCCTGCCTGCGCCGGATCCAGCGCCTGGAGAGTGCGGGGGTCATCACCGGCTACGGCGCGTGGATCGATCCCAAGACGGTGGGGCTCGGGCTCCAGGCCTTCGTGCGCGTGCAGCTGGAGAAGCACGGGCCGAGCGCGATCGACCGCTTCGTCGAGCGGGTCAACGGCTGGGACGAGGTGGTCGCCTGCCACGCACTGACCGGCGACATGGACTACCTGCTGCACGTCGTGGTCGGCGACCTGGAGCATTTCTCGCGCTTCCTGCTCGACAAGCTGCTCAACGCGGCCGGCGTCGCCGACGTCAACTCCAGCTTCGTGCTGCGCACGGTCAAGCAGACGCGCGAGCTGCCGCTCGATCCGGCCTGAGCGGCGGTGGGGAACGTCGCCGCGCGTCGGTCATAATCGCGCGCTGGTTTCGATGGGAATCCAGACGTGGAAAATGCAATACGGATCGGCGCGGTCGCGGCCGTCGCCGCGTTGGGACTGGCGGGCTGCCTGGGCACCCGGCCACCGGCCCGCGCGCAGGCCGCCGCGATCGAGGTGCCGGCCATCGCACGGCCGGGCGGCGAGACGCCGGAGTGGTGGTTCCGCGCGGGTGCCGCCGCTGCACAGCGGGCTCGTGCCGGTACGGCCGGGCAGGCCCGCAACCTCATCGTGTTCCTCGGCGACGGCATGAGCATCGGCACGATCGCCGCGGCGCGCATCCTCGAAGGCCAGCGCCGCGGCGATTCGGGCGAGGAGAACCGCCTGAGCTTCGAGGACTTCCCGTACACGGCGCTCAGCCGCACCTACGAGACCGACCAGCAGACGCCCGATTCGGCCGGCACGATGTCGGCGATCATGACCGGCGTGAAGACTCGTGCCGGCGTGATCGGCGTCACCCAGCGCGTGCCGCGCGGCGACTGCGCGGCGCTGGCCGGCAACGAGGCCGCATCGCTGCTGGAGCTGGCAGCGGCCGCCGGCATGGCGACCGGCATCGTCACCACGGCGCGCCTGACCCATGCCACGCCGGCGGCGACCTACGGGCACCAGCCCGACCGCCACTGGGAGCATGACGGCGCGATGCCCGCGTCTGCGCACGCGCAGGGATGCATCGACCTGGCCCGGCAGTTCGTCGCGTTCCCGTTCCCGCTCGACCTCGCGCTCGGCGGCGGCCGCGCGCGCTTCCTGCCGGCCACGCAGCCGGATCCGGAGCGTCCCGGCACCACCGGCCTGCGCCGGGACGGCCGCGACCTGGTCGCCGAATGGCTGCGCCGTCCGGGCGCCGTGTACGTATGGAACGCCGACCAGCTCGCGGCGATCGATCCGGCCGCGGCCGGACCCGTGCTCGGCCTGTTCGAGCCCGGGCACATGAACTACCAGCACGAGCGCGCGCGCGATGCCGGCGGCGAGCCCGGCCTGGCGGAGATGACGCGCGTGGCGATCGAACGGCTCGCGCGCAAACCGCACGGTTATTTCCTGATGGTCGAGGCCGGACGCATCGACCATGCCCACCATGCCGGCAACGCCTTTCGCGCACTGGACGAGACGATCGCGCTGTCGGACGCCGTGCGCACCGCGGTCGCGATGACCGACGCGGCCGACACCCTGATCCTCGTCACCGCCGACCACGCGCACACGATGAGCTTCGTCGGCTATCCGGTGCGCGGCAATCCGATCCTGGGCCTGGTGCGCGGGGTGGCCCACGAGGACGACAACGAGTCAGGCCCGGTACTCGATCTGCTCGGCCGGCCGTACACGACGCTCGGTTACGCCAACGGGCCCGGCTACGCCGGCGCCAGTCAGGCGCAGGGCGCCGGCGCCAAGCGCTTCCCGCACGCGCCGCGGACGGTCGAGCCGGCCGTGGGGCGGCCGGACCTCGCCGCGATCGACACCACCGATCCGGACTACCTGCAGGAGGCGCTGCTGCCGCTGGCGTCCGAGTCGCACAGCGGCGAGGACGTGGCCGTGTTCGCGCGCGGGCCCGGCGCCGAGGCGGTGCGTGGCTCGCTCGAGCAGAACGTGCTGTTCCACCTGCTGGCGCAGGCGAGCGAGCCGATCCGCCGGACGCTGTGCCGGATCGGCAGCTGCACGGCGCAGGGCGTGCCGGTGCACCTGCCCGACCGCCGCCGCCTGCTGCCGGTGACCCGTGGCGAGCGCTGAGCGTGCGTGCGGCCCGTGCCCGCGAGCGGCGGGAGGGTTCAGCAGCAATTCAATCCGGGCTGTCGAGACTGTCGCTCCGCAACCAGCCTTGCGCCTGGTTGCGGGCGCCTTCAAGATGAAGTCCATGTCCCTCTCCCGCTGGTTGTTGTCGCTGGTCCTCCTGCCGGTTGCGGTCGGGTTCGCGTCTTCGCCTGTCGGCGCACGCGAGATCACCGTGCAGGAAGCCGTGGACCAGGTACAGCGCGAGACCGACGGCAAGGTACTGTCCGTGCAGACGATGGAACGCAACAAGCGCAAGATCTACCACATCAAGGTGTTGACCCGGGACGGCCAGGTGAAGGTGTTCCAGATCCGCGCCAACCAATAGGACACTAAGGAGATCCACCATGCGCGTACTGCTGGTCGAAGACGAAGCGCCGCTGCGGGAAACCCTGGCGGCCCGGCTCAAGCGGGATGGGTTTGCGGTCGATGCCGCAGGCGATGGCGAAGAGGGTCTCTATCTGGGGCGCGAGGTACCGTTCGACGTGGCGATCATCGACCTGGGCCTGCCCAAGCTCTCGGGCATGGACCTGGTCAAGCAGCTGCGTGACGCCGGCCAGCGCTACCCGATCCTGATCCTGACCGCGCGCTCGTCCTGGCAGGACAAGGTGCAGGGCCTCAAGAACGGCGCCGACGACTACCTCGTCAAGCCGTTCCACGTCGAGGAACTGCTCGCCCGCATGAATGCACTGGTGCGCCGCGCCAGCGGCTGGTCGCGCCCGCAGCTGGAGTGTGGCCCGATCGTGCTCGACACCACCGCGCAGACGGTCCACGTCAACGGCCAGTCGGTCGACCTGACCAGCTACGAGTACAAGGTGCTCGAGTACCTGATGCTGCACGCCGGCGAGCTGGTGTCCAAGGCCGACCTGACCGAGCACATCTACCAGCAGGATTTCGACCGCGACTCGAACGTGCTGGAGGTGTTCATCGGCCGGCTGCGCCGCAAGCTCGATCCGGAGAACGCGATCAAGCCGATCGAGACCGTGCGCGGCCGCGGCTACCGCTTCGCGCTGGAGCGGACCGACACCCCGGAAGAGGCGGAAACCGCCACGGGCAACTGATCGATGGCGCGACCGCTGTCGCTGCAGGCGCGCTCGCTGGCAGCGGCCGGTATCGCATTGACCGCCTTCCTCGGTCTGGCGTTCTTCGCGCTGGACCAGGCGTTCTACGACGCCGCGGAAGGCTCGTTGCGCGAACGCCTGCAAAGCTACGTGTTCGCCTACCTGGCCGGATCGGATACGACACGCGGCGGCGAACTGCTGCCGCCGGAGTACGGGCCCGACCCGCGCTTCGACCGGCCGGCCGGGTCAGGCCTGTACGCCGGCATCGTCGGCGCCAAGATCCGCGGTGCCAAGGACCAGGTCTGGCGCTCGCCGTCGGCGCAGGACCGGAACCTGCCGTTCGGCGAGGAACTGCCGCAGGGCGCGGTGCGTTTCCGCGGGCCGATCACCACCGACCAGGGTGACCTGTTCATGCTCTCGCAGGGCGTCACCTGGAACACGCCGAGCGGCGGCGAGCTGCAGCTGACCTTCCACGTCGCCGAGGACGTCAACGGCCTGCGCCGCCAGGTCGAGATCTACCGGCGCACGCTGCTGGCCTGGCTCGGTGGCCTCGGCGTGCTGCTGCTGCTGTTGCTGATGGCGGTGCTGCACTGGAGCCTGGCGCCGCTGCGGACGCTGACGCGCGACCTGCGCCGGGTGGAGCAGGGCAGCCAGGAGCGCCTCACCGGCAACTACCCGGTGGAGGTGGCCGGCGTCACCACCGGCCTCAATGCCTTCATCGACGGCGAACGCCATCGGCTCGGCCGCTACCGCAACACGCTGGCGGACCTCGCCCACAGCCTCAAGACGCCGCTGGCGGTGATCCGCAACCAGCTCGAGTCCGGCAGCGATCCGCAGCAGCTGCGCTGGACCGTGCTCGAGCAGGTCGGGCGCATGGACGAGATCGTCGCCTACCAGCTGTCGCGCGCGGCCACCTCGGGGCACTCGACCTTCGCCGCGCCGCTGCCGGTGGAGCCGTATGCCGAGGAAGTGGTGCGCAGCCTGGAGAAGATATACGTCGCCAAGAACATCCTGTGCGAGTTCGACATCGACAGCCAGGCGCGCTTCCACGGTGAGCTCGGCGACCTGATGGAGGTGCTGGGCAACCTGCTCGAGAACGCATTCAAGTGGGCCGGCCACCGCGTCGTGCTGACGGTGCGCGAGATCGCCACGCGCGACAAGGCGCGCCCGGGCCTGCAGATCCTGGTCGAGGACGATGGCCCCGGCATCGCCGAGGACAAGATCGAATACGTCCTGCAGCGTGGCGTGCGCGGCGACGAGCGCGTGCAGGGACACGGCATCGGTCTCTCGATCGTCCAGGACATCGTCAAGGCCTACCGCGGCGAGCTGGTCGTCTCGCGATCCGAGGCGATGGGCGGTGCGCGCTTCGACGCACGCTTCCGCATCCACTGACCACGGGCCTGTCGCGCGCCGGCGCTGCGACGCCGCCTGCCGTCAGTCCGGCGCTGCGCCGGCGAGGATCGTCTCGGTCACCCGCTGGTAGTCGCCGCCGAAATGATGGTTGCCCGGCAGCGTCACCACGCGGAAGCGCCGCCGGTCCAGGGGCGTGCAGGCATTGTCGTCGTCGCCTTCGCCGGCGATGCACAACAGCGGAACGCCGAGCCGCCCGATCTCCGGCGCCACCGGCAGGCCGTCGTCGGTATCGGCCATCCAGTTGCTGACGTGGAACTCGAACGTGGCGGTCGGGCCTGGCGCCAGCGCCGCGGCATAGGCGATGCGCGCACGCGTGGCGTCGGGCAACCGGTTGATCGCGAACGGCAGGACTTCGGCGCCCATCGAGTACCCGATCACGATGACCGACGGCTTGAGCCAGCGGCTCACGTAGGTGTCGATGATGCGGCCGAGGTCGACCGCGGTCTGTTCCGGCGACTTGGCCGACCAGAAGTATTTCAGCGTCGAGACGCCGACCACCGGGATGCCCTGCGCGGCGAGCGTGTCGGCGACCTCGCGGTCGAGGCCGGCCCAGCCGCCGTCACCGGTCAGCAGGACGGCCATCCGGTCGCCGCCCTCGCGCGTGGCCGGCACCTCGACCAGCGGCAGGTCGGCGAGATTCGCCGGCGCCTCGGAACGGTCCGCGCGCGTGGCGTCGGCGGCCAGCGTGTCGAATGCGGCCAGGTAGGCCTCGCGCCAGTCTGGCGTCAGGTGATAGGCGCCGTCGACGCCGGGTACGACGCTGTGATGCGCACCGGTCACGGCGGCGGCGAAGGCCGGCACGCCGGCACTCGCGGATGCGGTGTCGGCCGCGCCCTGCAGCACGATCCAGGGCGCGGGCGGCGCCGCCGGCTCCAGGGCATAGCGGTCCGCGGTGCCGGCCACCGGATGGCTGCGCAGCAGGTAGGCGCCGCACAGTTCCTTGTCGAGCGCGACCACCGGCGAGAAGCCGAGGTTGAGTGCCCCGGCGAACGTGCCCGGCGGCTGCTGGACCAGGATCGCGTAGGCCATCGTGGCGCCGGCACCGATGCCGGCGAGCAGCGGTGGCCGGACCTGCGCCAGGTGGTAGTGCGCCTGCACGGCGCGGCTCAGGTCCTCGAAGTCCGACGACAGGTACAGGCACGGTGCGCCGTCCCGCTCGACCGCGGCGCGAAAGCGCGGGTAGTCGATGCCGGCGACCAGGGCGCCGCGCTCGGCCAGCGGGCGCGCGCGTTCGGTCATCGCCGCATCCCAGCCGGCCTCGCCCGACAGGTACAGCACGACACTGGTCGGCGCGTCGGCGGGCCGCAGCACCGTCAGCGCGCCGAAGCGGCCGAACGCGAATCCCGTCGCGTCCAGTTCCACCGGCAGCGGGGCCGGTGGCTGCGGCACGCCGGCGCGGCGCGGCAGCAGCAGCGCGACCAGGCCGATCAGCGCGACGACGAGCAGGACCAGGACATGGGACAGGCGAGGGCGCGGCATCGGTCAGTGCTCCAGGCGGGCGGCGGCGGTCGCGTGCAGGATGCGCAGGCTGGCCGGTCCGCGGTTGATCAGGCGCGTGAGGTCCAGGAAGACGCCGGGCAGGTGCACGCCGCCGGGCGCGGCCAGATAGCGCGGCTTCCACTCGGGGCCGAACTTCTGCTTGTAGCGGCGCAGGCCCTCGAAGCCGTAGAAGCGCTCGCCGTGGCCGGCGAGGAAGCCGAGCAGGCGCTGCGAGCGTGCCGCCAATCGATGGCGGGCCATGCCCGACAGCGGCGCCATGCCGAGGTTGAAGCTGCGATAGCCCTGCGCGCGGCCCCACAGCATCAGCTCGATGAACAGGAAGTCCATGACGCCGCGCGGCGCATCGGCCGCATGCCGCATCAGGTCGATCGACAGCTCGCCGCCGGCGGCAGCCGGCCAGAGATTGGCGAAGGCCACCGGCGTGCCGTCGGCCGCCAGGACCAGGGCCAGCGGAAAGCGGCGCAGGTAGGCCTCGTCGAAGAAGCCGAGCGAGAAACCCTTCTCCGACCCGGCCTTGAGCGCGAGCCACTGGTCGGAGATGCGGTGCAGCGCCGGCAGCCACGGATCGATCGCGCCGGCCGCGACGTACTCGATGCGCAGGCCCTCGCGCAGCCCGCGATTGCGCGCCTGGCGCAGTTCCGCGCGCGTGCTCCCGTCCAGGCTGAAGCCGGCCAGGTCGACGAGGGCTTCCTCGCCGAGCTTGACCAGCGCGAGGCCGAGGTCCAGGTACGCCTCCAGGTCCTCCCGGCCGATCTGGTAGAACACGCAGCGCAGGTCGCGCTGGTCGGCCAGCTCGCGGAAGGCCCAGCGCAGATGCGCGCGATCGACCGGCGTACCCAGCGGGTCGCCCATCGCGATCAGCGAGCGGCCGGACTGGCGGAACATCAGCAGCCCGCTGCCGCTGGGCGCCGTCATCACGGCCTTGTCGCCGAGGTAGACCAGGTTGGCGTGACTGTGCGTGGCGTTGTCGATCAGCGGCTTGAGCGCATCGAGTTGCTGGTGGTCGGGCAGCGGGTCGCGGCGCGGCGCCGGACGCAGCAGCTGCCAGAGCGCGATCAGCGACAGCACCACCACGACCGCCAGCAGCGCACGCAGGGCCCGCGGCGCGTCGCCGCTGAGTTCGAACTGCCACCACAGGCGGTTGCGGTAGGGGACGTTGCGGTAGGCGAACAGCATCAGCCAGCCGGTGCCGAGCACGACCAGCGCCACGTTGCGCCACCAGATCAGGCTGAAGCGCGCCTCGAGCACGGCCGCCGGCCGCGAGAAGCGGCGGCGGTTGGCGATCAGCAGGACGGCCAGCGCGGCGATGGCCGCGATCAGCAGCGGCGGGTCGCCGCGCACCAGGGTGATCGGCACGCCGGCCGCCAGGACGCCCAGCGTCAGCAGCCAGGCGCCGTGGCTGCAGCGGCGGATGCCGAGCGCCAGCACCAGCAGGAACACGCCGAGCAGGCTGCCGAGCAGGTGCGACAGTTCCAGCAGCGGCAGCGGCGCGGCCACGACGGTTTCGTCGGGTACGGGCAGGGCGCCGGCGATCAGCAGCCAGGCACCGGCGGCGAAGACCGCGGCGGCCGTGACCGTCGGCACGACCGCACCGGCGAGACGCGAGATCCGCCGCGCCGTTCCGCCCAGGCTCCAGGCGGTCACGCCCGCCAGCGCCAACAGCAGCGGCAGCCCGTAGTAGACCAGCCGGTACGCGACGATCGAGGCGAGCAGGGCGCTGCGGTCGATCGCCGGCAGGGTCTGGATCATCGTCCATTCGAAGACGCCGAGGCCGGCCGGCACCGTCGAGACGACGCCGGCCAGGATCGCGATGACGTAGCTGCCGACGAAGCCGAGGAAATCCGGTGCGCCGGCCTCCGGCAGCAGCACATATAGGGCGGCGGCGGCGCAGCACAGCTCCGCGGCGCTGACCACCAGCGCCACCACGGCGACCGAGCGTGACGGCAGCCGCAGCGACAGGCGGCCGATCGCCAGCAGGCGCGGCTCGCGGCGGAGCAGCGCCAGGCCGAGCAGCAGCAGTGCCAGGATCGCGACGCCCAGGCCGCGCCAGAACGCCGGGGCGCCCGGCAGCACCGCGGCCAGGTGGGCCGGTGCGGCCGCCAGCGTCAGGCCGGCCAGGGTCCAGGCCCCCAGCACGAAGGCCAGGCTCACCTGCACCGCGATCCGCCCGATGTCGGCCAGGCCGACGCCGGCATCGCCGTAGCCCTTCAGGCGCACCGTGCCGCCGGTGAGCGGCGCCAGGCCCAGGCTGTGCCCGAGGGCGTTGGCGACGAACGAGGTCGCCGCCAGCCGCGGCCAGGGGACGTGCTTGTCGACCAGGCGCAACCCCTGCCAGTCGAACAGGACCAGCAGGGCGTAGCTGGCCAGCGTGAAGCCGAAGCCGAGAACGAGCGCGCGCAGCGGTACCGCGCGCAGCTCGCCCACCAGCTGGTCCCAGTGGATGTCGTGGAATTCGCGTTCCAGCGCGTAGACCGCCAGGGCCACGACGAGGATGCCGAGCACGCTGCGCAGATGCGTAGGCGAGAAGGGCGATTTCACGCGGCGAGAGGCGCTCGGTGTGCCGGCGGGCGGCGAGGTTCGCAGCGGATGCTACTGCGGGGCGAGGGCTTTGGCACGGCCGCCGTGACGCCGGCCCGGCGGCCGGTTCAGCTTGGCCCGGTTTCGAGCAGGGACTGCGACCAAACGGGAGTGCAAAGCGTCCTGGGTTTGCGCAGAATGCAGCCGTCCTCGATCGCGACCCCCGATCCGAAATGTTCCCCAATCCACCCCTGTTCCCGGCGTCGCCCGGCCGGCGTCCGCCGCGCCTGAGCGTCGTCGTGCCGTGCTACAACGAAGAAGCGGTGCTGGAGCAGACGCACCGCCGGCTCACCGCCGCCTGCCGGGTCTCGGCCGGCGACGACTACGAGATCGTCTACGTCGACGACGGCTCGCGCGACACCACCTGGATCCTGCTCGACCGCCTCGCGTCGGAGGACGCACATGTGGTCGCGCTGTCGCTGTCGCGCAACTTCGGGCATCAGCTGGCCCTGAGCGGCGGCCTGTCGGTGGCACGCGGCGAGCGGATACTGATGATCGATGCCGATCTCCAGGACCCGCCGGAACTGCTGGCCGACATGATGCAGCGCATGGACGCCGGCGCCGACGTCGTCTACGGCCTGCGCACCGAGCGCGAGGGCGAGACCGCGTTCAAGAAGTCCAGCGCGCAATGGTTCTACCGCACGCTCAACCGCCTGACCGACGTGCCGATCCCGCAGAACGTCGGCGACTTCCGCCTGATCAACCGCCGCGTGCTCGACGCCCTGCTGGCGATGCCCGAGCAGCATCGGTTCGTGCGCGGCCTGATCGCCTGGCTCGGCTTCCACCAGGAGGCGCTGCCGTACGTGCGCCATGCGCGCGCGGCCGGCGAGACCAAGTACCCGCTGCGGCGGATGCTGCGCCTGGCGGCCGATGCGATCACCGGTTTCTCGGTCCGCCCGCTGCGGGTCAGCATCCTCTTCGCCGGCATCTCCTTCGCGGTGGCGCTGGCGATCTCGCTGTATGCGCTGCTGGCCTGGCTGGGCGGCAACACCGCCCGCGGCTGGACCAGCCTCATCATCATCGTGGCGCTGTTCTCGGGCGTGCAGCTGCTGTGCCTGGGCATCATGGGCGAGTACCTCGGGCGGATGTTCATGGAACTGAAGCGGCGTCCGCTGTTCGTGTTCCGCGAACTCAAGACCCGGGGCGGGCCCAGTGCGTCCGCGCCGGAACGCCCACCCGTCGCCGCTGCCGACGTGCCGGTGACGGAGCAGCAGCCGTGAGGCGCGATACCGTCGTTCCGCGCCGCGCCCGGTTCCGGGACTGACCCGCGCGCATGGATCGCCTTCGAACGTCCGATACGTCCGGCTTCCTCAGTTTCCTGCACGTGTCCGCGCGCGCCCTGGCCGCCAGCCCGCTGGCGGCGATCCTGGGCCTGTACGCGGTGTCGCGCATCGCCCTGCTCGCCATCGGCGCACTGACGGTACTCACCGTCGACTCGACCGTGTACCTGGATACCGGTCGCTCGCTGCTGTGCCGGTGGGACTGCGGCTGGTACCTGGAGATCGTGCGCAACGGCTATTCGCAGCTCGCTCCGGCCAACGCGCCGGGACAGACCTCGCTCGCGTTCTTTCCGGTCTACCCGCTGCTCATCGAGGGCTTGGCCACGGTCGCCGGCATCGACGTGCTGGCCGCGGCGCTGACGATCTCGAACCTGTGCTTCGTCGCGGCCCTGGTCTACATCTACCGCTATGCGTGCCTGCTCGGCTTCTCCCGGCAGACGGGGCTGCTGACGGTGGCTCTGCTGTGCTTCGTGCCGCAGGGCTTCGTGTTTTCGGCGGCCTATACCGAGAGCCTGTTCCTGCTGCTGCTGGCGGGCGCGATGTATCACCTGCGCAGGGGCCATTTCCTGCTGGCGGGCCTGATGGCGGCGGTGCTGTCGGGCGTGCGCGCCAACGGTGTGTTCTTCGTCTTCTTCGTGCTGTTCTGGATCCTCCGCACGTTCGGCTGGCAAGCCTTCCTGCGGCCCTGGCAGCGCCCGCAGCTGTTCGTGCCGGTCGTCCTCGCGCCGCTCGGCCTGTTCTGCTTCTGGGCCTACTGCTTCGCGATGACCGGCGACGCGTTTGCGCAGGCGTCCACCGTCGCCCATGGCTGGGGCTGGCGCTCGGACCTGCCGTGGCGCAACGTGCTGGCGCACCTGCTGACCGGCAACCTGGCCACCTACTGGGTGTTGTGCAGCCTCGGCGCGTTCGCCGCCTCGTTCCTGCTGCTGCGGCTGCGGCTGTACGAGGAATTCGGGTTGTGCCTGCTGATCCTGCTGCTGCTGTGGACCGGGCAGATTCCCAATTCGCTGCTGCGTTACACGATCGTGTTGTTCCCGATCGCGATCGGCCTGGCCCGGCACCTGGAAGGCCGCACGCTGGCGGCCGCCGTCGTGTTCTCGTGCTTCGCGTTGCTCAACGGATTCCTGATGACCGCATGGACACTCGGCAAGTCGATCACGATCTAGGCCTATGGCAGTCGCCGTGGCGGCGCTGGCTGCTGCTGGCGTCGATGCTGGTGCTCGGGAGCGGCTACATCGCCGCGTTCGTGTTCTTCCGGACGCACAGCGAGGACTTCGTCGCGCGCCAGATCGACGCACGGGCGCTCGACTACGCCTGCGCGAACCGGCTGTCGCCGCCGGCCGAGCTGCGTTTCGCATCGGGCAGCGCGGACCTGGCATTGCTGGGCACGGGATGGAACCAGGCCGACACCGACGGCCTGTGGAGCCGCGATGCCGATGCATCCTTGATGCTGTGCGCGCCGGCCGGACGCGATCTGCTGCTGGACCTTCGCCTGCACAGTTTCGTCGCGCGGCGGCACCCGGCGGTGGACGTCACGCTGCTCGCCAACGGAACGATGCTGGGCCAGTGGCGCACGCGTGTGGGGCAGAACCGGATCGACGAGCAGGTACGCATCCCCGCGACGCTCATCGGCGATGGCCGGATCAAGCTGACGTTCCGGGTCGACACGCCGGCCTCGCCGCGGGTCATGCGTACCGGACCGGACATGCGCCGGCTCGGCATCTTCGTTTCGCAGCTGAAGATCCTGCCGGCGCCCGAGCGCTGACACGCCCGTCGGAAACGGCGTTCCGCCGCGGCGTCCGGCAACTCCTGCCGACCTTCACCGGCCCCCTGCGGCGCCGGTCGCGCGGTCGCTACGGTGTCGGCGTCGTGGGTGGCCGGACCGTGTCGGCCATCGGCGAGAGCGGGTGGTCCTCCGGGCGGACCTGCTTCAACGGATCGAACGCGCCTGGCAGGTCGAGCAACGGGTACGGCGGCGGCGACAGGCGTCGCTCGCCGGCCAGCGCCACCGCGCGCGCATAGGCGCGCTGCAGCGCGACCGGACGCTCCAGGGCGGCGTACAGGCGCGCCTGCGCCCAGGTGATGCGCACGTCGGCATCGGCATAGGGCGCCAGCTCGGCCATCCGCGCCGACGCCTCGTCGATGCGGCCGGCGTCGATCAGCGCGTGGAGATACGGTTCGGCGATGGCGACCGCGTCGGCCGGTTCCGGATTGCCGCCGAGCGCCTGCAGGGCCTGGGCGTAGTGCCCGAGTCCGGTATCGACCGCTCCCCGTGCGACCGCGACCTCGGCGTCGGCGAGCAGGCCGTAGGCGCGGTGCCAGCCGTCCGTGTACTGGTCCAGCCAGGTCTGCAGGCCGGCGTTCTCGGCTTCGGCCTCGGCCAGGCGCTGGCTGCGGACCAATGCACCCAGGAGCACCAGTCGGTTGGCGAGGTAGACGTCGCCGGCGCTGTTCTCCAGCGCCGCGGTCGAGGCGAGGCGTGCCTGCGCGACCGCCTGCTCGGGCCGGTCGCGCAGCAGTACCAGCGCCGCGGCCACCGCTTCGGTTTCGGCACGCACGCCGGCGTCCGCCTCGGTGGAGGCGCCGTCGCGAATCGCCTGCAGCAGGGTCTCGGCCTCGGCCAGTGCGCCCTGCGCCGCCAGCACGCGGGCGCGGGCGAGCACCAGATGCCAGCGCAGCCGCTCGTTGGCCGTCGCGGTCTCGGCCGGCCAGAACCGGTCGCTGGTCGCCCGGGCGGCCGCGGTGTCGAGCAGGCGCAGCTCCACCTCGCTCTTGAACAGGCGCGCATAGACCAGCTCCTCGCGGGCCGAATACGGTTCCAGGCCGCGCTCGGCGGCGCGCAGTGCATTGAGGGCCGCCGTGGCGTCGCGCCGGCGCATCTGGATCTGGCCCAGCGAGAGGTCGACGGTGGCGCTGCCGATGCTGTCGCCGGCCGCTTCCATCTCGATCCGGGCCCGGCCCAGGTCGGCCGTCGCTGCGTCGAGCTCGCCGACCATCGAGGCGACCATCGCGCGGCCCATGTAGGCATAGCCGAGCACGCTGGGTTCGCCGCCGCCGGCCAGCAGGTCGATCGCTTCGCTGTAGGCGGCCATCGCCGGGTCGGGCTGGTCGGCGCGCACGTGCAGCGCCGCGAGCGCGTTGAGCGCACGGGCGCGGGTCGCCACCGCCAGCGTGCCGGCGCCGCGGTCGAGCAGCTGGCGCAGGCGCTGTTCGGCGGCGCGGTAGCTGCCGGAGCGGATCTCCAGGTAGGCCATCAGCACGTCCACCTCGGGCGCAGCCGCCAGGTCCGGCGGCGCCTGTTCGATCAGCCGGGCCGCGGCCGCGAAACGCTCGCCGAGTACGGCCGCATGCGCGCGCTGCAGCAGCTCCTGCAGCGCGCGCGGCGGCGGGTCGCCGGCCTCGGGCGGCGTGTGGCCGAACAGGACCAGCAGGGCATCGCTGGCCTGGCGCCCGGCCAGCAGCACGTCACCCGACTGGGCCTCGACGACGGCCGGCGTGCCGGCGCGGACGGTCTCCAGCCGCACGTTCCACCGGTCCCCGGCCCGGCTCGCCTCGACCCGGATCGGCTGCGGCGCGGCGGCATCCGCGGTGGCGGCAGGGCGGCCGTCGCGCAGCAGGCCGACGACGCTCTCGCTGCTCAAGGTCGCCAGGCCGCCGTCGCGCAGCCGGCCGGCGACCAGGTCCATCAGGCCCAGCCGCAGCCAGTCCCATTCGCTCCCGGCCCGTACCTCGACCGGCAGCACCATCGCCGGCGCGGCGGCCGCCGGCAGGGCCTTCGTGGCCACCGCCGGCGGGGACGGGACCGGGGCGCGTAGGCCGGCGAGGCCGAGGCCGAGCAGCAGGCCACCGGCGAGCAGGCCGCCGGCCCAGTAGGCGGTCCGCCGTACCCGGCTGCGCGGCCGGACGGCCACGGCGTCGGCGGTTACGGCCACGTCCGCCAGGGCCGGGTCGGGCGGGGTAGCTTCGACGTCGGGGGTCGTGGGGGCGACCCAGCGATAGCCGAAGCGCGCGACCGTGCGGATGCAGTGCGATTCGGCAGCCGTGTCGCCGAGCGTGCGGCGGATCTTGAGGATCGTCTGCTCCAGCAGCTTGCCGCCGATCTCGGTGCGGCCCCAGACCGCGGCGACCAGCTCGTCGCGTCCGACCGCGCGGTCGCGCTGTTCGACCAGGTAGCACAGGCAATCGAACGCGCTGGCGGGTAGGTGCACCAGCGCGCCGTCCGCGCGCAGCTCGCGCGCTTGCGGGTCCAGGCGGAAGTGCAGGAAGCGACAGATCGGGGCGGCCATGCCCGTAGGGTAGCGCCCGGCGCATGCCGGTGCGGCGCCGCTTCACCTGAACCGCCGCGGTGACGGCCTCGCGACTACCGGCCGCGAACCGGCTGCGAACCATCGATGAACCTGCGTCGGCACCGTGTCCGGTAGAACGGGACGTGTGGCTGTGCGGCCAGGCCGCCGTCCGGCACGCCCCGTCCCCCCTTGCCGCGGAAGCGCCGATGAACACACCGATGCTCAAGAAGATGGTCCTGCTCTCGTGCGCCCTGGCCGCGCCGGCGTTGCCGGTCGCGATCGCCGCACCGGTCCGCTCGGACGATGGCATGCGCGATGTCCCGGTGCAGGCGGTGCCGCTGCATCCGGCCGCGAATGTCCGCAACACCACCGACGACGCGGCGCCGTCCCGCTACATCGTGCGTCTGGAGGCGCCTTCGGTGGCGGCCTACAACCGCGCCGTCGCGGCGATGCCCACCCTGCGCGCCGAGGGCATCGGCGCGATCCCCACGCGCCGGACCGGTGCCGGCCGCGAACGGCTCGACACCCAGGCGCCGGAGGCGCGCCGCTACGCCGACTACCTGCAGCGCGAGCAGGCGGCGGCGGTCGCGCGCATCGGCCGGGCGCTCGGCGCGGCGCCGACCGTGGCCCACGCGTTCTCGTATGCGCTGAACGCGGTGGTGATCGAGCTGACCGCCGACCAGGCGGCGCAGGTGCGGCGGCTGGCCGGCGTGGCCTCGGTCCAGCGCGAGCGCCGCTGGCTGCCGGCCACCGACGTCGGGCCCGGTTTCATCGGTGCGCCGTCGTTGTGGTGGGGACAGCCGGCGGCGCAGGACACCCTGTTCGCCAACGGCTTCGATGCGGTCGAGGGCATGGCCGGCGACGGCATCGTGATCGGGACGATCGACAGCGGCTACAACAGCGCCAGCCCGTCGTTCCAGGCCGTGGACGGCGATGGCCGGCCGATCGTCAATCCGCTGGGTGCCGGCGTCTACCTCGGACAGTGCGGCGTGCCGGGGATCAGCGACCGCGGCTGCAACGCCAAGGTCATCGGCGTCTACGACCTGATCAACAGCGGCTCGGCCTCGGCGCCGTACTCGGTCGAGGACCGGCAGGCGCACGGCAGTCATACCGCCAGCACCGCCGCCGGCAACCGGCGCCGGTCGCCGCTCGGCGGCGTCGGCATGGCCGGCGTGGCGCCGCGCGCCAACCTCGTCGTGTTCTACGCCTGCGGCCCGGCGCCGGTCTTCTGCCCGGAGTCCGCCACGGTCGGCAGCGTCGACCGGGCGGTCGCCGACGGCGTCGTCGACGTGCTGAACTACTCGCTGACCGGCGGCCTGTCGCCGTGGGACGACAACACCTCGCTGGCGTTCCTGGCCGCGACCGAGGCCGGCATCTTCGTGGCCGCCGCCGGCGGCAACACCGGCCCGGGCGTGCTGCAGTCGGCCGGCCTGGTCAACCACGTCGAGCCCTGGGTGACCACCGTCGCGGCTGGCTCGCACATCGGTGGCGCCACGTTCCAGGCGCGCCTGGACCTGACCGGGCCGGGCCAGCCGCCGGCGCCGACGCGCGGCATCGCGCTGACCGGGGCCGTGCCCGGCACCGACCGGCCGGCGACGGGGCCCTTTCCCGCCACGACGCCGGTGGTGCTGAGTCCGCAGTTCAACGCTGCCGACCTGACCGGCAGCGACGGCTGCAGCGGCTACCCGGCCGGTACCTTCGCCGGCGCGATCGCCCTGGTCAGCCGCGGCACCTGCCCGTTCGCCGACAAGGTCGCCGCCGCGGTGAACGCCGGCGCGATCGCGGCCGTCATCGCCAACAACCGGACCGAAGGCACCTTCGTGCCGGACCTGTCGGCCGGACCCGCGACCGTGCCGGTGTTCATGGTCCTGCAGGAGGACGGGCTGGCGCTGGCGGCCTTCCTCGGTGCGCAGGCCGGCCGTGCCGGCACCGGCGCGATCCCGTACCCGCATGTGCGCCTGCCGGCACCGGCGGACATCCTCGGCACCTACAGCCTGCTCGGCCCGGCACCGGCCGTCGACGTCGTCAAGCCGGACCTGCTGGCGCCCGGCTCCTTCATCCTGGCCTCCGTCAACAACCGCACGCTGCCCGACGGCAACGGCAATCCGGTGCCGGAGCGCGGTGCCGATGCAGTGGGCATCCAGAGCGGCACCTCGATGGCCTCGCCGCACGTGGCGGGCGCGGCGGCGCTGCTGATGCAGCGGCATCCGGACTGGTCGCCGGCAGAGATCAAGTCGGCGCTGATGATGACGGCGCACGAGGACGGCCTGACCAAGAGCGACGGCACCACGCCGAGCGATCCGTTCGATCGCGGTGCCGGCCGCATCGATGTCGCGCGCGCGGCCCGCGCCGGCCTGGTGCTCGACGCGACCGGCGCGCAGTTCGCCGCCGCAGATCCAGCGTCCGGCGGCGATCCGGCCCGGCTGAACCTGGCCAGCATCCAGGACCTGGCCTGCGGATCGACGCGGCGCTTCACCCGCACGCTGCGCAGCACGCTGCCGGCCGCGCAGGGCTGGAGCCTGGCGGTGACCGGCGATCCGGCCCTCGTCGCCGGCATCGCCGCCGGTACGACCGGTTTCACCGTGGCGTCCCAGGCGCAGCAGGCAATCGATCTCGACATCGCCTGCGACCAGCTGCCCGCCGACGGCGCGGTGCGGTATGCGCGGCTGGTACTGACCGCCGCCGATCCGGCGTTGCCGGCCCTGCACCTGCCGATCGCGATCCGCGTCCCGCCGCCGCGCATCGCGGCGGCGCCGGCACCGCTCGGCCTGGTGCTGGCCGGGCAGCCCCAGGCGACGGCGGTGCTCACCGTATCCAACCTCGGCGGGCCCACGCTCGTGGTCGACCGGACTGTCAGCGGCACCGCGCCGTACGGGTGGGCGCAGCAGCCGATCCAGGACGACGGGACGCTGTACGGCTACGGCGACGCCGAGTTCATCGACCTGCCGCCGACCGCCAGCCACCAGTACAGCGCGGATGACTTCCTCGTCACCGGCCATGCGCCGGTCGACCTGGCGACGATCCAGATCACCGGCCACAGCCTGCAGCAGACCCTGACCAGCATGGGCCCGAACGCAGCGCTGCACTGGCGGATCTTCGCCGATGCCGGCGGCATTCCGGCCGACCATCCGGGCGGCAGCATCCCGCCGGTCTGGCGCTTCGACGCGACCGCCGGCTCGCTGGGCGTCAGCGTGACCGAGGTGCGCAACTCGACCGGCCTGATGGTCGACGTGGTCCACCTCGACCTGGCGGCGGCCGGGCTCCACACCGCGCTGCCGCCGGGACGCTACTGGCTGATGGTCTATCCGACGGTGCCGTGCACACCGCTGTCGCCGATCTCCTGCGACGGCTGGAACTGGTCCGGCAGTACCGAGGGCAACGGCGAAGGCCCGGTCCAGCGCGCGCCGTCGATTTCCGGTACCTGGACGCGCATCACGACGGTGCCCGGCCTGACGATGACGATCGAAAGCCGGCCGGCCTGTGCCGCACCTGCCTGGCTCGGCGCTACCGGGCTGCCGCTCGGCCTGGCGGCGTTCGCCGATGCCGGCGTGACCGTGACGGCGGGCGCGGCGGCACTGGGGGGTGTCCCCGCCACCGCCTACCTGTGCCTGCAGAGCAACGACGCGGTGACGCCGCTGCTGCCGGTCCAGGTCAACGTGCAGCCGTAGCCGGCGCCGTGAAACCGAGGCCGCGTCCCGGATCGACCGGGGCGCGGTCTATCGGGGAATGGAGGACATCCCCTAGCCGCCGGCGGCCGGTTCGCTGACGAAGCCGATCCGCGCGTGGCTGCCGTCGCAGAACGGCTTGTCGCCGCTGGCACCGCACCGGCACAGGCGCACGTCGGTGACGCGCGCCACCATGCGCCCGGTGCCGCTGACGATCTCGATGTTGCCGCGGACGTGAAGCGGACCGTTGGGCTGCGGCTCGATCGCCAGCGGCCCGTCGCGGGTGGCCAGCATCGCGGTCTGGCTGCCGGTCGGCGGCTCGCCGCTGGCGGCGAACGCGACCGCGTGGTGGCTGCCGTCGCAGAACGGCTTGTTCCTCGACGCACCGCAGCGGCACAGCGTGGCACGGAATCCGGCGGGTTCGCCGTCGATGCGCAGGTCGCCGCGGAACGCATACGGGCCGGCCTCGCGCACCGTCATCAGGTTCACCGGCGGTGGCGGCTCGTCGGGACGGCCGTCGCGGCGCGCATAGCGGATCGCGCCGGACGGGCAGGCATGCGCGATCTCGACCAGCCGCTCGACGTCGAGGGTGTCGGGATGGATCCACGGCCCCTGGACGTTGGCGAGGAACACGGTCGGCGCGCCGGTGACGCAGAAGCGGGCGTGGATGCAGCGCCGGCCTTCGTAGATCAGCGTGAGGTCGCGGCCTTCGATGTGCTCGATCGTGCCGGGTACCGGAGCCGCGGCGACGGGTGCCGCGACCGCTGCGACCGCGGCCGCCGGTTCCGGCGCGGCCGGTGCCAGCGTGCCGAGGTCGAACCCGGCCAGGGCACGCGCCGCGAGCGCGTCCAGCACGGCACTCGCCGCCTGTGTCCGCGCGGACGCGGGGAGCGGCAGTTGTCGGGCGGCATCGGCGAGCTGCTCGAACCGTTCGCAGAACATCCGGTGGGCCGCCGGTCCGGGTGGCAGGGCCGCGGCATCGCGCAGCGTGATGAACGAGACGCCGGCATTGCCGGCCGCGCGCGGGGATGCCGGCAGCCGTGCGGCCAGCTCCGCCAGTGGCACGAAGGCATGCATCAGGCCCAGGGCCAGGTCCGCCGCCAGGGTCTTGTCCGCATCCGGCGCCGGCACGGCATAGGCATAGGCCAGCAGCCGCAGCATCAGCCCGTACACGCTGTTGGCGAGGTCCACCACCGCGGCCGCCGCGGGATCCTCGATCCAGACCCGGCCTTCGCGCTGCGGGCTGCGCAGCACCGGATTGGTGGCGGCCGGAAACGCGGGTTCGAAGTCCGGTGCTGCCGCGCGTGCGGCCGCGAGTTCGCTGCGGATGTCGGCGAACCGCCGGTAGTGCGATTCGGCCGCATGGGCGGCCGCGCCTTCGCCCTGCGTGACGATGGTATCGAATGCAGCCAGGGCGGTCCGGGAGCACACCACCCGCGCGATGCCGGGCAGTGCCGCTTCCGCAGCCGAGAGCTGCAGGGTCGGATCGCCGCAGAAGGTGGCCGCCTCGCCCCACTGGCCCACCATGTCGCGCAGGCCCTGGCCGATCGCGGCATAGAAGGTGCCGACCGTGTCGTAGTCCATCGGCATCGGCGTGATGCGGCGTACCGGCCGGTCGCGCACGAAGCCGTGTCCGGCCGCGAAGCCCTCGCCGTCGGCTTCGGCCGATCCGGCCGGGCGCTCCAGGAAAATGAAATGCTGCAGCGTGGCGGCGTTGAACGGCGCCAGCCTGACCACGACGCTGGCCGGCAGGGCGCCGGGGTCCAGCGGCAGGTTCAGGCGGCCGATGCGCGGCGCGCCGCCCAGGGCGGAGGTGATGTTCCACACCGCCACCAGATGGCCCATCTCCTCGATCGCCACCTGCACGATGGCGCGCCGCCAGCGGCGGGTGGCCGCGAGCTGGTCGGCGTCGAGGCCGTCGTCCTCGTCGGTCTTCAACGAGAAGGCCGCGTAGAGGTAGGTGCACATCAGGCAGTGCTCCAGCTCCGCCGCCTCGTACAGCAGGTGCAGGAGCTGTTCGCGACTGGTGATCGTTTGCGCGGAGGTGAGACGGACCATGCCTGGCTCCTGCGCCGGAGGCGCACGTGCATTGCTGGGAAGGTCGGTTGCCGTCGACGCGGGTGCGGGCGGCGAGCCATGGTACGCCGCCGGTGCGGCGGCGGACCAGAGCGGCGCTACGCCGGCAGGCAGCCCATGTGCCGACGTCGGCGCTCAGGCCGGCCGGTGGCGCCGTTCCAGTTCGGCGACGACGTCGGCCAGGGCCAGGTCGCTGCCGTGCAGCAGCACCAGCAGGTGGAACAGCAGGTCGGCCGCCTCGGCGCGCAGCTCGCCGGGTTCGCCGGCGAGCGCCGCCAGGGCGGTCTCGACGCCTTCCTCGCCGACCTTCTGCGCCTGGCGCTTGCGTCCCTTCGCGAACAGGCCGGCGACGTAGCTGGTGGCCGGGTCGGCGGTGCGGCGCGCCGCGATCAGCGCCTCCAGCCGGTTCAACCACGGGTGTGCACCGCCGTCGCCGTCGAAGCAGCTGGCCGTGCCGGTGTGGCAGGTCGGCCCGGCCGGCACGGCCTGGCACAGCAGCGTGTCGCCGTCGCAGTCGGCGGCCAGCGAGACCAGGGCCAGTACGTGGCCGGAGCTCTCGCCCTTCTTCCAGAGCCGCCCGCGGCTGCGCGAGAAGAAATGCACCTGGCCGCTGGCCAGTGTCTGTTCCAGCGCGGCGCGGTCGGTGTAGCCGAGCATCAGCACGCGCCCGTCGTGGGCGTGCTGGACGATCAGCGGCACCAGCCCGTCGCCCTTGTCCCAGTCGATGCGTTCGACGAGCGTGCTCACGTGCGCACCGTCAGGCCGCGCGCGGCCAGGTAGCGCTTGAGGTCGCCGAGGTGGATCTCGCCGCTGTGGAACACGCTAGCGGCGAGGGCGGCATCGGCCTCGCCGCGCTCGAAGACGTCGGCGAAGTGCGCCGGCGTACCAGCGCCGCCGGAGGCGACCAGCGGCAGGCGCGTCGCCGCGCGCACGGCGGCGAGCGGGCCGTGGGCGTAGCCGGCGCGCACGCCGTCGGCACGGATCGCATTGAGGACGATCTCGCCGGCGCCGCGCTCGCCGATCTCGCGGACCCAGCCGAGCAGGTCGCGGCCGCTGTCAGCGGCGCGGTCCGGCCGGCCGCTGTTGGCGACGACGCGCCAGCTCGCCGGTGCCTCGCCCGGCGCGTCGAGGTCGATGCCGACGACCACGCATTGGCTGCCGAAGCGGCCGGCGAGCGCGTCGATCAGCGCCGGCTGCGCCAGCGCCGGGCTGTTGACCGACACCTTGTCGGCACCGGCGGCCAGCACCTGCTCGGCGTCGGCGATCGAACGGATGCCGCCGGCGACGCAGAACGGGATGTCGAGCTCGGCGGCGACGCGCTCGATCCAGGCGGTGTCGACCCGACGTCCTTCGGGGCTGGCGGTGATGTCGTAGAACACCAGTTCATCGGCGCCTTCGGCCGCGTAGCGGCGCGCCAGCGCGACGATGTCGCCGACCACGCGATGGTCGCGGAAGCGCACGCCCTTGACGACCACGCCGTCGGCGACGTCCAGGCACGGGATCAGGCGGTACGCGAGCATGCGGCGATCTCTTCCAGGGCGAGGCTTCCGTCGAGCAGGGCCGTGCCGGCGACGCAGGCGGCGACGCCGGTGCCGCGCAGCGCGTCGACGTCGGCGCGATGGCGCACGCCGCCGGACGCGATCCAGTCCAGCTGCGGCCAGCGGCCGGCGAGCATGCGGTAGAGGACCAGGTTCGGGCCCTCGCCCATGCCGTCGTGGGCGATGTCGGTGCTGAGCACGTGGCGCAGGCCGCGTTCGGCCAGGTCGTCGAGCAGGACGGCGATGTCGGCGTCGTCGGTCGCCTGCCAGGCATCGACCGCCGGCCGCCAGCGGCCATCGCTGTCGCGCAGCAGGTCCAGTGCCAGGCACAGGCGATCGGGCCCGAAGGCGTCGAGCCAGCCGGCGAAGGTGTCCGGGTCGCGCACGGCGACACTGCCGACCACGACGCGCGCGATGCCCGCGTCGAGCAGGCGCGCGACGTCGTCGCGGCTGCGCACGCCGCCGCCGGCCTGCACCTGCACCTCGCCGGCGGCGATCCGCTGCAGCAGCGCCACCTGTACCGGGCGGCCGGCGCGCGCGCCGTCGAGGTCGACCAGGTGCAGCCACTGCGCGCCGGCACCGGCGTAGCGCGCCGCCAGCGTCTGCGGCTCATGGTCGAACTGCCGGCTGCGATCGAAGTCGCCCTGGCGCAGGCGCACGACGCGGCCGTCGCGCAGGTCGATGGCGGGGATGATCTTCATCGGAGTGCAAAGAAGTTGGCGAGCACGCGGCGCCCGGCGGCGGCCGATTTCTCGGGATGGAACTGGACGCCGTGAACGCGGCCGTCGCCGACGGCGGAGGCGAACGCGGTGCCGTAGGCGGTCGAGGCCTGCGTCGTCGCGCCGACCGGCGCGGCATAGCCGTGCACGAAATAGAACCAGGCATCCGCGTCGATGCCGTCGAACAGCGGCGCGCCCGGCGCTGCCTGCACCCGGTTCCAGCCCATGTGCGGCCAGCGCGGCGCGTCCGGCAGCCGGCGCACGCGTCCCGGCAGGACGCCGAGGCATTCGGTGCGGTCCTCCTCCGAGGCTTCGAACAGCAACTGCATGCCCAGGCAGATCCCGAGCAGCGGTTGCGCGAGGCGCGGGAGCAGCCGGTCGATGCCGCGTTCGCGCAGGCCGCGCATCGCATGGCCGGCGGCACCGACGCCGGGCAGGACGAGATGGCTGGCGGCGGCGATGCGCGCCGGATCGTCGCTGACCTCGGTCGCCACGCCGATGCGCGCGCAGGCCTGGCGCAGCGAGCCGAAGTTGGCGCCGCTGCCGGGGATGATGACCGCGCGCACCGTCATGCCAGCACGCCCTTGCTGCTGGGCACGTCGCCGGTGCCGCGCCTGAGCGCGGGACGCAGCGCCCGACCGACCGCCTTGAAGCAGGCCTCGATCATGTGATGGGTGTTCTCGCCGTGCACGCGCAGGTGCACGGTGGCACCGAGCGCATCGGCGAGGCTGCGGAAGAAATGCGGCACCAGCTCGGTCGGCAGCGTCCCGACCGCCTCGCGCGGGAAGCGGCCGTCGAACACGAAGTACGGCCGGCCCGAGAGGTCGATCGCGGCCTCGGCCAGGCTCTCGTCCATCGGCAGCGTGAAGCCGTAGCGGCCGATGCCGCGCCGGTCGCCGAGCGCCTCGCGCAGCGCCTGGCCGAGTGCCAGCGCGCAGTCCTCGACGGTGTGATGCTCGTCGATGTGCAGGTCGCCGTGGCAGGCCAGCCGTAGCGCGAAGCCGCCGTGCACGCCGAGCTGCTCGATCATGTGGTCGAGGAAGCCGATGCCGGTGGCCACCTCGGGCCGTGCCGTGCCGTCCAGGTCGATCGCCACGACGATGCGCGTCTCCCGCGTGGTGCGCTCGACCCGCGCGGTGCGTGGCGCGTCGAGCAGTGCGCGCGCGATCGCCGGCCAGTCGCCGTCGGTGCCCAGGCGCAGCCCGCGGATGCCGATGTTGCGCGCGAACTCCAGGTCGGTCTCGCGATCGCCGATGACCGCGCTGCGGGCGCGGTCGAGCGCGCCGTCGACGAGGTAGTGGCGGACCATGCCGGTGCCGGGCTTGCGCGTGGGCGCGTTGTCGGCGGGCCGGTGCGGGTCGATCAGGACCTCGCGAAAGCCGATGCCCTCGCTGGCCAGGATGTCCAGCAGCAGCTGCTGCGGGCCGGCGAAGTCGGCCTCGGGAAAGCTGGGCGTGCCCAGGCCGTCCTGGTTGCTGACCATGACCAGCGCGTAGCCGGCGTCGATCAGGCGCCGCAGCGCCGAGATCGCGCCGGGGACCAGCCGGAACTTGGCGTAGCTGTCGATCTGCTCGTCCGGCGGCTCGGCGATCAGCGTGCCGTCGCGGTCGACGAACAGGATCTTCGGTGCACTCATGCCAGCGCCTCCAGCAGCGCCTCGTTCTCGTACGGACTGCCGACGGTGATGCGCAGGCAGTCGTCCAGGCCCGGCTGCGCCGAGACGTCGCGCAGCACGATGCCGGCGGCCAGCGCGCGCTCGAGCGCCGCCGGGCCGTTGTCGAAACGGGCCAGCACGAAGTTGGCCGCCGAGGGCCAGACCCGCCGCACGCGCGGCAGCCGCGCCAGCGCGTCGGCCAGCTGGCCGCGTTCGGCGACCAGGGTGGCGATGCGCGCGTGCGTGCGCTCCAGTGCCACCGGTTCCAGCGCGGCGACGGCGGCGGCGACGCACGGCAGCGGCAGCGGATACGGTGCGGCGATGCTGCCGATGAAGCGGGCCACGTCGGCATGCGCGATCAGGCTGCCGATGCGGGCGCCGGCCAGCGCGTGCGCCTTGGACAGCGTGCGCAGCACGACCAGGTTTTCGTACCGGTCGAGCAGGGCGGTCGTGCTGGGGATGCCGGCGAACTCGATGTAGGCCTCGTCGACCACCAGCAGCGCGCGTCCCGCCAGGGCCTGGGCGAGGTGGCCGATCGCGTCGTGGTGCAGCTCCCCGGTCGGGTTGTTCGGCGAACACAGGATCACCAGCTTGGTGTCGGCATCCGCCAGCGCCAGCAGCCGGTCCGGATCGAGCGCGAAGTCCGCCTCGGCGCGCAGCGCCAGCGTGCGGTACTCGGCGCCTTGCAGCTGCGCACCGATGCGGTACATGCCGAAGCTCGGTGCCAGCCCGACGACGTTGTCGCGGCCGGCGCGGCAGAAGCCGCGCAGCAGCAGGTCGATGGCCTCGTCGCTGCCGCGGCCGGTCCAGAGCCGGTCCTCGGCGACGCCGTACAGCGCCGCCAGGTCGCTGCGCAGCGCCAGCGGCTGGGGATCGGGATAGCGGTTGAAGCCGGTCGGGCAGCCGTCGCCGGACCACGGCGACTCGTTGGCGTTGAGGCGGATCGTGCCGACCAGGCCGCTGCGGCGAGCCGAGGCGTACGGCTGGAAGCCGGCCAGGTCCGGGCGGACGCGCGCGAGCATGTTCATGCGCCGACCGCCTGTGCACGTCCGAGTGCGGCCAGGCGCAGGTCGACCGCGCGCGCGTGCGCCTCCAGCGATTCGGCGCGGGCCAGCACGGCGGCATCCGGCCCGATCGCGGCCAGGCCTTCGGCGCTCAGTTCCTGCACGTAGACGCGGCGCAGGAAGCTGTCGACACCGACGCCGCTGTAGGCCCGCGCGAAGCCGAGCGTCGGCAGCACGTGGTTGGGTCCGGCGCAATAGTCGCCGAGCGTCTCCGGCGACCACGGGCCGAGGAAGATGCTGCCGGCCGCCGACAGCCGCGGCAGCAGGGCTCGCGCATCGCGCGCCTGCACGATCAGGTGCTCGGGCGCGTAGCGCTCGGAGACCTCGGCGGCTTCGGCCAGGTCGCGCACACGGATCAGGCGTGCGTGCGCGAGCGCGGCCTGGGCGATCGCGCGGCGTGGCAGCGTCGCCGCCTGGCGCGCCACGGCCGCCTCGACCTCGTGCAGCAGGCGTTCGCTGGGGCTGACCAGGACCACCTGCGAGTCGGCGCCGTGCTCGGCCTGCGCGAGCAGGTCGGCGGCGACGAAGGCGGCATCGGCGGTCTCGTCGGCGATCACCAGGACTTCCGACGGGCCGGCCGGCAGGTCGATCGCCGCGCCGTCCGGATCGGCGGCGACCTCGAGCTTGGCCTGGGTGACCCAGGCGTTGCCGGGACCGAACAGCTTGTCGCAGCGTGGAACGCTGGCCGTGCCGTAGGCGAGCGCGGCGATCGCCTGGGCGCCGCCGAGCTTGAACACGCGATCCACGCCGCACAGGCGCGCGGCGGTGAGGATGACCGGGTCGGCGCGCCCGTCGGCGCGCGGCGGCGTCGCCAGCACGATCTCCGGGCAGCCGGCCAGCCGCGCCGGCACCGCCAGCATCCAGACCGTCGACGGCAGCGGCGCGCTGCCGGCCGGCACGTACAGCCCGACCCGGGCGATCGGGCGGATCAGCTGCTCGCAGCGCACGCCCGGTGCGGTATCGACACGCAGCGACGGCGGCACCTGCGCGGCGTGGAAGCTGCGCACGCGGTCGATCGCGCGGCCGATCGTCGCGCGCAGGGCCGTGCCGACCTCGGCCTCGGCGGCGGCGAACTCGGCCTCGTCGACGGCGAAGCGTTCCAGCGTGCAGCCGTCCAGCCGTGCGGTCAGTTCGCGCAGGGCGGTATCGCCACGCGCACGCACGTCGGCGAGCAGCGCGCGCACCTGGTCCAGTTGCTGCGGATCGCGGACCTGGCGCGGGCGCGCCAACGCGGCCTCGCGCTCGGCCTCGCCGAGAGCCGACCAGTCGAACCTCTTCATGCCAGCATCCGCTCCACGTTCAGTACCATCAACCCGCGCGCACCGAGGCGCTTGAGATCCTCCAGGTGCTGCCAGTCCAGCGCGCCGCTGCACAGCGCCTGCACGGCGATGTCGTCGGGCAGTCCGTCCAGGCTGAGCACGCTCGGCGATTCGCGCACCGGCAGCAGGCGCGTGATCGCCGCCAGCGCGGTGCGCGGTGCCTGCAGCATCAGCAGGCGCGCGCCGTCGCTCGACTGCGCGCCTTCGATGCGCGCGCACAAGCGCTCGACCTGCTCGGCCTTCGCGCTGCCCAGCGGATGCGGGCTGGCGGCGAGCACGGCCTCGCTGTGCAGGATCGCGACCAGCTCGTGCAGCTGGTTCGCGGCCAGCGTCGCGCCGGAGGAGACCAGGTCGCAGATGGCGTCGGCCTTGCCGAGCCGCGGCGCGATCTCGACCGAGCCGCTGAGCACGACGATCTCGGCGCGGATGCCGTTGACGGCCAGCCAGTCGGCGAGCAGGCCCGGATACGACGTGGCGATGCGCAGGCCGTCCAGCTGGGCCGGCACGGTTATCGGCCCGCCGTCGGTCACCGCCAGCGACAGCCGGCAGCCGCCGAACCCGAGCGCCAGCCGTTCGGCCGGCGCGTCGGTGCCCGGGAGCGCCGTCAGGCGCTGCTCGGCCAGCACGTTGCGGCCGACGATGCCCAGTTCGCAGCTGCCTTCCATGAGCAAGCCGGGGATGTCGTCGTCGCGCACCAGCAGTACGTCGATCGGCAGGTTCTCGCCGTAGAGGAACAGGCGGTCGCGGCTGGCGCGGAACGAAAGTCCGGCCCGGCGCAGCAGGGAGAGCGAAGTCTCGGCCAGGCGGCCGGATTTCTGCACCGCCACGCGCAAGCGGTCGCGTGCGATCGTCACGATGGCGTCCTCGCCGGCGTGGCGCCGGCGGTCGCCGCGGGCCGGTCGAGCCCGAGCCGCTGCGCCGCCAGCCGATAGCCGCCGGCGCCCTGCTCGAGGCAGCGCGCGACACGACCGATCGTGGTGACGCTGACGGAGGTGTTCTCGTGGATCTCGCGGTAGGGCTCGCCCGCGATCAGGTGCGGGACCACGCACCAGCGGTCGCGCATCGCCTCGCGCTCGGCCGGCGTGCACAGGTCGTCGAGGAAGGCCCGCATTTCCTCGACGCTGCGCAGGGCCAGGAGGGCTTCGCAGAGCGAGCGCTCGGCATGCCCGGAATCGAGCGAGGGTTCGGCCTGACGTCGTTTCATGGGTGTAATGTATTAGCGCGTTAATACATTAGACTAATCCTCGCAGGTAGCCCGGTCAAGCGGCGTGTCGGTATCGGGTTGCTCGTCCCGCGGGACGCCAGGCGGGCGCCGGCGCGCCTGGCACCTAGACGAACGGGCCGCGTGCGCGCTTGCGGACGGTCCTGGCCGCGGCACCGGCCAGCTCGCGGAACTCCCGGGCCATGTGGGCCTGGTCGGCATAGCCGCCGTGCGCGGCCTGGTCGGCCAGTGCCGTCGCATCGGCCTGGATCGCCGACAGCGTGTCCTGGAAGCGCAGCAGGCGCAGGTAGGTGCGCGGCGGCAACCCGACCGCGTGCTGGAACCAGCGCTGCAGGCCGCGCATCGACCGGCCGCTGCGCCGGGCCAGGTCGGCGACCGATGCCGAGGCCACCACCGCGCGGCCGATCGCACGATCGGCCGGCGCCACCGCTGCGTCGAGCGCGGCGCCGATCGCATCGGCGTCGCCGGCGTCGAGCGCGTGGAACAGCGTGATGGTGCGGTCGGGCAGGCCGGCAGCGTCGAGCGCGATCCAGTCGTTGAGGAAGCCGCGGCAGGGACGGCCGCCGAGGGCATGCCAGGTCCACGGCCACAGCCGCAGGCCGACGAAGGCAGCGTCGCCGCTGAAGTGCAGCAGCGCCGGCCGGTCGATCAGGCCGGCGACGAACACCGCCGGCTGCGCACGTCCCCAGGCCGAGCGGCCGTGCACCCGCCGGATGACCTCCACGCAGCCGTCCGGCGTCGCGCTGTGCTCCACGCCGGCCGGGGCGGCGCCGTCGCCGCGGAGTGTCCAGAACGTCTTGGCCAGGTCGCCCAGTCCCGGCAGGGGAATCTCCGCGTACTCCATCGCCAGCTCCGGTTGTCGTGTTCGTTCAAGCGCCGCCGGTCGCGCGGCGATACCGTGCGCCCTTCTTGACCGGTGGGAGTCCCGAGATGAAGAGCGTACTGGCAATGGCCCTGGCTTGGAGCGTCGCTGCGGCAATTCCGGCGGCTGCCGCCGGCGGCGCGGCGATCGACCAGTTGGCCTGGATGAGCGGCACCTGGGGGGCGGAGAAGGACGGCCGCTGGACCGAGGAGCACTGGACCGCGCCGCGCGGCGGCCTGATGCTGGGCGTCAACCGCACCGGCGCCGGCGACGCGGCGCGTGGGTTCGAGTTCCTGCGCATCCAGGCCGGCAGCGACGGCGTCCTGAGCTACTGGGCCGCGCCGGCCGGGCAGGCGCCGGTGCCGTTCCGCCTGACGGCGAGCACGGCCGACAGCGTCACGTTCGAGAACCCGCAGCACGACTTCCCGACCGTCATCACCTACCGGCGCGAAGGCGATCGCCTGCAGGCCACGATCGCCGGACCGGGCGGCGCGAAGGCGATGAGCTGGACCTGGCAGCGCCGCTGATCCCGCCCACCGCCGCGTGCTGCGCGGCGGTGTTCGCACGATCGCCGCGCGCCGATGCGGGAAGCGCGGCGCGTGCGGCCGGGCGCCGTGGCGCGGTCAGGCGCCAGCCGCGTCCTGGCCGTTGCCGCGCGCCAGGCGGCTGTGCCGGATGCCGTAGCCGAAATAGACCAGCAGCCCCAGGCCCATCCAGATCAGGAAGCGCTCCCAGGTCGCCCACGGCAGGAACGACAGCAGCCAGATCGAGAAGCCGATGCCGACCAGCGGCACGAACGGCACCCACGGCGTGCGGAATGCGCGCGGCAGTTCCGGGCGCCGGTGGCGCAGCACCAGGATCGCGCCGCAGATCACCACGAAGGCGCTCAAGGCGCCGATGTTGACCAGCTTGGCCAGGTCGCCGATCGGCAGCAGCCCGGCGGCGATCGCGGTCAGCACGCCCAGCGCCAGGGTCGGGCGGTACGGCGTGCCGTAGCGCGGATGCACCTTGGCGAACCAGGCCGGCAGCAGGCCGTCGCGCGCCAGCGAGAACCAGATGCGGGCAGCGGCCAGCATGAAGGCGAAGACGACGCTGATGATGCCGGTCACCGCGGTCACCGAGATCGCCACGCTGACCCAGGTCAGGCCGATGCTGCCGAACGCGTGCGCGACCGGCGCCTCGTTGTCCAGCGTCGAGTAGTGCGCCACGCCGGTCAGTACCAGCGAGATCGTCAGGTACAACGCCATCGAGATGCCGAGCGAGAGCAGGATCGCGCGCGGCAGGTCGCGCTGCGGGTCCTTGGCTTCCTCGGCGGCGGTGGTCAGCGTGTCGTAGCCGAACACCGCGAAGAACACCACCGCGGCCGCCGCGACGACGCCGTGCCAGCCGTAGTGGCCGACGCCGGCGGCATCGACGACGCGGGCCGGGACGAACGGCTGCCAGTTGGCCGGATCGATGTAGAACGCGCCGACGCCGATCACCAGGGCGACGCCGATGATCTTGATCGCAACGACGATCGTGTTGAGGCGCGCGCCCCACTCGGTGCGCAGGGTCAGCAGGCCCGCCACCGCCAGGGCGACGGCCGCGGCGACCACGTTGAAGACACGTCCCTCGCCGGTGCCGAGCGCGCCCTGCGCCCAGACCGGCAGCGGCATTCCCGCCGCGTCGAGCAGCGCCTGCAGGTAGCCGGACCAGCCGCTCGCGACGGCGGCGACGATCAGCGCGTACTCCAGCAGCAGGTCCCAGCCGATCAGCCAGGCGACGAACTCGCCGAGCACCGCGTAGCCGTAGGTATAGGCGCTGCCGGTGACCGGGATCAGTCCGGCGAACTCCGCATAGCACAGCGCCGCCGCGGCGCTGGCGATGCCGGCGATCAGGAACGCGATCGCGACCGCGGGTCCGGCGTTGACGGCCGCCTGCTGGCCGGCCAGCACGAAGATGCCGACGCCGATGATGCCGCCCAGGCCGATGCTGGTGAGCTGCCAGACGCCGAGCACTCGCCGCAGGTCGCGGCGCTGGCCGAGTTCGGCCTGCAGTTGTTCGACGGTCTTGTGACGGCCGAGCTGTTCGATCAGGCGCATGCGGATTCTCCCCGGGTGATCGGCCGATCATAACCGTCGCTGCCGGGCGGCTGTGCGGCGCCGGCGGATGCACGCGATGGCCCGATTCGCTAGAGTCGTTCGCATTGCAGCGCAGCAAGTCCGTCCATGCCCCGCATCCTCGTCTTCCAGCATGTCGCCGCCGAGCCGCTCGGCACGCTGGACCCGCTGATCCGCCGCCGTGGCCATCGCATCAAGTTCGTCAATTTCGAGCGCGATCCCGATGCCCGTCCCGACATCGACCGCTACCGCGGCCTGATCGTGCTGGGCGGGCCGATGAACGTCGAGGACCAGGCACGCCGGCCGCACCTGAAGACCGAGCTGGCGGTGATCGAACGGGCGCTCGCGCAGGGCAAGCCGGTGCTCGGCATCTGCCTGGGCGCGCAGCTGCTGGCGCACGTGCTCGGCGCCGGCATACGGCGCAATCCGTCGCCGGAGATCGGCTGGTACGACCTGGCGACGACCGACGGCGGGCGCCGCGATCCGGTGACCGGCGCGCTCGGCGCGCATGCGGCGGTGTTCCAGTGGCACAGCTACACGTTCGACCTGCCGGCGGGTGCCGAACACCTGGCGCGCACGCCGACCTGCGAGAACCAGGCATTCCGCTACGGCGCCGCTGCCTATGGCTTCCAGTTCCACCTGGAGATGGACGGCGCCTTGATCGAGCGCTGGCTCGGCCTGCCGGAGTATCGCGACGAACTGGTGGCCGCGCGCCTCGGCCACGGCCCGGACGAGATCCGCACGCTGACCCCGTCACGCATCGATGCGATGCAGGCCTCGGCCGACACCGTGTTCAACGGCTTCCTCGACCTGATCGGACGCCCCGCGCGGCGCATCGTGCTGCCGTCGCGCTAGCGTGCCCGCGGCGCGCCGGGACCGGCCTCAGTAGATTTCCGCCACGCAGCAGCGCAGGCTGCCGCCGGCGGTCTCGATCGTCGCCAGATCCACGCTGCCGATCGACCATCCCCAGCCGGCCAGCGCCGCGCGCTGGCCCGGCGTGAGCGCATCGGCGGCGCGTTCGCTCATCCACACGCGCTGCGGCGTCAGGCTGATCGCATTGCCGGCATAGGCGCGCTTCTGCGCCGCGTCGATGAACACTGCCCGGCCGCCGTAGGCACGGGCGATCGCGTCCGGTACGGCCGGATCGGCGAAGCCGTCCGGCGCGATGATCGCGCTGCGGCCGGCCAGCAGCGCGAGCACGACATTGGTGTGGTACTCGCTGGGGGCCAGATCGAAGCAGAACATCAGGCGCAGGCCGAAGGCGGCCTGCATCGCCCGTGCGCCGGCCCGGTCGCAGCGCTCGGACAGGCCGCAGTAGCCGATGCCGCGTGCGCGGTCGATCACCAGGGCGCCGGTCAGCTCGGCGACGAAGGATTCCTGCGACAAGTCGATCGTGCGATAGCCGAGCAGGCCGGTGAAGAACGCGCGGATGTCGGCACGCCCGGCTTCGCGCCGGCGCACCGCATGGCGCATGCGGCCGACGATCAGGCGACCCGGGGCGGTGGCGAAGACATTGTTCGGGAAGATGCCGTCCGGGCAGGCCGGATCGCCCGGAAAGCACAGCGTCGGCAGGTCCGCGCCGATGCGGCGCGTCAGCCCGGCGTGCTCGGCCAGGGCGCGCAGCGGGTCGGGTGCGGCCGACAGGTCCATGTAGCGATTGTCGCGGGCCGACTCGGCGGCCAGCGAGAAATCCGCCGGCGCGACCGTGAACGCGGCGCGTGCGGTCGAAGGGCCGCGCGGCGGAAAGCGCTCCTCGTCGAATGCGGCGAGGAAGGCGGCCGGGTCGGTGAGGATCATGCGCCGGCCGCCACCTCGCGGTAGCGGAAGCAACCGGTGACGTGGTCGTTGACCATGCCGGTGGCCTGCATCATCGCGTAGCAGATCGTCGTGCCGACGAAGCGGAAGCCGCGCTTCTTGAGCGTCTTGCTCATGCGGTCGGAGGCGGGCGTGCTGGTCGGCGCCTCGCGCATCGTCTTCCAGGCGTTGACGACCGGCGTGCCGTCGACGAACGACCACAGGAACGCATCGAGGCTGCCGAACGCCTCGATCGCCTCCAGCGCCGCGCGCGCGTTGTCGCGTACCGAGTACACCTTGAGGCGGTTGCGCACGATGCCCGGGTCGGTCAGCAGCTGCTCCAGTCGCGCATCGCCGAGCCGCGCGCAGCGCGCGATGTCGAAGCCCTCGAACGCGCTGCGGTAGTTGTCGCGCTTGGCGAGGATCGTCCGCCACGAGAGGCCGGCCTGGGCGCCCTCCAGGCACAGGAACTCGAACAGCGCGCGGTCATCGTGCAGCGGCACGCCCCACTCGGTGTCGTGGTAGTCGCGCTCGATGTCCGTATGCATCGCCCATCCGCAACGGACCGGACCGTCGGCGGCCATGGTGGGCCTCAGGCGCTGACCTGGCGGATCCAATCCTCCAGGTTGTAGTAGTTGGTGACGCGCGCGATCTTGCCGTCGCGGATGTCGAAGAACGCGCCGCCCGGCAGCACGTAGGCCTGGCCGCGGGCCGGCGGCAGGCCTTCGTCGGCGACCAGGTACTGGCCGTGCACGACGTACTCGGCCGAGGTGTTGCGGCCGTCCTCGCTGGCGCACACGACGATGTTCTCCAGGCGCTCGCGGTAGCAGCGGTCCATGCGCGCCAGGAACGCGCGGAACGTCGCCTTGCCGGTCTCGCGGCCGCCCTGGTTGATGTCGTGGGCGACGTCCTCGGTCAGGTGGCCCAGCATGGTCTCCCAGTCGGCACGGTTGAACGCCGCGTAGTAGTCGCGGATCAGGTCGGTGGTCGCGGACATCGGCAATCCTCGTGGAAGGTCGGCAGGTATCATAGGCGATCCCCCCCGGCCCGCCATGCGACGTATCGCCATGCCCCGTCCTGCCTCTCGCGCCTGGCTCGCGCTCGTCGTGCTCGCGCTGATCTGGAGCTACAACTGGATCGTCATGAAGCAGGCGATGGCCTATTCAGGCCCGTTTTCGTTCTCGGCGTTGCGCTACCTGCTCGGCACGCTGGTGCTGTTCATCCTGCTGGCGGCCCGCGGCGAGTCGCTGCGGCCGCCGCCGCTGCTGCTGACCGCGGCGATCGGCCTGGCGCAGACCACCGGCTTCCAGGCCTTCGTGCAGTGGGCGCTGGTCGACGGCGGCGCCGGCCGGACCGCGCTGCTGGCCTACACGATGCCGTTCTGGACCGTGCTGCTGGCCTGGTGGCTGCTGGCGGATCGACCCTCGGCCCGGCATGGGGCCGGGATCGCGGTCGCCGCCGCCGGCCTGGTGCTGGTGCTGGAGCCCTGGCACGGCCTGGGCACCGCCCAGAGCGCCTGGCTCGCGATCGGCGGTGGACTGTTCTGGGCGATCGGCGTGGTGTTGTCCAAGCGGCTGTTCGCGCGCGGCGGGGTCAGCGCGCTGTCGCTGACCGCCTGGCAGATGGCGTTCGGCAGCGCCGGCCTGGTCGTCGTCGCGCTGCTGGCGGACGAGCGCAGCTACGATTGGACCGGCTACTTCGTCGCCGCCGTCGCCTACAACGCCGTGCTCGCGTCGGGTCTGGCCTGGGTGCTGTGGTCCTACATCGTCGAGCGCCTGCCGACCCACGTGGCCGGCATGACCAGCCTGGTGATCCCGGTGCTCGGCATCGGCTTCGCCTGGTGGCTGCTCGGCGAGCGCCCGGATGCGGCCGAAGCGGCCGGCATCGTACTGATCTGCCTTGCGCTCGCGATCGTCAACCGGCGTCCGCAACCTCAGCCGCGGTAGCCGATGCCGCGCGCCATCAGCGCGGCCAGCAGCGGCAGCAGCGCGACCAGGTGCAGCTCGACCAGCACCAGCAGGCGGACGCGCCGCTGCTGGTCGGCCGGGATGCGCCAGCCGGTGTCTTCCCGCTGCAGGCGGCGCCAGCGCAGGAACGCGCGCGTCGGCGCGATCGACAGCAGGCCGATCAGCACGAACAGGCTGATCTTGGCGTGGAACACCGGATTGCCGAGGAAGAACGCCGCCGGCTTGGTGCCGAAGAACAACCGCCCGGCGCCGCTCGCCAGCACGGCGATGGCGGCGATGAAGTAGCCGATGTCGATGCGGGCCAGGAAGGCCGGATCGGGCGGCGTGTCCCTGCGCCGGAGCAGCAGGTATTCGCAGAGCAGGTAGCCGGCCAGGAACAGGATGCTGGCGTAGTGGGCGTAGGCGAGCAGGGTATCGATCCACATGCGGGCGGGCCTCTCAGGACATCCAGGGCAGGTGATCGAGGTCGACGTTGCCGCCGCTCAGCACGATGCCGACGCGCCGGCCCGCGAACGGCTCGGGGTTGCGCAGCACGGCGGCCAGCGCGATCGCGCTCGACGGTTCGACGACGATCTTGAGGCGTTCCCAGATCAGGCGCATCGCGGCCACGACCTCGGTGTCGCTCACCGGCAGGACCTCGACGGCATGGCGCTGCAGCAGCGCGAAATTGATCGCGCCGAGCAGGCCGCGCAGGCCGTCGCAGATCGTCGCCGGGACCAGGTCGCTCACGCGCTGGCCGGCGCGCAGCGAACGGAACGCGTCGTCGGCGCCTTCGGGCTCGGCCGCGAACACGCGCGCGGCGGGCAGCAGGGCGTGCGTGGTGATCGCGGTGCCGCCGATCAGTCCACCACCGCCGATCGGTGCGACTACGGCGTCGAACGGTCCGTGCTCGCGGATCAGCTCCAGCACGGCCGTGCCCTGGCCGGCGATCACGCGCGGGTCGGCGTAGGGATGGACCAGGGTGCCGCCGGTCTGCGCGGCCACGTGCGCGGCGGTGGCCTCGCGCGCGGCCATCGTCGGCGCGCACGAATGCAGCGTCGCGCCATAGGCGGCGATGCCGGCGAGCTTGGCCGCCACCGCGCCTTCCGGCACGACGACGTGGGCGGGAATGCCGCGCGTGCGCGCCGCCAGTGCCAGCGCGGCGCCGTGGTTGCCGGAGGAATGCGTGACGACCCCGCGCCGGGCCTCCTCGTCGGTGAGCGACCACACCGCGTTGCAGGCGCCGCGGAACTTGAAAGCGCCGACCCGCTGGAAGTTCTCGCACTTGAAGACCAGGCGGGCGCCGGCCAGTGCGTCGAGACTGGCCGAGCGCAACACCGGCGTCGCCGCGACGAACGGCGCGATCCGGCGGGCGGCGTCCTCGACGGCGGAGAAATCGGGAAGGGCGTCGGACATGGCGCGCGGATGGCAGCGGGAGGGCGGGGACGATACACGCCGGTGCATTTCACATGCTAGTGTGGCGGCCGCCGATCGGGGCGGACGCGGCGCCAGCGCCGTGCGCCGGCCGATCGCATCGTCCGCGGCCGATCGCTGCCGCGGCCCCGTTCCGCGCCGCCGCCGCCATCCCATGTCCGCTCCCGCCCTTGCCGTCCGCCTCGCCGATTACCAGGCGCCCGCCTGGCGCGTAACCGATGTCGAGCTGGTCTTCGACCTCGATCCGGAGGCGACCGTCGTCGAGGCCTGTCTTCGCGTCGAGCGGGACGCCGGCACGGACGCCGTGCCGCTGCGCCTGGACGGTGAATCGCTGGAGCTGCTGGCGCTGGAGGTCAACGGCGGGCCGCTGCCGGCGGAGCGCTGGCGGCTGGACGAGCGGTCGCTGACTCTGCTGGACCTGCCGGCGACCGCGACGGTCAGGACGCGCGCGCGCATCCGGCCGGCCGCCAATACCGCGTTGCAGGGGCTGTACCTGAGCGGCAGCGCCGCGGCGGGCTTCCTGCTGACGCAGTGCGAGGCGGAGGGCTTCCGCCGCATCACCTGGTTTCCCGACCGGCCGGACGTGCTGGCGCGCTATACGGTGACCCTGCGCGCCGATCGCGCGCGGTTCCCGGTGCTGCTCGCCAACGGCAACGCCGCCGGTGCCGGCGATGCCGGCGGCGGCCGGCACTGGGCGCGCTTCGTCGATCCGCACCCGAAGCCGAGCTACCTGTTCGCACTGGTGGCCGGCCGCCTGGAGCGGATCGAGGACACGTTCGTGACCGCCGAGGGCCGCCGCGTCGGCGTGGTGGTGCATGCCGAGGCCGACGCCATCGCGCAGTGCGGCTGGGCGCTGGACTGCATCAAGCAGGCGATGCGCTGGGACGAGGCGCGTTTCGGGCGCTGCTACGACCTGGACGCCTTCCACGTGGTCGCCACGCACGACTTCACGATGGGCGCGATGGAGAACAAGGGCCTCAACATCTTCAATTCCAAGTACCTGCTGGCCGACATCGAGCAGGCCACCGACGACGATTTCCGCCATGTGCTGGCCGTGGTCGGGCACGAGTACTTCCACAACTGGACCGGCAACCGCGTCACCTGCCGCGACTGGTTCCAGCTCAGCCTCAAGGAAGGCCTCACGGTCTATCGCGAACAGGAGTTCGAATCGGACGTCGCCTCGCGCACGCTGCGGCGCATCGAGGACGTGCGCACGCTCTGGCGCGCGCAGTTCCCGGAGGACGCCGGCCCGCTGGCGCATCCGGTGCGGCCCGTGCACTACAGCGCGATCGACAACTTCTACACGGCCACGGTCTACGAGAAGGGTGCGGAGATCGTCCGCATGCTGGCCACCGCGCTCGGCCGCGAGGGCTTCCGCCGCGGCCTGGACCTGTACTTCAGCCGGCACGACGGGCGGGCGGTGACGATCGAGGATTTCCTCGCCGCGCTCGGTGCCGCCACCGGTCGCGACCTGGCGCCATGGCTGGCCTGGTACGCGCAGCCCGGCACGCCGGAGCTGGTCGCCAGCGGCCGGCATGACGCACAGGCGCAGCGCTATGTGCTGACGCTGCGCCAGCGCACGCCGGCCACGGCCAACCGCCCCGAGGGGCAGGCGCTGCCGCTGCCGGTCGCCACCGCGCTGTTCGGCCGCGACGGCCGGCGCCTGCCATTGCGTGCCGATGCCGCTTCGCCGCCGGTTTCCGACGACGGGGTGCTGCTGCTCGACGGGGCGGAAGCGACCTGGCAGTTCGAAGGCGTCGCCGAGCCGCCGGTGGTGTCGCTGTTGCGCGGCTACTCGGCACCGGTACGGCTGCACCAGGACGTCGCTGCGGCGGACCTGGCCCTGCTGGCCCGCCACGAGGACGACGGCTTCAACCGCTGGCTGGCGGTGGACACCCTGGGGCGGCGCCTGTTCGCCGACATCCTCGCGGGCACCGCGTCGCCGGCAGCGCTGCCGCTGTGGACCGATGCGATCGCCGCCGTGCTCGGCGACGACGGCATCGATCCGGCGCTGGCCGCGGAGCTGTTGACGCTGCCGGATGAAGCGACGCTGTCCGAAGGCCGGGTGCCGGTCGATCCGGAGGCCGTGCACGTCGCGCGCGCGCGGCTGGAAACGGCGCTGGCCACCGCGCTGGAGCCGGACCTGCTGCGGTGCCTGGACCGGCCGGTCGCCGCGGCCTCGCAGGCCATCGATGCCCCGGCCCAGGCGCGCCGGCGGCTGCGCAACCGCTGCCTGGCGCTGCTGGCGCGCGCCGCGCCGGCCCACCTGGAGCGCGTGCGGCTGCAATGGCGCGAAGCGGTCAACCTGACCGACCGGCTGGCGGCCCTGGCCTGCCTGTTGCAGGCGGAGGCGCCCGATGCGCCGGCCGCCCTGGACGATTTCGCGACGCGTCACGCCAGCCAGCCGCTGGTGCTCGACAAGTGGTTCTCGCTGCAGGCGACCGCCGCGCGCGACGATGCGGCCGAGCGGGTGGCGGCCCTGACCACCCATCCGGCGTTCCGCTGGGAGAACCCGAACAAGGTCTATGCGCTGCTGCTGGCGTTCGCGCTGCGCAATCCACGCGGTTTCCATCGCGCCGATGGCGCCGGCTACCGGCTGATCGCCGAATCGATCACCCGCGTCGACGCGCTGACGCCGCAGGTGGCGGCCCGCCTGGCGACCAGCTTCGGTGGCTGGCGCCGGTACGAGCCGGTACGGCGCGCGCAGATGCGCCACGAGATTGAACGGCTGCGCGCCCGCCCCCATGTATCGACCGACTTGGCCGACATTCTCGATCGCAGCCTCGCCTAGCGCGCTTCAGCGCCGTGTCGGTGTGCATCGACTATGATCGGACCGCTGCTCGCGGAGGTGCACCATGATCCGACTCTTGCTTGCCTTGGCCATCGCCCTGCTGGCCGGCTGTGCGACGACGCCCAGCTACACGTACTACTACGGCGACGGACCGGAAGGCGCGGTCGACGCCAGCGGCGACTACTACGCCGGCGCGGCACCGTCCGTCTACGTCGGTAGCTATGGCGGCTACGGCTACGGCTGGGGCGGCTATCACGCGTGCCCCTATCCGTATGCGTTCGGCGCCTGCTCGCCGTACAGCTGGGGTTTGGGCTATGCCGGTTGGGGCTACCCGGGCTGGGCCATGGGCTATCCGGGCTGGGGTTACGGCTACGGCGGCTGGTGGGGCGGCTATCCGTGGGTCTACCACGTGCCGCACCGCGGCCCGCGCCGCGACGAGGGCATGATCGAGCGCGAGCGGGTTCGCCAGGCGGGCTACACCCGCGACCCGGCCGGCACGTCGGGCTGGGTCTCGTTGCCCGATGCGAACGCCGCCACCGGCGAACGCGGCTTCAACCGCAGCCAGGCGCCGGCCTACCGGGAACGCTCCACGATCTCGGCGCCGCCCGAAGCGCGTCGCGTGCAGCGCGCGCCGATGTGGGACAACGACGGCAGGACCGGCCGGGTGATCGGACCTTCGTCGGCGCCAGCCGCGATGCCGCGGCCGCAACCGCGGATCCAGGCACCGCCGCCGATGCGTTCGGCGCCCGCGCCGGCCGTGCGTTCCGCACCGCCGCCGGCCCCGCGCTTCGAGTCGGCGCCGCGCGGCAAGCGCGACTGACGCCGGCGTGACCGGTACCGCGGCGGTATCGCCGCGAAGGACTTCGACGCCGCGGGAGCGATCCCGCGGCGTTTTCGTTTGCGCCGCGGGTTATTCGCCCAGCGCCTCGCGCATGAACTCCGGCAGGGCCAGCGCGGCCTTGTGGATGTCGGCGTTGTAGTAGCGCGTGGCGAACTGCTTGGTCGCGGCGCCGCGTTCGCGGAAGCCGGAAAGGTCGGCGCCCTTGCGCGCCATCGTGCAGCTCCACCAGCCGGTCGGGTAGCACGGCTGCGGGAACGGCAGCGTCTTGACGGCCTGGAAGCCGGCGCTGCGCATCGCCATCCGCATCGACTTGATCAGCTCCAGGTGCGCCAGCGGCGACTCGCTCTGCTGCACCAGCAGGCCGGCCGGGCGCAGCGCCTTGAAGCAGCTGGCGTAGAACGCGGCGTTGAACAGGCCCTCGGCGGGGCCGACCGGGTCGGTGGAATCGACGATGACCAGATCGACCGATTCGGGCTCGCAGTCGGCCATGTACTTGATGCCGTCGTCGAACTTGAGTTCCGCGCGCGGGTCGCCGTTGGCTTCGCACAGTTCGGGGAAGTACTTCTCCGCCAGGCGCGTGACGCGCTCGTCGATCTCCACCTGCACTGCGTGCTCGACTTCCTCGTGGCGCAGCACTTCGCGCAAGGTGCCGCAATCGCCGCCGCCGATGATGACGACGCGCTTGGCGCGGGCATGCGTGAACAGCGCGGGGTGCGCGATCATCTCGTGATAGAGGAAGTTGTCGCGCGCGGTCAGCATCATGCAGCCGTCGATGACCATCAGCTTGCCCCAGTCCGTCGAGTCGTAGATCTCGATCGTCTGGAACGGCGTCTTCTCCGCATGCAGACGCTCGGTCACACGGAACCCGATCGACGAGCCGGACGGCTCATAGGCTTCGGTGAACCAGTTCGATTCGGTGCTGGACATGATGTGGTCTTCCGGAAAGGGAGGGTGGAACGGGTCGAAGGCGCGCGATTGTAGCGATTCGCGATTGCCCGTGGACACGCGGCGCCGGACACGCGCTGACACGGTGGCGACCGTACAATAGCCGCCCCCGGCCGTCAGGCCGTCTCCCGGACATCGGACCTGCCCCGCATGACGACGCCCTTCAGCATCGAAGACGCCCGCCATACCTACTCGATCCCGCACTGGAGCGAAGGCTATTTCGACGTCGGCGCGGGCGGCACGGTCCTCGTGCGTCCACGCGGGGAAGGGGGGCCGGCGCTGGATCTGCACGAGGTCGTGAACGCCGCGCGGGCGCACGGCTGCCGGCTTCCGCTGCTGGTGCGCTTCGCCGACATCCTGAACGACCGCCGTGCCCGGCTGCAGGCCGCCTTCCGCCGCGCGATGGACGAATGGGACTACGCCGGCGGCTATACCTCGATCTATCCGATCAAGGTCAACCAGCAGAAGAACGTGGCCGGCGAACTGGCCGCCAACGGCGCGGAAGGCTTCGGCCTGGAAGCCGGCTCCAAGCCGGAACTGATGGCCGTGCTGGCGCTGGCGCGCCACGGCAGCATCGTCATCTGCAACGGCTACAAGGATCGCGAGTACGTCCGGCTGGCGCTGATCGGGCGCAAGCTGGGCCTGGACATCTTCATCGTCGTCGAGAAGCCCTCGGAGCTGCGCTACGTCATCGAGGAGGCCGCAGCGCTCGGCGTGGAACCGCTGCTCGGCGTGCGCATGCGCCTGAAGAGCCTGGGTGCCGGCAAGTGGCAGAACTCCGGCGGCGACAAGGCCAAGTTCGGCCTGACGCCGCGCCAGCTGCTGACGCTGATCGACGAGCTGCAGGCGGCCGGTCTCTCGCACACGCTCAAGCTGCTGCATTTCCACATGGGATCGCAGATGTCGAACGTGCGCGACATCGCGCGCGGCATGCGCGAGGCGGTGCGCTACTTCGTGGAGCTTTCGCAGCTCGGGCTGCCGATCCGCTACATGGACGTCGGCGGCGGCCTCGGCGTGGACTACGAAGGCACGCGCTCGCGCTCGGACTGCTCGATCAACTACGGCCTGGACCAGTACGCCTCGAGCGTGGTGGGCGCGCTGGCCGAGGCCTGCGCGGCCAACGGCCTGGCGCCGCCGCACGTCCTGACCGAGTCGGGCCGTGCGCTGACTGCCCATCACGCGGTACTGGTCGTCAACGTCAGCGAGATCGAGCAGGCACCGACCGGTGCCGTGCCGCCCGAACGCGAGGACGAGCCGGCCGTGCTGCGCCGGCTGCGCGAAGCGCACGCCGAGATCGGCCTGCGCCCGGCGACCGAGCTCTATCACGAGGCGCAGTACCACCTGTCCGAAGGCCAGTCGCTCTACGCGCTGGGCCAGCTCTCGCTGGCCGACCGCGCCCAGCTCGACGACCTCTACTACGCGATCGTCAACGCGGTGCGCGAGCGCCTCAAGCCCGACGAGCGCTCGCACCGGCAGGTGCTCGACGAGCTCAACGAGACGCTGGTGGACAAGTATTTCGTCAACTTCTCGGTGTTCGAGTCGGCGCCGGACATCTGGGCGATCGACCAGGTGTTCCCGATCGTGCCGGTCACCCGCCTCGATCGCCGGCCCGAGCGCCGCGGCGTGATCGCCGACCTGACCTGCGACTCGGACGGCCGCATCGACCGCTACGTCGATGCCGACGGCATCGACGTCAGCCTGCCGCTGCACGCGGTCGAGGACGGGCAGCCGTACCTGCTGGGCCTGTTCATGGTGGGTGCCTACCAGGAGACGCTCGGCGACATCCACAACCTGTTCGGCGATACCGACGCGGTCAACGTCAAGCTCGACGGCGAGGTCTATGCGTTCACCCACGTGCGCCGCGGCGATACCACCGACCTGATGCTCGACTACGTCGGCTACGACCTCGGCGATCTGCGCCAGGCCTACCGCGACAAGCTGGCCGCGGCCGGCCTCGACGCCGGCGAGGCGGCGGCGCTGGAGGCGGCGCTGGAAGCGGGCCTGACCGGCTACACCTACCTGGCCGAAGACGCCTGACCGCGGACGGCGGCATTCCGGCTTCTTCCCAAGGATCCTCGATGAGTGAACTGAAAGCGGGTTTCGTCGGCCTCGGCGCCATGGGCCACCCGATGGCCGCGCACCTGGCCCGCGCCGGGCTGCTGCAAGCGGTCTGGACGCGCACGCCCGAAAAGGCCCGGGCGGCCGCGGCCGAATGGGACCTCACGCCGGCGGCCGACCTCGCCGACCTGGCCACGCGCTGCAACGTCATCGCCCTGTGCGTACCGGCCGATGCCGACGTCCTGGCCGACGTCGCGGTCATCGCCCGGCACGCGGCGCCGGGCACGATCGTGGTGGATCATTCGACCGTCTCCTCGGTCACCGCGCAGGAGGCCCGCCAGCGGATGGTCGCGGCCGGCGGCGACTTCGTCGACGCGCCGGTGTCCGGCGGCGTCGAGGGCGCGATCAACGGGCGCCTGTCGGTCATGGTCGGCGGCGACGAAGCGGCGGTGGCGCGGGTCCGGCCGCTGCTGGACTGCTATGCGGCGCGGATCAGCCATCTCGGCGGCAGCGGCGCCGGCCAGAACGCCAAGGCGGTCAACCAGGTGCTGGTGGCCGGCATCGCGGCGGCGGTCTGCGAAGGGCTGGCCCTGGCCGAGAAGCTCGGCCTCGACGGCGAGACGCTGATTCCGACGCTGGCGGCCGGTGCCGCCGGCAACTGGTTCCTCGACAAGCGCGGCGCCACCTTGCTGCGTGACGAGTTCTCGGTCGGCTTCAAGCTGGCCCTGCTGCACAAGGACCTGAAGATCGTGCGCGAACTGGCCCGTTCGGCCGGTACCGATCGCAGCGTCATCGAGAAGGCCCTGGCCGACTACGCCGTGCTGATGGCGCAGGGGCACGGCGACGAGGACATCTCGGCGCTGATCCGGCTCAAGCGCCGGCCGGGTGCCTGAACAGCCTGCGTTCGTCCTGCATCAGCCGCCAAAATTATGTGACAGAATTCACACTATTTCGGCATCCAGAGGGTTCAGTCATGGCCGTCCGTTCACGCGGGTGGGGTCGTATCGTCCTGGGAATCGGTCTGGCCTGGGCGACGGCAGGGCAGGCGCAGCTGCCGTCCGACCTGGCCCTGGTGCCGGTGGTCACCAGCGGGCTGGTCAACCCGACGGCCATCGCCAGTCCGCGCGACGGCAGCGGTCGCATGTTCATCCTGGAGCGGTCCGGCCGCATCCGCGTACTGAACGCCGCCGGCACGCTGCTGTCGACGCCGTACTACACGCGCGACGTCAACACCGGTGACGTCGAGCAGGGCTTGCTTGGCATCGCCTTCGATCCGTCCTTTGCGAGCAACGGCACGCTGTACATCGTCTACGGCGGCACGCCCGCCGAGCAGCGCGGGCTGATCCTGCGCCGGCTGGTCGCCTCCGATCCGGCGGCCAACGTGTTTTCCGGCAGCCAGGCGCAGGTGCTGCGGGTGCCGGAGCTGAGCTACAACCACAACGGCGGCGACATCCATTTCGGCACCGACGGCTATCTGTACTGGAGCATCGGCTCCGGTGGCGGCGAGCCGGCCGACCACGCGCACGCCCAGGCGCTGGGCGACCTGCGCGGCAAGATCCTGCGCCTGGACGTGCGCAATCCGACCGGATCGGCCTCGGCCGGCATGTGCGGCGCGACGCAGGGGCAGCCTGCGCAGTACTCGATCCCGGCCGGCAATCCGTTCACCGGCACCGGGCAATGCCGCGAGGTCTGGCTGTACGGCCTGCGCAATCCGTGGCGCTTCAGCATCGACCGAGCCACCGGCGACCTGTGGATCGGCGACGTCGGTGTCAATCGCGAGGAAATCGACCGCTACATCGCCGGCGGCAACCGCAACTTCGGCTATCCGCGCTGCCAGGCCAGCCAGTACTACCCGCCCACCGGCAGCAACGACTGTCCCGCGGCGACCGGAACCGCGCCGCCGCAGTTCGAGTACCCGGGCGGCCAGAACCTGCGCTGCGCGGTGACCGGCGGCCTTCGCTATCGCGGCTCGATCGCCGGCCTGCGCGGCATCTACGTGTTCGGCGACTCGTGCTCGAGCGAGATCCTGCTCGGCACGCAGGCGGGCAGCGGCAGCTGGTCCTACGCGCCGTTCCCGTCCGGCATCCCGGTGGGCTACGGCACCGTCGCGGCGTTCGGCGAGGGCGAGAACGGGCGGCTCTACGTGGTCGATCATCAGGATGGGCGGATCTTCCGGCTGTACTCCTCGCAGGAGAACGAAGACGTCGTCTTCATCTCCGGGTTCGAGTAGACCGGTATGATCGGCGGGCCGGCATCGCCCCGCGATGCCCGTCACACTTGTATCCATCCGCGATAGCGTCGGCAGGAGGGGAGGCGTAGAACCGATCTGCCGATCGTCGCCCCGACTGCGAGTCCGCCTGATGCGAATGTTTTCGTGGGTCCTGCTCTGTTCGACCGCGCTTGTACCGTTTTCCGCCGTCCAGGCACAGACGGTTCCCGCGGACCTGGACCTGGTCCAGGTCACCAGCCAGGTCAGCGCACCGGTCGCGATCCGCGCGCCGCACGACGGCAGCGGCCGGGTGTTCGTCGTCAGCCAGGCCGGCTCGATCCGCATCATCAAGGACGGCACGCTGCTGCCGACGCCGTTCCTGTCCGTGCCGGTGAGCTACGGCGGCGAGAGCGGCCTGCTGGGCCTGGCGTTCCATCCCAACTTCGGCCGGCCGGGCCAGCCGCACAACGACGAGTTCTACGTCGCCTACAACCGCGCGTCGGGTGAGCCGCGGCTGGGCTCGTCGCCGGACGTCGCCGTCGCCCGCTACACGGTATCGGCGGGCAATCCGGACGTCGCCAACGCATCCGGCACGCTCGTGCTGCGGGTCCCGGACATCGCCTCCAACCACAACGGCGGCGACATCCATTTCGGTCCCGACGGCTACCTGTACATCGCCACCGGTGACGGCGGCGTACAGAACGACACCAACGGCTTCGCCACCTGCCTGTGGAAGAAGAGCAGCGATACCAACCCCGCCACCTGCGGCAGCGGCACGCCGACCTACTTCCTGATGGGCAAGATCCTGCGCATCGACGTCGACACCCGCGGAGGTACCGTGAGTGCCGAGATGTGCGGCTCGAGCGGCATCGGCACGGCCGAGTACTCGATCCCCACCGACAATCCGCACGTGGGCACCACCAACACCTGCGACGAGATCTGGCTGCACGGCTTCCGCAATCCGTGGCGCATGAGCTTCGACCGCCAGACCGGCGACCTGTGGATCGGTGACGTCGGCCAGGGCGGCCGCGAGGAAATCGACCTGCGCGTGAACGGCTCGACCGAGCCGCTGTTCTACGGCTGGCGCTGCATGGAAGGGACCGCGGTCTTCAATTCGTCCAACGTCTGCCAGCCGCCGATCCCGAGCCACGTCCTGCCGGTCATGGAGTACACGCATGCCGGCGGCCGCTGCGCGATCACCGGCGGCTTCCGCTATCGCGGGCCGATCGTGCCGTTGCGCGGCATGTACATCTTCGCCGATGCGTGCACCAGCGAGATCTTCGTCGGCAAGCCCAATGGCAGCGGCGCGTGGACGTACACGGTCTGGCGTGACGACGCCAACGGCTACGGCACCTACTCGGGCTTCGGCGAGGACGAGGCCGGCAATCTCTACGTGGCACACACCTCCGGCAACCGCGTCTACCGCTTCGAGAGCAAGGAAACCTCGGACGACGTGATCTTCGCCACCGGCTTCGAGTGAAGCGGGGCGGATACCGGCGACCGGCGTGGTCTCGCACGCCGGTCCTGCAGGATGCTCCGCAGCCGTCGCGATGGACGGCATGGTTGATCGACGGAGAAAGCTCATGCGCAATACGATCCGACTTCTCGCGGCGTCGCTCATCGTGGCCGCGGGCGGCGCCGCGGCCCAGGACATCCCTGGCGTCACGCTGACCCAGATTCCCGGCTCCTACATCTCGCCGGTCGCGGTCCGCGCGCCGCACGACGGCAGTGGCCGCCTGTTCGTCGTCAAGCAGGGCGGCGAGATCCGGGTGATCAAGAGCGGCGCGATGCTGCCGACGCCGTTCCTGACCGTTTCGGTCAATTTCAGCGGCGAATCGGGCCTGCTGGGCCTGGCCTTCCATCCGAACTTCGGCAAGCCCGCGCTCGCGCACAACGACGAGTTCTACGTCTTCTACACGCGGCCCAACGGCGATCCGCGGCTGGGCGCGACACCGGACCAGGTAGTCGCGCGTTACACCGTGCCGACCCCCGATGCGGACGTCGCCAACCCGGCCGGGACGATCGTCCTGCGCGTACCGGACCTGGCCGGCAATCACAACGGCGGCGACATCCATTTCGGCCCCGACGGCTATCTCTACATCTCATCCGGCGACAGCGGCGCGCAGGGCAATCCGTACCAGTTCGCCGAATGCCTGTGGAAGAAGCCGGCGAGCAGCGGCAGCGCCTGCGGCGCGACGGGTGGCACCCAGTACTACCTGCTCGGCAAGATCCTGCGCATCGACGTGGACACCCGCGGCGGCGCGGTCGGCGCCGAGATGTGCGGATCCAGCGGCATCAGTCCGGCCGAATACTCGATCCCGGCGGGCAACCCGCATGCGGCCACCAGCAGTACCTGCGACGAGATCTGGGCGCACGGCTTCCGCAATCCCTGGCGCATGAGCTTCGATCGTGCAACCGGCGACCTGGTGATCGGCGACGTCGGCCAGGGCACCTACGAGGAAATCAGCGTGGAGCCGGCCGGCGTCGGCGGTGGCGACCACGGCTGGAGCCGCTGCGAAGGGCGGCACTACTACGACGCGTCCGGGTCGGGCACGACCTGCCCGAGTACCACCGGCACGATCGCACCGGTGATCGAATATGCCCACGGCGAAGGCTGCGCGGTCAGTGGCGGCTATGTCTACCGCGGACCGGCGACGGCGTTCCACGGCACCTACTTCTACGGCGATTCGTGCTCGAGCCGGCTGTGGTACGCCACCGCGTCGGGCCCGACCTGGGACACCGGCGGCATCCAGATGACCAGCCCGGCCAGCGGCAACATCTACGGCTTCGGCGAGGACGAGGCCGGCAATCTCTACATCGCCCGCTCGAACAGCACGATATGGCGCATCGACATCGAACTCGGCGACACGATCTTCGCCGACGACTTCGAGTAGCGCGTCACGGCGGCGGGCGCGCTCGCGCCCGCCGGCCCAGTGCGTGTCATCCATTCCGAGTCAGGCTGGCGTTCCTGCGCGCGCTTGGGACAAGAAAGCGCGAGGACGTGGACGTCGGTCCACGTCCGGACGATGCGCGGTCCCGGGCGCGGCCCGCTGGGCTGGCCCTGGGAAGCCGCCAGCGTGCGCAGCGCGGCTGGGCCTGACGGCCAGTCAGCGGAATGACACGCCCTACTGCGCGTTTTCCTTCAGCGCGATCGCGTTGATGCCGTTGTCGGCGAGGGCGCGCTTGGCGTCTTCCAGCTCGCTCGCGCTCGGATACGGTCCCAGGCGCACGCGGTTCCAGGTCTTGCCGTTGATCGCGACCGGCTGCACCTGGGCGACGAAGCCGAGCAGGGCCAGCTTGGCCTTGACCTCGTCGGCGGCACGGGCGTCCGGATACGAACCGGTCTGCAGCATGTAGCGCACGCCCGGCGTGGCGGTCGCAGCCGGCGCGGTGGCACTGGGCTGTTGGGCCTGGGCGGCCTTGGCCTGCTGCTCGGCCCGGGCCCGGGCGGTCAGTTCCGCGTCCGGTATCACGACTTCCTTTTCCGGCAGCACCTGGTAGAAGTCGTAGGTCTTGCGCGGCTTGCCCTTGCCGTCCTCGGCGATGCCGGCATCGCCCGCCCGCGGTGCGGTGGCCTCGGGATTGGGCTGCGGCAGGTTCTGCTTGCGCAGCAGCGGCGCCCAGTCCTTGCCGAGCACGACCAGCATCAGGCCGATGCCGAGCAGCATGCCCAGACCCACCCAGACCCAGACCGGCCAGGCCGACCGCGACGAGCCGCGCGTGGCCTGTTTTCCCTTCCTGCGTGTTGCCATTACATGGTCTCCGGGGCCGACAGGCCGAGCAGGTCGAGTCCGTTAAAGAGCACTTGGCGCGTGCCTTCGGCCAGGCCGAGGCGCGCATCGCGCACGTCGGCGTCCTCGACGATGAAGTGGTGCGAGTTGTACCAGGCGTGGAACGCCGCGGCGACCTCGCGCAGGTAGTGGGCGAGCAGTTGCGGGTCGAGGTTGGTCGCGGCCGCCTCGACGACTTCGGGGTAGCGCGAAAGCTCGACCAGCAGAAGCTGCTCGTGGGTCTCGACCAGGCGGTCGAGCCGGGCCAGGCCGTTGTCGCGGTCCCAGGCGATGCCGCGCTCGGCCAGCTGCCGGCGCACGCTGCACACCCGCGCGTGCGCGTACTGGATGTAGAACACCGGGTTGTCGTTGGTCTGCGCCCGCGCCAGGTCGATGTCGAACACCAGCTGCGAATCGGTCTTGCGGGCGATCAGGAAGTAGCGCGTCGCGTCGCGGCCGACCTCGTCGATGAGGTCGCGCACGGTGACGTAGCTGCCGGCGCGCTTGGACAGCTTCACTTCCTCGCCGCCACGCATGACCGTGACCATCTGGTGCAGCACGTACTCAGGCCAGCCCTTCGGGATGCCGGCGTCCAGCGCCTGCAGGCCCGCCCGCACGCGCGTGATCGTCGAGTGGTGATCGGCACCCTGCTCGTTGATGACGCGCTCGAAGCCGCGCCGCCACTTGTCGACGTGGTAGGCCACGTCGGGAACGAAGTAGGTGTAGCTGCCGTCGCCCTTGCGCATGACGCGGTCCTTGTCGTCGCCGAAGTCGGTGGTCTTCAGCCAGAGCGCGCCTTCGTGCTCGTAGGTGTGGCCGGCGGCGATGAGGTCGCGCACCGTCGCCTCGACCTTGCCGTCGCGATAGAGCGAGGATTCGAGGAAGTACACGTCGAAGACCACGCCGAACGCGCGCAGGTCCAGGTCCTGCTCGCGCCGCAGCCAGGCGACGGCGAAGCGCCGGATCGCCTCCAGGTCGTCGCCGTCGGCGGTACCGCTCACGTCCTGCCCGTCCGCGTGGACCGTGGCGCCGGCCATGTAGTCGCGGGCCACGTCGAGGATGTAGTCGCCGCGATAGCCGTCCGCCGGCCAGGCCGGATGGTCCGGCTCGATGCCCTTGCAGCGCGCCTGTACCGACAGCGCGAGGTTGGCGATCTGGGCGCCGGCGTCGTTGTAGTAGAACTCGCGGGTCACCGCCCAGCCGTTGGCGTCGAGGACGCGGGCCAGGCTGTCGCCGACGGCGGCGCCGCGCCCGTGGCCGACGTGCAGCGGGCCGGTCGGGTTGGCCGACACGAACTCGATCTGCACCCGGCGTCCACGGCCACTGTCGTTGCGGCCGTAGGCGGTGCCCTGAGCCAGGAGGGTGCGCAGCTGGGCCGTATAGGCCGCGCCGTCGAGGACGATGTTGATGAAGCCGGGGCCGGCGATGTCCACGCGTGCCACGCCTTCCCGGGGGGGCAGGGCCGCCGCGATCGTCGCCGCCAGGTCACGCGGCTTGGCGCCGGCCGCCTTGGCCAGCAGCAGGGCCGCATTGGTCGCGAAATCGCCGTGGTCGCGGTTCTTGGTGCGCTCGACGACGAAGTCGGGAAGGTCGCCGGCGGGCAACGAGCCCCCGGCCTGCAGGGCGGTCAGCGCCTGAAGGATCCAGTCACGCAGGTCTTGTTTCACGATGGGAGCCGTTCGAAAAAGCGGGCCTATTGTAGGCCAGCGCGCCGCGATCGCGGTCCTGTGGATAAGTCTGTGGGTGGATGAGGACAAGCCGGTAAATTGGCGCGCCTTCGCGCGGCCGGCATCGCCGGCCTGGCTAGATTTCAGTATAAAAACATATTGTTTTCAATTGCCTGCAAGCCACTTCACGAAACGACATGTGAAGTGGCTCCAAAGTGTCGGAGCCGGGTTGATTTGTGAATAACTGTGGGCAGCCGTCCGCGGGGATGGCCGTTGGCGGGGGCTGGCGTCAGGGTTCGGGACGGGCGCCGAGCTCGGTACCGACGGCGCGGTAGAGGGCGATGACCGCCTCGCCCGAGCCGGGTGGACCGGCGGCGGCCGCCCGCGCCCGGACGCCCGCGCACAAGGCCTTGAGGCGGGCCGCATTGGCGCTTTTCCCGTCCGAGAACGCCGCCCGGCCGGCCTGGGAATGGAACCGGTGCAGATCGAAGAAATACGCTTCCTGCGCATCGGTCAGGAAGCGCAGGACCGGCGCCGCGCTGGCCGCCGAATCGATCGCCCGTCCGCACAGCATCTCCCGCTCGCGGCACAGGCGCTCGCCGCTGGTCACCAGCGAAAGGAACGGCTCGGCCACGTTGGCCGTGTCGAGGTCGGCCGCGACCAGGGCCAGGTTGGCCGCGTGGACCAGGCGCGGCTCGTCGCGCCAGCCCGGGCGGCTGGCGTCGAGGTAGGCCGGCAGCGCCGAGGCCAGCGCGCCACCCGTGTGCAGCAGCTCGGCGGCGTTGAGCGTGGGGCCGCCGGGCGCCTGCCGGGCGTCGAAGGTGCTGCCGGTGATCATCAGCTCCAGGTTGGCGTGGAAGTCGCCGTCCTGCTCGCGGCAGAACCCGCAGGCGTCGAGGATGCGCAGCGCTTCCTCGGCGCTGGCGCGCTCGTTCGTGCCGATCCGGCTGCCGGGAAGGGGAGACTCCCGCTGGCGCAGGTCGTGCGTCGCGGCGAACAGCAGCAGGGCGCACCAATCCCGCCAGGACAGGCTGCGCAGGCCGCCACGGGCGATCAGGCGCCCGACGCGGCCGTCGAGGATCTCCAGGATGTGATCCTCGCAGTGGTAGGCATGGAAGTCATTGCCGAGCCGCCCGTGCCGCAGGCTCATGCGCGCGTGGGCGACACGGATCGCATCGGCCACGCACGACAGCAGCGCCGCTTGCGGACCGGCGAACGGCAGCAACGCCCCGAGGCGCTCGTCGAGGAGCGCTTCCAGGCGTTCCGCATCCGGTAGCGGCAGGCGCCGGGCCGCGCCGGCGTCGGCCACCTGCATCTCGATGCTGTCGGGAGGGAAGGCCCGCGGGAAGGCCAGCAGCACGCACGCTCCATGTCTGCCTCGTGAGGGTCGAAGTATAGGTGGCGCGCCGGCCGCCGGACAGGACGCGCCGCGGTCCGGCCGGGCGGGCGGGCCGCGGCGCGGCGGCGGGAGCGGGCCCGCCGCGCCCCGCGGCGGCCGGTCCGGCGACGCTAGAGCATCCCGCGGCGCGCCATCGAGATCGGCGTGCCGTCGCCGACGATGAAGTGATCGAGCACGCGGACCTCGATCAGGTCCAGCGACTCGCGCAGGCGCGCCGTGATCGCCTGGTCCGCGGCGCTGGGCTCGGGCTGGCCGGAAGGGTGGTTGTGGACGAAGATCACGGCGGCGGCATTGAGCTCCACGCAGCGGCGGACCACCTCGCGCGGATGCACGCTGGCGCCGGCGACGGTGCCGCTGAACATCTTCTCGAAGCTGACGATCCGGTGGCGGTTGTCGAGGAACAGGCAGGCGAAGATCTCGAACGGATAGCCTGCCAGCTGCGACTTGAAGAAGCGCGAAGCCATCTCCGGCGTCGTCAACGGCGTGTCCGTCGTCCCGTCCACGTGGTGGTTGAGGCAGCGGCGGCCCAGCTCCACGGCGGCGTGCAGGCGGCACCAGGTGGCCGTGCCGATCGCATGGGTCCCGCGCGGCGCCTCGAGCAGCTCGCGCAGGCCGCCGCTGTTGCGCAGCCAGACGCAGGCGGTCTCCACCGCGTTCCTGCCCGAGCGGCCCGAGCCCAGCAGCACGGCGAGCACTTCGGCATCGGACAGGAACCAGGCGCCCCGCGCCATCAGTTTCTCGCGCGGGCGCTCGTCGTCGGGCAGTTCGATGATTTTCATCCAGGCGCCTCCGGGACCGGTAGGCCACCGACTCTAGCGGCCGCCGGCGCGCACGCCGTCATCGGATGCGCCGATTTTGAGTAAGCTAGATGCCGTCATTCCGGTCGGATTTTTCGCACATGACATCAGCGAGCTTGGCGAAGCGGCGCATCCTGCTCGGCGTTTCCGGCGGGGTTGCGGCGTACAAGGCGGCCTATCTGGTGCGCCGCCTCGGCGAGGCCGGTGCCGAGGTCCAGGTGGTCCTGACCGAGAACGCGGCGCGTTTCGTCACGGCGTTGACGTTCCAGGCCCTGTCGGGCCGGCCGGTGCGCACGAGTCTCTGGGACGAGGCTGCCGAAGCGGCGATGGGCCACATCGAGCTGGCGCGCTGGGCCGACCAGATCGTCGTCGCGCCGGCTTCCGCGGACCTGATCGCACGGCTCGCGCATGGCCATGCCGATGACCTGCTCACCACGCTGTGCCTGGCCAGCGCCGCGCCGATCGCGCTGGCGCCGGCGATGAACCAGCAGATGTGGGCGCAGCCCGTCACGCAGGCCAACCTGTCGCTGTTGCGCGGCCGCGGCATGCAGGTGATCGGGCCGGGCGTGGGAGACCAGGCCTGTGGCGACGTCGGCGCCGGACGCATGTCCGAGCCCGAGGAGATCGTCGCCGCGCTCGCGCCGGGTGGGCGCGGCAGCCTGCTCGCCGGAAAGCGGGTGCTCGTCGATGCCGGGCCCACGCACGAGCCGATCGATCCGGTGCGCTTCATCGGCAACCGCAGCTCCGGGCGCATGGGCTTCGCGGTCGCGGCTGCGGCCGCGGCGCAGGGTGCCGAGGTCGTCCTGGTCGCCGGTCCGGTCGCACTGGCGACACCCGCCGGTGTTCGCCGCGTCGACGTGCGCAGCGCGGCCGAGATGCATACCGCGGTGCTCGCGGAAGCCGGCGCGGCGGACATCTTCATCGCGACCGCGGCGGTGGCCGACTACCGGCCCGAGACGGTCTCGCCGTCCAAGCTCAAGAAGACCGGCGGTGCGATCGAGCTGAAGCTGGTGCAGAACGCCGACATCCTGGCCGATGTCGCGGCGCTGCCCGGCCGGCCGTTCGTGGTCGGTTTCGCGGCGGAAACCGACAATGTCGAGGGGTATGCGCGCGGCAAGCTCGAGCGCAAGAACCTCGACATGATCGCGGCCAACCGCGTTGCCGACAACATCGGCTTCGAGTGCGCCGAGAACGCGCTGCTGCTGCTGTGGGACGGGGGCCGCGAGGAACTCGAGCGGGCGGACAAGCAGGTCCTGGCGGCACACCTGATCGAGCGGATCGCCGAGCGTTACCGGCCGCGCGGCGGTTGATGCCGTGCGCCGTGGCGACCGGATGCCGGCCGCCACGTACGCACGATGCGCCGTTGCCGGTGCTTACCGCGGCATGCGCCAGATGAGATTCAGCGTATAGGCGTCGACATGGTCGAAGCGACCGTTGCCGCCCTCGGTGAGGGCAAACCGGTTGCCGACGCGGAACCAGCGGTCCCAGTCCAGGCGCAGGCTCCACGTGGGGTCGATGTTCCAGGCCAGCCCGATACCGGCGATCGGCCGCGTCTTGTCCTCGTCGTCGGCGCTGAAGCGGTGCGGGGTATCGCTGGCGGACGTGCCGCGCTCGGCGTACTCGAGCCGCGAGAACACCAGGCCGGCCCGCAGCGAAGCGGAGAAATCGGTGCCGAGAGGGATCTCGCCGACGGCGACCGCGCTGATGCCGTGCAGCTTGTATTCGCCCTCGATGGCGGCGGTACCGCTGGTCAGCGGGGCGATCGAGTTCAGCCGGAAGTCGCTGTGCGCTTCGCCGAGCGTGGCATAGGCCAGTTCGCCGCTCAGCCACGGCGTGAAGCGGTAGCCGGCCGTGAACTTGAACGCGCTGCCGCTCTTGTCGCTGAGCCGGGCCGACTCGACCGCGTAGCTGGCATTGCCTTCGTAGGCGTCGAAGATCTGGCGGCGCAGGGTGTCGTTGTACTCGCTCGAGCCGGCGCCGATGCCGAAATAGAACCCGCTGTCCTGGGCATGGCTCGCGGTCGTCGCAAACAGGCCGATGGCGGCGAGGGCGATCGCGTGGAGGTTCCGGTTCATGATGTCTCCTTTGAATGACGGGCAGCAGGGGCTGCCGGCGCATGGTAGCGGCTGTCGTGTCCGGCACCAATGCGAAACGTCAGGGGGCGCCACCGCGTGAGCCCGGCCGTCCGGCGCATCCGCGGATCGTCCGGCGTCGGGCAGCCGCGGGATCCGCTCGTGCCGTCGCGGCAGGCCCGCTCGCGGTGTCCCAGGCCGCCGTTCGCGGGGCGGCCATGCCGGCGGAATCAGGCAGGGAACAGGTCAGGCGCCCGCGATTCTCACGCGCCGTTCAGAGGCGAAAGCCGGGCGTAGGCGAGCACCAGCCACTTCTGTCCGCTGTCCTCGAAATTGACCTGCACACGCATGTGGTTGCCGCTGCCTTCGAAGTCGACGACGACGCCTTCCCCGAAGGTCTCGTGGCGGACGCGCTGGCCCAGGGAAAGGCCCTGGGCGTCCGGTTCGGCCGCCAGGGCACGCGGTCCGGCGAACACCGGCCGGCTGACCTGCACCCGGGGACGCACCTCGTGCAGCAGCTCGCGCGGGATCTCGGCCAGGAAACGCGACGGCCGGCCGTACATCTCCATGCCGTGCAGGCGGCGTGATTCGGCGTAGGTCAGCACCAGGCGCTCGCGTGCCCGCGTGATGCCGACATAGGCCAGCCGCCGCTCCTCGGCCAGGCGGCCGGGTTCCTCCATCGACTTCTGGCTCGGAAACAGCCCGTCCTCGAGCCCCACCAGGAAGACCAGTGGAAACTCCAGGCCCTTGGCCGAGTGCAGCGTCATCAGCTGGACGCACGATTGCCAGGCTTCCCCCTGGCCTTCGCCCGCTTCGAGCGCGGCATGGGCCAGGAAGGCGCCGAGGCGCGACAATCCCGCCTCCACGTCCTCGGGCGTCGGCTCGAACCGGTCGGCGACGTTGACGAGTTCGTCGAGGTTTTCGACGCGCGATTCGGCACCGCCGCGCGAGTCCGATTCGTAGAAGTCGCGTAGGCCGGTGCGCCCGATCGCGAGCTCGACCTGCTTTTGCAGCGACAGCGGCTCGTCGATCACGGCATCGGCCGGGACGTCACCTGCCGCCTCCGGACTCAGGCATTCGCGCGCCAGCGCATCGATCAGCTCCAGAAATGCGCGCAGCGCGTTCTTCGCGCGGCCGGCCAGCTCCGCGCCGGCAAGCTCCGCCAGAGAGGCCTCCCACAGCGAGGCGTCGTCCCGGCGCGCACGCCGCCGCAGTGCATCGACCGTGCGGTCGCCGATGCCGCGGGGCGGCGTGTTGACGACGCGCTCGAACGCCGCATCGTCGTGGCGGTTGGCGAGCAGGCGCAGGTACGCCAGCGCGTCCTTGATCTCGGCGCGTTCGAAGTAGCGCAGGCCGCCGTAGACGCGATACGGAATGTCGCGCTGGATCAGGTGCTCTTCGAAGTTGCGCGATTGCGCGTTGGATCGATAGAGCACGGCCACGTCCGCCGCCGATCCACCGCCGTCGATGTGCTCGCCGATGCGGTCGACCACATAGCGGGCCTCGTCCTGTTCGTTGTACGCCGCGTAGACCTCGATCGGCGCGCCGGCCGGGCCCGCCGTCCACAGCTGCTTGCCGAGGCGGTCGCGGTTGTTCGCGATCACGGCATTGGCGGCGCCGAGGATGTTGGAGGTCGAGCGGTAGTTCTGTTCGAGCCGGATGGTGGCCGCATCGGGGAAGTCGCGCAGGAAATGCTGCACGTTCTCCACGCGCGCACCGCGCCAACCGTAGATCGCCTGGTCGTCGTCGCCGACCACGAACACCTGGGCGGTCGTTCCGGCCAGCACGCGGATCCAGGCGTACTGCAGCGTGTTGGTGTCCTGGAACTCGTCGATCAACAGGTGCCGCCAGCGCTTCCGGTAGTGCGCGAGCAGGGCGTCGTCGTTGAGCCACAGCTCGTGGGCGCGCAGCAGCAGCTCGGCGAAGTCGACGAGACCGGCGCGGCGGCAGGCGTTCTCGTAGGCGCGGTAGATGTCGACCAGGGTCTGGGCCAGCGGATTGCCGTCGGCGGCGATCGCGTCGGGACGCCGGCCTTCGTCCTTGGCGCCGTTGATGAACCAGGCGGCCTGGCGTGGCGGAAAGCGTGCCTCGTCCAGCCCGAGTCCCTGGATCGTGCGCTTGACCAGCCGCTGCTGGTCATCGGCGTCCAGGATCTGGAACGTCTCGGGCAGGCCCGCCTCGCGCCAGTGGCGGCGCAGCAGCCGGTGGGCGATGCCGTGGAACGTGCCGATCGTCAGCCCGCGGGTGTCGTTGCCGACCAGCCCCTCGGTCCGCGTGCGCATCTCGCCGGCGGCCTTGTTGGTGAAGGTCACCGCAAGGATCGACCAGGGTGAGACGCGTTCGACCTCGAGCAGCCAGCCGATGCGGTGCGTGAGCACCCGGGTCTTGCCGGAGCCGGCACCCGCCAGCACGAGGCAGTGGCCCGCCGGCGTGCTCACGGCTTCGCGCTGCGCAGGATTCAGCGCGTCCAGCAGGTGGGAAACATCCATCCGTCGCGTCTTGGCGGGCCGCCGCGGGCGGCGCCGACCTTTGGGGGTCACGCCGGCTTACGAGGCAAGCGGCGTCGGTATGCCGGGTGAGGGATTTGAACCCCCGACCTTCGGTTTACAAAACCGCTGCACTACCACTGTGCTAACCCGGCGCGAGGTCGCGATTGTACCCTGGAAGCACCGGCGCCGTTAACGGATCGGACGGTTGCAGCAGGTCCAGCGCGATCGCGCGCGCGACGGCCTGGTGCCGGCTGAAGACGCCGAGCTTGTGCGAGGCGTTCTCCAGATGGAAGACGACCGTGCGCTCGGAAATGCTGAGCAGCCGGCTGATCTCCCAGCCGGTCTTGCCGAGCGAAGTCCAGCGCAGGCATTCGATCTCGCGCACGGTCAGATGGATCTGGTCGTCGCGGGTCATCTCGGCGGCATAGCGATGGCCGGCCTCGTGGACGTAGGTGGCCAGCAGTTGCACCTGCGGCAGCCGGCTGACCACTTCGCGTCGCTTCAACGGATGGTAGGTCGCCACGACGACCACGCCCCAGCGGCAGCCGAGGCCGTGGACCGGCACGCCGATGATGGCCTGCAGCCCCGATCCGGTGGCATCCTCCAGGAGCCGGCACGGAGGCGTGCCGTCGGTTCCTTCAATGGCCGGCTCGGCGGTCCACACCAGCGGCGTGGCGTGCTGGCGGCAATGCGCCATCATCGGTTCGTTGCTGCGGCACAGGAGCTGGAGGTGGTCGGAGATGCCGCTGCGCGGCTCCTCGCTGAGCACGTAGGGTGCCCTGGTCGAGGCCGAAAGGCTGACCGTGTAGGTCCAGCATTCGAATCCGGCGGAGAGCGCGCAGCGGCTGATCTGCCGTTGCAGCTTCTTCTCGGTATCGCAATCGAGCAGCCGAGCAAATCGGTCCAGCGGTCTGGCCATGACGTTCTTCCTTCCATCGCTGCCGCGATCGAGTGACGGCAGCTTCCTTTCTTGCTGTCCGAAACCGGCCCGACTTCTGGCTCAGGCGGGACCCGGGCAGTGATGCGACAATCTCCCAGTCCTCCCGTGCGTAGCACGTCACATGCCAAGAACCCATGACGTTCCGTGATCTCATCCTCTTTTCGATGCTGACGGCACCGACCTGCGCGTTTGCCGGTGATCCACACAGCTATGCAAACACCGACAGCGTCAGCGTGCGCGCGCTCGCGCTGGACCTGAACATCGATTTCGCCGATCGCCGGCTGGCCGGCAACGTGCGCCTGGATCTGGATTGGAAGGATGCCAAGACGCACGATCTGGTGCTCGATACGCGGGACCTGAACATCGAGCGCGTCCTGGCCGTCGGCGCGGACGGCACGGAAAAGAAGGTCGACTACCGCCTCGATCCGCGTGACCCGATCTTCGGCTCGGCCTTGCACATCGCTCTCCCGGATGCGGCGCCGGCGGTGCGGATCTACTACCGCACCGCGCCGACGGCATCCGGACTGCAGTGGATGACGCCCGAGCAGACGGCCGGAAAGAAGCGGTCATTCATGTATTCGCAGTCGCAGGCCATCCATGCGCGCAGCTGGGTACCGTTGCAGGACACGCCCTCGGTCCGCTTCACCTACAGTGCGCGGATCAAGGCACCGGCCGGCTATCGCGTGCTGATGAGTGCGGACAACGACGCCAAGCATGCGCTGAACGGTGACTTCCGGTTCACGATGAAGCAGCCGATCCCGTCGTACCTGCTGGCGATCGCGGCGGGTGACCTGGCGGTGCGGGAAACCGGCCCGCGCACCGCGGTCTATGCCGAGCCCTCGGTGGTCGCCGGTGCCGCCAAGGAGTTCGAGGACACCGAGTCGATGATCCGCGCGGCCGAGAAGCTCTACGGCCCCTACCGCTGGGAGCGGTACGACATCCTGGTGCTGCCGGCCAGCTTCCCGTTCGGCGGCATGGAGAATCCGCGCATGACCTTCGCGACACCGACGGTCATCGCGGGCGACAAGAGCCTGGTCGGACTGATCGCGCACGAGCTGGCCCATTCCTGGTCCGGGAACCTGGTCACCAACGCCAACTGGCAGCACATGTGGCTGAACGAGGGTTTCACGACCTATGTCGAGAACCGCATCGTCGAGGCGGTCTACGGCAAGGACGAAGCGGACATGCAGCGCGTGGTCGACGAGGGCGAAGTGCGCGAGGAGATGGCCAAGATGTCGGCCAACGAGCAGCTGCTGGTGCCCGATCTGAAAGGTGTCGATCCCGACGAAGGCCTGTCGGGCGTGCCCTACAACAAGGGGCGGTGGTTCCTGCGCTTCCTGGAGCTGCGCTACGGACGTGAGGCGTTCGACCCGTTCCTGCGCGGCTACTTCGATCATTTCGCGTTCCGCAGCATCGATACCGACCAGTTCCTCGCCTACTACGACGAGCACCTGGCCAAGCGCTATCCCGGCAAGGTCAGCGCGGCGGAGGTCGACGCGTGGCTGCACAAGCCGGGTATTCCGGCCGATGCACCGGTATCGGTTTCGCCGCGATTCGCCGCGGTCGATACGGCACGCACGCGCTGGCTGGACGGCGAACTGGCCGCCAAGGACATCGGTGCCGGCACCTGGGTGACCTTCGAGTGGCTGCATTTCCTGAACGGTCTGCCGCAGACGCTGCCGGTGGACAAGCTGCGTGCACTCGACGAGGCCTGGAAGCTGACCGGTACCGGCAACGCCGAAGTGGCGTTCCGCTGGTATGCCCTGACGATCCGCAGCGGCTACACGCAGGCGCGCCCGGCGATCGCTGCCTTCATCGAGCGCATCGGCCGACGCAAGCTGGTGCTCCCGTTGTACGAGGCGTTGGCCAAGACGCCGGACGGGCTGACCTTCGCCCGTGCGATCTACACCAAGGCCAAGCCCGGCTACCACCCGCTGACCCAGGGCAGCGTGGAGCGTGTCCTCGCCGAGAAACCTGCCGGTGAAAGGCAGTGAGTAACTGACAGTGTCAGTAAAAGACAATGGGCGCGGCTTTCGCCGCGCCCATTGTTGTCCTGAAGATCCGTTCAGGTCGTTATCGCGCTGCGGTCATGCTCACGAACGCAGCGGATCACGCGGCTACTGCACCTGGAACGATTGCGTGCCTGCGTCCTTGCCGTCGATCGAGATGGCGACCTGGTAGCTGCCGGCGGGCCAGCCGTCCGGCTTGCTGATCTGGAACGTGGTCACGGCTGCACCGGTCGGTGCGATCGTCTTGCTTTCCTCGTTGACGACCTGGCCGTCCTGGTAGGTCCACTTGGCCGCGATGGTCGCGCTCGGCGCGCTGCCGGACGTGCTGACCGCGGCGTGGATCGTGTCGGTCGGCGCAAACGTCGTCTTCGGCTGGGTGATCTTCATGTCGGCGCCCACCGCGCTGCCGAGGTCGATCGACACCAGCAGCAGGCCTGCCGGCGCAGCCGGCGGCGGCGTGGGGGCCGGCGCCGGAGCCGGGGCGGGCGTCGGTGCGGGAGCCGGCGCGGGCTCTTCCTTCTTGCCGCAGGCCGCCAGCGCCAGGGCGCCGCCGAGTGCGAGGATCAGAGGGGCTGTTTTGCGAATAGAGGTCATGAACGTGGCTCCGTTGAACAGTAGAGGTCAGGACTTGCCGGTGTCTGCGGGGATGGTGAGCACCTGACCGGGCTTGATCAGGTCGGGATTGGAAATCTGATCCCGGTTCGCTTCAAAGATCGCCCGCCACCGATTCGCGTTGCCGTAGAACTTCTTCGCAATCTTCGACAAGGTGTCGCCCTTGACGACGGTGTAGGTTTCCTTCTCGACCGGCGCGTCCGGCGCCGTCGATGCCACGCTGCTTTGCACATTGCTGAAGTCGGCTTTCGCCGGCGCCTCCGGCGCCGTCGACGTGACCGTACCGCTCACGTTGGAAAAATCCGGTTTCTTCGTTTCGTTGGCCATGGATAGTCCTCCTCGCCGTTGCGAGGGGCGATACGTTACACCCCCGCCGGATTAACAAAAGGTTATTAGGGCCCTAATCGGCAACAAATGGTTACGGCGCCCGGTGTCCTGTCAGGTGGCGTTCACCCGCCCGGCCCGAGCGGCTGGCCGCTGCCCGACGATGCGACGCCGACGTGACCGGACGATGGCAGCACGCCGCAAGGCGCACGCCGCGGGTCACTGGCGGAACGCGCGCCGATTCGGAGGGGGAGGGCTGCCGGCCGTGGCGCGCCACGGGTTGATGTCCAGGCCGCCGCGACGCGTATAGCGCGCGTAGACGCTGAGGCGGCGCGGCGCGCAGCGGCGGACGATGTCGATGAAGATGCGCTCCACGCATTGCTCGTGGAAGTCGTCGTGCAGGCGGTAGGACACCAGGTAGCGCAGCAGCCCGCGGCGGTCGATGCGCGGGCCCGCGTAGGCGATCTGCACGGTGGCCCAATCGGGCTGGCCGGTGACCGGGCAGTTGGAGCGCAGCAGGTGGGAGACCAGGGCTTCGTCGGCCTCGTCCTCGCCGGTATCCACGGTAAGCAGATCCGGTTGTGGCGGGGTGTAGCGGTCGAACGTCACGTCGAGATCGTCGATCAGTTCGCCCTCCAGCTCGCCGATCCAGGGCGCTTGCGGTGCCGGCAGGAGCTGGACGGCAACACCCACCGGCGCACCGGCGGCCGCGGACAGATCGGCCGCGAGCCGCGCGCGCAGTGCGGCGACATCGGCCAGGCGGGTCTGGTTGTAGCTGTTGAGATAGAGCTTGAGCGATTTGGATTCGACGATCCGCGGCGAACTCGCCGGGACCTCGAACGTGGCGACCGCCACCCGCGGCTTGCCGCCTGGTTCGAGCCAGGAAAGCTCGTAGGCGTTCCAGTAGTCGATGCCGACGAACGGAAGCGGAGCGGCAATGCCGATCTCGGCGCGCTTGGCCTCGCGCGGGATCGGGAACAGCAGGGTCGGATCGTAGTCGGCGGCGAAGGCGACGGTGCGGCCGAGCGGGGAATCGTGCGGCGTGTTCATCCGCCGATTGTATCGGCGGCGCCGGCTTTGGGGCCGGCGCCGCCCTCCATCAGGCCAGGCCCGGCTGCGCGGACGACGCCTCGTCCTCGAGGCGCTTGGCCGCTTCGCCGTGGTGATCCTGGGCCAGCAGCATGTAGAACGCCGGCACGACGAACAGCGTGAACAGCGTGCCGATCGTCAGGCCGGTGGTGATGACCAGGCCCATGTTGAAGCGGCCGGCCGCACCGGCGCCGCTGGCGATGACCAGCGGAATCACGCCCAGCACCATCGCGGCGGTGGTCATCAGGATCGGGCGCAGTCGCGTCGCGGCCGCCTGCTCGATCGCCTCGCGCTTGGTCTTGCCGGCGCGCTGCAGCTCGTTGGCGAACTCCACGATCAGGATGCCGTGCTTGGAGATCAGGCCCATCAGCGTCACCAGGCCGACCTGGGTGTATATGTTGAGCGAGGTCGACCAGCGTGTGGACAGCGCCCCCATGCCGACGAAGCTCGGCAGCAGGTTGATGAAGATCAGTGCGCCGAACAGCGCCATCGGCACCGAGATCAGGATCACGATCGGATCACGCAGGCTGTTGAACTGCGCGGCCAGCGCGAGATAGACGATGATGACCGCGAACAGCAGCGTCAGCGCGAAGCCGCCGGTTTCGTTGACGTACTGGCGCGCCTGCCCGGAGTAGTCCACGCCGTAGCCGGCCGGCGCGACCTCGTTGATCGTCTTGCGGACGAAGTCGATCGCCTCGCCCTGCGCCACCGCGGGCACGCCCTGGATCGTCACCGAGTTGAGCTGCTGGAAGCGCGTCAGCGACTGCGGGACCACCTCGTTCTTGATCGTCGCGACCGTGGAGGCCGGAATGACCGAGCCGGTCGGCGTGCGGATGTAGTAGTCGAGCACCTGGTCGGGATTGAGGCGGTCGGCCTGCAGCACTTGCGGGATGACCTTGTACGAACGGCCGGCGATCGAGAAGTAGTTGACGTAGCCGCCGCCGAGTGCCGAGCCCAGGGCACTGCCGACGTCCTGCTGCGTCATGCCGAGCGTCGCCACCATGTCGCGGTCGACCTCGACCGTGCTCTGTGGCTTGTCGATCTTGAGGTTCATGTCGGCGAACCAGAACATGCCGCTCTTCTGCACGCGATCGAGCACCGTCTGCGCGACCTCGTAGAGGTTCTCGAACGGTTCGGTGGTCGAGATCACGACCTCCACCGGCATGCCTTGCGCACCCGGCAGCGACGGGAACTGGAACGCCACCGTATTGGTGCCGGCCATCCCCGCCCACTTCTGCTGCAGGTCCTGCTGGATCGCGTTGGCGTTGCGGGTCCGTTCCGACCAGGGCGTCAGCTGTGCGCCGGTGAACACCGAGTTGGGGCCGGAGAACCCGGTGAACTGGAAGGTCTGCTGCACCTCGGGCACGGTCTTGGTGATCTCGTGCATCTGCTGCAGGTACTCGCGCACCTGCGCCGGCGACGCATTCGGCGCGGCCATGCCCATGCCGAGCACGATGCCCTGGTCCTCTTCCGGCGCGAGCTCGGACTTGGAGTTGGTGAACAGGTAGGCGGTGCCGCCGAGCAGCAGGACACCCATGACCACCGGCACGATCCAGGTCTCCAGCGTGCCGTGCAGGCGCCGCTGGTAGCCGTGGTGGAGGCGGTCGAACCGCCGGTCGATGAAGTCGACGAAGCGGTTGCCGCCGTGCTCGCTCTTGAGGAAGCGCGAGCCGAGCATCGGCGACAGCGCCAGCGCGACGACGGCCGATACCGTGACCGCGCCCGCCAGCGTGAACGCGAACTCGGTGAACAAGGCGCCGGTCAGTCCGCCCTGGAAGCCGATCGGCACGTAGACGGCCACCAGCACGATCGTCATCGCGATGATCGGTCCGGTCAGCTCGCGCGCGGCGACCAGCGCGGCCTGGAACGGCGTCTTGCCTTCCTCCTTGATGTGCCGGTCGATGTTCTCGACGACGATGATCGCGTCGTCGACCACCAGGCCGATCGCGAGCACCAGCGCCAGCAGCGTGATCAGGTTGATCGTGTAGCCGAGCACCAGCATCACGAAGAACGCGCCGATCAGCGACAGCGGCATCGCGATCACCGGGATGATGACCGCGCGGAAGCTGCCCATGAACAGGAAGATCACCAGCGTGACGATGACCAGCGCCTCGACCAGCGTCTTGATCACTTCATCGATCGAGGTATTGATGAAGTTGGTCGCGTCATAGGCGATCTGGCCGGTGATGCCGGAAGGAAGCTGCGACTGGATTTCCGGGAAGGCGTTGCGCACGCGCTCGGCGACGTCCAGGACGTTGGCGTCCGGCGAGGTCTTGATGCCGAGGAAGACCGACTGCTTGCCGTCGAACGCGACGGCCGAGTCGTATTCCTCGGCGCCGAGCACGACGTTGGCGACGTCCCGCAGCCGCACCAGGGCGCCGTCCTTCTGCTTGACGACCAGGTTGCGGAATTCCTCGACCGTGTGCAGGTCGGTGGCGGCGGTCAGTGCGACCGTCACGGTCTGGCCCTTGGTCGAGCCCACTGCGGCCAGGTAGTTGTTGGTCGACAGTGCGGTGTAGACATCCGATGCGGTGACGCCGTGGGCGGCGAGGCGCGCCGGATCGATCCAGGCGCGCAGCGCGAACTGGCGGCCGCCGATCAGCTCGGCGGTCTGCACGCCGTCGATCGAATCGAGCTTGGGCTTGACGACGCGCACGACGTAGTCGGTGATGTTGTTGGCCGGCAGCGTTTCGCTGTAGAAGCCCATGTACATCGAGGCGATCGTCTCGCCGACCTGCACCGTGATGACCGGCTGCTGGGCCTGCGGCGGCAGCTGGTTGGTGACCGAGCTGATCTGCGTCTGGATCTCGGTCAGGGCGCGGTTGGAGTCGTAGTTGAGCTGCAGCGTCGCGGTAATCGTCGATGCGCCGGTCACGCTCGAGGACGACAGGTAGTCGATGCCCTGCGCCTGGGCGATCGCCGCTTCGAGCGGCTGGGTGATGAAGCCGGCGACCGTTGCCGAGTCGGCACCGTAGTACGTCGTCGTCACGGTGACGACGGCGTTCTCGGTCTTCGGGTACTGGCGCACGGTCAGGTCGGTGACCGAGCGCAACCCGAGTACGAGGATCAGCAGGCTGACGACGATCGCCAGTACCGGCTTGTTGATGAAAAGATCGGTGAATTTCATCTCATATTCCTTCTGCCCCTGAGCCCGCGGCCAGGGATGTGGCGGTCGGCCGGCCGGCCGCTCCGACGGATGTCGCAGCGGCGGCGCCGTTCCGGCCCATTACTGTTCCTGGGGCTTGGGATTCGGATCGTTCTTGGGCTGCTTGCTGTTGTCGATGATCAGCGGCGTGCCGTTCTTGAGCTTGAGCTGTCCGCTGGTGACCACTTCGGCGCCTTCTTCCAGGCCGGTGAGCACCGCCACCTGGTCGCCGCGCCGCGATCCGGTGGTGACGAAGACCTGCTGGGCCTCGGGCAGGGCCGGCTTGCCGTCCTCGCCCTTCTTCTCGCTGGGCTTCACGACGAACACGGTCTCGCCGTACGGATTGAACGTGATCGCGGTCTGCGGCAGCGTCAGCTGGCGATCCTGATCGCCGACGTCGACGCTGACATTGGCGAACATGCCCGGTACGAGCGCACCGTCCGTGTTGGACACTGCCGCCTCGACGCGGACGTTGCGCGTATCGCCTTCCACCTTCGGGTCGATCGCCGAAAGCGAACCCTCGAACGTGCGGCCGGCGTAGGCGTCCAGCGTCAGCGCCACGCGCTGGCCGACCTTGAGCGCACCGAGGTTGCGTTGCGGCGCGAAGAAGTCCACGTACATCGGATCGGTCTGCTGCACGGTGACGATCGCGGTGCCCGAATTGACGTAGGCGCCCGGGCTCAGGGTGACGATGCCCGCACGGCCCGAGAACGGCGCACGCAGCTGCTTCTTGGCGACGAGCGCCTGCTGCTGCTGCACCGCGGCCTGCTTGGCCTTCAGGTCGGCGGCGGCGTTGTCGTAGTCGGCCTGGCTGATCGCCTTGACGTCGAGCTGGCGCTTGGCGCGATCGAAGGTCACCTTGGCCAGCGCCGAACCGGCCTCGGCCTGGCGCAGCGCGGCGACGTCGTCGTCGTCGCGCAGCTGGATCAGAACCTGGCCTTCCTGGACCGTATCGCCGGACTTGAGGTTGACCTTGGTGACGACGCCGGAGACGTCGAAGGCCAGGTCCGCGCCCCGCACCGCGCGCAGCGTGCCGACCGCGGTCTGCGATGGCTGCCACTGGTCGTAGCCGGTCTTGGTCGAAGTGACCGTCTGCGGCGGCACCGGCATGTTCTCGCGGAACTTGGCCGTCATGACCTGACCCATGACGTTCCAGCCGATCAGCAGGGCCAGTAGCAGGCCGACGATCAGCAACATGATGATCATGCGCTTGGTGGTGCTGGGTTTGCGTTGCTCGCGCGTAGCCATGCGCGTTTCTCCTCAGTTCGAAATCGTTTGCGCAGCCGCGATCGCGGCTGCGTCGGTACCGCGCCAGCCGCCGCCCAGGGCGGCGTAGAGCGCAGCGGTATTGGTCAGCCGCGCGGCGCGCGCCTGGATCACGGCAATGCGGGCCTGCTGATACAGGCGCGTCGCGTCGATCACCTGCAGGTAGCTGGCGGCGCCGTCGTCGTACTGGATACGCACCAGGTCCAGGCTGCTGCGCGTGGCCTGTTCGGCGTCGGCCTGTGCCTTCAGCCCGGCGGCGTCGAGCTCGAGCGCGCGCAGCGCATCGGCCACGTTCTGGAACGCGGTCAGCACGGTGGTGCGGTAGTCGGCGGCGGCCTTGTCCACGCCGGCCTCGGCCGCGCGTTTCTGGGCGCGCAGCGTGCCGCCGCGGAAGATCGGCTGGAGCAGGTTGAGGCCGAGGCTCCAGGCCTCGGTGCCGCTGCCGAACAGGTCGCCGCCGCGTGCCGCCTGCGAACCGTACGAGCCGTTGAGCGTGATCGTCGGGAACAGGTTGGCGGTCGCGATGCCGACCTGGGCGGTCGCCTGGTGCAGCTGCGCCTCGGCGGCGCGGATGTCGGGGCGTTCGCGTACCAGCGTGGATGGCAGGCTGACCGGTATGTCGATCGGCAGCTTGACGGCATCCAGCTCCAGCGCCGCGAACTCGGCTTCCGACGGGAAGCGGCCCAGGTAGACCGCGAGCTGCGTCTGGGTCTGCGCCAGCGCCTTGCGCAGCTCGGGCAACTGGGCGCTGGCCGTGGCGACCTGGCTCTGCGCGACCAGGACATCGGCTTGCGACTTGGCGCCGATCTCGCTCTGCTTGCTGGTCAGGTCGTACTGCTGGCGATACAGGTCGACGATCTCCTCGGTCGCCCGGATCTGCTCGCGCAGCGACGCTTCCAGGATGCTGGTCGTCGCGACATTGGCCGCCAGGCTGAGGTAGGTGCCCTCCAGCTGGTAACGCTGCAGGTCGGCCAAGGCCGATTGCGCCTCGACGCCGCGCCGTACGCCGCCGAACAGGTCCAGCGTGTAGGAAACGCCGACGCCGGCGTTGTAGACGGTGAACGGCGAGGTGCCCGGCGTGCCCGCGGCGATGCCGTTCTGGCGCGTGGCGCCGGCGTTGGCGTCGACCGACGGGAACAACGAGCCGCGCGCGGCGTTGACGTTCTCCTGGGCCTGCCGCAGCGCGGCCTGAGCCGAGGCGACGCTCGGGCTGTTGGCGAGCGCCTGCTCGATGCGCTGGCTCAGCTGGTCATTGCCGAAGTTCACCCACCACCGGTCGGGCGGGCTGGTTCCTTCGAGGAAGCGCTGCGCATCGCCGGTGGGCGTGTCGGCGGATGCCGTCGTCGCCGGCAGGCGGTCGGGCAGGTAGGCGCCGGTTTCCGGCGGTGCCGGCGAGCGAAACTCCGGGCCGACCGCGCAACCGGCCAGCAAGACCGTGAGCACGGCAGCGCCGACCGCTGAACCGCGGCGGCCGGAAACGGAGGCAGGGGAAGGAATCCTGGACACAAGGCAGGGTTGGCTGGCCATGGACGGCACCAAATAATGAACTGGAAAGTATAGTAACAGCGGGCGGGCGCAGCGCCAATCAGAAAACCCACCCCGGTTTCGGGATCTGTGGCTGCGGCTTGCACAAAGCGTGCGGATTTTTGCCTGATCCGCCCAGTGCTTGCTAGTGTCTTCCGTCATACGATCGCACGCCAGGAGCTGAATGATGGCTGACTGATGCGCCGCGTTCAGCGCGTCTGGCAGGCGGGACAGTAGAACGTGCTGCGCTGGCCCAGCCGTACGCCGCGAATCGGCGTGCCGCAGGTGCGGCAGGCCTGGCCTTCGCGGCCATAGACGAACAGTTCCTGCTCGAAGTAACCGGGAGCGCCGTCGGGATTCAGGAAATCGCGCAGGGTCGTGCCGCCGCGCGTGATCGCATGCGCAAGGATTCGCCGCACAGCGTCGGCCAGCCGGACGTAGCGCGCACGCGCGATCCTGCCGGCCGCCTGCCGCGGGTCGATGCCCGCGGCGAACAGCGCTTCGGACGCATAGATGTTGCCGACGCCGACCACGATCGCCTGGTCCATCACGAACAGCTTGACCGGCGCCGCGCGGCCGCGCGACCGGTGCCAGAGCAGGTCGCCGTCGAACGCGTCGGACAGCGGCTCGGGACCGAGGTGGGCCAGCAGCGGGTGCGTCTCGCCGCGCGGCTGCCAGAGCTGGCAGCCGAACCGGCGCGGGTCGGTGTAGCGCAGTACGCGGCCGGACTCGAGGTGCCAGTCGACATGGTCGTGTGGGCCGATCGGCGTGGAGGCGGGCAGGACGCGCAACATGCCCGACATGCCGAGGTGCAGCAGCGCGCTGCCGGCGTCGGTATCCACCAGCAGGTACTTCGCCCGCCGCTGTACCGCCTCGATCCGGTGGCCGACCAGCCCTTCGCGCAGGGCAGGGGGGATCGGCCAGCGCAGCTTCGGCTGGCGGATGTCCAGGGCGTCGACGCGCTGGCCGACCAGGTGCGGCGCCAGGCCGCGCCGCGCGGTCTCCACTTCGGGCAATTCGGGCATCGGGACGTCGGTGAAATGAGGAGCGGCAGCCGCGGATGATGCAGGTCCGCGCCGGAAGCGTCACTGCGGCAGCGCGACACCCTCCGGCAGCAGCGCGACCAGGGTGGCCTGGTCGAGGACGTAGATCAGGGCCGGAGCGTCGCGCAGCGCCAGGTAGGCGTTCCCCTGGCGCAGCAGCCGGTAGCTCAGCGGTGTGCCGCCGGCCAGCACGAGGGTGGCCTCGATCGCCGACGCAGGCGGTTGGAAGCCTTCCGCCGCCTTCTCGATGTGCAGCGCCTGTGCCTGTGCCCAGGCGCCGGCGGCGCCGGCATGGACCGTGCCGGCGACGGAGAGGCTGACCGTCAGCGGGTTGCCATCCTGCGGCACCAGGTGGCGCTCCAGCTCGGTTTCGGCGACGGCGAGCAGGCGTGGGCTGAAGCGGTCGCGCGCGCGTGCGACGGTGTTGCCGACGGCGATGTAGCGATCGCTGTCGATGGCGTCCGTGGTGCCGACCCGGATGGCGTGCGCGTCGAGCTGGAGCTCGATCAGCGGCGGGTCCAGGCCCAGGCGCGAAAGATCCAGGTCCCCTTCGTGGTACCAGGTGCGTACCGGCGTGGCGGCGATGGCCAGCAGGCCGTCGACGGCCGCGGGGTCGGCCGGCAGGTCGTAGGGCTCGCGCATCCACCAGCGGCCGTCGACCCGTTCGAAACGCCGTGTGTCGCAGCCGCGGCAGCGGACCGTCACCTCGGTGATGCCGGCGGCATTCAGGGCCGTCAGCGGACCGGGCAGCGCGGTCCGCTCGTGGCGGAGCTGCAGGCCGACCGCGCCCGCGAGCGCGGCGGCCGCCGCGACGGCCAGCACCAGATGGCGTGTGCGCCGGCGCATCAGCGGCGCCGGCGGCGCCAGGCGATCACGCCGCCGCAGGCCGCCAGCAGTGCGGGGAGGCCGACCAGGAACGCGAAGCCGAGCAGGTTCAGGGTGGTTTGGGACAATGTCAGCTCGCGATCGGGCGCGCTGCGATCGGGGACTTCGACCAGGCTGTCGTCGTGGACCAGCCAATTGAACAGGCGCACGCCGAACTCGCGGTTGCCGGCGTTGCCGAGAAAGGTGTTGGAGAGGAAGTCGCCGTCGCCGATCACGACGACGCGCTGCTCGCTGCGCTCGGGATCCGGCGAGTTGCGCCGCAGCGCGAAGCCCAGGTCCAGCGGGCCGGTGATCTCGCCGGCTTCGGCGTCGTGGCGGACGTTGCCGGCGGCCTCGCCGGCCTGGGGGATGTGGCCGGTCTCGTTCCACGACTGCAGCGAGCTGCGCAGCAGCGGGGCGATGTCCCAGCGGGGCGGCGAAACCTGCGCGAGGGCGACGGCCTGCGGAAACAGCGTGGTCAGCACGAAGCCCTGGGTGATCGCATGCGGAGGGTACTGGCTGACCGCGACGAAGGTCGGGTCGTCGAGCCCGAAGGCCGCGCCGCCGCCGTCGACCACCGTGCCGGGCAGCACGCGCAGCGAGAGCGCCTCGGCCAGCGCATCCAGGCCGCCGCGCTCGTCCGGCTCGGCCAGCCAGAGCAGGTTGCCGCCCCGCTCGACATAGTCGATCAGCTCGGTCACCGCCGCCGGCGGGAGCGCGACGCGCGGATTGGCGATCACGAGCAGGTCGGTGTTGCGCGGCACCTGGCCGCTGCTCGCCAGCGGAAGCCCGACCGGGCGCATGCCTTGTTCCTGCAGCGCCAGGACGAACTGCCCGAGGTCCGCATTGGCCTGGCCCAGCGGCTGCCGCTCGCCGGCGCCTTCGAGGAAGGCGACGATGCGCTCGCCGCTGCGCGACAGGCGCAGCAGCGCGTTGGAGAACTCGTTCTCGCTGAGCACCTTCAGGCGCTCGCTGCGCTCGCGATAGCGGATCTCGATCTCGCCGTCCAGGCGGATGCCTTCGGCGCGCATCGCGCCCGGGTCGGCGTCCGGATCGACGAAGCGCAGCGTCAGGTCCGGTTTCAGGCGCTGGTAGCGCGCGACGAACTCGCCGATGACCGGCCGCAGCCCGCCCTGCCGGCGCGCGTAGGAGACCACCTCGACGGGCGCGTCCAATGTTTCGAGCAGCGCGGTCGTGGCCGGGCCGAGGCTGGCGCGGGCACCGGCGCTGAGGTCGTACTCGAAGCCGTGCCGCGTGCTCAGGAAGCCCAGGCACACGGCCGCGATGCCGATCGCCACCGTGAAGAGGATGTCGCCGAGCCGAGCGCGCATCACGGTGCCTGCCGCAGGCGCTGCAGCCGGCGCGTCGCCAGGGCCAGGGCGACGGCGCAGATCAGCAGGAAGTAGGCGATGTCGACGCTGGCGACGATGCCGCGCAGGAACGGCTCGAGGTGGGTCGGCAGGGCGAACCAGTTGATCGCGCTGTTGCCGATGCCCTCGAAGCGCGCGCCGAGGTCGAGCACGCTCAGCGCGCCGCCGATCGCGACGGCCAGGCCGGCGGCGAGCGCCGGCTGCGCGACCCAGGCCGAGCAGGCGATCCCGATCGCGACCAGGGCGGCGGCGAACAAGGCCAGGCCGAGGGCCGCCGCCGCCAGCTTGCCCAGGTCCAGCGTGGTGCCGAAGGCGAGGCTGAGCGGCATCGCCGCGACCAGCGCGATCAGGATCAAGGCCAGCGGCAGCGTGCCGAGAAACTTGCCGAGCACGATGCGCAGGTCGCCCGCGCCGGCGGCCAGCAGCAGCGGCAGCGTGCGCAGCTGGCGCTCGCCCGCGAACGTGCGCATCGTCAGCAGCGGCACGACCAGCAGCAGCAGGTTCGAGAAGCTGCGCAGCAGCGGGATCGCGACCAGGTCCGTCACGCCCGGGGCGTTCGGCAGCGCGCCGAGCTTGGGCGCGATCTGCAGGTAGGCGCCCAGGGCCACCAGGAACTGCCAGGCCATCAGGACCAGCACGGCAGCGGCCAGGCCCCAGGCGAACGCCTGGACCGCCTGTCGCCGCCATTCGTTGGTCGCGATCAATCCGGTGCTCATGCGGCGGCACCTTCGGGTTCGGTTTCGGTACTGGCGATGCGCAGGAAGGTTTCCTCCAGCGCGGAGCCTTCCGAGCGCAGCTCGACCAGGCCCCAGCCGCGGCCCACGACCGCCGCGGCGATCGCCGCCGCATCGGTCGCCGCCTGCGGGCGCAGCCGCCAGCGCAGCCCGTCGATCGCCTCGGCCGCCGCGACGCCGGTCATGCCGGTCCACGCGTCGGCCGTCACCGGCCGGGCCAGGGTCACGCGCAGCAGGCCGCCGGCGTCGAGGGCGTCGATGCGGCCGCGGTAGCGCAGGCGGCCGCGATGCAGGATCGCGACCCGGTCGCAGCAGGCCGATACGTCCGGCAGCAGGTGGGTCGACAGGATCACCGCATGGTGCTCGCCGAGGCTTCGCACCAGCGCGCGCAGCTTCAGTGCCTGCACCGGGTCCAGGCCGGAGGCCGGCTCGTCTAGCACGATCAGGTCCGGTTCGTGCACGATCGCCTGGGCGATGCCCACGCGTTGCCGATAGCCCTTGGACAGTGCGCCGATCAGGCGCCGCCGGACGTCGCCGAGGTCGCAACGCTCGATCGTGCGGTCCAGTTGCGCGCGCAGCCGCGCGCCGGCCAGTCCGTGCAGCCGTCCGCAGAACCGCAGGAACTCGGCGACCGTGAGTTCCGCGTAGAGAGGCGGGTCCTCCGGCAGGTAGCCGATCGCACGCCGGGCGGTGTGCGGCTGTTCGGCCAGGTCGACCCCGTTGAGGCGGATGGTGCCGCGATCGGGCGCCAGGACGCCGGCCACCAGCCGCAGCGTCGTGGACTTGCCGGCGCCGTTGATGCCGAGCAGGCCCACGACCTCGCCCTTGCCGACCGTCAGGTCCAGGGCGTCGACGATGACGCGGCCGGCCAAGGAGCGGCCGGTCTGTTCGAGCGTGAGGACAGGGGGTGAAGAAGGCATGGAGCGCGCATTGTTCCGGTTCGGCCCCCCGCGCGGCAAGCCGGGCCTCGGGACGGACCCGCCCGGCAGCTTTTGAAACCTTTACGCCGCCTGCGGCGTCGTCGATGGTCCCCGGGGGGCCGGCTCACGTATAGTCGGCCATCGCATTCCTTGGGCTTTTGGCGTCAACATGTTGGATACCGTTCTCGATTTCGCCGCGCGCGGCCTGTTCAGCCAGGCCTCGTGGGGCACCTGGATCACCTATTTCGTGGTCGTCACGCAGTTGACGATCTTCTCGGTCACGCTGTACCTGCATCGCAGCCAGACCCACCGCGGCGTCGATTTCCACCCGCTGCTCGCGCATTTCTTCCGCTTCTGGGCGTGGCTGACCACGGCGATGGTGACCAAGCAGTGGGTCGCGATCCACCGCAAGCACCACGCGCAGACGGAGACCGCCGAGGATCCGCACAGCCCGGTCGTACACGGCATCGGCAAGGTGCTGCTGGAGGGCGTGGACCTGTATCGCGTCGCCTGCCGCGATGCCTCGATCATGGACAAGTACGGCATGGGCACGCCCAACGACTGGATCGAGCGCGCTGTCTACGCGCGCGCGCCGTCGATGGGTCCGACGCTGATGCTGCTGGTCAATTTCGCACTGTTCGGCGCGGTGGGCGTGGCCATCTGGGCGTTGCAGATGATCTGGATCCCGTTCTGGGCGGCCGGCGTCGTCAACGGCCTCGGGCACTGGTGGGGCTACCGCAACTTCGAGTCGGCCGACACCTCGACCAATCTCTCGCCGTGGGGGCTCATCATCGGCGGCGAGGAGCTCCACAACAACCATCACGCCTTCCCCAGTTCGGCGAAGTTCGCGCTGCGCAAGTTCGAGTTCGACATCGGCTGGGCGGCGATCCGCCTGTTCGAGACGCTGCGCCTGGCCAAGGTCCTGCGCGTCGCGCCGGCGCTCGATCTGCGCGCGAACGTGCCGCTGCCCGACGGCGAGACGATCAAGGCGCTGCTGTCGCACCGGTTCCACGTCATGAGCGACTACTTCAGCGGCGTGATCGTGCCGATCCTGCGCGAGGAAGCTGCCCATGCGGGCGCCAGCATCAAGTCGATGCCGCGCAAGCTGCGCAAGGCGCTCGCCAACGGCGGCCGCTGGCTCGATTCCCATTCGCGCGAGCGGCTTGAGGCGGTCGTGCGCGAGCGCCCGCTGCTGGCGACCGTCTGCGAGTTCCGCGCCCGCCTCGCCGCGCTGACCGAGCGCAACGGCCGCAATGCCGAGGCGATGCTGGAGAGCGTCAAGCAGTGGTGCCACGAAGCCGAATCGAGCGGCATCCGCGTGCTGGCCGATTTCGCGGCGCGGCTCAAGGGCTACCGGATCGCGGCCGAGCAGTGAGCCGGCAGCGGCCGCGCGGGCATCGGACAGGCCTGGACAACAAAAAACCCGCCTCTCGGCGGGTTTTTTGTCGGGTCGGCAAGGCCGGACTTACTTGATCTTGCCTTCCTTGTACGGCACGTGCTTGCGCACCACCGGGTCGTACTTCTTGACTTCCATCTTTTCCGGCGTGTTCTTCTTGTTCTTGTCGGTCGTGTAGAAATGACCGGTGCCGGCGGTGGAGATCAGGCGGATCTTGTCGCGCTTGGATGCCATGTTCGATTACTCCTCAGACCTTCTCGCCGCGGGCGCGCAGTTCCTTGAGAACCGCGTCGATGCCCTTCTTGTCGATCGTGCGCAGGCCATTGCTGGACACGCGCAGGCGGATCCAGCGGTTCTCGCTGGCAACCCAGAAGCGGCGCTCGTGGAGATTCGGCAGCCAGCGGCGCCGGGTCTTGTTGTTGGCGTGGGAAACGTTGTTGCCGGTAAGAACGCTCTTGCCGGTCACTTGGCAGACTCTGGACATGCGAACCTCTCGTGTCTCGGGTGCCGTCCTTGGCCAGGACGGCGGCGGCCCAGCGGCGACGATGCGCCACACGGTGCTGGAGCGCTGCGATCGGGCGACAGGGCGGACCGTGTGCCGGGGCCTGGCGGCCTGCGGAGGCAGGCGGATCGAAGCGAGCCGCGCTTTATAGCGGAAATCAGCCGGTCCGGCAACCGCCGGGACGGCGGGCGGGTCCGGAAAGCGCCCGCCGGATCGGGCCTGGAGGCCGCCGGCGGGTGCCGGGTGCCTGGACCCGACGGCCGGAGCCCGCGGCACCCCTGACGACATCTTCAGCGCCCAGGCGCGATCGGTCCGGCGCTGGACGAAGGGCCTAGAGTTCCTCTACCGCCGTGCGGCGCGAGCGGCGGATCAGCCAGGCGACGCCGCGCAGGTCCGCGATCCCGACCAGGGCCCGGTTGAGGTTGTTGTACTTGGAGTTTCCGGCCCCGCGGGCGCGATGGTTGACCGGCACGCTGCGGACCTGCCAGCCCGCCCGCTGCATCAGCGCCGGCAGGTAGCGGTGCATGTGGTCGAAGTAGGGCAGGTCCAGGAACGCGGCCCGCTCGAACAGCTTGATGCCGCAGCCGGTGTCCGGCGTGTCGTCGCGCAGCAGGCGCCGGCGGATCGCGTTGGCGATGCGGGAGGCGTAGCGCTTGGAGCCCGAATCCTGCCGATGCACGCGCCAGCCGGCGAACAGCTTGACGTCGGCAGGCGATCCGTCCCGCAGTGCGAGCAGCTTGGGGATGTCGGCCGGGTCGTTCTGCCCGTCGCCGTCCAGCGTCGCGATCCAGTCGCCGCGCGCGGCCTTGACGCCGGTGCGGATCGCCGTGCTCTGGCCGCTCTGGGCCAGGTGGCGCACGACGCGCAGCTCGGGCGTGCGCGTGCGCGCTTCGGCGAGCACGGCCAGCGTGTCGTCGCGGCTGAGGTCGTCGACGTAGACGATCTCGAAGTCGGCCCGCCCGCGCAGGGCGGTGACGATCTCGTCGATCAGCGGCAGGATGTTGTCGCGCTCGTTGTGCACCGGCACGACGACGGAGAGTTGGCGCATGACACCGGGTCCATCACACGGGAGGGATGCGGCGGCCGGGCCGCCCGGGCGCCATTATCGCCGATCGGCCCGCAGCACGGCGCTCCGTGCGCCCGGATCCGTCGTGCTCCAGGCGCCGCCGGTCGGGTGTACCGCCGATGCCGCCGGCTCCCGGGACGGCGAGGCGCTGGGGCCGCCGCCGGTCAGCGGATGCGCTCGAGGATGCCGTCCAGCTCGTCGAGGCTGTGGTAGTGGATCACGATACGGCCGCGGCCGCCGCGGCCGTGCGCCAGTGCGACACGGGTCGAGAGTTTCTCGGCCAGCTCGCGCTCCAGCGATTCGATGTTGGCGTCGCGGCGCGGCGTGGCGGCCTTGCCGGTGGGCAGCTCGTCCACCCGGCGCACGGCTTCTTCCAGCTCGCGTACCGACCAGCCGTTCTCGGCGGCCTGCCGGGCCAGCGCGATCGCGCGGTTCGGCGGCAGCGTCAGCAGCGCGCGGGCGTGGCCCATGTCGAGCTTGCGCGTATCGAGCAGCGTGCGGATCTCGGGCGGCAGCTCCAGCAGGCGCAGCAGGTTGGAGACGGCCGCCCGCGACCGGCCGACGGCATCGGCTGCCTGCTGATGGGTCAGGTCGAACTCCTCGATCAGGCGGGCCAGCGCCTGGGACTCTTCCAGCGGCGACAGGTCCTCGCGCTGGATGTTCTCGATCAGCGCCATCGCGACGACGGCCTGGTCGGGCACTTCCTTGACCAGGGCCGGGACCTCGGTCATGCCGGCCTTCTGCGCCGCGCGCCAGCGCCGCTCGCCGGCGATCAGCTCGTAGCGGTCCGGCGCGATGGCGCGCACGACGACCGGCTGGATCAGCCCCTGCGCCTTGATCGACGCGGCCAGTTCCTCCAGCCGCTCCGGATCGATGGACTGCCGCGGTTGGTACTTGCCGGGCTGGATGCTGGCGGCGGCCAGCGTGCGCAGTTCGCCTTCGCTCTCGGCGGCCGCGGCTTCGCCGCCGCCGAGCAGGACATCGAGCCCGCGGCCGAGTCCGCGCTTCTTGGCTGCCATCAGGTCCAACTCCTATGCGTGGGGAACGGCCGCCGGTGCCGGCGGCGCGGGGCCGCGCTCGCGCCGCAGCATCTCGCCGGCCAGGCCGAGGTAGGCGATAGCGCCGCGCGACTCGCGGTCGTAGAGATTGATCGGCTTGCCGTGGCTGGGCGCCTCGGCCAGGCGGATGTTGCGCGGGATCACCGATCGCAGCACCTTGTCGCCGAAATGCTTGGTCAGCTGCGCGGAGACCTCGTTGCCGAGATTGTTGCGCACGTCGTACATGGTGCGCAGCAGGCCATCGACTTCCAGGTCCGGATTGAGCCGGCGCCGCACCGCCTCGATCGTGTCGAGCAGGCTGGAGAGGCCCTCCAGCGCGAAGTACTCGCACTGCACCGGGATCAGCACGCCATGGGCAGCGGTCAGCGCATTGAGCGTCAGCAGGTGCAGGCTCGGCGGGCAGTCGATCAGGATCGTGCGGTAGCGGTCGCCGAGGCCGGCGAGCTGGTCCTTGAGCCGCGATTCGCGGGCCAGGGCGTCCATCAGCTTGACCTCGGCGGCGGTCAGGTCGGGGCCGCCGGGCAGCAGGTCGAAGCCGCCCTCGGTCGACACGATCGCCTGCTCGGCGCGCACCTCGTCGAGCAGGACGTCGCAGGTGTTGGGCTTGGCGTGGCGCTTGTCGATGCCCGACGCCATCGTCGCGTTGCCTTGCGGATCCATGTCCACCAGCAGCACGCGGCGGCGCGTCTCGACCAGCGCGGCGGCGAGGTTGACGGCGGTCGTGGTCTTGCCGACCCCGCCCTTCTGGTTGGTGATGGCGATGATGCGCGTCATGGCGGGGCCGGATCCTGGGCGTTGCGTTGGATGACCACCAGGTGCCGCTCGGCGCCCAGGCCCGGAACCTCCAGGGCATGGACGGCGTCGATGCGGAATCCGGCGGGAACGGCGTCTATTTCATCCTGAGGGAAACGGCCCTTCATTGCCAGCCACCGCCCCCCGGGAGCGAGCAGGTGGCCGCCGCTGTCGAGCATCTCGGCCAGCGTCGCGAAGGCGCGGGCGGTCACGCAATCGAAAGTGCCGTCGACCGCCTCGACCCGGCTCTCGGCCACGCGTACGTTGCGCAGCCCGAGGTCGCGCGCGGCCGCCCGCAGGAAGCGGGCCTTCTTGCCGTTGGCGTCGATCAGCAGCACCGGCCGCTCCGGCGCGAGGATCGCCAGTGGAATGCCCGGCAGGCCGGCGCCGGAGCCGACGTCGGCCAGGGCCGCGCCGTCGACCCAGCGGGCGATCGCCAGCGAGTCGAGCAGGTGGCGCACGACCATGGCCGCCGGGTCGCGCACGGCGCTCAGGTTGTAGGCGCGATTCCAGCGAACCAGCAGGTCGATGTAGTCGAGCAGGCGCTCGGCCGTCGCGTCGGCGAGATCGAGGCCGAGGCGGGTTGCGCCGTCGGTCAGGAGAGGCCGCAGCGGTTCGCGGGCAGGCATGGCGGAAAGCGGGTGCGGGCGCGCCAGTATCGGGGCGGCGCCCCGCAAAATCCAGACGGGCCGCCGTCTTCCGGCGGCCGCGCGCCGGCGTCAGGCGGCTTCGGCCAGGTCGATGCGCGTCACCAGCAGCCCGCGCTCGCGCAGCTCGCTGTTGAGCGTCTGCTTGAGCCAGGTGCGCCGTTCGGCCAGGTCGTCGGGCAGCGCCGGCTGGTGCAGGAGCTCGCTGGTGCGCGCCCGCAGCAGGTCGTCCACCTGTTCGATCACGGCATCGGCACGCTGCGGGTCGAGCACCTGGAAATAGACCGCGCCGCTGATGCGCCGGCCGTCGCCGGCGGCGTCCTCGAATGCGAGCGAGCTGCCGGTGAGGCTGATCTTATGAGCGACGCGCTCGATCAGCGGCACCACCACGTGCATGCCCGACGGCAGCACGCGCGTGCGACCGCCGAGCCGGCGCAGCGTATAGACCTGCCCCACGGGGATGCGGCGGATCGAGAGGACGGCGAGCAGGGCGGCAGCGCCGAGGAACGTCCATATGAAGGGCGACAACATGTCCTGGGTACTCTAGTTATTTAACTACAGACACTTGCAGCGCATTGTTGATGCGATGCTATCAGAGATATTCCTAAGTTGGAATAACAAACGCTTAACAGTTTGCCCGAGGGCTGCATAACAAAAACTGAACATTGTCGGCTGCCAGGGTGCGAAGCAGCCTGGCGCAGCGCGAAGACGGAGAACGGCAGCGGATCGGCGCGTCTGCGGGCGTTTTCGAGCAGAATCCGGTCCCTGGGCCCCCCGGGGGCGTCTCGAGGCGGGCGATGCCGCGCCACTATGCGATGGGAGGCCGGGCCGGCAGCGGCCCGGGCTGGCAGGGGCGCGAGCCGCCGCCGAAGCAGACGCTGCGGCAACGATTCGGTGCGCTGCGCAACCTGCCGCCGTTCCTGCGGCTGGTCTGGGAGACCCACCGCGGTTTCACGCTGGCCACGCTCGGACTGCGCCTGGTCCGTGCGCTGCTGCCGGTGGCCACGCTGTATGTCGGCAAGCTGATCATCGACGCGGTGGTCGCGCTGGTCGGCCATCCGGTCGCCGCCGACGGCCTGGCGGCGCTCTGGCACAGCGGCGCGCTGGATCCGGTGTTCGCCCTGCTGCTGGTCGAGCTGGGTCTGGCCGTGCTTTCCGACCTGCTCGGGCGGGCCGTCTCGCTGATCGACGCGCTGCTGTCGGAGCGCTACACCAACGCCTCGAGCATCCGCCTGATGGAGCACGCGGCGACGCTGGACCTGGAGGATTTCGAGGACAGCGAGCTGCAGGACCGCCTCGACCGCGCCCGCCGCCAGAGCATGGGCCGCGTGACCTTGATGGCGCAGCTGTTCGGCCAGGCGCAGGACGTCGTGACGATCCTGGCGTTCGCCGCCGGCCTGATCGTCTATGCGCCGTGGCTGATCGTGCTGCTGGTGATCGCGCTGGTACCCGCCTTCATCGGCGAGGCCCATTTCAACGCGCAGAGCTACTCGCTCGACTACGCCCGGGCGCCGGAGCGGCGCGAGCTGGACTACATCCGGCAGACCGGCGCCAGCGCCGAGACCGCCAAGGAGGTCAAGATCTTCGGCCTGCACGCGTTCCTGATAGCGCGCTACCGCGAGCTGGCCGAGGCGTTCTATGCGGCCAATCGCGCGCTGGCGACACGCCGCGCGGTCTGGGGCACGGTGCTGACGGCGATCGGCACGCTGGCCTACTACGCCGCCTACGCGATCATCGTCTGGCGCACGATCCGCGGCGACTTCACGATCGGTGACCTCACCTTCCTGTCCGGCGCGTTCCGGCGCCTGCGCACCCTGCTCGAGAACCTGCTGATCGGTTTCTCGCAGGTGGCCGGCCAGGCGCTGTACCTGGACGATCTGTTCTCGTTCTTCACGATCCAGCCGGAGATCCGCACGCCGGCGCAACCGCGCGCGTTCCCGCGGCCGATCCGCGCGGGGCTGGCCTTCGAGAACGTCGGCTTCCGCTACCCGGGCGCGGAGCGGTGGGCGGTGCGCCACCTGGACTTCACGCTCGAGGCCGGCGAGGTGCTCGCGCTGGTCGGCGAGAACGGCGCCGGCAAGACCACGCTGGTCAAGCTGATGGCGCGGCTCTACGACCCGGACGAAGGCCGCATCCTGCTCGACGGCCACGACCTGCGCGAGTACGACCTCGACACGCTGCGCGCGAACGTCGGCGTGATCTTCCAGGACTTCGTCCGCTACCACCTGACCGCGGCCGAGAACATCGCGGTGGGCCGGATCGAGGCGCGGGCCGACCGCGCGCGGATCGAGCGTGCCGCCCGCGACAGCCTGGCCGACGAGGTGATCCGCCGGCTACCGGACGGCTATGACCAGGTGGTGGGCAAGCGCTTCCGCACCGGCGTGGAGCTGTCGGGCGGGGAGTGGCAGAAGATCGCGATCGCCCGCGCCTACATGCGCGACGCCCAGCTGCTGATCCTCGACGAGCCGACGGCCGCCCTGGATGCGCGCTCGGAATTCGAGGTGTTCCAGCGCTTCAAGGCGCTGGCGGCCGGGCGCACCGCGGCGATCATCTCGCACCGGTTCTCGACGGTGCGCATGGCCGACCGCATCCTGGTGCTCGACGGCGGCCGCATCGAGGAGATCGGCACGCACGAGGCGCTGCTGGCGGCCGGGCGCCGCTACGCGGAGCTGTTCGAGCTGCAGGCGGCCGGTTATCGCTGAACGTCGTCGACGGCGGCCGCCGCTTCGAGGGCGGGCCGCTGGCCCGGCGCCAGCAGGGCGGTCAGGTCCAGCTTGTGCAGCAGGCGCGGCTCGCCGATCCAGTGGCCCTGGGCGTAGTCGACGCCGGCCGCGCGCAAGGCCTGGATGCTGCCGAAACTCTCGACGTGCTCGCCGATGACCTGCAGGCCCAGCGAATGGGCCAGCTGGCTGATCGAGACGATCATCTTGCGGTCCATGTCGCTGGTCGTCATCGCCTCGACGAAGCTGCCGTCGATCTTGACGAAGTCGACGTCCAGGTCGCGCAGGTGGCTGAACGAGGAGAAGCCGATGCCGAAGTCGTCCAGCGCGAAGCGGCAGCCCAGCGCGCGCATCCGGCCGATGAAGCGGCGCGCCAGGCGCAGGCTGACCAGCTCGCTGGTCTCGGTGATCTCGATCATCAGCCGGCGCGGCGGCACGCCCGAGGCGACCACGCATTCCTCGATCGCCTGCAGCGTCGCGGCATCGTCGAGCGTGACGCCGGAAAGATTGACCGTGAACGTCACCGGCACCGCCGGCAGCGGCAGCCGCACGATCTGGCCGAGCAGGTGGCGGAACACCCACAGGTCGAAGCGCGGCATCAGGCCGACACGCTCGGCCATCGGCACGAACACGCTCGGTGTGATCAGCTGGCCGCCCTTGCCGACCATGCGCGTGAGCACCTCGAAGAAATACTCGCGATCGCCGTGGCTGCCGCCGTTGATGCGCCAGCCCTGGCGCTCGACGACGTCGCGCTCGTCCTCGGGCAGCGCGCCGATCGGCACGATCGCCTGGGCCAGCAGGACCAGGCGGTCGTGCTCCAGCGCGGCACGGATGCGCTCGGTCCAGCCGGCCTCCAGCTCGCGCGCGACGCGCGCATCGCGCTGGCCGCTGTTGATCTCGGTCTGGTCGCGGCCGCGCTGCTTGGCGGTCTTGCAGGCCAGCCGCGCCTGCTCCAGCGCGTGCTCGACCGAGGGCGTGCCCGGCCCGAGGATCGCGACGCCGAGCGAGGCGGTGGCCGCGCGCCAATGGCCGCCGGCCTGGTAGCGGCGTTGGCGCACCAGCGCCCGGTAGCTCTCGGCCTGCGCGTGCAGCTGGTCCAGCTCGATCCGCGACAGCAGCACCGCCAGGCGGTCGCCCTCCAGGCGGGCCGCCTGGTCGCCCTCCGCGAGTTGCTGGCGCAGCGCCTCGGCCAGCTCGACCAGCATGCGGTCCGCGGCCGGCTGACCGCCGGCATCGATGACCTGGTTGAAGCGGTCGATGTCGATGTAGAGCAGGGCCGAGTAGCCGCCCTGTTCGGCGAGGCGTTCGAGTTCCCCGGCCAGCAGCTCGTTGAAGCGGCGTCCGTTGAGCAGGCCGGTGAGGTGGTCGTGGGTCAGTTCCCAGTGCAGGCGCTGGACGTCGTGCTGGTCGGAGGCGTCGCGGAAGATCACGGCGGCGCCGTTGCGCTGCCGCGGATCGTGCAGCGGCAGCAAGGTGTACTCCACCGCCAGCGGCGTGCCATCGGCGCGCAGGAAGACCGCTTCGAGGCCACGGGCCGGCGTGCCGGCCGCCAGCGTCTCGCGCAGCAGGCGGGCGGTCGCGCCGTAGCCGCCGACGTAGCGGTCGATCGGCGTGCCGAGCAGCGGGCCGTCGTCGGCATGGCCGAGCAGCTCCAGCGCGGTCGGGTTGACGAAGCCGATGCGGCCCTCGCCGTCGAGGCCGAAGACGCCATCGCCGACCGAGCCCAGGATGCCTTCGAGCCGCTCGCGCTCGGCGTCCGCGGACCGTTCCAGCTCGATCTGCCGGGCCAGCCGGCGCACGCGCGCCAGGAACAGGTCCTTGGTCTCGGTCTTGAACAGGCATTCGCCGGCGCCGGCGGCCAGGCAGCGCTGGATGATGTCGTCCCGGTAGGTGCCGGTGATGACCGCCAGCAGCGGTGCCGCCGGCTGCGCAGCCAGGCGCCGGCACAGCTCGTCGCCGGTGCCGTCGGGCAGGAAGTAGTCGACGATCGCCAGGTCGTGGCGCGCGGCGGCGGTCCGCGCCAGCGCCTCGGCGACCGAGCCGGCGGTGTCGACCGCGAAGCCGTTGCGTTCGAGCAGCTGCCGATAGGCGTGGCGGACGCTGTGCGAGTCGTCGACGAAGAGGATACGCAGCTGGCCGTCGCGCACCGGTGCCGGTACGTCGACCGGCGCGGTCGAGACGCCGACCGGATGCAGCTCGCCGATCACCGCCGGCAGGCGCGCGAAGTTGGACCAGAGCAGCAGGCGCCCGTTGCGGCAGGTGCGCGCCCAGCTGCCGGCCTCGGCGCTGGCCTCGTGCGCCAGGATCACGGCCGAGGGTGCCGTCGGATTGCGTCCGAGGTAGTCGAGCAGGGCCAGGAACTCGCGGCTGGAGCGGGGTGGCGCACCGATCACGGCCAGCGAGTAGGCCTGGTTGGCGCCGACGGACTTGCGCAGGTGGTCGTGCGCGTCGAGGTAGCTGGCCAGCTCGGCGCGCGGCGGCAACCCGGCCGCATTGAGCGTGCGCCGCAGCAGATGGCTGAGCGTACTCGACCGCTCGACTAGCAAGATGCCGCTCAAGAAGTCCCCCGGGATGTGATGCGATCCGCCGCGAACGCGCCGCATCGCCTTGCGCGCGTGGCGTGTCGCACACTGTCGTCGCCACCGGGCCGGTTGCCCGGCCGCCGGCTTCCCGCCGGCTGCGAGCCCTGCGCTGCGAGACCGCTGCTGCGCCGGTGCACGACCCCGCCATCAGATCAAAGAGCACCGGCGCTGGCAAGCGGGGTGCGGCGGGGCAGGGCCCGCGGCCGAGGCATTTGGACGCAACGGGCCGCCGCACCGCTTTCATTACAATGGTCGCCCCGTTTCCGCTGCGCCCACGATCCACCCGGAGCCGCCATGTCCTATCCGTCCACCCGCCTGCGCCGCATGCGCCGCGACGCGTTCTCGCGCGCGCTGATGCGCGAAACCACCCTGCTGGTCAGCGACCTGATCATGGTCGCCTTCGTCGTCGAGGGCAGCGGCAAGCGCGAGGCGGTACCGTCGATGCCGGGCGTGTTCCGGCTTTCGATCGACGAACTCGTGAAGCTGGCCGGCGAATGCGTCGCCCTCGGCATCCCGGCGCTGGCGCTGTTCCCTTCGCCCGGCCAGGACGTCAAGACCGAGGACGCGCGCGAGGCCTGGAATCCCGACGCGCTGTTCCAGCGCGCCGCCCGCGCGGTCAAGGCGCGCTATCCGCAGCTCGGCCTGATCGGCGACGTGGCCCTGGACCCGTACACCACGCACGGCCAGGACGGCCTGATCGATGCCACCGGCTACGTCATGAACGACCCGACGATCGAGGCGCTGGTGCGCATGGCGCTGGCCCAGGCGGAGGCCGGCTTCGACTTCGTCGCCCCGTCGGACATGATGGACGGGCGCATCGGCGCGATCCGGCTGGCGCTCGAGCAGACCGGCCACGTGCATACGCGCATCCTGGCCTATTCGGCCAAGTACGCCTCCGGCTTCTACGGCCCGTTCCGCGACGCGGTCGGCTCTGCCGGCAACCTCGGTTCCGGCGGCAAGCACACCTACCAGATGGACGTGGGCAACAGCGACGAGGCGCTGCGCGAGGTGGAGCTGGACATCCACGAGGGTGCCGACGCGGTGATGGTCAAGCCGGGCCTGCCGTACCTGGACGTCGTGCGCCGGGTCAAGGATCGCTTCGGCGTGCCGACCTTCGTCTACCAGGTCAGCGGCGAGTACGCGATGCTCAAGGCCGCCGCGCAGAACGGCTGGCTCGACGAGCGCGCCGTCGTGCTCGAGACCCTGACCGCGATGAAGCGTGCCGGCGCCGATGCGATCCTGACCTACTACGCGATCGACGCCGCGCGCTGGCTGACGCGGGGCGAATGAGCGCGCCGGTGCTGCATGCGGTGTTCGGCCAGCCGGTCGCGCATTCGCTGTCGCCGTACATCCACGCCGCGTTCGCGGCGCAGTTCGGGCTGGCGATCGACTACCGCCGCATCGAGGCCGGGCCGGACGACTTCGCCGCGGCCCTCGCGGCCTTCGCGACCGCCGGCGGCCGCGGCGCCAACGTCACGCTGCCGCTGAAGGAACTGGCTGCATCGCTGTGCGCCGAGGTGACGCCGCGCGCACGCCGGGCCGGCAGCGTCAATACGCTGACGTGCACGTCCGGCGGCTGGGCCGGCGACACCACCGACGGTATCGGCTTGCTGCAGGACCTCGGCGCCCGCCACGGCGTGTCGCCGGTGGGCCTGCGTGTGCTGATGATCGGCGCCGGCGGCGCCGCGCGTGCCGCCGCCCGCGCGCTGCTCGATGCCAATGTCGCCGCGCTCGTGATCGCCAATCGCACGCCGGCGCGCGCGCAGCGACTGGTCGAGGCGCTGGCCGATCCGCGCGCCAGCGCCTCGGCGCCCGATGCCGTGTCGGACCGGTTCGATCTCGTCGTCAATGCCAGCGCGGCCGGGCACCAGGGCCAGCCGCCGGCGTTCGCGGCCGCGGCCATGGACTCCGGCAGCGTCGCCTATGACCTCTCGTACGGTGCGGCCGCGGCGCCTTTCCTTGCCCTGGCAACTTCGGCCGGCGTGCGCACCGCGCTCGACGGCCTCGGCATGCTGGTCGAGCAGGCGGCCGCCTCGTTCGCGCTCTGGCACGGCCACCTGCCCGATACCGCGCCGGTGTACGCCGGACTGCGCGCGCGGCTGGCCTGACCGATGGACTGCCGGTCCGGCTGCGGCGCCTGCTGCATCGCGCCTTCGATCTCCTCGCCGATCCCCGGCATGCCGCACGGCAAGCCGGCCGGCGTGCGCTGCGTGCAATTGACGCCCGACAACCGCTGCGCGATCTTCGGGCGGCCCGAGCGGCCAGCGGTATGCCGGCGCCTGCAGCCGTCCGCATCGATGTGCGGGTCCGGGGCCGCCAATGCGCTGTCGCGATTGACCGCGCTGGAAGTCGCGACGCGGCCCTGACGGCCGGCCGCGTCATCGCCGCGTGAGCGGTGGACAGCATCACCGGGGGGCCTGGGGTTCCGTCCGTGTCCCTGCGCCTGGGCGATCGGCCGGCAGGCGATCGAAGCTGTACGCCAGCTGGCCGGCGCGAATACTTGCCTTGACAACTAAACTGGCGAGTTTAGAATGCGCCGCCCATGTGCCCCTCCGAACGCCCGCCGGTCGAAGCCCACTACAGCCTCGGGTCGCTGATCGGCCAGACGCGCAGCGCCCTGGTCGCCTCGATCGAGCGCACGCTGGCGCAGCGCGGCTTCGACATCACGATGTCGCAGTTCCTGGCGCTCAAGCAACTGGCGGCCAACGGCCCGATGAGCGCGGGGGAGCTGGCGCAGGCGCTGCGCCACGACCCCGGCGCGATGACGCGGATGCTGGCCAAGCTGGAGGCGAAGGGCTACCTGTGCCGCCACCCCGATCGACGTGACCGCCGTGCGCTGCGCATCGAACTGACCGAGGTCGGCGCCCGGCTCTGGCAGGACATCCGTGCCAGCGTCGACGCCTGCCTCGAGAACGCACTGGTGGACCTGGATGCCGGCGAGCGCGAGCACCTGGCGACGATCCTCCAGCGCATCCTGCGCACCCTCGCGCGCGAGTCCTGATCTTCCGCTTCCGGAACCCGATCATGCGTCCTTCTCTTGCGATGCTCGTTCTTCCCCTGGTGCTGGCCGCGGGTTGCGCCAGCACCCATGGCCTGCGGCCGGAGGGGCGCCTGCGCGACCCCGACAGCCTCGCTGCGCGCAGCAGCCTCGGCCAGGTCGAGGTGTCGGCGGCGGCCTGGCCCCGGCGCGACTGGTGGCGGTCGCTCGGCGACCCGCAGCTCGACGCGCTGATCGCCGAGGCGCTGGCCGGCAATCCCGGCCTGGAGGCCGCCGATGCGCGCAGCCGCCAGGCGCTGGCGCGGGTCGGCGTCGCCGATGCCGACCGCCAGCCGACGATCGGCGCCAGCGCCTCGTCGTCCGGGCTGCGCATTCCCGAAACCGTGATCGAGCCGCCGACCGGAGGCCACTACAGCGCGCTCAATTCGCTGTCGCTGAGTTTCAGCTACGGCTTCGACCTGTGGGGCGGCAAGCGCGCGGCCTGGGAGGCGGCGGTCGACGAGGCGCATGCGGCCGAGATCGACGCGCAGGCGGCGCGGCTGACGCTGTCGGCCAATGTGGCGCGCAGCTACATCGAGCTGGCGCACGCGTTCGAGCGCGCCGACATTGCCGACCACGAGCGCGAGCGCGCCCGCCATTCGCTGGAGCTGACGCGCCAGCGCGTCGACGCCGGCATCGACAGCGCGTTGCAGCTGCGCCAGGCCGAAGCGGCCGTGCCGGCGGCCGAGCAGCAATGGCTGGCGGCGACGGCGAGGATCGACGACGAGCGCATCACGCTGGCGGCCCTGCTCGGTGCCGGCCCGGACCGCGGGCTCGCGATCAGCCGCCCGCAGCGGCTGACGCCGGCCGCGCTGCAGCTGCCGGCGACCCTGCCGGCCGAGCTGCTCGGCCGCCGGCCCGACCTGGTGGCCGCGCGCTGGCGCGTGGAGGCGGCCGACCATGCGATCGCCAGCGCGCGTGCGGCGTTCTACCCCAACATCGATCTCAGCGCGGCGGTCGGCCTGGCGGCACTCGGCGGCGACGGCCTGTTCTCGGCCCAGGGGCGCTACTACCAGTTCGCGCCGGCGATCTCGCTGCCGATCTTCGACGGCGGCCGCCTGCGCGCGAACCTGGCCGGTTCCGACGCGCAATACGACCTGGCCGTCGCCCAGTACAACCAGAACCTCGTCGATGCGTTGCGCGACGTCGCCGCACGGATCACCGCGCTGCGCTCGCTGGTGCCGCAGATCGAAGCGGCGCGCCAGGCGGCACGGACCGCCGCCGACGCGCATCGCCTGGCCGAGGAACGCTATCGCAACGGCATCGGCAGCTATCTCGACGTGCTGGTCGTGCAGCAGCAGCTGCTGGTCGCCGAGCAGCGCGTGGCCGACCTCGAGACGCAGCGCATCGACGGCTCGATCGCGCTGGTGCAGGCGCTCGGCGGCGGATTCGAGGCCGACGCGGCGCCACCAGCGGACGCCGCCGCGCACTCCTGATCCCATCGAACATCCAGAGGACATCGTCATGAGCAGTCCGCAACCCCTCGCCGCCACGACCCAGCGCGGACGCCGCCGGCGCCTGCTGGTGCTGCTGGCGGTCGTCGTCGCCGCCGCGGCCGTCGCCTGGGCCGCCTGGTACTGGCTGCACGGCCGCTGGTTCGAGCACACCGAGGACGCCTACGTGCAGGGCAACATCGTGCAGATCACGCCGCAGACCGCGGGCACGGTGATCAGCATCGGTGCCGACGACGGCAACCTGGTGCGGCAGGGGCAGCCGCTGATCGAGCTGGACGTCACCGACGCCGAGGTCGCGCTCGAACAGGCCAAGGCCGGCCTGGCCGGTGCCGTGCGCCAGGTGCGCGGCCTCTACAGCAACGTCGACAGCGGCCGCGCCAACGTGGCCGCGCAGAAGGTGGCGCTGGAGCGGGCCCGCGACGACTTCAAGCGACGCAAGAACCTCGCCGCCAGCGGCGCGATCTCGGCCGAGGAACTGGCGCATGCGCGTGATGCGCTGGCCGCTGCCGAGTCGGCGCTGTCGGCGACGCAGGAACAACTGGTGACCACCCGCGCGCTGGTCGACGACACCGTGATCGCCTCGCATCCGGACGTGCAGGCGGCGGCCGCGCGGCTGCGCGCGGCCTTCCTGGACCGTGCGCGCGCCACCGTGGTGGCGCCGGTCACCGGCTACGTCGCGCGCCGCAGCGTGCAGGTCGGCCAGCGCGTGCAGCCCGGCGCGCCGCTGATGGCGGTGATCCCGCTCGAGCAGGTCTGGGTCGACGCCAACTTCAAGGAGACCCAGCTGCGCCACATGCGCATCGGCCAGGAGGTCACGCTGACCTCGGACCTGTACGGCCGCGAGGCGGTCTACCAGGGCCGCGTGCAGAGCCTGGGCGCCGGCACCGGCAGCGCGTTCGCACTGCTGCCGGCGCAGAACGCCAGCGGCAACTGGATCAAGATCGTGCAGCGCGTGCCGGTGCGCGTGGCGCTGGACGCCGCCCAGCTCAAGGAGCATCCGCTGCGCATCGGCCTGTCGATGCAGGTGGAGGTCAACCTGCACGACCGCTCCGGGCCGGCGCTGGCGCAGCAGCCGCCGGCGCAGCCCGCGTTCGCGACCGACGTCTACGGTGCGCAGCTCGGCGAGGTCGAGGCGCTGATCGCGCAGATCGTCCACGCCAACTCCGCCGGCGGCGCGATCGCGGCCAAGACCCCGTAACGCGCCCGGACCCCCGAGGACTCCCCGATGAACGCTGTCGCCGCACCGCGGCCGGACGCCTTCCGGCCCGCCAGCGTCGGCCTGACGACGGTCGGCTTGTCGCTGGCGACCTTCATGCAGGTGCTCGACACGACGATCGCCAACGTCTCGCTGCCGACGATCGCCGGCAACCTCGGCGTCAGCGCCGACCAGAGCACCTGGGTGATCACCTCGTTTGCGGTCTGCATGGCGATCTCGCTGCCGCTGACCGGCTGGCTGACGCGCCGCTTCGGCGAGGTGCCGCTGTTCGTCGCCTCGACGCTGCTGTTCACGCTGGCCTCGTTCCTGTGCGGCATCGCCCAGAGCATGCCGATGCTGATCGCGTTCCGCGCGCTGCAGGGCGCGGTCGCCGGACCGATGTATCCGGTGACGCAGAGCCTGCTGATCTCGATCTATCCGCCGGAGAAGCGCGGCCAGGCGCTGGCGCTGCTGGCGATGGTGACGGTCGTCGCGCCGATCGCGGGTCCGATCCTCGGCGGCTGGATCACCGACAACTATTCCTGGCCGTGGATCTTCTTCATCAACGTGCCGATCGGCCTGTTCGCCTGCCTGGTCGTGCGCAGCCAGCTCGGCGCCCGGCCGCAGCGCCTGGAACGGCCGAAGATGGACTACGTCGGGCTGATCACGCTGATCATCGGCGTGGGCGCGCTGCAGATCGTGCTGGACAAGGGCAACGACGAGGACTGGTTCGAGTCGACCTTCATCATCGCCACCTCGATCGTCTCGGTGATCGCGCTGGCGGTGTTCCTGATCTGGGAGCTGACCGACAAGGAACCGATCGTCAACCTGCGCCTGTTCCGCCACCGCAACTTCGCGGCCGGAACCACCGTCCTGGTCTTCGCCTACGCGGCCTTCTTCGCGATCAGCCTGCTGGTGCCGCAGTGGCTGCAGCGCCAGCTCGGCTACACCTCGACCTGGGCCGGCCTGGCGACGGCACCGATCGGCCTCCTGCCGGTGCTGCTGTCGCCGTTCATCGGCCGCTACGCGCCCAAGTTCGACCTGCGCGTGCTGGCTTCGCTGGCCTTCCTGACGATGGGTGCGACCAGCCTGATGCGCGCGGGCTTCAACCTCGACGTGGATTTCAACCACGTCGCGATGATCCAGCTGATCCAGGGCATCGGCGTGGCGTTGTTCTTCATGCCGGTGATGCAGATCCTGCTGTCGGACCTGCAGCCGAACGAGATCGCCGACGGCTCCGGCCTGGCGACGTTCCTGCGCACGCTCGGCGGCAGCTTCTCCGCCTCGCTGACGACCTTCCTCTGGGAGCGGCGTGCCGACGTGCATCATGCGCACCTGACCGAGCACGTGACGGTCTACGATCCGGCCGCGCAACAGGCACTCGCCGCCCTCGGCAACGGCGATCCGCAGCGCGCCGCCGGCCTGCTCGACCAGATGATCACGTTGCAGAGCTACCAGCTCTCGTTCAACGAGGTGTTCCACCTGCTCGGCTGGACGTTCTTCTCGCTGGTGCTGGTGCTGTGGCTGGCCAAGCCGCCGTTCGGCGCCAAGACCGGCGCGCCACCCGGCGGCGGGCACTGAGGCGCGCCGCCCGGCGGCCGGCGCTGCCGGTCACGGCGGCCCGAGCAGGTGTGGGCGCTGCGCGTACCAGTCGGCGGCGCGCAGCAGGTGGAGGTCGCGCGTGTCGTCACGCAGCTCGACACCGACGCTCAACGCGCGCCAGCGCAGCAGCAGGTCGCCGACCGGGCTGCCGCCGGCGATGCGCATCCGCGTCTTGACCTCGAAGCGGTCGTTCGCGGCCTCGACCCGGTCGAACACGATCGCGTCGCCGCGCACCTGCATCAGGCCGCGTGCGCGCAGGCGGCCGGCGTCGACCAGGCCCAGCACCCAGCGCGGGTAGTCCTTGCGCTCGGCGAACAGCGCCAGCAGCAGGCCGATGTTCTCCATCTCGATCGCCGCGTCGGTGCGCAGCGCCAATGGCCGGCCGGCTTCCACGTGACCGCGCACGATGCCGATGCTGGCCCACCAGTCGCGGCCGGCGGTGCGGCCGGCGTCGGCCACGCGCACCTTGCGCAGGCGCAGGCTGCTGCCGTCGAGGTCGAAGCGGCCGGAGGCGATGTCCGCCCGTGCCAAGCGGCCGTCCAGGTCGAAGTCGCCGGCGAACTCCAGCCGGCCCAGGCGGGCCTGCCCGCCGCGTCCCTCGATGCTGACGCGGCCGCTGGCGATCTCGCCGGCGGCATCCAGGTGCAGGTCACCGCTGATCCGGCTGCGGCCGGCCAGCAGGCGCAGCTCGTTGCGCGGCAGGTATGGGTTGAAGGCGCGCAGGTCCGGGATCTCGGCCTGTTCGAAGCGCAGCCGCGCCTTGAGCGATTCGCGCAGCCCGGCCAGGCTGTCCGGCGCCTCCAGGTCGATGCGCAGGTCGCGGCCGCGCACCAGCGGCGTGCCGGGCGCGTCCACGGCGGCGACGTCGAAGCGATCGATCGCCAGGTCGATCCGTGCCAGCGCCGTGCCCGCGGCGTCGACGAGCTGCCCCTCGGCATGTGCCTGGCCGTCGAAGCGATGGCCGGCGACCGTCGCGGCCACCGCCACGTCCGGAATGCGCAGCGTGCTGCCGGGGCGCAGCAGGCCCCGCTCGAGCAGTAGCCGGGCCTCGACCGCACCGGCACCTTCCAGCTGCAGCCACGGCGCCTTGAGCAGCAGCGGCCCCAGCCAGGCCAGCGAACCGAACCGCCAATCGAGCGCGACCTCGCCACCCAGGCGCGCGAGCAGCTGCTGCGGATCGGGCGGCAGCGGGACGGCGGTGCCGGCCAGCACCAGCCGGGCGTCGATCGAGCGCGGATCGGTCTCGCTGCGCGGCAGCGTCGCGTCGATGCGGATCGCCTCGTCCTCGACCGCCAGGCGCAGCGTGGCCTCGTTGTCGAACGCGGCGCCAGGGCGCGTGGCCTGCAGCGGCACGCGCAGCGCCAGCGTGCCGCCGGCCGTCAGCGCGCCGCGCTGCCAGCCGAGCGTCGCGGCCAGCGTGCCGGTGCCGGCTGGGTCGAGCGTACCGGTGATCCGGCCGGCGTCGTCGAGGTCGACCGCCAACCCCGGCAGTGCGCCGTGCAGGTCCAGCGCCGCGTCGGCCAGGCCGAGCTTTGCCAGGCCGCTCGCGTCTTCCCGCCGATGCCGCGGCAGCGCGAAGCGCGCCGTGGCGGCGCCGTCGTGCAGCAGCACACGCCCGTCCCAGGTGACCCGCAACGCGTCCAGCCGGGCCTGCGAGGGATAGATCTCCAGCGGTCCGCCGCGCAGCTGCTTGTAGAAGCCGAACGCGACCTGGCCCTGCGTCGCGATGTCGATAGCGCCGATGCGCGCGGTGCGCAGCGAATCGGTGGCGATGCGGTCGAAGCGCAGCGACCAGCCGCCCGGCCGCGGTGGCGGCGGCGTCCGGTCCTGGTCGGTGAGGTGGAGACTGCCCGTCACCTCCGAGGCGTCGATCGAGGCCAGCCGCAGCTCGCGCCCGAACAGCGGCAGCAGCGCGATCCGCCCGTGGCCGCGCGCGGCCCGCGCGTTCCAGACGACGCGGCGCACATGGCCGCCGACCTCCACGTTCCAGAGCATCGCGCAGCCGGGCCACCAGGTCAGGCCATGCGACCACTGCATCTGGAACCGATCGGGCTTGCGATTGATCGCCCACGGGCCGACCGGCGTGTTGAGGAACAGGTTGCCGGCGATCAGGTACAGGCCCAGCAACCCGGCCGCGATCCAGCCGAGGCGGCGCACGCCGCGCAGGAGCGCCGGTCGCGGGCTCACCAGCCGGCGCCGGCGGCGCTGCGATCAGCCACGGCGTCCGGGACGGAACTCGGCCAGGTTGCGATCGACGGCGTCGAGCATCGGATCGACCACCTCGCGGGCCTTGTCGGCGGCGTTGAGCGTCGTGAAGTTGACCTGCTCGGCCGGGCTGCTCCACAGCACGCTGCCGTCGCCGACGCGATACGCCTTGACCGCCACCTGCACGGTGTAGAGCGTCGAGCTCTGGCCGTAGTAGTGGATCTCCTGGCTGCCGACCGGACGGGCCTGCACGAAGACGACCGCATCGGCACGACCGGACAGGGCCTTGAGGTTGGGCTGGCTGCCCGAGACGCTGCCGGCTTCGATCACGCGGAAGCCCCGGCTCTGCAGCAGGTCGGTGATGGCGTCGCGGGCGGGCTCGGCGATGACCTCGTCGCCGCCGAAGACCACCGCCACCGTCGGCGCGCGCGGCTTTGCCGGCGCGGCCGGCTTCGGCGGCGGCGGCGCCTTGGCGATCTGCGGCGGCGCGCCGCTTTCGGCCTGGGCGGCCGGCAGGTTGCGCAAGGCCTCGACGTCGGCCTGTGCGGCACGTGGCGCCGGCGGTTCGGCCGGTGATGCCGGCGGCGGATCGCTCTGGGCCCGTGCGCCGGCGGTCGTGTCTTCGGGCGGTGCCGCGCCGGTCGTGGCGCCGGGCGCCTGCGGCGCAGCGGTGTCCGGCGTCGGGACCACGGCCGCCGTATCGGCCGGCGAGGGCGTGCTCCCGGCCGCCAGATCCGACGGTCCGGAGGGCGGCGGTGCCGGGATCGGCGGCGTGACGACCGACGAGATCGACGCGCTGGCCGGCGCATCCGCGGTCGCCGCGGTCGCGGTGATGGTCTGGGTCGAGGTGGTGGTCGGGCCGGCCAGGCCGGGAATCCGGTCGCGCAGCGTCCAGGCGCCGGCACCGGCGGCCAGCACCAGCAGCGCGGCGATCGCCCAGGGCAGGGCGCTCGTGCGCTTCGGCGCGGAGGCATGCACGGTCGGCCGGTCGAGGACCGAAGGACGGGCCGGCGCTCCCGGCACCGGCGGCGCCACCGCCGCGCCGGCGCTGATGTGCGTCGGCGCGCCCGCCGACGGCCGGATCGGTGTCGGCGCGGTGATCGGCGTCGTCACCGCGGACGGCAGCGGCGTCTTCTGGCCGATCACGGTCGCGGCAGCCGGCGACAGCTTGGGCTGCAGCGTGATCGGCCCGCCGCGGGCGACCAGCGGGTTGCGCTGCAGGTCGGCGGCCAGCTCGTGGCAGTCCTGGTAGCGGCCGGCCGGGTCCTTGGCGATCATCCGCGACAGGATGCGCGAGGTCTCCTCGTCGACATTGGCGTTGAGCTGGCGCACGTCGGGAATTTCCGCCCGCACGACCTCCAGCATCAGCCCCAGCGGCGACTCGTCGGTGAACGGCATCTTGCCGGTCAGCATCTCGAACAGCACGATGCCGAGCGAGAAGATGTCCGAGCGCCGGTCGACCGGCTTGCCGAGGCACACTTCCGGCGACAGGTAGCCGGGCGTGCCGACGAATTCGCCGGTGGTCGTGAGCTTCTTGGACAGGTCGTGGTTGGACAGCGCGATGCCGAAGTCGGCGATCTTGATCGCGCCGCGGCTGCTGACCATCAGGTTGCCCGGCTTGATGTCGCGATGGACCACGCCGCGGTCGTGCGCGGTCGCCAGGCCCGAGGCGGTCTGGTGGATGACCTTCAGCGACTGCTCCAGCGTCAGCCGGCCTTCGCGCTTGAGCAGCGAGCCGAGCGACTCGCCCTCGACGAATTCCATGACGAAGTACGGATGGCCGGCGTCCTCGCCGATGGCGTGGATCTGGATGATGTGCGGGTCGTTCAGGGCCGCCATGCTGCGCGCTTCGCGCAGGAAGCGTTCGCGCACGGCGGGGTCGTCGGCCAGCGAGTCGGCCAGCACCTTGATCGCGACGTAGCGGTTCAGCGCCGCCTCGAATCCCTTGTAGACCACGCCCATGCCGCCGCGTCCGAGTTCGGCGACGATGTCGTAGTGACCCACGCGCTGCTTCATGGCCTTGGCACTCCCCCGGGGGTGTTCCCGTTTTCGATGAAGGCATCCTAGCACCGGCCTGCCAGGGGTATTCGCGGACCGGCTTGGCGGCCGGCACCGTGCCGGCTGCACGCAGCGAGTGCCAACTGCGTCACGCTGCGGTCGCAGGGCGCGGGTATCGTGCCGGGCCGCGCCGCGGCGGCCCGCCCCGGCGGCGGCACTGGATCGCGGGGGCACCAATTGCCGAGAATGGACCGCATGCACGACACCGCCGATCCACGCCAGCTCCGCGACCGACCACCGGTGCGCGGCTGGGCGCTCTGGCTGGTGGCCGCCCTGCTGGCCCTGGGCCTGGTCCGCGCGTTCGCCATCTGGGCGCACGAGCCGCTGTACGCCTATGCCAACAGCTACGACCAGGTGCGCTATACCGCCTGCTTCGACCTGTACCCGGACCGCCCGGCCGACGTGCCGCCGACGCAGAACAGCCCGGAGGCGCCGTTCGAGCGGTTCCGCTTCCTCGCCACCACCGACCCGATGTGCTACTGGTCCAGCGAGCTGGTGTTCCAGGGCCTGGCCGTGGCCGGCTATCACCTGGCCGAGGCGTTCGGTGGTGGGCCGCTGCATTCGGTGCGCTGGCTCGGCCTGCTGCGCCTGGCGGCGCTGGCGGCGCTCGGCGTGGCGCTGACGGCCGGCTTCCTGCGCCGCGGCCGCACCGGTGCGGCCGTCGTCCACGGCGTGGTCTTCGCCGTGGTGCTGGCCGATCCGGGCAATACGCTCTACCTCAACACTTTCTACGCGGAATGGACCGCGCTGCTGGCGGCGTACGCGCTGTTCACGCTGCTGCTGCTGTGGCACGACCAGCCGCGTTCGCGCGGGCGCTTCTTCGTGCTGGCGCTGCTGGCCTTCGCGCTGGCCGCCAGCAAGATCCAGCACCTGCTGCTGCCGCTGGCACTGGCGCTGGTGCTGCTGGCGGCGGACCGGCTGCGGCTGCGCCGCACCGGCTGGCGCGCGGCGGCGGTCCTGATCGGCGCCCTGGCCGGCCTCTGGATGCAGTTCATCCAGCTGCAGCGGCCCGGCGCGATGGTCGACAGCATCCGCCAGTACAACCATGCGCACGTGGTGTTCACCGCGCTGCTGCCGATGGCCGGCGACCGGCGCGCGCTGCTCGACGAGCTGGGCCTGGACCGGGCCTGCGAGGCCTTCACCGGCCTGCATGCCTGGCAGCTGCCGGACATGCCCGACCGTGCCTGCCCGGGCCTGGTCAACTTCACGCGCGGCAAGGAGCTGGCGACCCTGCTGCGCCATCCCGGCCTCACGGCGCGGCTGGCCTGGGGCGGCGTGAAGGCGCTCGATCCCTGGCTGGCGCGCAACATCGGCCATGTCGAAGGCGCCTCGTTCGCGCTGCTCCCGGCCTCGCAACCGAGCCTCGGCCACCTGCTGCATGCCTGGCCGGCGCTGCAGTGGCTGATCCTGGCCGTGCCGCTGGCCGGTCTCGGCCTGCTGCTGGCGCGGCACGGCCTGCGGCGCGTCTCGGTGCTGCGCGACTACGCGGCACTCACGGCGGTGACGATGGGCGTCACGCTGACGATCACCGTGCTCGGCGACGGCCTGGCCGACGTCGCCAAGCAGGGCCACCTGCTGGTCAATGCCGCACTGGTCTTCGCGATCGTCGGGCTGGCGGCGTTGACTGAGCGCATGCGCCGCCCACGTTGACGCGGCGGACCGGCCTGCCGTGCACCGCGGCAGGCCGTAGAATGACCGGTTCGTTCCGTGCCGGATCCTTACTTGCGTGAATGCCGCCGTCCCACCTGCGTCCGACGCCGCCCTCGACGCCTTGTTCGTGCCGTTTGCCGACGGCGCCCTGGCGCTGCCGGATGGCGCGCCGGTGCTGTTCCTGGGGGCCCGCGCCGGGCGCTGGCAGCAGCTGCATGTCGGTGTGGACTGGCATTGCGTGCAGACGTTCAAGCCGTTCGCCGATACCCTGGGCCACGCCGGCACCGCGGTGTCCGAGCCGGCCGAGGACACGCGCTTCCCGTTCGTGCTGGTGCTGCCGCCGCGCCAGCGCGAAGCGGCGCGGGCCCTGCTGGCGCGCGCACTCGGCCACGCCGGTGATGACGGGGTGGTGGTGGTCGCACTCGCCAACGACGAGGGCGCCCGCTCCGGCGAGGCCGACCTGGCGCGCCTGGCCGGCCCGTTGCAGGTGCGGTCCAAGCACAAGTGCCGGGTGTTCTGGACGGCGCCGGACGCGCGCCGGCTCGACCGGATGCTGGCGGCCGCGTGGTCCATGCTCGATGCGCCGCGGCCGATCGCCGACGGCGCGTTCGTCAGCCGTCCCGGCCTGTTCGCCTGGGACCGCGTCGATCCGGCCTCGCGCTTGCTGGCCGACGCCTTGCCGGCGGCGCTGCAGGGCCGCGTCGCCGACCTCGGCGCCGGCTACGGCTACCTGGCGGTGCGCGTGCTGCAGCGCTGCCCCGCCGTCCGCGCGATCGACCTGTACGAGGCCGAACAGCGTGCGCTGGCGCCGGCGCGGACCAACCTCGATCGCGCTCGGGCCGCACGCGGCGACGCGGTCGAGGCCGCGGTGCACTGGCACGACGTCGCCGCCGGCCTGCCGCAGCGCTATGACGCCATCGTCAGCAATCCGCCGTTCCACCAGGGCCGCGCCGGCCAGCCGGAACTGGGCCAGGCGTTCATCGCCGCGGCCGCCGATGCGCTGCTGCCGGGCGGGCGCTTCTGGCTGGTCGCCAATCGCCACCTGCCGTACGAGGCGCTGCTCGCGCAGCGTTTCGCATCGGTGCAGACCCACGTCGTGCGCGAGGGCTACAAGGTCATCGAGGCCGGCGGAGCGCGCCGATGAAGCTGGTACGCCTGATCGCCAACCTCGGCTACGGCAGCCGCAAGCAGGTCGCCGCGATGTTCCGCGAGGGCCGCGTCACGCTCGCCGACGGCGAGGTGCTCTATGCCGACGATGCGGTGGCCCCTGCCGACGTCCGCATCGACGGCGAGCCGCTCGACCCGCCGCCCGGCCTGACGCTGATGCTGCACAAGCCGACCGGCTACACCTGTTCCACGCGCGATGCCGGACGGCTGGTCTACGACCTGCTGCCCGAGCGCTACCGGCTGCGCAGTCCGCTGATGTCGACGGTCGGCCGGCTCGATCGCGACACCTCGGGCCTGCTGCTGCTGACCGACGACGGCGGACTGCTGCACCGGATCATCTCGCCGCGTGCGCAGGTCGCCAAGGTCTACGAAGCGGACCTGGCCGAGGACCTGCGTGGCGACGAGGCCGCCCTGTTCGCCAGCGGCACGCTGCTGCTCGAATCGGAGACCACGCCGCTCGCGCCGGCGCGGCTGGAGGTGCTGGCGCCGCGCCGGGCGCGGCTGACCGTCTTCGAAGGCCGCTATCACCAGGTGCGGCGGATGTTCGCGGCCACCGGCAACCACGTCGTCGCGCTGCATCGCGCGGCGGTCGGTGGCCTCGCACTCGATGGCCTGGAGGCCGGTGCCTGGCGCGCGCTCGACGCCGCGGCGATCGCGCGGGTGTTCGCCGCCGATTGACCGCGCCGCCGCGCGCTCAGCGTTGCGCGGTCCAGCGTGCGTATTCGCGCGCCGAGATCCGGCCGTCGCGATTGCTGTCGGCGTAGAGGAAATCGGTGGCCAGCAGCGGATAGGCCCGTGCCTCGTCGGCGGAAATGCTGCCGTTGCGGTCGGCATCGAGGGCGGCGAAGGCGGGAGCGGGGCCGTCGGCCGGGTACACCGGCTGGCCCGAGTGCAGCTCGACCTGCGCGCCCTGGCGGTCCTGGAACCGGTGGACGCGGTCGCCGCCCTGCGCCCAGGCGGCGCCGGCGGTCGTGAACGCCAGCACGAGGCCGGCACAGCGGGAAAGAGCGGGATGGATCATCGCGGCAACCTCCCTACGACTTCGGTCCCCGCAGCCTAGTCCCTGCACCTGAATCGCCGATGGACCGGCAGCGGGAGGTCAGTCGCACGCCGCCAGCGGTGCATCGAGCCGGGCCCGCAGTGCGGCATCGGGTGGGAAGCGCTCGGCGCGCTGCCGGGCGGTCTGCCGCCACTGCGCCGCCTCGGTGCACCGCCCCTGCGCGGCGAGGGCGCCGGCCAGCTTGAGCGGCCGCTGGCCGCGATCCAGTGTCTGGGCACCGCTGCCGTCGCGGTTGAGGTCGAGCATGCGGCGGTAGCTGGCCTCGGCCGCCACGGCATCGCCGCCGGCCAGCAGCGTATCGCCGAGGGCCTCCAGCACGTTCACGCTGAGCGTGTCATTGCCGGGCGGCAGCTGCTCGCAGACGGCCAGCGCCTGCCGGAGCACCGGGACGGCCTCGCCGTGCCGGCCCGCGGCCGCGGTGACCTCCGCGCTCTGCAGCAGGGCCAGCGCATAGTTCGGCGAGGGATTCCCGTAGAGCTGCAAGGCCCCCGCGACGGCTTGGCGCATCGGCTGCGTCGCCTCGGTGTGCCGCCCGACCCGCGCCAAGCTGCCGGCCAGGCCGCCGGCCGCCAGGATCGTGTACGGATGGCGCGCGCCCAGGTATTCGCGGCCGCTGGCATAGGCGTCCTGGTAGAGCGCCAGCGCCTCGGACGGATCGCCGTCCTCGGCCAGCGCACTGGCCAGGCCGAGCAGGTCCGCGACCAGCGAGGGTTCGCCCTCGGCCAGCAGGCGGCGGCCGTGATCGAGCGCCAGGCGCAGGCGTTCGATCGCGGCGGTCCTGTCGCCGGCCGACAGGTCGGCCATCGCCAGGTTCTGCTGGGTGATGTTGTACGTGCGCGCATGCTCGCGGGAGTCCGGGTCCAGGCCGGCGATCGCCTCGACCAGCAGCGCGCGCCGCTCGTCGATCCGCTCGATGTCGTACAGCGTGATCGCCAGCGCCCGCAGGCGCTCGGCCCGCACGAGCGGCGGGGTCTGCGGCTGCGCGCGGGTCAATTCGACCGCCTTGCGCAGCGGCGGCTGGGCGCGCGTGAAATCGCGCAAGGCCACGAAGGTGCGGCCGATCGTGGTCAGCAGCTCGGCCATGACCAGGGGTTCGGTGGCCAGCTCGCGCTCGATGCGCTCGGGTGCATCGGCCAGCACCGTGTCGATGGTCGGGACGCGGCCGCCGTGCAGCGCCGGGTCGGCGGCACGGAACAGTCCCACCATGAACTCGCTGACGTGCCGGGCCGTCTGTGCCTCGCGCTCGGCGCGGTCGCGCTCCCGGTCCAGGCTCCACAGGAAATAGCCCACCACGCCGACCAGGGTCAGGGCACCGAGCATCAGCGCACCGGCCGTCAGGCGGTGGCGCCGCAGCAGGCGGCCCAGGCGATACGCCAGCGCGCTGCCGCGTGCCGCGACCGGGCGGTGTTCGAGTATCGCGCGCAGGTCCGCCGCCAGTGCATCGACGTTGGCGTAGCGGTGCTCGGGCCGCTCGGCCAGCGCGCGCCGCAGGATCGCCTTGGCATCGGCACGCTCGTGCCGTGACAGCCGGCCTTCGAGCAGGGTCTGCAGCAGCCGGCCGATCTGGTAGATGTCCTGGGCGATCCCGGCCGGATCGCCGCGGCGCTGCTCCGGGCTGGCATAGCCGGGTGTCGAGGCGCGCCGCGCGGGATCGTCGCTGGCGTCGTCCAGCGCCGCGGCGATGCCGAAGTCGAGCAGTCGCGGCACGCCGGCGTCGTCGACGAGGATGTTCGAGGGCTTGATGTCGCGATGCACGACCAGGCGCGCGTGGGCATAGGCGACCGCCGTGCAGACCTCGGCCACCAGCCGGATGCGTGCACGCGCGTCGAGGCCACGTTCGTCGCACCACAGGTCGATGCGCACGCCCTGCACCGCGTCCATCGCGAACCACAGCAGGCCCGTGCTGCTGCGGCCGCCGTCGAGCAGGCGGGCGATGTTCGGATGGTGCAGGCGCGCCAGCAGCCGGCGCTCGCGTTCGAGCAGGATCTCGGCGACGCCGGGATCGACCTCCGGCGCGATCAGCTTGAGCGCCACCTGCTGCTCGAACGCACCGTCGGCGCGTTCGGCGAGGTAGACCACGCCGAGGCCGCCCTGGCCGACGAGCCGCAGCACACGGAACGGACCGATCTGGGTACCGGCCTCCAGCGCGGGCAGCGTGTCCACCAGCATCGTCGAGACCAGCCGGCAGCGCAGCGCGCCACCGGGCTCGAAGGTGACCGTCGAGCCGCTCATGGTTCTTCCATGATGTGCGCGAGCCGGCCGCGCGCCTGCGCCCACAGCCATTGCACGGTGCGCATCGGGATGCCGACGGCCTCGGCGGTCTCCGGCTCGGTCATGCCGGCGAAGAAGCGGCATTCCACGACGCGCACCATGTCCTCGTTCTCCTTGCCGAGCTGGGACAGCGCCTGGTCCAGCACGATGAAGCGGTGGGCCTGCTCGCTGAGCTCGCGGTCGACCAGGCCGATGTCGATGCGCGTCTGGTCGCCGCCGCGCTTGGCGGCAGACCGCTCGCGCGCGTAGGTGCAGATGACCTGGCGCATGATCTTGGCGGTCAACGCGAAGAAGTGCCGGCGGTTTTCAGGAATCGCGTCGCCGGCGTCGGCCACGCGCAGGTACCACTCGTTGACCAGCCCGGTGGTGTTGAGCGTGGGCATCGTCGCGCCCTGGGCCAGCTGCCGGCGCGCCAGCCGCTTGATGTCGCCGTAGGCCGAGCGCAGCAGGCGCGTCCACGCCTCGTGTTCGCCATCGCGGGCCTGGTCGAGCAGGCGGGTGATGTCGTCGAGGGGTTCCACTGCCTGTCCGCCGGAGATGACCGGCGGACATAGTGATATGACCGGCGCACCGGCGTCCAATCGGAGCGGTGGCCGGGTGCGGCTGGCGGGACCCGTGCCCGCTGCGCGGCGGCGTCCGCCGCGCAGGTGATCGGAAGCCGGCCGGCCGCCCGGTCCGTTCAAGGACCGGCCTGGCACGTGCCGGGCAGCTCGGCGTCGACGCGGATGTCGTCCAGATAGAACCCGGCCGCCTGCATGGCCGGGTCCGAGCTCAGCCGCCAGCGCACCAGTACGCCCTGGCCGGCGTAGGCACTCAGGTCGTGGCTGATCTGGACGAACTGGCCGGCGGCGAAGCCGGCCGATTCGCCGGTGAACGCGCCCTGCGAGGCCGGATAGCCGCAGGCGTTGACCGGCGGGTCCATCGTCTGCGCGAAACTGCCCGGGTAGCCGCCGGCGGGCACCAGCGGCGTCCAGGTGGCACCGCCGTCGGCCGACAGTTCCACGACCACGCCGTCCCATTCCGATTCCAGCTGGTAGCGTGCCGCATAGCGCAGCTGCGGCGTGCCCGCCGCCAGCGTGAGCGGCACGGTGGCGATCGCCGCGCAGGTATCGGCCGGATAGGCCGGGCCCGGCGCACTGCGGTAGCTGAAGCTGCCGTTGGCGGCCGCGGCGTTGGTGATCGACCACGGCCATTGCTGCTGCAGGTTCGTGCGCGTGTCGGCATCGTCGGTCCAGACACCGGCGCCGGTGCTGCCGGTGCCGCTCGGCGTGGTGCCGATGATGTGCGAGCGGGTGGTGTTGCCGGCCTCGTCGAAGGCCTCGACCTGGTAGAAGCGCGGCTGGCCGTCGACGACATCGGTGTCGCTGTAGGCGGGCATGTCCACGATCGCGACGACCTGGGGTGCGGTGAACAGCGGCGTCGTGTCGCGCAGCACCCGGTAGGCGACCGCCTTGCCGGGACAGTTCGCCGTGGCCGGCTGCCACGACAGCCCGACGGTGCAGGTCGCGTGCGCCGACGCGGCGGCCAGCGAGTCGCCGTCGAAGTTCAGCGACATCGAGCAGGCATCGGCGGAGACCACGTCCACGCAGGCGTTCGAGAGCGGTCCCTCCGCGCCGTCCTTCACGGCGCGGACGCGGTAGGCGTAGGCGGCGCCGCCCTGGCTGCGCGTGTCGAGCAGCGTCGCCGACGGCGACTGGCCGACGAAGCGGAAGCGGCCCGGGTCGGCGGTCGCGCAGCTGCCGTCGGCGCGGTAGAGCTGGTAGCCGTCGGCGCCGGCCACCGGCTGCGCCGCGATGCGCACGCCCTCTTCGCCGTTGCCGGTCGTCTGCAGCGAGGCCGGCGCGGCCACGCCCGGCGTATCGTCCGCACCGAAGCCGTCGGCCAGCAGCCGGTCGCCGAGCACGCCCATGCGCGCGCCCACCACCAGCGCATAGCCCTGGCGGTGGCTGGTCGGCCGGCCATTGCCGGGAACCGCGTGCGCGATCACGCGCAGCGTCCAGGCGCCGGCCACCGGTGCGATCACGCGCAGGTGCTCGACCGTGTTGAGCCGGTCCGGGCTGCCGCCGGTCGCGGACTGACCGGCATGGAACACGTTGCCGAGGTACTGGCGGCCGTCCGGCGCCACTGCCACGAGGTCGAGGTCGTTGACCAGGGCCGGGCTGGCCGCCAGCGCCGCTTCCGGATCGAACCAGGTCAGCGTGACGCGTAGCTCCTCGCCCGCGGCCACCGTCACGGGGAAGGTGTCGACGTCGCCGGTTTCCAGGCCGGCGCCGTTGTCGCGGACCCAGTGCCGCAGGCCGCGCGTGCCGCCCTGGAAGTAGAGGCTGTTCTCGAGCCAGATCCGTCCCCAGCCGACGTTGTGGCTGGGCCAGTTGGTCGAGATCGGCGCGGTGCCGTTGATCAGCGCGGCCTTGAGCAGGGTGCCCGCCGGCTCGCTGCGTTCGCGCGGCGTCGCGCGCCCGAACGGGTACCAGCCGTCGCCGAAGTACTGGCGCAGCAGCGCGGCGCCGCCGGTGACCGTCGGCGCCGCCATCGAGGTGCCGCTGAGCGCCTGCGTCTGCGGTGCCTGCACGGCGGCACCGTTGTCGTCGTTGCCGCGCGCCGACACGATGGATTCGCCGGGCGCCATGATGTCCGGCTTGCGCCGGCCGTCCATCGTCGGCCCGCGGCTGGAGAACGCCGAGGTCGCCGTCAGGTGGCCATGCCGCGTCGACCCGACGGCCAGCACGTTCTTGGCATTGCCCGGCGAGCCGGTGGTGGTGGCCTCCGGTCCGGAATTGCCGGCGGCGGCGACCACCAGCAGGTTCTCGCTCGACCACAGTGCCGCATCCGCCCTGACGTCGTGGCCGACGTAGTAGCCGCCGCTGGAATTGCCCCAGCTGTCGTTGTGGATGCCGGCGCCGCCGGCGTAGGCCTGGGCCAGGGTCGCCCCGAAATCGGCGATCGACAGGCAGCCGGTGGCATCGTCGCCGAGGTCCTGGAACAGCACCTGGGCGCCCGGTGCCATGCCGTCGCCGTCGGTGTAGTCGACGGCACCCGGCCTCGCGTACGGCGCGGCGTCGCCGGCCGCGGTGCCGGTCACGTGCGTGCCGTGGTAGCGGTTGTAGGCCTCGCAGAACTGGTTGTTGTCGTAGGCGCTCGCGCCCGGCTGCACCCAGTAGGCGTACACCTTGCGGTCCGGGTAGGTCGCGCCGGTCGCCAGCGGAGCGGGTGCCGGGTCGTCCGCATCGGTGATGGCGATGTTCGGGCCGGCGCCCAGGTCGAGCCCGGCGAACCAGCCTTCGTTGCGGTCCAGGCCGCTGTCGGCGATCGCCACGATCTGGCCGTGACCGGTCAGGCCGCGCCGCCAGAGCGTGGCGCGTGCCGGGTCCAGCCCGTCCGCGCAGGCGCCTTCGCCATCCGGCGCGGTGCACGAGGCCTGGTTGGCCTGGATCGGGCCGACCGAATCGCGGTTGTGCAGGGTGGCCGGCAGGTAGGGCTCGATCCAGGCGATGCCCTCGATCGACGAGGCGGCCAGCAGCAGGGCGTCGAGCGCGGCCGGATGGACATCCACCCGGACCGACGGCAGGTCGAAGGCGCCGGCACGCGCACCGATGCCGAGGTCGATGCCGGTCGCCCGCAGCACGTCGACCAGCCGCTCGATCGATTCCCCGCGGAAACCGTGGATCTCGAGCGCGACGCGGGCCGACGGCGCGTGGCGCGCGGCCACGCTGCCGTCGAGCAGACCGGTCGCGAGCTTGAAGCCGGCCGGGTACGGGGCGCTCCAGCGCACCGCCGGCGCGTTGCCGATGCGCGCCAGTGCATCGGCGTCGCCGCGGACCTGGAAGGCCGTGTTCGGCAGGTGGCCGACGATCTCGGCGCCGGCGCGCGCGATCGCGGCCCGTGCCGCCGCCGACTGCCCGGCGCGGTACTGGACGATGCCGTAGCGTGCATCCGCGCGCGCTGCGGCGCGCGCCGCCGGGAACGCGATGCGTTCGCGCAGCGGATCGAAGGCGCCGGCCTGCAGCACCAGCAGGGTCGCGTCCTCGCGCAGGCTCTGGATCGTTTCCGGGTCGGGTGCCTGCAGCGGCAGGGTGCGCAGCAGGGGCGGGGCGGCCTCGCCGCGGGTGGCCAGCGCGAGCAGGACGGCAGCGGCGAGCGCAGGCCGCGACAGGGTCAGGACGGACATCGGACGGGACTCCTGATCGAGGGATCGATCGATGGATGAAGGGGCGGCACGGCGTTCTGCCGGACGTCAGCGCGATCCGGTTTCGGCGGCCGGATCGGCGAGGTTGACGCGCAGCAGCAGGCTCGCGTCCGGAGCCCCGCCGATGTTCTCCATGTCGGTCGGCTCGGGATGGTCGCCGCAGTTGTCGCCACGGAAGGCCATGTACGACGGGGCGGTCTGCGTCTGCGCGTTGAAGCCGACGTAGAACTCGCGGTGGAACTCGTTCTTGCGGATCTCCACGACCAGGTCGTGGGTGGCCGCGTCGGGCACCGTGCCGGTCACGGCGACGGTGCGGATCGACAGGCGGTCGTTCTGGTCGACGGTGATCGTGCGCGCGCCGATCTGCTCCAGGTTGGCATAGACGAAGTCCGCCTCGTTGGGAATCGCATAGAGGCGCACCTCGACCGGAACGGTGCTGTAGCTGCGCTCGACGGCGAAATCGACCGAGTCGACCGACACGCGCCCGTCCAGGCCGAACTCGCCGTCCAGGTCGAAGCGGCGCAGCCAGGACGTCGGGGCGACGCAGGTGGCGACCAGGCCGTCCACCGGCGCGAAGGTGCCCGTGTTCTGGGTGATCGAGCGCGGCGCGCCAGGCTCGAAGCCGTCGGCGAACAGCGGCGTCGCCCGCAGCGGACATGCCCCGGCGCCGTGCAGTTCGACGCTGTCGAGCGCGATCATGTTGCCGTTGCCGACGCCGGAGAATGCGCCTTCCACGTCCATCGCACCGGTGACGTAGTACTGGAACGCGATGCGTCCGGTGCCCGATGCGGGCAGGTCGGTCAGCGTGAACTGGCGCCAGCCGTTGTAGGGATAGCCCAGCAGCCCGGCCGGGTCGTCGTTCATGCCCAGCTGCGGATTGATCGTCAGCAGCGTCATCGTGAAGGCGCCGGTGTCGTGCGGGCCGGTGCCCACGTCGCTGCAGTCGCCGGTCGTGCACAGGCGCACCACCATGCGATCCGGTGCGTCGGCCCAGATCGGCGCGTACTCGTAGAACCCCTTGCGCGTCCAGAAGCTCAGGCGCATGCCGGGGCGGAACGTGATCTCGGGCGTGACCAGCCAGTTGCTGAGCACGCCGGTACCGGTGCCGGTGCCCGGTATCATCAGCACCGAGTGCGCGTACAGGCTCGTGAAGATCACCGAGTGTGGCGTGCCGGCATGCGCGTTGAAGAACAGGCCCTCGACGTTGGAATCGAGGTACTCGATCTTCTGTTCCCAGCGGGAGCCCTTGCCCGGCATCAGGGCCTGGTCCCATTCCTGCTCGAGCGTGCTGGTGTTGCGGCGCAGCCAGCCGCCTTCGGCGAACAGCGACTCGACGTCCTCGAAACCCTCGCTGCATTCGCCCGGCGCGTTGCCGGCCGGCGCTTCGGCCACTGTCGGCGGCCGGTCCCAGCGCGGCGGTGCCGCCGCCGCGGGAGCGGCCAGGCCGCCGCATACCCCAGCCAGCAGCGCCAGGAGCGCCGGTGCGATCGTTGCTGTGTTCATACTCTTCCCCGGAACGTACGGGATACGGCGCGTTCCGCTCGGCGCGTATCGGTTCATCGACGGTCCCGGCGAGCGGGACGTCCCTGCGGATCGATAGATAGACTTCAATAGGCAAAACGGCGGCCGATCACGCAAGCCGGCCGCGGCGGGGGCGGTGGCCGGCGTCGGCGCGAGCCGCTTGTCCGGATCCGAACGGGGCGCCTATAGTCGCCGCTCCATCACGCTGCGGAGCGCCGGACATGTATTCGGGAAGCTGTCATTGCGGACGGGTCGCGTTCGACGTCGCCGTCGAAGGCCCGATCGGCGACGTCGTGGAGTGCAACTGCTCACATTGCAGCCGCAAGGGCTACCTGCTGTGGTTCCAGCCGCGCGAGCAGGTGACGTTCCGCTCCGGCGAAGCGGACCTGGCGACCTACACGTTCAACAAGCATCACATCCAGCACCGCTTCTGCACGCACTGCGGCTGCGCGCCGCTGGGCTTCGGTACCGGCCCCGACGGTCGCGCCACCGCCGCCATCAACGTGCGCTGCCTGGAAGGCGTCGAGCTGGACACGTTGAAGCGCATTCCGTTCGACGGCCGCAGCTACTGAGGAGGCCCGCCGGGCGGGCCCGGAACCGGCCGGCCGATGCCGTGGAGCTGCCGCGCCTCGAGCGCTGGCTGGCCAGGGAGGCCGAGCGGGTCGTGTCGCGTTTCGACGCGTCCGGCACGGTCGATCTGTGGCATGCACACCCGGACCCTCACGGCTACGGCAACGCGGGGACGGACGCCAGGCACGCGGTGCTCCGCCGGCTCTTCGGCGTGTTCGCGCAGTTGGCGGACCGGCTGTGGGTGCGCCGCCATGATCTGCAGCTGTTCGTGTCGGTGGCGGCCGACGATTCCGCGAGCGATGCGGTGTACGTGCACACGTCGCGCGCCGCCGCCGCGCCGTTTCCGTACGTGGCCGCCGGCTTTTCCGGTTGCGCGGACCTACCCGACTGGCTGGCCCGCCACGTCGACGCGGCGGAGCAGGCGGTCGGTGCGAAGCGCTGGGATGACACCACCTTCTACCTGATCGAATACACCGGCTGGCCGCATCGGGTGCTCGGCCGGGCCGCCGACCCGCGGTCGTGAGATCGCTTCGCCGGGCCGGCTGCCGCCGGCTCAGTTCTTGCCAGGTTCCGGATCGGCATCGGGGGGCAGCGAACGCTCGCCGGCCAGCGCCTGGGCGCGGTCGAGCGCCGAGCGCCAGGCCTGCGCCTGGCCCAGCGCGCGATACAGGCGGGCCTGCAGCGCGGCGGCGGCGAAGTCGCCGGCCGCGTAGCGGTCCAGCTGGCCGACGATCGGCACGGCGCGGCGCAGCTCGCCACGGGCGATCAGCGTATCGGCCCAGGAGATCGCGACCTCGGCCAGGTCGAGCGGCACGTTCTGCCGGTTGGCGTCGCTGAGCGCCTGCGCGTACAGCGGATCGGCCGCCGATGGGCGGCCTTCGGCGACGGCCTGCTCGGCCAGCGCCAACTGCGCCTGGATGCGCACCGAGCTGTTACCGGTGCTCTCGGCCCAGGTCGAGAACGCCTGCGCGGCCTGCGTCGCTTCGGCGACCCGGTCCAGCCGGCGCAAGGCGCGCAGCGAGATCAGCCAGGCGTCGGCGCGCGCGCTGTCCAGGTCCGGGCCGGTCGTTGCCGCGCTGGCCGGTGCGGCCAGCGCCAGCGCGTCCTCGACCTGGCCGCGTGCCAGCGCGACACGTGCGCGCTCGATCGCGACCAGCAGCGCCGACCCGGGCTCGCGCGCGGTGTCGATCGCGCGACTGAGTTCCTCGAGCAGGCCATCGGCCTCGCGCCACCGGCCCGAGTCCACCAGGGCCTGGGCGCGCCGCAGCTTGATGAGCTGGGCGGTCTCGACGTTCAGCGGTCCGGCGAGCAGGGCCAGGCCGCGCTCGCTGGTGGCGAGGCCGGCGGCGGGCTGCAGCAGCGCGCGATGCGCGACGACCTGGTTGGCCAGGGCGGCCGCCAGCTCGCCGGAAATGCCGAAGCGCTCGAACTGCCCGGCGGCACGCTCGAAGCTGGCGAGCGCGGCGGCCGGATGGTTGCGCATGCCGTTGAGTGCGCCTTCGTTGAGCTCGATCTGCGCCAGGCCGAGCGAGTCGCCGGCCAGCTGCATCGCGATGCGCGCCTGCGCGAAGTCGGCCAGGGCGTCGTCGTGACGGCCGAGCAGGCTGCGGGCGACGCCGCGCCGCATATGGGTCTTGCCGATCAGGGCCGGGTCGCCGTGGCTCTCGAGCAGGGCCAGCGCGTCGGTGGTCTCGCGCTCGGCCTGGGCGATCTCGCCCAGGCGCACGTGCACGGCGCCGAGCCCGCTGACGACGCGTGCCCGCAGCAGCGGATAGGTTTCGGCGGGAAGGTCGTCGAGCAGGCGCGCCAGCACGCGGCCGGCCTCCTCGTTGCGGCCGGCGACGAAGTCGATCTCCGCCTCGCGCAGCCGCAGTTCCGGCGTGGCGCGCACCGCGGCGGGGGCGGCCAGCACCAGGCGCCGCGCCGTCTCCAGGTCGTCGATCAGCAGGGCGGCGTCGATGCGCGACAGGCGCTCTTCCGCGTCCGGGCTGGCGGCCGGTGTCGCCGCCTCGGTGGCGGTGCCGCCGACCGCGCCGAGGAGCTGGTCGGTGGCGATCCGCGCCGCGGTCATCGCGTCGTCGGCCCGTCCCGGGAATGCCCGCGGGGCACCGCCGCGCTCGCGCAGCTCCAGGTTCACGGTCCAGCCGGCATCGGCCTGGCGGATCTGCGGGACCACCTGCCAGCGCGGTTCGAGCGTGCGCTGCACGCGTTCGGCCAGCGCCGCCGCGTCGGTGCCCGACCGCAGCAGCGAGACGACGTTCTCGCTCGGCGCGACGCGCTGGCCGGCATGGCGCAGGCGACCGGCCACGAATTCCATGACGCCCAGCCGCAGCCAGGACCATTCGGCCGGGGCGTCCACCGTGGCCGGCAGCACCGCGACCAGGTTGTCGGCCTGCGGCGGGACGGACCCGGCCGGTGCGGTGGTTGCGGCTGGGGGCGGTACCGCCGATGCGGGCGCCAGGCGCTGGCGCTGCCAGGCGAGCGCCGCCAGGGCGGCGAGGACCAGCGCGAGTACCGCGCCCGCACCCCACCACCGGCGGTCGGGCGAAGCCGGCCGGGGGGCCGGCTCGGTCGCTGGTGCCGGGATCGCCGCCGGGCCGGCGGCCGGCGCTTCGTCCGGCGTGATGCCGGCGTCGGCGGCCGGCGGAGGTTCGGGGTCGTCGCTTTCGGCGACGACCTCGGCCACCCAGCGGTAGCCGAAGCCGGCGACCGTGCGGATCATCTGTTGCGCTTCGCCGGAATCGCCGATCGCGCGGCGTGCCTTCAGCATGACCTGCGCCAGCTGGGTATCGGCCACGTCGGCCTTGCCCCAGACCGCCGCCATCAGCTCGTCACGGCCGACGGCACGGTCGCGGTGCTCGATCAGGTAGGCCAGGCAGTCGAAGACGCGCGGCGACAACGGGCGCAGGCGGCCGTCCTCGGACAACTCGCGTGTCGCCAGGTCGATCAGATGGGAGCCGAAGCGCAGCCGTCGTGTCACCGGGGCGAGGGTAATCGCCGCGTGCGCGCGTGACCAGAGCGCCGCTGTGGGCGGCGCTCCGGCTGCGAATCCGCCCGGTGTCGCCAGGGCGGAGGATGTCATCGTTCAGTCGAAGCCGTCGGCGAACAGCGTTTCGCTGGACGGATCGCGCAGGGTGACGAAGCTGCCGCGGCTGGTGGCCAGGTACAGCAGCGGCAGGCCGCCGGTCTTGGACAGGGCCAGCTCCACCGGTGCCCCGGCCGCGCCGAGGCCGGTCGCGAACGGCGTGAAGCTGGTGCCGCCGTCGGTCGAGCGGATCACCGCGTCGGCGCTCTGCTGGGCCGCGTACAGCACACCCGGCTCGTGCGGATGGCAGGCGACGTCCGACAGGTTGCCGCCGGTCCAGCCACGGGTCCAGCTGGCGCCGTCGTTGGTGCTGCGGTAGATCGCGCCGGTGCCCCACGAGTCCCACATCGACATGTACATGGTGCCGGGCGTGGCGGCGGTGGAGCAGAGCCGGCCGAAACGGGCGAAGTCGGGCAGGCCGTTGCGTGTTTCGGTCCAGCTCAGGCCGCCGTCGCTCGAGCGCAGCGCACCGCCGGCCGGGCCGTCGTAGGTCGCGACCAGGTACTGGCCGCCGCGGCCGGCGACGCTCTCGATGTCGGCGACCTTGTCACCGTCGGTGCCCTCGTGCGTCTTGGCCCAGGTCGTGCCGCCGTCGACGGAGCGCCAGACCGTGCGCTCGGAGCCGGCCACGCCGAAGTCGGCGCCGCCGAGGTAGATCGTCGAGGCGGTGGTGCCGAAGCGGATCGTGATCAGGTCCGATTCGAACAGGGTGCCCTGGTCCGGGCCGAGGCTGGTCCAGCTGCCGTCGCCGTTGCGCCGGTAGAGCCCTTCGGGCGCCACCGAGCTGGGGCCGGCCGACAGGGCGTACAGCGTGCCGTCCGGCGCGAAGCGGACGCTGCTGTAGCGCGTCGGCGGCACGGACTCGGCGGTCCAGTCGATGCCACCGTTGCTGGAGCTCAGCACGCCGCCGTTGTTGTTGCCCTGGAACGCGACCGCGATGAGGTTGGGATCGGTCGGGCTGGTGTCGACCGCGTACAGCGCCAGCTCGGCGATGCCGATCGTCGACGCGGCGAACGCGTCGCCGCCATCGGTCGAGCGGTACACGCCGAGCGAGGCCGCGCCGACCAGCACGGTCTGCGAGCTGCCGGGGGCGTAGCGCACCGACTGCGCCGACAGGATCGAGCTGCCGCCGACCGCGATTTCCCAGGTGTTGCCGCCGTCGGTCGAGCGGTTGATGCCGGCGCCGTCGATCGAGGCGAGGATCGTCTGCGGGTCGTTCGGGTCCACCGCGATGTCGGTCACGCACAGCAGCGGCCAGCTTTCGTCGTGCAGCGCGCTCCAGTTCTGGCCCAGGTCGTTGGACAGGTACAGGCCGACGAACTGCGAGCCGAACATCTGGCCGCCGCCGACCAGGAGGCGCGAACCGTCGAGCACGACGGCCCGCAGCGGGTTGCTCGGCAGGCCGGCCGAGCGGTTGGTCCAGGTGGTGCCGCCATTGGTGCTGACCCACAGCTCGGTGCCGCCGATCCAGCCGGCGAAGGTGGCGGCGACGTTCTGCGAATTGGTCGGGTCGACGGCGACGGCCGTGGCACTCATCGCGGTCGAGCGGGGCGGCGTGACGTTGCTCCAGGTCAGGCCGCCGTCGCTCGAGCGCACCAGGTTGATCGGCTGGCTGCCGAAGGCGTCGTCGACGCCGGCCCAGATCACCGACGGGTTGGTCGGGTCGATCGTGAGGTCGGTGACGAGCTGGGCCGTGCCGATGCCGAGGTTGTGCTGCGTCCAGTTGACGCCCTGGTCGGAACTGCTCCAGACGCCGCCGTCGGTGGCCGCATAGGCGGTGCCGCTCGGCGTGAACTCGATGTCGAAGATGCTGCGGAAGGTCATCGCCGGAACGGCCGTCCAATTCGCGGCGCCGTCGACCGAGCGGTACAGCGTGCCGCCACCCCCATTGGCCGGCGCGGTGCCGGCGAGGACCAGCGCGGCGTCGATCGGCGAGACGGCCACGCTGGTGACGTCGCCGCCGTAGGGACCCAGTGCCGCCCAGGCCGCCGGCATGCCGGTGCCGCGGCCGGCGGCCGCCGGTGCCGCCTCGCCGAGCCGCGATGCGGCCAGCGGGCGGCGGCCGGCGTAGTCGCCACGCTCGACATGGCGGGCGTCGAAGCCGGCCGCTCCGGCCGGCAAGGGTTGTGGCGTTGCAGCAATGGTCAGCGGTGCTGCCAGTGCGGCACAGAAGCCAAGAGTCAGGGAAAGGCTGCGTTGGGTCATCGGACACCTCGGTGCAGGGGCGTGAAAACGAAAGCAGCGCGACCGCCGGGCAGGCCGGGGGGCGCTACCGGTCCAGCCTGCCGCAAATCCGCACCGAAGACTTTTGCGTCGTCTTTCGTTTGTGTTTGCCCGTGATGCGCAGTGGCTCCGCGGGCGGTTGGGAGCGTTCCGGGCCACGGCAACGGGCCGTACCGCCATCATCCGGCGTGCATGCCGGCGATCGAGCCGGCGATCGAGCCGGCGATCGGGCCGGGGTCGTGGAAGGCATCGCGGCCGGGCGGCGGTGCGTGCCACCGCTGCTGGCCGTTCCTGGCCGCGCCGGCGATGCGTTGAGAAGCCGAAAGGAATGTTGCGATGCCGCAGGATACGCCGGCGCCGCGGGCGAAACGCGAGGGGAAACGAGGCGGCCCGTCTGTGTACGCCGCCCGCTGCCGGCCGGCAGCGGGCGGGGCCGGATCGCCTACTCGGCGACCTTGGCGTAGTTGCCCTTCAGCGTCACGCCGGTCACGAAGGCGCCGTCGTGGCACTCGTAGTCGGTCGGGCTGGCCTTGGTGTTCTTCTTGTAGTAGCTGACCAGGTCGATCACGGCGTTCGCGCCGAGCTGCCTGGCCTTGTCCTGGAACGCGATCAGCGCCGAGAGCGCCGCCCACTGGCAGGCGCGGTCGATGCCCTTGCCGGCGCTGTTGGTCTTCTTGTTCGAGACGTCCGAGCTCAGCTTCTGCACCACCTTGGGCGTCTTCTGGCCCTGCAGGTAGAACTGCACCGTGCCATCGAGCTTGCCTTCGGCCTTGCCGAGCTCGATGACGTCCTTGAGCGGCATCATGTGGGCATCGTCACGGGCGAAGGCCGGCGCGGCGACGGCGAGCAGCACGGCGACGGCGGCGGAGGCGAGAGCGGTCTTCATAGGCGGTTCTCCTGCAGGTGGCGGGTGGCGTTCAGTCGCTCCAGCGGCGCAGCACCAGCGAAGTGTTGATGCCGCCGAAGGCGAAATTGTTGGTCATGACGAGGTCGGTGTCGATGTGCCGCCCGTCGCCGGTGACGTGATCGAGCGGGGCACAGCGCGGGTCCGTGGTCGCGAGATTGACGGTCGGCGCGAACCAGCCGTTGCGCATCATCTCCAGGCTCATCCACGCCTCCAGCGCGCCGCAGGCGCCGAGCGTATGGCCCATGTAGCTCTTGAGCGAGGAGATCGCCACGCGTTCGCCGAACACCGCATGGGTGGCGGCGGCCTCGGCGACGTCGCCCTGGTCGGTCGCCGTGCCGTGCGCGTTGACGTAGGCGATCGCCGACGGCGGCAGGCCGGCGTCGTCGAGCGCGAGCTGCATCGCCGTCGCCATCGTCTGGCTGTTGGGGTGGGTGACGTGGCGGCCGTCGCTGTTGGTGCCGAAGCCGACGATCTCGCCGTGGATCGTCGCGCCGCGCGCCCGGGCGTGGTCCAGCTCCTCCAGCACCAGGGTGCAGGCACCCTCGCCGAGCACGAGGCCGTCACGCTCGGCATCGAACGGGCGCGGCGTCAGCTGCGGCGCGTGGTTGTGGCGCACGCTGGTCGCGAACAGCGTGTCGAACACCGCCGCCTGGGTGGCGTCCAGTTCCTCGGCACCGCCGGCGAGCATCGCCACCTGGTGGCCGGCCTTGATCGCCTCGTAGGCGTAACCCAGCCCCTGGCTGCCGGACGTGCAGGCGCTGGAGGTCGTGACGACGCGGCCGGTCACGCCGAAGAACACGCCGATGTTGACCGGCGCGGTGTGCGACATCATGCGGATGTAGGTCGTCGCGTTGATGCCTTCGGTGGTCTTCTCGGCGATCATGCGGCCGAAGTCCCCGATCGCCACCGGCGAGCCGGACGAGGAGCCGTAGGCGATCCCGATGCGGCCGCTGCCGAGCAGCGGATCGCCGAGCAGGCCGGCATCGGCCAGTGCCATCTCGCTGGCGCGCGTGGCCATCAGCGCGACGCGCCCCATGCTGCGGGTGTTCTTGCGGTTGTAGGTCGGCGCCGGCAGCTCGAACGGCGCGGCCCGCGCGCCCACGCGCGTGTTGAGCCCTTCGTAGGCATCCCATTCGTCGATGTAGCTGACGGCGTTGCGGCGCTCGCGCAGCCGCGCCTGGACCGTCGCCCAGTCGTTGCCGAGCGGACTGATCGCGCCGATGCCGGTCACGACGACGCGGCGAGTACCCGCCGGCTTCATGCCTGACCCCTCATCCCACCAGACCTCCGTTGACCGAAATCACCTGACGCGTGATGTAGGCCGCGTCCTCGCCCATCAGGAAGCTGACCAGGGCGGCCACCTCGGCGGGCTTGCCGACCCGGCCGGCCGGGATCGCCTTGAGCGCCTCGTCGAGGACGCGCGCGTCGACCATCTCGGTGTCGATCAGGCCCGGCGCCACGCAGTTGACCGTGATCGCGCGGCTGGCCAGCTCGACGGCCAGCGCCTTGGTGGCGCCGATGATGCCGGCCTTGGCGGCGCTGTAGTTGACCTGCCCGCGGTTGCCGATGATGCCCGAAACCGATGCCAGCGTGACGATGCGCCCGGGCTTGCGGCGCCGGACCAGCGGCATCGTCAGCGGATGCAGCACGTTGTAGAAGCCGTCCAGGTTGGTGTGGACCACCGCGTCCCAGTCCTCCGGCGGCATCGCCGGGAACGCGTTGTCGCGGGCGATGCCGGCATTGCAGACCACGCCGTACGGGCAGCCGTGCGCCTCCACGTCGGCCAGCAGCGCCGCGGCCGCCGCGGCACGGTCGCCGACGTCGAACTGCAGCACGCGTACGCCGCGGCCGAGCGCGGCGATGTCCGCGGCCACCGCGGTGGCCTCGTCGAGGCGGCTGCGGCAGTGCAGGACCAGGTCGTAGCCGTCGCGCGCCAGGCGCAGCGCGATCGCCTTGCCGATGCCGCGGCTGGAGCCGGTCACCAGGATCGTCTTGTCAGTCATGTCGGAGCGTCTTGTCGGTCATGCGCCGCCCGTTGCAGCAGCGCGGCCGGGTCGGCCGGTTCGTACACCGTCAGCGCCGCGGTGGCGACCGGCGTGCCGTCGATGTCGATGCGGCAGTCGAACTGCCCGAGGCCGTTGTCGGCCAGGTAGTCGCAGCGGATCCGCACGCGCAGGGTCTGGCCGGGCAGGAAGTGCGCGACCTCGCAGCGGTAGCGGCGGCTGCCGAGCAGGAAGCCGATGCGCGGCGTCCCGCCGCCGGCGCGTGCCTTGAGCCCGGCCCAGGCGGCGATCGCCTGCGCCATGTACTCGATGCCGACCCAGCCGCCGACGCCGGTGCCGTCGAAGAACAGGCCGTCCGGGCGGATGTCGACCTCGGCCACCAGGTGTTCCGCATCGCCTTCGATCGCGCGGTCCAGCAGTCGCATGCGGCCCGCGTGCGGCAGCAGGTCGGCGACCGGCACGGTGATCGGCGTCATCGGCCGCGCCCCAGGACCAGGCTCGCATTGCTGCCGCCGAACGCGAACGAATTGCTGAGCACATAGGCCGGTGGGCGGCCGAGCCGGCTGCCGGGGCCGGCGATCGCGACCGGCGCCAGGTCCGGATCGACGGCGCCGTCCCACCAGTGCACCGGCAGGCGGCCTTCCGGGTTGCCGGCCAGCGTCAACCAGCCGATCGCCGCCTCGATCGCACCGGCGGCGCCGAGGGTGTGGCCGGTCAGCGGCTTGGTCGAGCTGGAGGGCGTGTCCTCGCCGAACAGCGCATGGACCGCCAGGCACTCCATCAGGTCGTTCTGCGCGGTGGCGGTGCCGTGGAGGTTGATGTAGTCGATCGCGTCCGGGCCGATGCCGGCCCGGTCCAGCGCCGCGCGCATCGACGCCAGCGCGCCGCGGCCGGTCGGGTCGGGCGCGGAGATGTGGTGGGCATCGGAGGATTCGCCCCAGCCGGCCAGCGTGACCGGTCCGGGCTCGCGCGTCATCAGGAACAAGGCCGCGCCTTCCCCGATGTTGATGCCCGACCGGTTGCGGCTGAGCGGATTGCAGCGCGTAGGGCTGACCGCCTCGAGCGCAGAGAAGCCCGCCACCGTGAAGGCGCACAGCGAATCGCCGCCGCCGGTGATCGCCGCGTCGCACAGGCCGGCCCGCAGCAGCCGCGCGGCGCTGGCCATGGCCTTGGCACTGGAGGAACAGGCCGTGGACACGACGATCGACGGGCCGGCCAGGCCCAGCAGGCCGCCCAGCGCCATCGCCGGCGAACCCAGTTCCTGCTGGCCGACGTGGTAGTGGCCGGGAAGCCGGCCGGTGCGCAGGTACTCGTCGATCGCCGCCTCGCTCTCGCCGATGCCCGACGTGCTGGTGCCCAACACCAGGGCGACGCGGTCGGCGCCGTAGCGGGCGATCGCCGCGTCGACCGCCGGCCGGATCTCCTCCAGCGCGGTCAGCAGCAGCGCGTTGTTGCGGCTGCGCTGCGATGCCGGCAGCAGCGCCGGATCGGCCAGCGGGGCGTCGACGCGGCCCAGGTGCAGCCGGCGCCCCGGCAGCACCTGATCGTCCGCGGCGACGCCGCCCGGCGTGTCGGCGAACAGCCCCGCACGCAGCGCCTCGCAGCCGCGGCCGAGCGCGCAGACGACACCGAGCGCGTTGAGATAGGCGGGCGAGGTCACGGCGCCTGCTCGTGCGAGGCGATCGTCAGGCGATAGCCTTCGTGCCGGTTCTCCAGCACGACCTCGCCGGCCCAGCGCGACGCGGCGGCGTAGCGGATCGCGACGGCGACGCGTTCGCCGTGCAGCAGCTCGCGCTGCCGCTCGGCTTCGCGTAGCGTCCAGCCGGCCGGAAGCGCCGCGCGGATCGCCGCGACCGGCCACAGCACCAGCTGCACGTCGCGCAGCACGCGCGCCGGATCGACCTGCGGCGGCAGCTGCGGGTCGCGGTCCACGTCCAGCCGCTGGCCGTCCCAGGTCAGGCTCAGGATGCGCCGGTTCAGCGCCAGCGCCGCCAGCCGGACCGCACCGGCATCGATTTCCAGCAGCGCGTCCAGTGGATGCGCCGCGACCGACCGGCCGTCGAGCCGGGCGAAGGTCAGCCGTTGCGCCAGGCTGACCGTGCCGCCGAACGCCGCCGGTGCCAGCGCCAGGTCCGGCAGCGGTGCGGTATCGCGGTGCGGCGCGTGGGCGCAGGCCGCCAGCAGCGCCGCCAGCCCGGCCAGCAGGAGCCGGTGCAGCCAGGGCCTCGCGCCGGCCGGTGTCGGCCGGCCGCGGCCTATGCCGCGCACAGCTGCTCCAGCGTCTTGAGCCGCCGCGGCTCGGCGACATACGGATTGCTGCGGTCCCAGGCATAGCCGGCCAGGATCGCGGAGATCATCCGGCGCACCTCGGCGGACTGGTTCGGGTGGAAGATGACGTCCTGGAAACCGCCCGCATACCAGCTCTCGACGAAGGCGCGGAACGCGTCGACGCCGCTCTTGAGCGGGTCGGCGTAGTCGCGCTGCCAGTCCACGCGCTCGCCGTCGAACTCGCGCGCGATCGCCGCGGATGCCAGGCTGGCCGACTTGAACGCGATCGTCACGCCGCTGGAGAATACCGGGTCGAGGAACTCGCCGGCATTGCCGAGCAGGGCGTAGCCCTTGCCCCACAGCGACTTCACGTTGGCGGCGTAGCCGACCAGCTTGCGGGCCGGGGTGTCCCAGACCGCGTCCTTGAGCAGGCCGGCCAGCGTCGGCGTCTCGGCGATGATCGCGCGCAGCCGGTCGGTCTCGCTGCCGGCATAGCGCTCCAGGAAATCGGTGCGGGCGACCACGCCCTGCGAGCAGCGGCCGTTCGAGAACGGGATCGTCCAGAACCACACGTCCACGTGCTCCGGGTGCACGCTGACCAGGATCTTGTTGCGGTCGAACGTGCCGCTGGGGATGTGGTCCTCGACATGGGTGAAGTAGGCGCCGCGGACCGGGAAGTCCGACGGCGTCTCCAGGTTCAGCAGGCGCGGCAGGATGCGGCCGAAGCCGCTCGCGTCGAGTAGGAACCGCGCCCGCACCTGGTACATCGCGCCGTCCGGCCCGACCACCTCGACGGTCGGCTGGTCGCCGTCGACATGGACCGCCACCACCTGGTGGCGGTAGCGCACCTCGGCGCCCGCCTTCTCGGCGGCCTTGGCCAGCACGTGGTCGAAGTCGGCGCGCTGCACCTGGTAGGTGGTGCCCCAGCCGGGCGAGAACTTGTCGCGGAAATCGAAGGCCGTGCTGCGCGCGCCGCGCACGAAGGCCGCGCCGTTCTTGTACTGGAAGCCCGCCTCGACGACGTCGCGCAGGAAACCGGCCTCCTCGATGTACTGCATGCTCTGCGGCAGCAGGCTCTCGCCGATCGAGAAACGCGGGAACTGTTCCTTCTCGAGGACCAGCACCTGCCGGCCCTGCTTGCGCAGCATGCCCGCGGCCACCGATCCGGCAGGGCCGGCGCCGACGATCAGGATCTGGGTGGTTTCGGTCTGCATGGTGTTCCTTCGTGAAAGGGGACGCCGCGGGGGTTCAGGTCGCGGCGCCGGCGAGCGCCGGCTGGCGCGCGCAGTATGCCGGCAACCCCGGCCGGCACCCATCCTGCGCCGCCGCACGGTACCGGTGGGTTCGGCAATACGTACGCAGTGTGGCGGCGGATCCGATCATGCGTCGGCGTGGTCGGCATCCATGAACAGCGGCGTCAGCAGCCAGGCCAGGAAGATGCCGAACAGCATCGTCAGGCCGAACGCGCGCAGTGCCGGCGTCTGCGACAGCGCCAGCAGGCCGAAGGCCAGCTCGATGCAGGCCGCCGCGATCGTCACCGAAAGGAACGGCCGCCGCTCCGAGCGGCCGGGCTGTTCGAGCAGGAAGATGCCGTAGTCCACGCCCATGCCGAGGATCAGCAGCAGTGCCAGGACGTTGAACAACTGCAGCGGCTGGCCGAGCAGGGCCAGCAGCGCGATCGCCAGCGCGCTGGCGATCGCCGTCGGCGCCAGCGCGCGCCAGCCGCGGCGGCCGAAGCGCAGGCACAGCGCGACCAGCACCAGCGCATAGCTGGCCACGATCACCCAGCCCATCAGTTGCCGGTAGCGCGCGAGCACCTCGGACACCTCGCCGACCTTGTCGACGAAGCGCACGCCGGGCACCTCGGCGGCGATCGCGGCCAGTGCGCCGAAGCGGGCCGGATCGTGGGCGCCGCGCAGCAGCATCACGCTGGCGTAGCCGTCGCCGAAGCGTCCCAGCCACTGGTGGCGCAGCGGTTCGGACACCGGCGCGGCCAGCCAGTCGGCCACCGCCAGCGGCACGACCGCCGCCGCGGCGGCCGGCGCGAGGGTCTCGCCCAGGCGCGCGGCGGCCAGCGCCAGCACCCCGCCGTCGCCGTCGATGCGGCGCGCGACCAGTGCCGCGTCCTGCTGCTGGCGCTCGCGCGAGGGCACCCAATCCGATACCGCCTGCCAGCCGTCGAGCGCGCCGTCGGCGACCCGGGCCGCCAGGCGCTGCTTGACGGCTTCCTCCGCGGCCAGCACGCCGTCCTCGCTCGGCGCCGTCACCAGGTAGAACTGCGCCGGGCTGGGCAGGTCGAGCAGTGCGCCGAGCCGGAGCTGCTGCTCGATCAGCGTCGGCGGCGAGTTCTGCAGCAGGCGGATGTCGTCGTTGCTGCGCAGCCGGGCCAGGCCCGCGCCGACCAGTCCGGTCACCGCCACGGCGAACACCACGGTGAACGCGTTGCGCCCGAGGGCCGGCCACAGCGCGCGACGGCTGCCGAGCCAGGCGGCGAAGCGGTTGAACTCGATCCGCCGCCGGTCCAGGAACGGGAACCACCACAGCACCGTCACGAATGCGGCCAGCAGGCCCACGCCGGAGAACACCGCGATCTGGCGCAGGCCCGGGAACGGCGCCAGCGCCAGCAGCGCATAGCCGATCACCGTGGTCAGCATCGCCAGCCACATGACCGGCGCCTGGCGCCGGCGCATCGCCCAGCGCTCCTCCGGCGGCCGGCCCAGCCGGTTGCAGAACCAGTTGGTGCCGTAGTTCTCGGCGACGCCGACCAGGCTGGCGCCGAACACCAGCGTGATCAGGTGGATCCGCTCGAACAGCAGCGCACACACCGAGATCGCCGCCAGCAGGCCGACGCCGATCGACAGCGCCACCAGCAGGCGCGGCCGCAGGCCGTTGAACGCCAGCACGGTCAGCACCAGGATGCCGGCCAGCGAGCCCAGGCCGATCGTGTGCACCTCGCGGTGCGCCTGCTCGGCGGCGCGCGCGGCGTAGAGCGGAACGCCGGCGTTGACGACCTCGGCCGCCGGCACCGCCGCCAGTGCTGCCGCGCGCGCGGCATCGAGCACCGGCATCAGCGCGCGCTGGGCCGCGATCGAGAATGCCGGCCCGTGCTGCTCCAGCATCAGCAGTGCGTACTGGCGGCCGTCCCCGGCCACCGACAGGCGGCCGTCGACCACGCGCACCGGGCTCTCGGCCGCGCGCGCGGCCAGCCAGCCGCCGAACAGGTTCAGCGGATCGTCCTGCCAGGTGCCCACGCGCGGCAGGCCGAACGGCCGGTACAGCGCTTCCACCGCGCGCGCGGCCAGCCGGTCGGCCGGCTCGGTTTCCATCTGCGCGCGTTGCGCATCGGTCAGCAGCTGGTGGCGGTACGGTGTGAAGAAGCCGATCCAGTCGTCGGCCAGGTCGTCGCCGACGCGGTAGCGCAGGGCCAGCGACGGCCCCGCGGCGCCGACCGCCGCGGCGTAGGCGTCGGCCGCGGTGCGTGCCGACGGCCAGTCCGGCGCGCCGACCAGCACCACCACGCGCCGCCCGGCAGCGTCGGCCAATTGCCGCGTCGCGTCCTGCACGGCACGGTCGCCGGCGCGCTGCGGCAGCATCGCCAGCATGTCGGTTTCCAGGTGCAGGCGGTCGCCGCTCCACAGCCACAGGCCGTGGCCGGCCATCGCCAGGACCACCAGCAGCCAGCCGATCGCCAGCCGGCGCGCCCGGAGCGGCACGTCACTCAAAGCGCCGGGCCTCCTCGGCCGTCAACGCGGCGGGTGTGTCGCGCTGCTCGCTGAAGACGATCCCGGTACGGTCGCCGTTGGCCTCGGCCAGTTCGATGCGGCGCACGTGGCGGTCGCCCGCCAGCGTCACGCCGGCCAGCAGCTTGGCCAGTGCCGGCTGCCGCGGCGTCAGCGCCAGCGTCCAGCCCTCCGCGCCGCTCTCGCCGGTGATCGTGAAGTGCTCGCCCAGGCGGTCCACGTCGCCGTTGAGCAGCGAGAACATCAGGCCGTTGATGACGCGCACGGTCGGTTCCTCCTGGGCGCTCAAGCGGAACGCGGTCTCGCCGCCTTCGGTCGCGACGATTTCCTCGCGTGTCAGGCGCAGCTCGCCGGCGAACGGTTCGCGCGTGCGCCAGAGCACGCCGTGGTCGCGTGCGACGAGGAAGTCGCCGCTCGACCGCAGCGGCCGGCTGAAGCCGGCCACCTGCTTGGTCTGCTCGAAGCGACCACGCAGCACGGCCGGCTGGTCGAGCTGGGCGCGGATGCGCGAAGCCAGGGCATCGACATCGGTGGCCGGCGCAGGAGCCGCCGCCTCGCCCGCGCCGATCGCCGGGCCGGCGGCGGCCAGTGCCGGCAGCAGCACCGCCAGGACGAACGGGATGATCTTCATGGATGGACTCCGAGGCGTTCCCACAGGACACGCGGGCAGACGTACTGCATCTGGCCGCTGGCGATCTCGACGGCGACCTGGATCGTATGCGCGCGCGTCATCCGCTCGCCGCTGGTGGCATCGCTGATGAGGTAGTCGATCTTCAGGCGGTTCTCCCACTCGACGATCGTCGCGCGCACGCTGAGTGGGCGGCCCCAGGTCGCCGGGCGGATGTACTTGCTGCGCAGGTCGACGATCGGCCAGAAGTAGCCCGACTCGCGCATCTGCGGGTAGTCGTAGTCGAACCGCTGCAGCAGCGCGCAGCGCGCCAGCTCCAGGTACTTGAGGTAGTGGCCGTGCCAGACCACATTCATCGGGTCGAGGTCGTGGAAGGCCGGCGTCAGCTCGATCGCATGGCTGAACCGGTCCGGCACGGGGGCGCCGGCGTCAGGCATACAGGCTCCAGGCCTCGTCGCGGATCGCCGCCAGCAGGCGGCCGAGGTCGGTGTCCAGCGCGCGGTCCTCGTCGACCAGGGCGATGCGCCGCTCCAGGTCCGCCTGCATCGCCGCCAGCGGCGGGCTGAGCGCCAGCCGCGCGTCGGCGCGGGCACGCAGCGCGATGCCCTGGCGCGCGGCGATCAGCATCGCCGCCGCCACCTGCTCGGTCAGTTCCAGCACGCGCAGCGCGTCGCGCGCGGCGATCGTGCCCATGCTGACCTTGTCCTGGTTGTGGCACTCGGTCGAGCGCGAGAACACCGAGGCCGGCATGGTCAGCTTCAGCGCCTCGGCGGTCCAGGCCGAGACGCTGATCTGCAGCGCCTTGAGGCCGTGGTTGATCGCCGCGCGCGGGCCTTCCGCGGCGCTCAGGTTGCTCGGCAGGCCGTGGTTGAAGCGCGTGTCCACGAGCAGCGCCAGCTGGCGGTCGAGCAGGTCGGCGATGTTGGCGACCGCGTTCTTCAAGGCGTCCATCGCGAATGCGATGTGGCCGCCGTAGAAGTGCCCGCCGTGCAGCACGCGCTCGTCGTCCGGATCGACCAGCGGGTTGTCGTTGGCGCTGTTGAGCTCGTTCTCGATCAGCCCGCGCAGGAACGGCAGCACGTCCTCCAGGACGCCGATCACGTGCGGTGCGCAGCGCAGCGAATAGCGATCCTGCAGGCGTTGCTCGTTGCGCGGCGGGCGGTCGCTGGCCAGGTCCTCGCGCAGGCGCGCGGCGACGCGCTGCTGGCCCGGGTGCGGCTTGGCGGCAAAGAGCTTTTCGTCGAAATGGTGCGCGTTGCCGGCGCTGGCCAGCACGTTGAACGCGGTCAGCCGCGTGGCCAGGCGGCCCAGGTAGTCGGCCCGCGTCCAGGCCAGGCAGGCCAGCGCGGTCATGACCGCCGTGCCGTTCATGATCGCCAGCCCTTCCTTGGGACGCAGCCGCAGCGGCGCGATGCGCAGCTCGGCGAACACGTCCGCCGTGTCGCGCCGGACGCCGCCGTGCCAGACATCGCGCTCGCCGCACAGCACCGCCGCCACGTACGACAGCGGCGTCAGGTCGCCGCTGGCGCCGACCGAGCCTTCCGCCGGGATCAGCGGCAGGATGTCGTGGTGCAGCAGGCGCTCGAACTGTTCGAGCAGGCCGGTGCTGACGCCGGACATGCCGACCGCCAGCGAAGCCATGCGCGTCGCCAGCACCGCGCGCGTCTCCTCCGGCGTCAGCAGCCGGCCGGTGCCGCAGCCGTGGTAGGCGTACAGGTGGTGCGGCAGCTCGGCGACCAGTGCCGGCGGGATCGTCACCGTGCACGAGTCGCCGTAGCCGGTGGTCACGCCGTAGATCACCCCATCGGTCGCCAGCAGGCGGTCGAGGAACGCCGCGCCGCGGCCGATCCGCGCGCGGAACGCCGGATCGGCCGACAGCTGCGCCGGGCGCTGCCGTCGCGCCAGCGCGACGACGTCCTCGATGGCGAGGGGGTGGCCGTCGAAGCGGACCGGGTCAGGTGCGGTCGGAGCCATTCGTCTGATCCCAGAAAGGGAAGAAATTGAACCAGTCATAGGGTGAACGCTTCAGCATCCCGGTCAGCGCGGCGACGTAACGCGAAGCATAGTCGGCAATGGCCTCGCCGCGGCGGCCGCGCGGCAGCTCCACGCGATCGGCCAGCGGCTCGAAGCGGATCGTGTAGCTGCCGTGCTCGTGGATGCAGGCCAGCAGGTGCACCGGGCACTTGAGCAGGGCCGCCAGCACCCAGGGGCCGGCCGGCAGCGGCGCCGGATGGCCGAGGAAGTCGACCTGGACCGTCTGGCTCGCGAACACCGGCACGCGGTCGCCGGCGATCACCACGTACTCGCCGGCCGCCACCTTCTCGCCCAGCAGCAGGGCGGTTTCCGGGCCGATCGCGGTGACCTCGATCAGGTTGACGTCCTGGTCCGGGTTGAGGCGCTTGAGCAGGCGGTTGAACTGCGCCGCATGGCGCGTGTGCACGAGGATGTTGAGCCGGAACACGCCGCGGTGCCCGGCCATCGCGCGGCCGATCTCCAGGCAGCCCAGGTGCGCCGTGACCAGCAGGCCGCCGACACCGCGGCCGGCGATCGCATAGATCTCCTCGCGCCCCTCGGTGTGCACGTTGGCGAAGCGGTAGCGTCCCGACACCGCCAGCAGCTTGTCCAGCAGCGTCTCGGCGAACAGGCCCACGTGGCGCAGGCCGTCGCGCCAGGTCGGCGCGTGGCCGAGCGCGCCGGTCGCCGCCTGCAGGCGCGCCAGGTACTGCAGCGAGGCCGCCCGCACGTCGCCGCGGGCCAGCCAGTAGGCCGCGATCACCGGGTACAGCGCCAGGCGGAACGGCCAGCGGCCGAGCAGGCGATGGATCCAGTACAGCAGCCAGATGCCGGCGACGAAGGTGTTCTCGCCGATCTGCGCCCAGTGCCGCACGCTCATGACGCCACCTTGCGCCAGAGCAGCTGCGGCAGGCGGGCCAGCATGCCGAAGAACAGCCGGGCATGCATGCGCGAGATCAGCAGGTTGTCGCGCAGCACGTCGAAGTGCGACACGCCGTCGGCCGGGTAGCGCACCTGGGTGGGCAGGTTGACGATGCCGACGCCGCGCCAGTGCAGGCGCACCAGTACCTCGCTGTCGAAATCCATGCGCCGGCCCAGCCGGACCCGGTCGATCAGGGCCACGGTCGGCGCCAGCGGATAGACGCGGAAGCCGCACATCGAGTCGCGGATCGCCAGCGACAGCGTGTTGATCCAGACCCAGACGTGGGTCGCGTAGCGTCCGTACAGGCGGCCCTTGGGCACCGAGTCGTCGAAGATCGGACAGCCGCAGATCACCCGGTCGGGGTGGCGCGCGGACAGTTCCAGGAAGCACGGGATGTCGCGCGTGTCGTGCTGGCCGTCGGCGTCGATCTGCAGCGCGTGCGTGAAGCCGCAGTCGTGGGCCGCGCGCAAGCCGGCGATCATGGCGCCGCCCTTGCCCTGGTTGACGGCCAGGCGCACCAGGCGCACGCGGTCCGGATCGGACGCGGCCAGGAGGTCCAGCACGGCCGCGCAGCCCGGCTCGCTGCCGTCGTCGACCAGGATGCACGGCAGGCCGTGCACCTTGATCGCCTCCACCACCGCGCCCACCGCCTCGCCGTGGTTGTAGACCGGGATGACCGCGCAGGTCTTCATGGCGATCCGGAAAAGACGATGCGGCCGCTGGCGTGGGCGCCGGCCGCCGAGCCCAGCCGGAATGCGAGCTGGCCACGCTCGGGCACGAACTCCAGCTCCAGCAGCAGATCGGCACCCGGCACGATGACCTGCTGGAACTTCAGTGCCTCCAGGCCTTCGAACCGCGCCGGCAGCGCGAACAGCTCGCGGCCGAAGCCGATCGCCCAGTCGACCTGGGTCACGCCCGGGAGAATCGGCGCCTGCGGGAAATGACCGTCGAACCAGGGCAGGGTGGCGTCCGCCACCAGCCGCAGGCGCGCCTGGCATGCATCACGCGTCAGCAGGCGCGCGAACGGCCGTCGCGGGTCGAACAGCGCCAGCAGTGCCGCCTCGGTGGTCTTGCCCTGGCTGTTCACCGGCAGCGCCCAGGTCGCGCGCCAGCGGCGCGGGCGGGCGCTGGCTTCCACGTGGCCGGCCAGCGCATCGCGCAGGGCGGTGTTGAATGCACGGCGGCCATGCGCGTCCAGGCAGGCCCAGCCCGCCGCGCTGGGCACCACCACCGCGCCGATCTGGCTGCGCGCGCCGGGCAGCACCACCAGGCGTGCCGCTTCGACCCGATCGTCGGTGGCCAGGGCGTGCTCGATCGCGTCCAGCGAGATGCGCTTCTCCTCGATCTTGGCGATGCGGTCGCTGCGGCCGAGCAGCACGAAGCCCGCGCCTTCCGCCCGCGCGCGGTCCGCGCTCGGCTGCCAGTCCGTGTCCGCCAGGTGCGGCGAGCGGACCCACAGCTGGTCGGCGTCGATGCGGATCGCCACGCCGGGCAGCGGTTGCCACGGCGCCTCGTCCGTGTCCTCGCGCCGGCGCCAGGCGATGCCGCCGGTCTCGGAGCTGCCGTAGACCTCGGTCGGCGCCCGGCCGAGCAGGCGGCGGCAGTCCGGCAGCGCCTCGGCCGGCAGCGGGCCGCCGGACGAGAAAAGCCCCCGCAGCTGCGTGCGTGCCGCGTCCCACGGCAGGTTCGGCGGCAGGCGCTTCAAGTGGGCGGGACTGGCCACCAGCACCGCCGGGCGCCGTCCCAGCGCCGCCGCGATGTCCTCCGGGAACGCCAGGCGGGCCGTTGCGAACGGCCGCCCGGCCGCCAGCGGCCACAGCACGCGGAACAGCAGGCCGTAGATGTGCTGGTGCGAGACCGTCGCCTCGACGACCGCGGCCGGCCCGAGCGCCGGGAAGGCCTGCTCGAGCGTCGCCGCCTCGTCGAACACCTGCCGCAACCGCTTGCCGATGGCCACCGGCTCGCCGCTGGAGCCCGAGGTATAGACCGCCAGGCCGTCCCAGTCCGGGTCCAGCGTGTTCCAGTCCGCGGCTGCCGCCGTCCGCGGCGCCAGGGCGGCCGGCACGTCGCCGGCCCAGGCGCCCACGCAGGCGTCCAGGCGCGCGCGCGTCGCCGGCAGCGTGTCGGCCGGCAGCCATACCCGCGTCCCGGCATGCCAGGCGCCGAACAGCGCCGCGGCGAAGTCGAAGCTGTCCTCGAAGTAGAGCGCCGCATCGGTCCTGGCGGCCGCCGCGAAGCACGTCCGCCAGGCCGCCGCGGCGGCCGCGAAGTCGGCGAACGTCAGCACCGTGCCGGCGCGCAGCGCCACCGGGTGGTCCGGCGCACGCCCCTCGGCCAGCAGGCGGTCCAGGGCGATGAACGGCGCCGCCGTCATCGTCCGCCCCGCGAAGCCGCCGCGTGGCGCGCGCGTACGCGCCGGCGCACCAGCCATTCGCCGGCGAACAGCGCGCCGATCAGCCCATACGCGATCAGGCCGTTGTAGAGCGCCCAGGTGGCCGCATCGGCCCACAGCGCCGTCGCCAGCGCCAGGCTGCCGTTGAGGACGAAGAAGCCGCACCACACCCAGGTGACCTTGCGCGTATAGGCGACCGCAGCCGGCGCCAGGTCCGGCTCGCGCAGCCGTGCCAGGCGCTCGATCGCGCTCGGCGGATGGATCAGGCTGGCGGCGAACACCGCCAGCAGCACCGCATTGACCAGCGCCGGGTACAGCTTGAGCGGCAGCAGCGCGTTGCCGAACGCAGCGAACGCCGCCAGGCCCAGCGCCCCCGCCGCGGCGACCAGCCAGAGCCGCTCGCGCGTGGCCGCCGCCCGCGCCAGCGCCAGCGCCGCCAGCAGCACGGCCAGCCAGCGCGGCTCGAAATGCGCCATGCCCAGCCACACCAGCAGCGGATAGGCCAGCGTCAGCAGGGCGATCAGTGCGACGCGCATGGCGGCAGCGGGTGCGCCGGCCGGCCGCGGTGCGGCGGCGCAATGCCGGGCGCGGCAGGTCGGGTCACGGCACGCTCAGTCGTTGAGCAGGCCGTGCAGCGCGTCGACGACATCCTGCAGCGTGCGCACCGACTTGAACGCATCCGGTTGCAGGCGCACGCCGACGATCGGCTTGAGCTTCACGATCAGGTCGACCGCATCGATGCTGTCGATGTCCAGGTCCTCGTACAGCCGCGCCTCCGGCCGGATCGCGGCCGGGTCGATCTCGAAGGTTTCCTGCAGGATCGCCGACAGGCGCTGGAAGATGTCCTCGGGGGTCATGGGTTTTCCGGGGTTCACGCAGTCCGCGAGGCGGCGACGAAGCCGGCCAGGGCGCGGACGCTGGCAAAATGGCGGCGGGTTTCCTCCGACTCGGCCGACAGCGTCACGCCGTAGCGCTTCTGCAGGGCCAGGCCCAGCTCCAGCGCATCGATCGAGTCCAGCCCCAGGCCGTCGACGAACAGCGGGGCCTCCGGGTCGATGTCGGCAGCGTCGACGTCTTCCAGGTTGAGCGCCTCGATGATCAACAGCTTGATCTCCTGCTCCAGCGGGTCGTGCATGGGGGATGGGGCCCTGGTGTTCGGTGGGGGCGAAGTTTAGAGGGTGTTAAGAACTTTTTGGGGGTGGATGCCGCGCGTCCGGCCGGCCGAGCGCACGGTCGCCGGCCGGCCCGCGCCGCGGGCCGGGACCCCGGTTCATCCCGCCGTCGGCTGCTGCCGCGCTTCCGCCAGGGGCGAGAAGGCCTCCCCGGGCTCGTCCAAGGACGAGAAATAGCGGTGCAGGCCATCGGTGATCCGGCGCGCGGCCACGCTCGCCTCGCCGCCGGCCGCTTCGAGGAAGCCGGCCACCGGGATGTCCTCGCCGACGCGGATCGTGTACTGCATGCGCCGCGGCGGCACGCGCCACCACGGCAGGCCCTTGGTCAGGCTGCGCGGCACGCAGCGGATCGTCACCGGCGTGATGTCGCACGGCGCCCGGGCCGCGATGTTCCCCGCGCCGCGCTGCAGCTTCATCGGCCCGTCCACCGGCGTGCGCGTGCCTTCCGGGAAGATGATGAGGTTGCTGCCCGCCTTCAGCGAGGCGATGCAGTCCTCGATCAGGCCTGCGCCCGAGTCGTTGCAGAGGTAGTCGGTCGCACGCACCGGACCGCGCGTGAACGGATTGCGCGCCAGCCCCGAGCGCACCACGCAGTCCGCCTCCGGCACCAGCGAGACCAGGAACACCACGTCGAGCAGGGTGGGGTGGTTGGCCAGGATCAGCAGGCCCTTGCGGTCCAGCCGCTCCAGGCCCTCGACGCGATAGTCCAGCACGCCGAGCACGCGCATCCATTCGACGAACAGCCGGAAGGCATGGTGCACCGAGCGCCGCGCCAGGCGCGTCCGGCGCGCGCGGTCGCGGACGATGAGCCCCAGCAGCGGAAACCATACCAGCCCCAGCAGCACGCCGCCGACGCCGAACGTCGCGAACGACAGCCCGGTGCCGATCACCCGCCAGCCGCGATCGATCGCCTCACGCATGGCGCCGCCACTCCCATACGCGTGCACCGGCCTGGTGGGTCAGGCGCTCGGCGTCCGAATGGAAGAACTCCAGCACGCGGCGGTCGGCCACGCGGTCCGCCGGTGCGGCCACCGCGTCCGTGCCGGCCAAACGCGAGGTCAGGCTGAAGCCGCCTTCGTCTACCGGTGCCACGCGGCAGGCCCAGGCATGCGCCGTGTCGGCGTGCCCGGCGTAGATGTCGTATGGCGGCGGCAGCGGCTCGTCGTAGCACACCACCATCGCCGCCGGCGTTCCGTCGGCCAGCAGGCCCAGCGCCTCGATGAACGCCGCTTCCACCGTTTCGTCGCCGGCCGCGATCGCCGTGTACGGCGCCGTATCGCCCGAGGCGATCGACCACAGCGCGCCGATCGCGTTGTGGACCGACAAGCTGAACGCCGTCGGCGACGGCGTCTCGCCGCCCACCAGTTGGCGCAGCAACGTGATCGAGCGTGCCACGTCGCCATAGCGCGAGGCGAAGACGACCGGCAGCGGCGCGTCGGCGCCGCGGCTGGCGTAGGCCGCGTGCAGGGCGATGCGGCCGAGCGGCTCCACCCGCCGCCGCATCATCGCCGGCATCGCCGCCAGGGCGGGCAACGGATCGCCGCCGGCGGCTCCGGGCGATGCCGGTTCGGCCAGCCGTTCCGGCCACATCGCCCAATGAGACACCCCGAAACGCATCGTCATTCGTGCAAAACCGCGCCGCCCCTCGCAAACCGCGCATCTTACGTGATCGGTGCGGCAACCGGCCCTGCTATCCTCGCCGGCCGCACGCGGCCCGGTCGGCGCCGCATGCGGTCACGGCGTCCGGCATCGCGGGCGCGTTCACGAAGGCCGGGGAGCCAAGCGATGACCGAATCGGCGCGACCCGCCGGCGAGCACTGGAGCGACCGGCCCGAAGGCGGCGGGCGCTTTGCGCTGTGGCTGCTTCGCACGATCGCGCTGCGTGGCGGCCGCCCGCTCGCGCGCGCGCTGCTGTATCCGGTCACGCTGTACTTCTTCCTGCGGCGTGCGCCGGAGCGGCGGGCCTCGCGGGCCTTCCTGGCGCGCGCCACCGGCCGTCCGGCCAGCGCCTGGGCCGTGCTGCGCCATCTGCACGCCTACGCCGCGACCACGCTCGACCGCGTCTACCTGCTGGCCGGGCGCCACCGCCGCTTCGACGTGCGCGTGGCCGGCCTGGACGACCTGCGCGCGCGGCTGCGGCCGGACCGTGGCATCCTGCTGCTCGGTGCGCACGTGGGCAGTTTCGAGGTGCTGCGCGCGCTCCCCGGCAGCCGCGCCGACCTGGATGTCCGCGTGGTGCTCGATACGCAGAAGACGCCGGCGATGACCGAACTGCTGCACGCGCTCAATCCCACCCTGGCCGGCCGCGTCATCGACGCCTCGCGGCCGGGGCCGGAACTGGTCTTCGCGATCGACCGCGCACTGCGCGAAGGGGCGATGGTCGCCGTGCTGGCCGACCGGGCCCGGCCGCACGAGAACACCGTCGCCGTCGATTTCCTCGGCGCCCCGGCGCGTTTCCCGACAGCACCGTTCCTGGTCGCCGCACTGCTGAAGGTGCCGGTGATCCTGTGCTGGGGGATCTATCGTGGCGATGCCCGCTACGACCTCGCCTTCGAGGTCTTCGCCGACGAGCTCGCCTTCGCGCGCGCCGACCGCGACGCCGAACTGCAGGCCGCCGTGCAGCGCTATGCCCACCGCCTGGAGCGGATCGTGCGCGAGCACCCCGACAACTGGTTCAACTTCCACGACTTCTGGGACGCTGCCGCGGCAGCGCCTGCCGACCGCCGCTGACCTCCATCCGCCGCACCGGCACGGCCGCCGCCCGCAGGCAGCGGCCGCCGCAGGGGCTACTCGACGCTGAAGCTTTGCAGCGTGACCGGCGTGGTGCCGGCGAACGAGGCTTCGTAGGCGAACGAGGCTTCGTTGTAGAACGTCGTCAGCACGATGACGATCGTGGCGCCCGGCGCGACCGGGACGTTGCTGACCGCCGCGCAGGGACCGTTGACGTCGTCCTCGGCGAAGGCGCAGTTGGCCAGCGGGCTGGCCGGATTGAAGCTGCCGTTGTAGACCGCCACGAACGTATCCGAACCGGCCGCGCCGGACGCGCAGGTCGTCGGCGTGCCGGCCGCACCCATCGCCAGGTTGATGCTGGCGGCGCTGGCGCCGGTATTGGTCAGCGTGATCGTGTCGTACGGCGTGGCCGTGCCGACCGCCGAAAGGCTGGTGCATCCGGACAACGGCCGGTTGAACGTCGCGCTGCCGGGGCCGAGCGTGCCGGTGACGTTGGCCGGCACCGGGCCGCCCGGGTAGCTGATCGGCGTATCGGCAGTGGGCGCCTGCGACGGCGGCACCGGCGCGCCGATGCGTGGAGCGTCGATCTTCTCGGCCTGGACCGGAAGTGCAATGGCACAGGCCAGCAACGGCAGCAACGGGATGCAACGACGCATTTTCATACAGACCCCTAGTCTGGTTGAAGGTATTCGTGCAGCGCGAGTGTAGCGTCGTGCTGGCACAAGGCAATCGAACGATTTGGTTTCATTGGAAACCGGACGTTTCGGCGGCGAGCGCATGCCTGTAGGCGCCATCGCGAGCCTGCACCGAAGTCATCGGTACGGGATACGCGAATCGGCCATCGAACACGACATTATTCTCAATGGAAATCGCAGGCTGCCTTCGGCAGCGCATCGCGGCTTGAGTGCCACCATTGGAAAATGGGCATGTCATTCGATGGAATGTGGCGGCTGGGTCGATGTAGGGCATGCCGCCGTCACCCCGGGGTCGGGACGTGGCGCGGGCCTAGGACCCGTACGGCAAGACTCGCGTGACCGAGCTTCATCGCCTCCGCAGCGATCGATCCAGGAAAATCCGCAAGTGGCTTTTCAAGTGACTCGCAGACCCGCGGGATCGAACACCTGCGGCGCTCGCCCGTGCGAGCGCCGGTAGCTGGCGATGACGTCGCCGTAGCGGATCACGCTGGCGATCGTGTGGCAGGTGATGCGCGCGATGTCGCGGACGGGGCGGAAGTGGCTGCCGCCGCCTTCGGGGTAGCGGACCTGGATCGGCACGGAGACGATGCCGAGGCCGCATTCGCGGGCGGCGACGATCAGGATGGCGGCTTCGAAGACGAAATCGTCGGCGGCGAGGTCCACGCGTTCGAGCACCCGGCGCGGGTAGTAGCGCTGGCCGCTCTGCGTGTCGGCGACGGGGAGGCCGCAGGCCCAGGAGATGCCCCAATCGGCGACGGCGTTGGCACGCCGGCGGCCGGTCGGCTGCTGCTCGCGGCCGCGCAGGCGCGCGCCGATCACCAGGTGGTCCGGAAACGCGCGGGCGGCGGCCAGCAAGCGCGGCACGTCGGCGGCGGCGTGCTGGCCGTCGGCGTCCATCGTGACGACGGCATCGTGGCCCTGCGCGAGTGCTTCACGGAAGCCGTCGCGCAAGGCCTGGCCCTTGCCGCGCGGCGCGGCATGCCGCAACAGCGTGACCGGGAGGTCGGCGATGCGTTCGGCGGTGCCGTCGGACGAGCCGTCGTCGACGACGATGACGTGCGGGCAGACCGCCAGGACGTCGGCCACCACGCCGCGGATCGTCGCCGCCTCGTTCAGCGCGGGAATCACGACGGCGACGGAGGGGCGGTCGAGTGCGGTCAACGGGAGCGATCCGGGCAAGGGGGGCGACAGGCAGGACAATAGCGCAGCCGTTTCGCGGGGGTTGTTGCATCGCAGGAGCGGTCATCGGCGGCGTGGCGCGCTTCGGGCGCCGAGGCCCGGGGCTGCGCGATCGGCCGGCGCCGGTTGCTACCATGCGCGTCCTGCGCACCGCCCGGTCGCGCCCTGCGGGGCGGTGCTTCCGCCACAGCGAGCGAGCAATGACCGAAGCGAGCATCACCCCTGTCGAAACCTTCCTGCAGGGACTCCAGGACCGCATCTGCGCGGCGATCGAAACCGCCGATGGCACGGCGCGCTTCGTCGAGGACCGGTGGCAGCGCGCGGAGGGCGGCGGTGGCCGCACGCGGGTGCTCCGCGACGGTGCAGTGTTCGAGCAGGCGGGCATCGGCTTCTCGCGCGTGCAGGGCACGACGCTGCCGCCGTCGGCCAGTGCGCACCGGCCGGAGCTGGCGGGCCGGGCGTGGACGGCGACGGGGGTCTCGCTGGTCTTCCATCCGCGCAATCCGCACGTGCCGACCACGCACATGAACGTGCGCTACTTCGAGGCGCGGGCGGAGGGCCAGGCGCCGGTTTGGTGGTTCGGCGGCGGGTTCGACCTGACACCGTTCTACCCGGTGGATGCGGACATCCGGCAGTGGCACCAGATGGCACACGACCTGTGCCGGCCGTATGGCGAGGGGCTCTACCCGCACTGGAAGCGCTGGTGCGACGAGTATTTCTTCCTCAAGCACCGCAACGAGACCCGCGGCGTGGGCGGCCTGTTCTACGACGACCTGTCCGAGGGCGGGTTCGAGCGCTGCTTCGCGCTGACGCAGGCGGTCGGCAACGGCTTCGTCGAGGCGTACCTGCCGATCGTCAGCGCGCGCAAGGACACGCCGTACGGCGAGCGCGAGCGTGAGTTCCAGCTGTACCGGCGTGGGCGTTACGTGGAATTCAACCTGGTCTACGACCGCGGCACGCTGTTTGGCCTGCAGTCGGGTGGACGGGCGGAATCGATCCTGATGTCGCTGCCGCCGCGGGTGCGCTTCGAGTACGGCTATGTCCCCGAGGCCGGCAGCGCCGAGGCGCGGCTGGCCGAGTACCTGGTGCCGCGCGACTGGCTCTAGGCGGCACCCGCCGGCATTCGAAGCCGGCGGTCAGCGATCCGGGAACCGGCCGCCCGCGGGCATGCGGGCGGCGAGCGCGTCCAGGTATTCGCGAGCGGTCCGGCGGCCCGACGGCAGCGGACGGGTCCGGTCAGTTCCACTCGTAAAGGCGGAAGTACACCGGGGCCACCGGGCCTTCGTTGGGATCGCGGGTGAGGCGGCCGTTGCCGGTCATGTCCATGAAGGTCTGGTCGGTGCCGTCCGGGCGGACGATGCGGATCATCCAGACGCGGCCGTTCTGCCGGTATTCCTCGACGGTATCGGTGCCTTCCTTGCGCACCGCCACGTCGCTGGCGGCGGTGCGTTCGGCAACGGCGGCGGCGTTGGCGCTGTTGCGGGCGTTGCGATCGCGGGCCGGGCGCGTGTCGGGTTTCGGCAGCGGCTGGTCGATGCCGGCAGGCGGCGGCGCGTCGGTGGTCCTGCGCGGTTCGGCGGCCTTGCCCGGTTCGACGGCGGAGGCGGCGGTGATGCCGGGGTCCTCCAGGGACGGGGGCGGCGGCACCGGCGTCTGTTGACGGGCCGGCTCGGCCGCGCCGGCCGGCATCGCCAGGACGAGGAACGAAGCGAGAAGCAGGTGGCGGGCCATGGTCGATCTCCGGACGGGGATGGCAGCCTAGCAAACCACGGCTGTATGCGGTTTGACCCCCGCCAACAAAACGGCACCCGGGCCCTCCTCGCGGCCCGATCCGGTGGACCGCACCGGACGGACGTGGCGTTGCGTACAGCACGCAACGACCGGTGCGGCCGGTATGCTGTAGCGCCACCGTCCATCGGCCGAGGCCGCCCATGTCCGACGATTTCCTGACGATCGAGCCGCGCATCCATGATGTGGGCCATCTGGAGGTGGCCCGCTTCCTGCCGCACATGAAGTGCCGTCACCTGGGGCCGTTCGTGTTCTTCGACCACATCGGCCCGGCGGCGATGCCGGCCGGCGTCGGCATGGACGTGCGGCCGCATCCGCATATTGGCCTGGCGACGGTGACGTACCTGTTCGAGGGCGCGATCGAGCACCGCGACAGCCTGGGGTTCGACCAGGTGATCCGGCCGGGCGACGTCAACTGGATGACGGCCGGGCGCGGCATCGTCCACTCCGAGCGCACGCCGGCGGCCGAGCGCGCGGCCGGCCAGCGCATGCACGGCATCCAGACCTGGGTCGCGCTGCCGCAGGCCGACGAGGAAACCACGCCGGCCTTCCATCACCATCCGGCCGCGACCCTGCCTTCGCTCACCCTCGACGAGGGACGTGTGCGCCTGCGCGTGGTCGCCGGCGATGCGTTCGGCCTGCGCTCGCCGGTCGCGGTGTTCGCGCGCACGCTCTACGTGGCGATCGAGTGCGACGCCGGCGCACGCCTGACCATCGACGAGGAGCATCGCGAGCGCGGCATCCACGTGGCCGACGGCGCGGTCGCCATCGGCGGCCATACGCTCACGGCGGGGCAGATGCTGGTGCTGCCCGCGCGCGGCACGTTCGCGCTGCATGCGCTGGTACCTACGCGCCTGTTCCTGTTCGGCGGCGATCCGCTCGACGGCGAGCGTTTCATGTGGTGGAACTTCGTCTCGTCCTCGCGCGAGCGCATCGAGCAGGCCAAGCGCGACTGGAGCGAGGGCCGGTTCGACCGGGTGCCGGGCGAGACCGAGTTCATCCCGCTGCCCGATCGCTAGCAGCTGTCGAGAAACAGCCTGCCGGGGCGATCCAGGAATGGGTCAATCGCGGGGTGGCGGTGCCGCCGCATTGATCTGCGGCGCCGGTCGCGGGGCGGTACCGTGACCGTGCATGTCGAGAAGGGCCGGGACAGGCCCTGACTGGACGATGCGCCGGTCCCGGATGCGCCGCGCGGCAGGCCCGCGCGGCGCGGGCCGGGTCAGGCCTTTTTCTTGAAGAAACCGATGATCAGCGGCAGCAGGGCGCCGATGATCGCGGCCGCGCCGGCGTGGCCGGCGGTACCGCCGCCGATGCCGAGCTGGTCGAGGATGCCCGCTGCGTCCAGGCCTTGCCCGCCGGCGATGCCGCCGACGGCACCGAGGATCGAGTTCAGCACCGGCCCCAGGTTGCCGCTCTTGTTCAACGGTCCGGCAACATTGCCGCCGATCAGGCCGGCCACCAGATCGATGATGATTTTCACCAGCATGTTTTCCATGGATATCCCCTTCAGAGTGAAGAACGCGAATGGACGCTCGACCCGCCGTCGCCGACGTCCCCTGTCGCAGGCCGGTGACGGCGTTTGCAGGTCGCCGGAACCGTGCATGGCTGCACGAGGCCGGCAGGGTGTCCCGGCACCCCGCGCCAGCCTACTCCTCTGGCAGCGCGCCAGGCGAGCGCAGGATCAGGTTTTGTTGCCGGCCACCGTTCCGGCGACCCGTGCGGCAGGTGCACGGAATGGATCTTCCGGGCATCGGTGCCAGTCCGGCGTCGATCGGCAGCGTATCCGGCCTGATGTGTACGAGCGGGTAGAGCGAGCGCCAGGCACCGCCGGTCTTATCCCGGCCGATGACGCCGCACAGAGACGCCGAAGTGCGATTCGACGCGTTGGCCGGAAACGCCGGCGCGGGCGTTGCGGGGGTGGCGTCAGTGCCCGGCTTCGCGCACCGGCCGCTTGGCCAGCTTGCGTTGCAGTGTGCGCCGGTGCAGGCCGAGGCGGCGTGCGGTCTCGGAGATGTTGCCGTCGCACTCGGCCAGTACGCGCTGGATGTGCTCCCATTCCAGGCGCTTGAGCGGTGGCGGCGCATCCGGCAGGGCCGCTTCCAGGTCCGCGTCGTCGCGGCCGTCGCCGAGCAGGGCGTGCATGACCTGGTCGGCATCGACCGGCTTGGCGAGGTAGTCGTGGGCGCCGCGCTTGATCGCTTCCACCGCGGTTGCGATCGAGGCATAACCGGTCAGCAGCAGGATGCGCAGGCCGGGACTGGCCGCCAGCAGCTCGGGGATCAGGGCCAGGCCGTTCTCGCTGCCGAGCTTGAGGTCGAGCACGGCGTGCTCGGGGTGCTGCTCGGCGCAGGCGGCGAGGGCGGAACTGCGGTCGTGCGCGGTCGCCACCGCGAAGCCGCGGGCGGTCAGCGCGCGCGACAGCACGCGCACGAAGACCTCGTCGTCGTCGATCAGCAGGATCCGGGTCGGGAGTTCAGACATCGTGTCCGGCATTGTCCAGTACCCGCAAGGGCAGGCGCAATCGCTGCAGCGTGCCGCCGCCTTCCGGGCGCTGCGCGACCAGCTCGCCGCCGAGGCGCTCGGCGGTGGCCTTGGTCAGTGCCAGGCCGAGGCCGAGGCCGTCGCGCTTGGTGCTGACGAACCCGATCGCGGGCGGGCCTTGCGGTGCGTCCAGGCCGTGGCCGAAGTCGCGCACGCGCAGTTCCAGATGGCCGCCGCTGATCGCCGCTTCCAGCGTGATGCGTACCTGTCCCGCGCTGCGCGAGGCATCACCGGCGTTGTTGAGCAGGTTGACCAGGGCGTGGCGCAACGCCGGGACGATGTGGACCGGGCGGTCCGCCAGCGTCTCGTCGGGCCGGTAGTCCAGCTCGATCTCCGGCCGCAACAGCGCGAACGACCGGCGGGCGGCGTCCACATAGGCGCCGATCGTGGTGCGGTCCGCCTTGCCGGCGAGCTGGGTGCGGCCGACGGCCACCAGCTCGCGCAGGATGTCGCGGCAGCGGTCGGCCTGGCCGGCCAGCAGGGCGAGGTCCTCGGTCAGCTGCGGGTCCTGGCCGTGCTCGCGGCGCAGCTCGGTCAGCAGCGTGCGCATCGTCGACAGCGGCGTGTTGAGTTCGTGGGCGGTGCCGGCGGCTTGCGTGGCGATCGCCAGGATGCCTTCGTCGCGCAGCGCGCGCTCGCGCTCGTGCTCGGAGGCGGCCTGGCGCGCGCGCAGCGCGGCGGCCAGGCCGGCGATGAAGAAGCCGAGCAGGCCGGCGGTGATGACGAAGCTGATCGCCATGCCGGCGACGTGCAGGTTGAAGACGTTGTAGGTGTGGTCCGAATGCACGTACGGCAGCGGCTGGTACCAGCGCAGCAGCACCAGGTAGGTCGCCGCGGCGAGCGTCGCCACGGCGGCGACGTACAGGCGCGGCAGCGCCGCGGCGGTCAGCGTGATCGGCATCACCAGCAGCGACACGAACGGATTGGTCGCGCCGCCGGTGAGGTAGAGCAGGTAGCCGAGCACGATCGTGTCGATCGCGATGTGCACGACGGCTTCCACGCTGCCGACCGGCCAGGGCCGGGTCAGGCGCCAGAACGCGAACAGTGCGAACGCCGCCAGCACCGCGATGCCCGTGGCCAGCGGCAGCACGGCGATCGGCAGGTCCAGCCAGGTCGCGACGAAGGCGACCGTCAGGGCCTGGCCGGCAACCGCGCACAGGCGCAGCCAGGCAAGGGTGGAAACCAGCTGGCGCGGGCCGTGCGGACCGGTGTCGGCGCTGTCGGGGAAGGATGTGGCCACGTCAGCGCGCCAGCTCGAAGGCCTTGAGCAGCTCGGCGCGGAAGCGGTCCGGTGCCTCGATCTGCGGCAGGTGGCCGAGGCCCGGCAGCTCGATCAGGCGCGCCCCGGGGATGCGCCGCGCGGCATCGCGGCCGAGCGCCGGGTAGTCGCCGAGCGCGTCGGCCACCGCCTTCGGTGCGCCTTCCCGCCCGATCGCGGTGCGGTCACGCTGGCCGATGATCAGCGTCGTCGGCACGGCGATGCGCTCGAACTCGTGCACGACCGGCTGCGTGTAGATCATGTCCGCCGTCAGGGCCGCGTTCCACGCGTAGGCCTTGCCGTCGGGCCCGGCATAGACCGCCGCGAGTTGGCGCGCCAGCGCCTCGTAGGCCGGCGTCCAGTCGCCGTCGTAGTAGTTCGCGCGCTGGTAGCGCGCAATGCTCTCGTAGCTGCTCTTGAGCTCCGCCGCATAGGCGGCGTCGATCGTGCGGTACGGCGCGCCCTTGGCTTTCCAGTCCTCCAGGCCGATCGGGTTGACCAGCACCAGCCGCGCCGTCCTCTGCGGATACAGCAGCGCGAAGCGCAGTGCCAGCATGCCGCCCATCGAGTGGCCGACCAGCTCGGCGCGCTCAATGCCGAGCCGGTCGAGCAGGGCCTGCGTATTGGCCGCCAGCTGGTGCAGGCTGAACTGGTAGCGTTCGGGCTTGTCCGAGCCGCAGAAGCCGATCTGCTCGGGCACGATCACGCGGAAGCCGTGGCCGGCGAGCGTCGCGGCCGTGTCCTGCCAGTAGCCGGCGCAGAAGTTCTTGCCGTGCAGCAGCACGGCCGTGCGGCCCTTGGCGGGCGCCGCCGGTGCGATGTCGAGATAGCTCATCGCCAGTGATTGGCGCTGGCTCTCGAAGCGGAAAGTCGCGGGTGCCGGCAGGGCCGGCGGATCGGCAGCCGGCGCCGGCAGGGTCAGCACCGCGGCCAGCACCGCGAGCCAGCGGCACCGCCGGCCCGCGAGCCGATGGCGCGGGGGAGTGGAGGTGGGCGAAGCGGAGACGGCGCGCATGATCGGCTCCCGGCCAGGGCGGAGGGATCGCCGATGATAGCGGGCTCTAGGCGTCGACCGGCAGGCTGATGGTCACTTCGAGGCCGCCGCCTTCGGCATTGCAGGCGATGATGTGGCCGCCGTGGTTGACGACGGCGCGGCGCGCGATGGCCAGGCCGAGGCCGGTGCCGCCGCTGGAGCGCGTGCGTGCGGCGTCGGTGCGGTAGAAGGGGTCGAAGATCCGCACCAGTTCGCCTTCCGGCACACCGGGACCGTGGTCGCGCACGACGATGCGCGCGATGCCCGGATCGGCCGCGTCGCGCTGCAGCGCGACCTCGACCGTGGTGCCGTCGGCGGTGTACGCCAGGGCGTTGCGGATGATGTTCTCGACGGCGCTGTAGAGGGCATCCGGTGCGCCGTGCAGGCGGATCGGCGCGGAGGCGGCCAGGACCACCTTGCGGCCGCGTGGCGCGCCCTCGTAGTCGGCATTGGTGATCGCGTGGCCGAGCAGCTCGTCGAGCGCGATGCGCTCGCGCCGCGGCTCGGTGGCGGTCTCCAGCCGCGACAGCTCGATCGCCTGCGCCAGCATCGCTTCCAGCCGGTCGGCTTCGCGGTCGATGCGGTCCAGCGACCGGCGCGCTTCGGCCGGCTCGCCTTCGCGCGCCAGCTCCAGTGCCACGCGCAGGCGCGCCAGCGGCGAACGCAGCTCGTGCGAGACATCGCGCACGAGCCGGCGGTTGTTCTCGACCAGCGCCTTGATGCGCTCGGCCATGCGGTCGAACTCGCCGGCCAGCCCGGTCATCTCGGCGCTGCGGCCGAAGCGCAGCCGGCCCACGCGCGAATCGAGGTCGCCCTCGGCGAAGCTGCGCATGCTGGAGCGGATGCGCCCGAGCGGATGGGCGACGTAGAACGCCAGCAGCAGGCTGACCAGGGTGCTGATCACCAGCGCCACGCCGATGTGGCTCCAGAACGTGAACGGGCGGTGGTACAGCAGGCGGCCGAACGAGGAACCGTCGAACACCGCCACCGCGGCATAGCGGCGCCCGTCGCGCAGGATGACCAGGCGCAGGCGCACGCGGTCCGAGTCGGGATCGGCGGCCACCGCGTCGCGCACCGGGTCGGCCGGGTCCAGGCCGAGGAGCGCCGTGCGCGCCGCGTCGGCCGCATCCGCCGGCACGCGCCGGCCGAGCAGGTCATGGCCGCCGTCGTCGAGCAGGAACAGCCGTACCGGCCCGCGGTCGTCGCTGGCGCGCAGCCAGCGGTGCGGGCCGTCGGGGCCGTTCCGGCGCAGGTCGCGCGCGACGCGGGCGAGCTGGTCGTCCATCGTCGCCTGCAGCCGCGTCACTTCCAGGCCCGGGATCTTCTCGGTCTCGAAGTTGCGCGTGGTGATCCAGACCAGTGCCAGGATCAGGACCACCATGGCCAGCCAGAACGCCGCGAAGATGCGCCAGAACAGCCGCCGCATGTCAGTGCTCGTCGAGCTTGCGGAACAGGTAGCCGCTGCGATGGATCGTCGTGATGTGCGACTGGCCGTCGGCGGCATTGCCCAGCTTGCGCCGCAGGTTCGACACGTGCACGTCGATCGAGCGGTCGTACGGGCCCAGCGGCCGGCCCAGCACGGTCTGCGAGATGCGCTCCTTGGTCACGACGCGGCCCGCCTCGCGCATCAGCAGGGCCAGCAGGTCGAACTCGGTCGCCGTCAGCGTGACCGGCTCGCCGTCCACGGCGACGCTGCGCGAGGCGGCGCGCAGCGTGACGTTCTCGCACTGCAGGTCGGTCATCGCCTCGCCGCCGTTCTCGCCGTGCGCGCGGCGCAGCACGGCGCGCAGGCGCGCGGCCAGCTCGCGCGGGTTGCACGGCTTGGGGATGTAGTCGTCGGCGCCCAGCTCCAGGCCGAGGATGCGGTCGATGTCCTCGCCCAGCGCGGTCAGCATCAGCACCGGCAACGTGCTGTCGCGGCGCAGCTCGCGCAGCACGTCCAGCCCCGAGCGCCCGGGCAGCATCACGTCCAGCACCAGTGCGTCGAACGGCTTGTCGCCGCGCACGGCGGCCACCGCGGCCTCGGCATCATGCGCCAGCACGACCTCGAAGCCTTCGCGCACCAGGAAGTCGCGCAGCAGCTGCGCCAGCTCGACGTCGTCGTCGGCCAGCAGGATGCGGTTCTTGTTCATGCGGCCAAGCATAGCGCCGCCCCTGCCGGGAACGGGCCGGCCGGAACGAAGCTTGCCGGGTTTTGCAAGGCTTTACGTTGTGTTCCGGCGCCGTCGCAAGGCGATCCAGGCACCGAGCAGCAGTGCCACAAAGGCCGCGAATCGGGCCATCGGGGCAGTCGCCGGTACCGGCTCGGGCTCTGGCGGCGCAATCGGCGTGCCATGGATCGAGACGGTGTAGATCAGCTGGCGGCCCGCATACGGTTGCGGCGCGTCGTCGTCGTAGCGCCAGGTAAAGGCTAGCGTCGAGCCATCGGCAGAGAGGTTGACTTGCGCAAAGTAGAAATACAGAGGCCTGGCCAGCGTGGCGGTGACGTTGACGGTCTCGCCGGTGAAGCGATCCTTGAGATACACGGCGGGCCCCGGCCCCGGATCGACCATGATGTCGGGTGATCGCGAGTAGAAGGCCAGGTAGCGACCGTCGGCGCTCATCGAGGGGCGCCAGCCTTCGGCCGAGTGTGTCGATCCATCCCATCCGCGAGAGATTAACTCGATCTGACCGGTCTGGATGTCGAGCAGATAGGTGTTGGCCTGAATGGTGCCAACGCCTGGCACCAATTCGCCGCTGGTCGCGCCGAAGGGGACATAGCGATCGCCAATGATTCTTCCGGCAGTGGAATCTAGGTAGTAGGACGGCGATGCGATAAATTCTCCGCCGGTCCAGGGACGTGTCAGACGACGAGTCGTGCCGAGCCAGCGGTCGCGCAGGAACAGGTTGCCCGTGCGGAGTGGGTTGTCGTCGGAGAGATTGCTCGCGCAACTCATGAACACGATGTAACGGCCACTGTCGGAGATGATGGAATCCCCTTGTGTATAGCAGTTTCCTTGATGTCCTTCGGTTGATGTCGATACGAGCTCGATTGCCGCTGTACGCCAGTTGCGTACGTAAAGATCTTCCATGAGAGGGCCATTGGTATCCTCTCCCAATAAGTTGGCGCCGCTAAGAAGAAGCACTTCTTCGCGGCGATGGTGAGCGGTCACCAGTCTCGTGCCGAGCCGTTCCGATTCTCTCCGGCTGTTCAGGCCGATTAGCGAGGTAGTGCCTCGCTCCAGGTCGCGCAGAAAGACATTGCTGATGCCGAGCTTGTAGTAATCCCAAGGGATCGAGGGGTCGAGTTTGGCGTTGGAGTTGAATACGACACGGCGTCCATCGGCGGACGCAACTCCCCTGTTACTGTCGAACCGATGCTCTTGGCCGAGGCTGTCAACGCTGACGCGCTGGGTCTGCCTCGTTTGGCGGTCGAGCAGGAAGGTGTCATAGCGATCGTTGTCGTCGCCAGGCACGATATCCCTGGAGAAGCACGAGAAAGTCAGCCAGTGCGCGTCGTCGGACAGCACGGCGTTTCCGCACGGCCCATAGGAAGGTTCGCCTTCGTAGCCATAGGTCTCCAGCATCGGCGGGCCGACTGTCAACGCCGCATCGGCGGAGCCGGCCAGCGACGCGGCGAGAACCGCGATGAGCAGTCTATTGGAATCCATTGGCGAAGATCAGGTCTGGTCTGGTCCGGAATGCAGCGACGATGGGTGCCAGTCGCGCAAGGGTATCGTTCGCTCGCGCTGCGGGTCCCGCAGATCCTCCCGTCGCGACGCCGATGGGTAGAGCACCTGGGGTGGGGTTTGGAACGATCGCACCGTTCCACGCATAGGCTGGATTGGAGTAGGCATCGATCAGTGGGCACGCGTGCTTCCCGGTGCAGATTGGCCCGGAGCCGCTGCCCATGTCAGCGTACGACATCACGGTACGAAAGGCCGCATTGGGATTGGAGCTGGAGTTGCGATGCCCATAGGACCAAGGACATGACGTAAAGGCGGTGCCCGGCATGCCGGCATTGCGCGGGTCGTGTTCCATGCCGAGTAAATGACCGAGTTCGTGTGCGAGATTAAGCCGGTCGACACCGCAGCGCGGATCGAAGACAAGGTAAGACTTGCGCTCGAACTCCGGTCCGGGTTCGATTCTGCCGCCAATCAAGTCATACAAACGCTGTACGAAGGCGACGCCACATGTGTCATCACCGGAGATATCTATGCGGGCCAGTGCGACCACATCCGCCTGTAGCGCATTGCGTCGGCTGCTGACCGCCGGATTACCGTTGTAAATCCAACCTGGATAATTCGTGGTCGTACCCTGAACGCCTGCAAGATGGAACATGGCTTGCTCTATGTTGACTAGCCCATAGTTGAAAAAGGGATCAGCCGGTGGTGGAACCTGTTCCACGCCGCGTAGAAAGAAGCGCACCGACCAGATGCCACTGTTTCGCAAACTATCGTTGGCATCTTTGATCGCTCTGATCGCTTCTGTCTCGACGCCAGCATGAGAACCATACTGGCCGAGTACGTCCGTCGTATACATCACCAGCACATCGATCGTGCTCGCCGTCGTCGGCAGTGGGGCCGTGCAACCAAGGTCCCAGGTGGGTGGCCCGGACGGGGTCAGACCATCGGGAGTGCCGTGAAGCGGCGTGTCGGTTGCCGCTTGACCAGGGTGCTGCTCCTCGCGATCCGGATGCATCTGCCACCAGTCCGGATTGACCTCGGCCAGCTCGGTGACATCGCCCGGCCTGGGCTGCAAGGCGTACTTGTGCTCGGGGGTCCAGATACGTGCGGCGATCACGCCGTAGTTGAAGACGATCGAGACCGTATGGCCTTCGGAGCGGCCGTACCACTCCCAAGCGAAGTCGTCCGGCTTCGCGCTCGGATCTGGTAGCCAGATGACTTCAGGGCCATCACCAACCAACTGCGAGAGATAGCCGGCCTTCGGCGACCAGTACATCTGTCGCACGACGATCTCGCGCTGGCCCGGAACATTCAGAGTGATCGTCTTGGCCGGCTGCTGGATGGCCTGCTGATCGATGGTGATGTGCCAGCTTTGCAGCCAGGGACCGGGTTCGGAAGGAGGAGGTTGTTTTTCGGTCGTGACGAACAGGCGTGGCGCCTGTTCCTGCTCGCTGGCCGACGCGGTAGCCGTGAATCCCGCACACGCAAAAAAGAACGAAATCAATAGCGGTCGTTGCACGATGTGCATCCCTGTTTCCCCTGTGACTCACGCAGCCTACCTAGCCCGTGGCGATGTCACAACCGGCCCGAGTCGGTCACCCGCAGGGCTGGTTTGTTATGCAACGGAAGAGGCGAAGGGGTTCGTCGCAACGTCGCTGCGAGCCTCGTTCAGCGCGGTGGCAGCCAGCGACGGAATGCGAACGAAGCCAGAAGCGCATACAGCGCGGCGATCAGCGCCGACGTGGCGACATCGGACAGGAAATGCCGTGCGAGGTCGATCCGCGCGACGACCACGAACAGCGGGATCGCCAGTAGCACCACGCGCAGCCAGACCGGTCGCGCGACCGCGGCCAGCGGCAGGAACAGGCCGAAGTAGAACGCCGCATGGCCGGACGGGAACGAGCCGCCGCCGGCGAACCAGATCCGCGACCAGTCGCCCGATTCGAGCACCTGGAACGGACGCAGCCGGCCGAAGGCGTCCTTGCCCTGGATCATCGTCGCGATCGTGGCCACCTGCACCAGGCCGGCGGCGAGCAGGGCGGCCCCCAGCCGGGGCGGCAGGGGCAGGCGCTTCCAGGCCAGGGCGACCAGGCCGATGCCGATCGCCGCCACGCCGGCCAGCCAGAACCACAGGTGCATGCCGAGCGCGGTGTCGAGCACGGCCAGGCCCTCGCGGAACAGCGCCGCGTTCTCCAGCCCGGCGGCGCGGATCGCGCGCGCCAGCGGATAGTCCAGGCCGGCCAGGCCCGCCAGCATCAGCGCCGCGGCGATCGCGGCGGTCCACAGCAGCAGGCGTCGGCTCATGCGCATCGGTTCCGGGGAAAGGTGGCCTATCGTAGCGGGCGACCCCCGCGTCGGGTCCGCCCGGGTGCCGGCGCGGGCATCGGCACCCGGGCGGCGGCATGCCGCGGGCGGCGTGGCCGGGGTGCTTTGTGGCATCATTGCGCGCTGATTTTTCCTCACCTGGCGTGCCTGTCCATGCTGATCTTCGAGCTTTCCCAGCCCGGCCGCACCGCGGCCGCGCAGCTTCCGGCCGATACCGCGATCCCGTCCGACCTCCCCGCGAGCCTGCGCCGGCAGACGCCGCCCGCGCTGCCGGAAGTGTCGGAACTGCAGACGGTCCGCCACTACACCAACCTGTCGCGCAAGAACTTCTCGATCGACACGCAGTTCTATCCGCTCGGCTCGTGCACGATGAAGTACAACCCGCGAGCCTGCCACACGCTGGCGATGCTGGACGGCTTCCTGGCGCGCCATCCGTATGCGCCCGAGTCGCTGAGCCAGGGCTTCCTGGGTTGCATGTACGACCTGCAGGAGATCCTCGCCGACGTCACCGGCATGAAGGGCGGCGTGTCGCTGGCGCCGATGGCCGGCGCCCAGGGCGAGCTGGCCGGCGTGGCGATGATCGTCGCCTACCACCGGCACCGCGGCGACACCGAGCGCACCGAGATCATCGTGCCGGACGCCGCCCACGGCACCAACCCGGCCACGGCGACGATGTGCGGCTGCACGGTGCGCGAGATCCCGACCAAGGACGACGGCGACATCGACGTGGAGGCGCTCAAGAAGGCGCTGGGCCCGAAGACCGCCGGCATCATGCTGACCAACCCGTCCACGATCGGCGTGTTCGAGCGGCGCATCCAGGAGATCGCCAGGCTCGTGCACGAGGCCGGCGGCCTGCTCTACTACGACGGCGCCAACCTCAACGCGATCCTCGGCAAGGTGCGTCCGGGCGACATGGGCTTCGACGCGATCCACATGAACCTGCACAAGACCTTCTCGACGCCGCACGGCGGCGGCGGTCCAGGCGCCGGTGCGGTCGGCGTGTCCGAGCGCCTCAAGCCGTTCCTGCCGGTGCCGATGATCGAGAAGAAGGACGACGGCCGCTACGGCTGGGTGCGCCGCAAGGACCGCCCGCTGTCGATCGGCCGGCTGACCACGTTCGCCGGCAATGCCGGCGTGCTGCTGCGCGCGTACATCTACGCCCGCCTGCTCGGCCGCGAGGGCATGCGCCGCGTCGCCGAGTACGCCACGCTCAACGCCAACTACCTGGCACGCCGCCTGGCCGATGCCGGCTTCGACCTGGCCTATCCCGAGCGCCGCGCCAGCCACGAGTTCATCGTGACGGTCGCGCGCCAGAAGAAGGCCAACGGCATCACCGCGCTGGATTTCTCCAAGAGCCTGCTCGACCGCAACATCCATGCGCCGACCAACTACTTCCCGCTGCTGGTGCCCGAGTGCCTGCTGATCGAGCCGACCGAGACCGAGAGCAAGGAGACGCTGGACGGTTTCGTCGAGGTCATGACCGAGCTGCTGGCCCTGTCGGCGTCCGATCCGCAGGCGATGAAGGACGCGCCGCTGACGATGCCGGTGCGCCGCCTCGACGACGTCAAGGCCGCGCGCGAGCTGGACATCGCCTGGCAATCGCCCGCGGCGGCCTGAGCGCGTCGGCGGACGGGCGACATGCCGAGCATCGAGCCGCGCGGCCCGCGCCAGATCGTCCGGGCGCTGAAGTGGTCCTGGAAGGGACTGCGCGCAGCCTGGTCGTACGAGGCCTCGTTCCGGCTGGAAGTACTGGTCTGCGTGGTGCTGCTGCCGGCCGGACTGTGGCTCGGCCAGGGCGCCGTCGAGAAGGCGCTGCTGGCCGGCAGCCTGCTGCTGGTGCTGGCGATGGAGCTGCTCAACTCGGCGGTCGAGGCGGTGGTGGACAAGGTCAGCCCGGAGTTCCACGAGCTGGCCGGACGTGCCAAGGACATGGGATCAGCGGCGGTGTTCCTGCTGCTGGTCAACGTCGCGCTGTGCTGGGGGCTGATCCTCTGGCAGCGCTTCGGCTGATGCGGTGGCCGGTGCCGCCGCGATGCCACGCGGGCGCGCCGTTGCGGCGCGGGCCCCGTGACGCCGTGCCCGCCGCGCGCGCGGCCTGATTCCAGCCCTTACCAGCACCGATGATCGAACTCCTCTCCGACCCGCAGGCCTGGATCGCGCTGCTCACGCTGGCGGCGCTGGAGATCGTCCTGGGCGTCGACAACCTGGTCTTCGTCTCGATCGCGGTCAGCCGGCTGGCGCCGGCGCAGCGGCCGACCGCGCGCCGGGTGGGCCTGGCCCTGGCCTGCATCACGCGCATCGCCCTGCTGCTGGTGCTGGCGACGCTGGCGGGTTTCGACGACGAGCGCATGGGCCTGTTCACCGCGGCGGGCCAGGTGATCTCGCTGCGCGACATCATCCTGGTGGCCGGCGGCCTGTTCCTACTAGTCAAGGCGGTCATGGAGATCCACCAGGAGCTCGAAGGCGCGCGCGGCGGCGACAGCGAGGAAGGGCGCGTGTTCGCCTCGTTCGGCTTCGTCATCGCCCAGATCGCGGTGATCGACATCGTGTTCTCGCTCGACTCGGTGATCACCGCGGTGGGCATGGTCAACCAGATCCCGATCATGGTCGCGGCGATCGTGCTGGCGGTGGCGGTCATGATCTTCGCGGCCAACACGGTCGGCGAGTTCATCGACAACCATCCCACCATCCGCATGCTGGCGCTGGCGTTCCTTATCCTGGTCGGCATGGTGCTGATCGCCGACGGTTTCGAGCTGCACATCCCGCGCGGCTACGTCTATTTCGCGATGGGCTTCTCGATCGCGGTCGAGTCGCTGAACCTGTGGGCGCGCCGGCGCGCCCGGCAGGCGGGTCCCGATTCCTGATTCTCTCCAGCGCGATCCCGGCGGCACGATCCCGGCGGTGCGCCATGACGGCCGTCGCGGCCGCGCCTACAATCGCCCGATGCCCGCCTTGAGCCACCTCGACGCCCTGGAAGCCGAAAGCATCGACATCCTGCGGGAGGCGGTGGCCGAGGCCGAGCGGCCGGTGATGCTGTACTCGGTCGGCAAGGACAGCGCCGTGATGCTGCACCTGGCGCGCAAGGCGTTCTTCCCGGCGCGGCCGCCGTTCCCGCTGCTGCACGTGGACACCACCTGGAAGTTCCGCGCGATGTACGCGCTGCGCGATCGCATGGCGCAGGAGGCGGGCATGGCGCTGATCGTGCATCGCAATCCGGACGCACAGGCGCAGGGCATCGGTCCGTTCACGCATGGCTCGGCGCTGCATACCGACCTCTGGAAGACCCAGGGTCTCAAGCAGGCGCTGGACCGGCACGGCTTCGACGTCGCCTTCGGCGGCGCGCGGCGCGACGAGGAGAAGTCGCGCGCGAAGGAACGCGTGTTCTCGTTCCGCAATGCGCAGCACCGCTGGGACCCGAAGGCGCAGCGGCCGGAGCTGTGGCGGCTGTACAACACGCGCAAGCACCCGGGCGAGAGCCTGCGCGTATTCCCGCTGTCGAACTGGACCGAGCTGGATGTGTGGCAGTACATCGCGCGCGAGCAGATCCCGGTCGTGCCGCTGTACTTCGCCGCGCCACGGCCGGTAGTGGTGCGTGAGGGCCGCCTGATCGTCGTCGACGACGATCGCATGCCGCTGGCCGAGGGCGAGACGCCGGTGCTGCGGACGGTGCGTTTCCGCACGCTGGGCTGCTGGCCGCTGACGGCGGCGATCGAGTCGCAGGCCGACACCGTCGAGGCGGTGATCGCCGAGATGCTGCGCGCCCGCACCAGCGAGCGCGAGGGCCGCCTGATCGACCACGACAGCAGCGGCTCGATGGAGAAGAAGAAGGCCGAGGGCTACTTCTGATGGCGACACGGACCGCATCGGCCGGCGACGCCGCGCAGACCGCGCCGGCGCAGGGCCTGCTGCGCTTCATCACCTGCGGCAGCGTGGACGACGGCAAGAGCACGCTGATCGGCCGGCTGCTCTACGACACGCGCACGCTGCTGGAAGACCAGCTCGACGCGCTGGCCGCCGATTCGCGGCGGCTCGGCACGCAGGGCACGGACCTGGACTTCGCCCTGCTGGTCGACGGCCTGTCGGCCGAGCGCGAGCAGGGCATCACGATCGACGTGGCCTACCGGTTCTTCGCGACGCCGCAGCGGCGGTTCATCGTCGCCGACACGCCGGGCCACGTGCAGTACACGCGCAACATGGTCACCGGGGCCTCCACGGCGGACCTGGCGGTGATCCTGGTCGACGCGCGCCAGGGCGTGCTGACGCAGACGCGCCGGCACAGCCACCTGGTCGCGCTGCTCGGCATCCGCCACGTGGTGCTGGCGGTCAACAAGCTGGACCTGGTGGACTACTCGCGCGATGCGTTCGAGCGGATCGAGGCGGACTATCGCGCGTTCGCGGCGCGCATCGGCCTCGAGGCGGTCGTCGCGATCCCGCTGTCGGCGCTGCGCGGCGACAACATGGTCGCGGCACCCAGCCCGAACACGCCGTGGTACCGCGGACCGAGCCTGATCGGGCACCTGGAATCGGTGGTGGTCGACGCGCCGCCGGACGAGGCGCCGCTGCGTTTCCTGGTGCAGTGGGTCAACCGGCCCGGCCCGGACTTCCGCGGGTATGCCGGCCGCGTGCTCGGCGGCCGCGTGCGTCCCGGCGACACGGTGCGCGTGCTGCCGTCCGGCCACGCCGCGACGGTCGAGCGCATCGTCGGCTATGCGGGCGATCTCGACGAGGCGGTCCGCGGCCAGTCGGTCACGCTGACGCTGGCCGAGGCGGTCGACGTCAGCCGCGGCGACGTCATCGCCGCGGCCGCGGCGCCACCGGCCGTCGCCGACCAGTTCGAGGCGACCGTGGTCTGGATGGACGAGGCGCCGATGCTGCCGGGGCGCGGCTACCTCGTGAAGCTCGGCGCCACCACCACCGGCGGTGCGCTCGGCCCGCCCAAGTACCAGGTCGACCCGGACAGCCTCGATCACCTGGCGGCGCGGACGCTGGCGTTGAACGCGATCGGCGTCTGCACGCTGACGCTGGACCGCGCCGTGCCGTTCGACCCCTATGCCGACAATCGCGACATGGGCAGCTTCATCGTGATCGACCGCGTCAGCAACCGCACGGTCGCGGCCGGCCTGCTGCACTTCGCGCTGCGCCGCTCGCAGAACGTGCACTGGCAGGCGCTCGCGCTCGACAAGGCGGCGCGCGCGCACCGCAACGGCCACGGCCCCGGCGTGGTCTGGCTGACCGGCCTGTCCGGTTCCGGCAAGTCGACGATCGCCAACCGGCTCGAGCAGCGCCTGCACGCGCTCGGCGTCCACACCTACCTGCTGGACGGCGACAACGTGCGCCACGGTCTCAACAAGGACCTGGGCTTCACCGCCGCCGACCGCGTCGAGAACATCCGCCGCATCGCCGAGGTGGCCGGCCTGATGGTCGATGCCGGCCTGGTCGTCATCTGCGCGTTCATCTCGCCGTTCCGGTCCGAGCGCGCGCTGGCGCGCCGGCGTGTCGCCGAGGGCGAGTTCGTCGAGGTCTACGTCGACACGCCGCTGGCCACCGTCGAACGGCGCGACCCCAAGGGCCTGTACGCCAAGGCCCGCCGCGGCGAGCTGAAGAACTTCACCGGCATCGACTCGCCGTACGAGGCACCGGAGGCAGCCGAGGTCCACGTGCGGACCGAGGACACCGACGTCGACCGGGCGGTCGAGCAGGTCCTCGCGCAGCTGCGCCGCCAGAAGATCCTGGCGGCCGGTTGACGCCGCGCATCCCGGCGCCCCGGCCCCCGGGGCGACGGTTTTCCGACGCACCCCGGCCCAGCATCGGCGGTTTGCGGCTCGCGCCGCGGCATCGGCGCCGCGCTGCGATGCCGCTATCGCGATGCCCCTACAATCGGCAGCCGCGCAGCCTGATCCCATCCCGAGCGATCCGATGAACGAAGTCCTTTTCTACGTGCACAGTGTCGGCGTCACGCCGTGGAAGCTGGTCGGCTACCTGGGCGTCTTCCTGTTCACCAGCCGCTGGTTCGTGCAGATGTACGCCACGCGCAAGCTCAAGCGCGTGCACATGCCGCGTGCGTTCTGGTGGCTGTCGGTCTTCGGCAGCCTGCTGCTGGTCAGCTACTTCACGTTCGGCAAGAACGATTCGGTCGGCATCCTCTCGAACCTGTTCCCGTCCGTGGTGGCGATCTACAACCTGGTGGTGGACCTGCGCCATCGCCGCGATCGCGCGGTTTCCTGAGCACCCCGCCGGCGGGCGTTCAGCGCGCGGCCGGCCAGCGTGCCGATACTTGCGTGCCGGTCCGTCGCGGCGCAGAGTGCGCCCGGGGCCATCGATACGGGAGAGGTGCGATGCGTACGATCCGGTGGGTGCTGGTCGGGCTGGCGCTCGTGTTGCTTTCCGGCTGCGGCTACAACGCGATCCAGCAGAAGGACGAGGCGGTGACGGCGGCCTGGTCGGAGGTGCTCAACCAGTACCAGCGGCGCGCCGACCTGGTGCCTAACCTGGTCAATACCGTCAAGGGCTACGCCAGCCACGAGGAGGCGGTCTTCACGCAGGTGACCCAGGCGCGCGCCCAGGTCGGCACGCTGAAGATCACGCCGGACATGCTGAGCGATCCGGCGATCCTGGCCAAGTTCCAGGCCGCGCAGGGCGAGCTGTCGAGCGCGCTGACACGGTTGATGGCGGTCTCGGAGAACTACCCGCAGCTCAAGGCCGATGGCCTGTTCCAGAACCTGCAGGCGCAGCTGGAAGGCACCGAGAACCGCATCGCGGTGGCGCGCAACCGCTACGTCGCTGCGGTGCAGGACTACAACACCTACGTGCGCAGCTTCCCGCAGAACCTCACCGCCAAGTTGTTCGGCTACGCGACCAAGGCCAACTTCTCGGTCGAGAACGAGAAGGCGATCTCGACCGCGCCGGCCGTCGATTTCAGCAAGCCCGCGCCCGCTGGCAACTGACGGGCACGCCGATGGCCACGCTGCGGGCCGCCTGGGCCCGGCCGGTGCTGCTGCTGGCCTGGCTGCTGTTCGCCGTCGCCGGCGTGGCCGCGCAGGACGGGCCGCAACCGGTGCCGGCGCTGACCGGGCGGGTGGTCGATCTGACCGCCACGCTGGATGCCCGCCAGCGCGCCGGCCTGGAGGCCGAGCTGGCTGCGCTGGAGCAGCGCAAGGGTGCGCAGCTGGCCGTGCTGATCGTGCCGACCACCGCACCGGAGGACATCGCGGCCTATGCCATCCGCGTCTACGACCAATGGAAGCTCGGCCGCCAGGGCGTCGACGACGGCGCGGTGCTGATCGTGGCCAAGAACGATCGTCGCGTGCGCATCGAGGTGGCGCGCGGCCTGGAGGGCGCGATCCCCGACGCGGCGTCGGCGCGGATCATCCGCGAGTACATCACCCCGCGTTTTCGCGAGGGCGACTTCTACGGCGGCATTCGCGATGCGGTCGGTGCGCTGACCAAGCTGGTCGACGGCGAGCCCCTGCCGGAACCGTGGAGCGGCGGCCGCGAGCGCCGCCCGGCCGGCGACTTCGGCAGCGCGCTGCTGTTCGGCTTCATCGCCGCCGTGTGGGCGCGCAGCCTGTTCGGGCGCCTCAAGCCCACGCCGCGCGCCGGGCTGGCCGGCCTGGCCGCCGGTGGCGTCGCCTGGCTGATCAGCGGCCTGGTGCCGATCGGCCTCGGGCTCGGCCTGGTCGGCGCGCTGATCGGCTTCATCGGTGGCGGCGGCGGTGGCGGCTTCGCCAACGGCGGCGGCTGGGGGGGCTGGGGTGGTGGTGGCGGCTTCGGCGGTGGTGGCGGCTGGGGCGGTGGCGGTGGTGGCGGCGGTTTCAGCGGCGGTGGCGGCATCTCCGCCGGCGGCGGTGCCTCGGGCAGCTGGTGAGGGCATGAGCATGCGTTGGCTACGGCATCTGTTCGCAGGCGATCCGGCCGCCCGCCATTTTCCGCCGGCGACGCTCGATGCGATCCAGCACGCGGTCGCCGCCGGCGAGCGCCGGCATCGCGGCGAGGTCTGTTTCGCCGTCGAGGGTGCCTTGCCGTGGCGGCTCGCGCTGGCGCGCCGGAGCGTGCGCGAGCGTGCCGCGGACGTGTTCGCGCACCTGCGTGTCTGGGATACGCGCGAGAACACCGGCGTGTTGATCTACGTGCTGCTGGCCGAGCACGCCATCGAGATCGTCGCCGATCGCGGCATCGCCGCGCGCATCGACGATGCGTACTGGCAGGGCGTCTGCGAGCGGTTGCGCCAGCGCTTCACGGCCGGCCAGTTCCAGGCCGGCGCGGTCGCCGCGGTGGAAGAGGCCAACACCGTACTGGCCCTGCACTTCCCGGCCGACCGCCGCGACAACCCCGACGAACTGCCGGACCGGCCGGTGATCCTGTAGCTGCGCCGCCGGGCACCCTGCACGGCCGGCGTCGATAGCGCGCGCCGGAGGCCTTGATGGCGTGTGGCCGCGCGGCGAGGCTAGCGGCCGGCGTCGTCGTCGGGATTCGCCTTGCTTGGAATGGCTGGAACGGGCGTTGCCGAGACCTCGATCGCGTAGCGCGCGGCGTTGCGTTCCGGGTCGCCGACACGGATCGACGCCGGTCGGCCGTCGAGCGCGACCTGCAACGTCGGTTCGGCAACCTGTCGCCAGGTGCCGTCGACAAAATCGTAGAGCGTGGCGGCGATGACGACGCTCGCCGGGTCGGCACCGGCGACCGGGTCGGCCCGGACATCCAGCCGGTAGTCGCCGCCGCCACCGCCGCGCACGGCGGACTGTGCCGGCACGCCGGGGGCGACGACGAGACGGGGTTCGCCGACGAGGCGGCCGTCGATGCTGATCTTGAACGCAAGATCGAGGTTGTCCGGTGCCTGTGCGAGCACGTTGCCGGCGAACGCCAGGCCCGCGATCCAGCCGAATGCATGATGGAGCATGATGTCCGTTCCTTCGTGTGCGTTTGCGACGGCGGTTAGTCCTCGCCGAGGGTCGCCCAGTTCCCGGGCGGGACGGGTCATCGGCGAAATGCCGGCGACGGCGATGACGGCATGATCGGCGCCGCGCACGCTGCCGGCACGCCCTTGCGTGGCCCGGCCGGGTATCCGGTTACTCCGGATCGTAGTCGAGGTTCGGCGCCAGCCAGCGCTCGGCCTCGGCCAGCGTCCAGCCCTTGCGTCGCGCATAGTCCTCGACCTGCTCGCGCGTCAGCCGGCCGACCACGAAGTACTGGCTCTGCGGATGGGCGAAGTACCAGCCGGAAACCGCCGCGGTCGGCAGCATCGCGAAGCTCTCGGTGATCGTGATGCCGGCATTGGCCGGGGCGTCCAGCAGCCGGAACAGCGTGTCCTTCTCGGTGTGGTCGGGGCAGGCCGGGTAGCCCGGTGCCGGCCGGATGCCGCGGTACTTCTCGTCGATCAGCGCGTCGTTGTCGAACGCCTCGTCGGCGGCGTAGCCCCAGTGCTCGCGGCGCACACGCTGGTGCAGGCATTCGGCGAAGGCTTCGGCGAGGCGATCGGCGAGGGCCTTGAGCATGATCGCCGAGTAGTCGTCGTGGTCGCGCTCGAAGCGGGTGACGTGCGCGTCGATGCCGATGCCGGCGGTGACCGCGAACGCACCGATCCAGTCCTGCACACCCGCGGTCTTGGGCGCGATGAAGTCGGCCAGGCAGAAGTCCGGCCGTTCGACCGGCTTGTCGGCCTGCTGGCGCAGGAAGCGCAGCGTGGCGATGCGCGGGCCCGGCGCGTCGCCTTCCGCAGCCGGCGCCGCGAAGACCTCGACGTCGTCGCCGACGCCGTGGGCCGGCCACAGGCCGATGACGCCGCGCGCGGTCAGCCACTTTTCCTCGACGATGCGCGCGAGCATCGCGCGGGCGTCGCGGTAGAGCTCGGTGGCCTGGGCGCCGACGACGGCGTCGGTGAGGATCGCCGGGTAGCGCCCGGCCAGTTCCCAGGCGTTGAAGAACGGCGACCAGTCGATGAACGGCACCAGATCGGCGAGCGGATAGTCGTCGAAGACGGTGATGCCGGGCGTCCGCGGCGCGGGCGGGCGGTAGCCGTCCCAGCCGCCGTCGAAGCGCTGTGCGCGGGCGGCCGCCAGCGGCACCAGCTTCTTGGCGCCGCCGCGGTCCTTGTGGCGCTCGCGGATCTCGGCGTACTCGCTGCGGATCTTGGCCATGAACGTATCGACCAGGTCCTTGGAGATCAGCGACTGGGCGACGCCGACCGCGCGCGAGGCGTCCTTGACCCAGACGATCGGCGCCTCGTAGTGCGGGTCGATCTTCAGGGCGGTGTGTGCGCGCGAGGTGGTGGCGCCGCCGATCAGCAGCGGCATGCGGAAGTTCTGCCGCTGCATCTCGCGGGCGACGTGGCTCATCTCCTCCAGCGAGGGCGTGATCAGGCCGGAGAGGCCGATCATGTCGGCGTTCTCCGCGCGTGCGGCGTCGAGGATCTTCTGCGCCGGCACCATGACGCCGAGGTCCACCACGTCGAAGTTGTTGCAGCGGAGCACCACGCCGACGATGTTCTTGCCGATGTCGTGCACGTCGCCCTTGACGGTCGCGATCACGATCTTGCCGTTGGACTTGCCGGCGTCGCCGGTGCGCAGCTTCTCCGCCTCGATGTACGGCAGCAGCCAGGCGACCGCCTTCTTCATGACGCGCGCGGACTTGACCACCTGCGGCAGGAACATCTTGCCGGCGCCGAACAGGTCGCCGACGATGTTCATGCCGTCCATCAGTGGCCCTTCGATGACGTCGAGCGGGCGGGTCGTTTCCAGGCGCGCCTCCTCGGTGTCCTGGTCGACATGGGTGTCGATGCCGTTGACCAGGGCGTGCGCCAGCCGCTCGCGTACCGGCTTGTCGCGCCAGGCCTGGGTTTCGACCGGGGCCTCGCCCTTCTTTGCCTTGTAGCGGTCGGCGATCTCCAGCAGCCGCTCGGTGGAATCGCGCCGGCGGTTGAGGATCACGTCCTCGACCCGCTCGCGCAGTTCCGGATCGAGGTCGTCGACGATCGGCAGGGCGCCGGCGTTGACGATCCCCATGTCCATGCCGGCCTGGATCGCGTGGTACAGGAACACCGAGTGGATCGCCGCGCGCACGGTTTCGTTGCCGCGGAACGAGAACGAGACGTTCGACACGCCCCCCGATACGTGGCAGTGCGGCAGCGTCCGCTTGATGACGCGCGTGGCCTCGATGAAGTCGACCGCGTAGTTGTCGTGCTCCTCGATGCCGGTCGCGACCGCGAAGATGTTCGGGTCGAAGATGATGTCCTCGGGCGGGAAGCCGACCTCCTCGGTGAGGATGCGGTAGGCGCGCGTGCAGATCTCGACCTTGCGCGCGCAGGTGTCGGCCTGGCCGACCTCGTCGAAGGCCATGACCACGGCGGCGGCGCCGTAGCGCAGCACCTTGCGCGCCTGCTCGACGAACACGGCCTCGCCTTCCTTGAGCGAGATCGAGTTGACGACGCCCTTGCCCTGCAGGCACTTGAGGCCGGCTTCGATGACGGTCCACTTGGACGAGTCGACCATGACCGGGATGCGCGCGATGTCCGGCTCCGAGGCGATGAGGCTCAGGAACCGCGTCATCGCCTTTTCCGAGTCGATCAGGCCCTCGTCCATGTTGACGTCGAGGATCTGCGCGCCGCTGGCGACCTGCTGGCGCGCGACCTCGACCGCCTCTTCGTAGCGTTCTTCCTTGACCAGCTTGCGGAACTGCGCGCTGCCGGTGACGTTGGTGCGCTCGCCGACGTTGATGAACAGCAGGTCCGGCGTGATGACCAGCGGTTCGAGGCCGGACAGGCGGGTGTAGCGCGGAGCAGGCGCTTCGGGAAGGGGCGATGCCGATGTCATTACCAGACCTTGTAGACCTGGCCGGTCTGCACGCCTTCGACGCTGCGCTGGTAGGCCAGGGCGGCGCGTGCGGCGGGCACGGCCTCGAAGCCGGGGAAGAAGTCGCGATAGGCGTCCCAGGCCTCGGCCAGCACGCTGGGACTGACGACGTTGATGCGCAGGCCGCGCGGCAGCTCGCAGGCGGCGGCGCGCGCGAAGCCCTCGATGGCCGCGTTGACGGCCGTCGCGTTGGCGCCCAGGCGGATCGGCTGGTCGGCCAGGATGCCGGTCGTCAGCGTGATCGAGCCGGCGTCACGCAGGTGGTGCTGGCCGATCAGCGCCAGCCGTACCTGGCCCAGCAGCTTGTCCTGCAGGCCCTGGTCGAACTGCGCCGCGGTCATGCCGGCGAGCGGTCCGAAGTGCACGCTGCCGGTGGTGGCGACGATCGCGTCGAGCGGGCCGGTCGCGTCGAACAGGGCGCGCACGCTGGCCTCGTCGCGCAGGTCGACGCGGTGGTCGCCGCTGCTGCGGCCGGCACCGATCACCACGTGCCGCTCGCCGAGGTTGGCCGCAACGGCACGGCCCAGCGTGCCGCTGGCGCCGACCAGCAGGATCTTCATGCGGCCTCCTGCAGTGCGCCCGGCAGCCGGCGCGGCGGCAGGCCGTGCACCACCTCGGCGATCGCGCGGATGTGCGCCGGCGTGGTGCCGCAGCAGCCGCCGACCAGGTTCAGCAGGCCCGACTCGGCGAACTCGCGCAGCGTGGCGGCCATTTCCTCGGGTGTCTCGTCGTACTCGCCGAAGGCGTTCGGCAGGCCGGCGTTCGGGTGCGCGCTGACGTAGCCGGTGGCGACGCGTGCCAGCGTTTCCACGTGCTCGCGCATGTCGGCGGCGCCGAGCGCGCAGTTGAGGCCGATCGACAGCGGCCGGCTGTGCGCCATCGAGGCGTAGAACGCCTCGGCGGTCTGGCCCGACAGCGTGCGGCCGGACCGGTCCGTGATGGTGCCGGAGATCATGATCGGCAGGCGCCCGCCGCGCGCGTCGAAGGCTTCCTCGATCGCGAACAGGGCGGCCTTGGCGTTCAGGGTGTCGAAGATCGTCTCGACCATGATCGTGTCGGCGCCGCCGTCGATCAGGCCGTCGGTCGCTTCGCGGTAGGCCGAGCGCAGCTCGTCGAAGCTGGTGTTGCGAAAGCCCGGGTCGTTGACGTCGGGGCTGATCGAGGCGGTGCGGCTGGTCGGCCCGAGCACGCCGATCACGAAGCGCGGCCGGTCCGGCGTGGTGGCTTCGATCGCGTCGCAGCAGGCGCGTGCCAGCCGCGCGCCTTCCTTGTTGAGCTCGTAGACCAGGTGCTCGAGGTGATAGTCGGCCTGGCTGACGGAGGTGGCGTTGAAGGTGTTGGTCTCGACCAGGTCGGCACCGGCCTCCAGATAGGCGGTGTGCACCGCGGCGATCACGTCCGGGCGCGTCAGCAGCAGCAGGTCGTTGTTGCCCTTGAGGTCGTGGCCGCACTGCGGACCGTGCACGTGGCGGCTGTCGTAGCCGTCGGCGAAGCGCTCGCCGCGGTAGTCGGGCTCGTCGAGCTTCCAGCCCTGGATCATCGTCCCCATCGCACCGTCGATGATCAGGATGCGGCGTGCCAGCGCGGCTTCGAGCGCGGCGACGCGCGTTGGGTGCAGCCAGGGCAGGGTGCGTGCGTTCATCGGTCTTTGCATGCCAGCAGGGAAATCACTTCGAAATGCGGCGCCTTGCTCTCGCGCGTGATGCGCTCGCAGGCCAGGACGCTGAGGCCGGCGGCGGTGGCGAAGCCGCGCAGGTCGTCGGGCTTGAAGCCGAGGTTGCGGTGGTCGAACGGCTCGACCGCGGTGCGGTGGGCATGGCGCGCCAGCGTCGCCGCCAGCAGGCGGCCGCCGGGCCGCAGCAGCCGCGCCGCCTCGGTGACGACGGCCGCCGGGCGCTCGCTGTAGGTCAGCGCGTGCATCAGCAGGACGAGGTCGAAGCGCCGCTCGCCGAGGTCGAGCGCGTGCATGTCGCCGTCGAGGACCTCGACGTTGCCGAACGGCGCCAGCCGCGCGCGCGCGGCGGCGACCACGCGCGGGCTGGCGTCCACGCAGACGATCGAGCGCGCGCGCGGCGCCAGCAGTTCGGCGAGCACGCCGTCGCCGGAGGCGATGTCGAGCACGTCGCCCGGGTCGACCAGTCGCGTCATCGAGCGCGCCAGCGTCTCCCAGGTGCGTCCGGGCGAGTAGTGGCGTTCCATGTCGCCGGCCACGGTGTCGGCCCACCCCTCGGCGCGGGCGCGCTGCGCCAGCACCGACGGCAGCCGGCGCTCGTCCTCGCGCAGCAGGGCATCATCGATGTTCGCGCGCAGCGCGTGCAGCAGCGCGCTGGCACGTGCGTCGAGCTCGCCGTTGAACCGGTAGTAGGACGACACGCCGGCGCGCCGGTCGCGGACCAGGTCGGCCTCCTTGAGCTTGGCCAGGTGCGTGGACACGCGTGGCTGCGCCAGCCGCAGCACGGCGGACAGCTCCGCGACGGTCAGTTCCTCGCGCTCCAGCAGCGCCAGCAGCCGCACGCGGGTCGCGTCCGACAGCAGCCGCAGCAGGGCCGAGGTCGCGGCCAGGTCCAAAGTTTATCCCTTTATCTTGATTGAAAGATGGATCAGCCTATCGGGCGCGCCCGGCGGCGTCAATGCACCTGCACTGCCGCGGCGCGCCAGGTGTCACGGCGGCGGCAGCGCGCGGACCGCGATCCGGCGGATATTGCGGTGCATTAGGCCGGACGGGCCCTGCGCGCTAGAATTCGCGTCCTTTTTTCCAGGGCGTTCCCATGGATTTTCGTTTCAGCGAAGACCAGCTTTCGATCCAGTCCATCGCACGCGATTTCGCGCAGAAGCGCATCGCGCCGATCGCGGCGGCCTTCGACCGCAGTGGCGAGTTCCCCCTCGAGACGATCCGCGAGATGGGCCAGCTCGGCCTGATGGGCATCGAGGTGGCGCCCGAGTACGGCGGCGCCGGCATGGACACGGTGGCCTATGCGCTGGCGATGATGGAGATCGCCGAGGCCGATGCCGCCCATTCCACGATCATGTCGGTCAACAATTCGCTGTTCTGCAACGGCATCCTGAGCTACGGCAGCGAGGAGCAGAAGCAGAAGTACGTGCGCGCGATCGCCTCCGGCGAGGCGATCGGCGCCTATGCGCTGACCGAGCCGCAGTCGGGCTCGGATGCCTCGAACATGCACACCCGGGCGGCGCGCAACGCGAACGGCGACTGGGTCATCAACGGCAAGAAGAGCTGGATCACGTCCGGCCCGGTGGCCAAGTACATCGTGCTGTTCGCGATAACCACGCCGGGGATCGGCGCCAAGGGCGTGTCGGCCTTCATCATCGACACCGGCCGGCCGGGCTTCCACGCCGGCAAGACCGAGCCCAAGCTCGGCATCCGCGCGTCGGCCACCTGCGAGATCGAGCTCAACGAGTACGTCTGCCCGGCCGCCGACCTGCTCGGCAAGGAAGGCAAGGGCTTCGGCATCGCGATGGGCGTGCTCGACGCCGGCCGCATCGGCATCGCCTCGCAGGCGGTCGGCATCGCGCGCGCCGCCTACGAGGCGAGCCTGGTCTACGTGCGCGAGCGCAAGGCCTTCGGCCACGCGATCGGCTCGTTCCAGATGATCCAGGCCAAGATCGCCGACATGAAGTGCCGGCTCGACGCCGCCACGCTGCTGACGCTGCGCGCGGCCTTCGCCAAGACCGAGGCGGCGCGCACCGGCGGCCGCTTCAGTACCGAGGCGTCGATCGCCAAGCTCTACGCGTCGGAGACGGCGATGTTCGTCGCCCACCAGGCGGTCCAGATCCACGGCGGCATGGGCTACTCCAAGGAGATGCCGCTGGAGCGCTATTTCCGCGATGCCAAGATCACCGAGATCTACGAGGGTACCAGCGAGATCCAGCGCCTGGTGATCGCGCGCAACGAAAGCGGCGTGCGCTGAACCCGCGGCCGGCCCGCCCTGCCGGCGGGCCGGCCGCGCGCTTGACACTCCGCGCACGCGCGACGTATCAACCGTCGCATGTCTGCTGACCCGGTCTACGCATTCGGCGATTTCCGCATCGACATCGCCACGCGGCGCCTGGTCCGCAGCGACGGTGCGGCGGTCACGCTGCCGAACCGCCTGTTCGACTGCGTCGCCCACCTGATCGAGCACCGCGGGCGCGCGGTCGGCCGCGACGAGCTGATCGCGGTCATCTGGGGGCGCGAGGACGCCGGCGACAACCTGCTCGGGCAGCTGATCGTGCGTGCACGGCGCCTGCTGGACGACAGCGGCGACCAGCAGGAGGTGATCCGCACGCTGCCGGGGTTCGGCTATCAATGGGTCGCGCCGACGCAGCGGATCGAGCCGGGCCGGACCGTCGCCGCGTCGCCGCGGGCGCTGCCCTCCGCCGTGGCCGACACGGCCGCATCCGCCACTGCCAGGCCCAGGTGGCGCGTGCATGCAGGACTGGTCGCGACGGCGGTGCTGGTCATCGGCGCCGGCGCCTGGCTGCGGCCCGCGCCCGCTCCGCCGCCGCCCGCGGACGAGGCCGCCCAGGCGGTGGTCGCGTCGGCGGCGATGCCCCGGCCCGACTTGGTCCTGCCGGCGATCCTGGTGGCCGACGCCGCCCAGGATTGGCTGCGGCTCGGTGTCATGGCCCTAGTCGGCGAGCGTCTGGCCGAGGCCGGGCAGGCCGTGGTGCCGAGCGACAACGCGGCGGCGCTGACGCGCGGACTGGCGATCGACGAACTGGCGCCGGCGGATCATGCCCGGCTCGCCGCCGCGGCGGCGGCGGGGCGCGTCGTGTCCACGCGCATCGAGCCGGCCGGCGCGGGCTGGCGGGTCCGTCTCGCGGTCGTATACGGCGCCGAGCCGCTGGAGGTCGCCGCCGAGGCGGGCCAGGTACTCGACGCCGCGCGCGACGCGGCCGACCGCCTCGCCGCCCGCCTGGTGCCTTCGCCGCCGTCGGCTCCGGTTCCGGCGCGCGACGCGGCGCTCGATTTCGTGCTCAAGAAGGCCGAGGCGATCTTCCTCGGCGGCCGGCCCGATGCCGCGGCGGACCTGCTGATGGCCGCGCGCGATGCCCATCCGGATGCGCCCGAGCTCGACATCCAGCTCGCCGCGATGGCGTTCCGGGCCGGCCGCTTCGAGCAGGCCGAGGCCGGCTTCGCCGCACTGGCCGAGCGTGCCGCGGTGCAGGACGCGCCGGTGCTGCGCGCGCGTGCGCTGATCGGCCTGGCGAACTTGGCGCTGGTGCGGCGGGATACCGAGGCGGTTCTGCAGCGTTCGCAGCAGGCGATCGACCTGCTGGAGAGCGCCGATGCGGGCGCTGCGGCACTGGGCAGCGCCTATCACGGCCGGGCGATCGCCGCCTCGTTGCAGGGGCGCTACGAAGCGGCGTTCGCCGACTACGCCCGCGCGCAGGAGATCCACGCCGGTGCCGGCAACTGGCTCGACGCGGCACGTGTGGATTCCAATTTCGGCATCGCGCTGCGCCAGCAGGGGCGGGTGGAGGAGGCGCTGCCGCGGCTGCAGCGCACGGCCGACCGCCTGGCCCTGTTCCAGGCGGTCGACGACGAGATCGTCGCGCGGGTCCATCTGGCGACCACCCTGCTCGATCTCGCCGATCCGGTCTCCGCGCTGGCCGAGGACGGCCGTCTCGCCGCGCTGGCCGAGCGCAGCCGGTGGCCGCACCTGCGCACGTCGATCGAGCTGGCGCGCGCGGAAGTGCTGATCGCCAACGGACGCCTGCGGGACGCCCAGCCGCTGCTCGAGCGCGGCGGCCAGGGCGCCACCGACGGGCCGCTGCCGAACCGCTACCGCGTTCACTCGATCGCCGCGCGCTATGCCTGGAGTCGCGGCGAATCCGGACTGACGCGGCGCGAAATCGATCAGGCACTCGGCGTGCTGTGCGAGGCCGACGCCTGCGCCACCGGCGACGGGCGCGACCTGGCGTACCTGCACCTGCTGCGCGCGCGTGCCGTGCTGCCGGGCGACCGGCCGGCCGCAGTGGCGATCCGCGCGCAGCTGGCGAGGCGGTTGGCCGAACCGGCCTATGCGACGGTCTATCTGCACCTGATCGACGCCGACCTCGCGATCGCCGCCGGCGATGCCGCCGCGGCCGACCGCGCGTTCGAGGCCGCATCCGCGGTCACCGGCGCGATCCCGATCGATCGCGAGCGGATCGCCGAGGCCTACGTGCCCTGGCTGATGGCGCACGGTGCGATCGACCGGGCCGGCGGCGTGCTCGCTGCCCTGGGGCCGCTGCCGCAACGCAGCTTCACCGCGGCGCTGCTGGAGCTGCGCGTGCTGCGTGCGCTCGGCCGGCCGGCCGCCTGGCGCCGCAGCCTGGATCGTGTCATCCGGCTGGCCGGTGAGCGCGACGTCCCCGAGGAACTGCGCCGGCCGGATTTCCTGGCGCTTTCGGGGGCCGCGTCCTGATCGCAGGCGCGTTCTTCCGGTCTCCTTGAAGATCAACGGCTTGCCGCCGCGCAATGCCGATCATGCGGTGATCTAGCGCAACGCGAATGCGCCTGCGGCCGGCCGTGGCGTATCCAGTTCACGGCCCGCACGCCCTCGATCGCGCCGTCCGGCGCCTCACGTCCATTGGGAATATCGTCCATGCGCTTCCGAAACGTTCCAGGTCCATTCCTACTCATCCTCGCGCTCGGCGCCGGCCTGCCGCCCGCAGCCGCCGGCGGCTTCGTCGCCACCGGCACGATGGTCACCGCACGGCAGAAGGCGGTCGCCACGCCGCTGGCGGACGGCCGGGTGCTGATCACCGGCGGCCGCATCAGCCCGGCCGCGGCGTCCAAGACGCGCAAGGCCGAGCTCTACGATCCGGCCGCCGGCACCTTCACGGCGACCGGCGACATGCTCACCGCGCGCCAGGACCACACCGCCGTGCGGTTGGCGGACGGCCGCGTGCTGGTGTTCAACGGCGGCGACCTGTTCGCGCCGCTCAACGACGTGCCGCCGACCCTGGCGGAACTCTACGACCCGGTCACCGGCACCTTCACGGCGACCGCCGCGCCACTGGTGGAGCGTGACCTCGCGTCGGCGACCCTGCTCGCCGACGGACGCGTCATCGTCGCCGGCGGTCGCGGCTGCAATCCCTGCGCGGACCTCGGCGGCGGCGTGTTCACGCTGCGCGACACGGACGTGGTGGAACTCTACGACCCGGCCACCGGCCAGTTCGTCGCCGCGGGGACGCTGAGTTCCTCGCGTGGCCTGGCGACGGTCACGGCGCTCGTCGACGGCGGCGCGGTCGTGATCGGCGGCAACCGCGAGGAATTCATCGACGACGGCGGCGCGGTCACGATCGTCAACCACCCGCTGGCGACCGCCGAGCGCTTCGATCCCGTCACCGGTGCGCTGGTGCCGCTGGCCGGCACGATGGCCACCGCCCGTGCCGGGCATGCAGCCGCCGCGCTGGCGGACGGCCGCGTGCTGGTCGCCTACGGAGCGCTCGACGCGCAGCAGACGCTCGTGCCGGCGGCCGTCGAGGTCCTCGATCCGGCTGCCGGGACGTTCACCGCCGTGGGCACGCCGGTTCCCGATCGGCCGATCTTCGGCCTCGCCGTGACCCTGGCCGGCGGTTCCGTGCTGTTCGCCGGCGGCGACGGCGGCCTGGCGGCCTCGGCGGACGTGTACGACGTCGCCGGCGGCACGCTCGCCGGCGGGCTGCCGATGCTGAGGAAGCACCTCTACCATGTGGTTGCGCCGCTGCCGGACGGCCGTGCGCTGGTCGCCGGGGGCCTGGACCCGGACAACCCGCCTGTGCCGCGCGGCGGAGCACAACTCTACGATCCGGACCTCGTCCCGGATCCGCTCTTCGCCGACGACTTCGAAGCGCCGCCGGTGCATCGCGTGGCGGCCGAATCGGGTGCGCCGGCGGGCAGCGACTGTCCGTTCGCGCTGCCGGCCGCCGTGCGGCGCGGCGCGTCCGGCGTCGTCGAACGCCTGCTCGTGCGGACGGCCGACGGGCGGATCTGCAGCGTGCACTACGTGCCGGAAAGCTGAACCACCGCGCGCCCGGCGCCGGCACCAGGACCGTGCGCCGGTTCGCAAAACCGCCCCATCGGTCTCTTTCCCGGTGGCCGGATTTGCGTATACATGCCATTCGTTGCTGGCGGCGACGGAGCGGACATGTCGGCATGGGAGGAAGTGGCGTTGCGCCCGGCGACGGCCGGGCCCGCGCAGGCGCGGACCCGGCGCCGCGGCTTGCGCGCCCATCTGGCGATCCTGGTGGTGATCGCCCTGCTGCCGGCCCTGGCCGCGATCGCGATCGCGGTGTGGCGCGCCGGCAGCGCCTACCACGCTGCGTCCCGGTACCAGCTGCTCGCCTCGGCCCAGGTGATGGCACGCGCGGTCGAGAGCGAGCTGGCGGCCAATGTCGAAGTGATCGCGACCCTGGCGGCCCCGGCCGCCCGGACCGACGATGCGACGGTTCCGGCCCGGGCCGGCCTGGCACAGATCGCCGAGCGCTTCGGCGGCCGGCTCGACCTGCACGCCGCGTCCGCGCCGGCGGCGCCGCTGCCCGAACCGCTGCGCGGCGCCGTCGCGCAGGCGGCAGACGAAGGCCGCTGGGTGGTGTCGGACCTGTTCGAGGCCGACGGCGCGGTACGCCTCGGCGTCGCCGTCCCGTACCCGGACGGGGACGGTCGCGACGTCCTCGCGCTGACGGCACGCCCCGAATACCTGGTGCGCGCACTGCGGCGTGCCGGCAGCGTGCCGGCACAGACCCTGGTGGCGATCACCGACGGCCAAGGCCGCTTGATCGCGCGCTCGCGCGATCCGGATCGCGCGGTCGGCCGGACGGTGCCGGACTGGGCCGCACTCCAGGCGGTGGGCGGCGCCGCAGGGGTCTTCGAGGCCCGCGCGGTGGAAGGCGCACCGGTGATCTTCGGCTTCCGCGTACTGGCCAATACGCCGGGCTGGGTCGTGGTGGTCGGCGAATCGCGCGACGCCTTCGACGCACGCTGGCAGGGACCGCTGCTGGGACTGGTCGCCGGCAGCGCCCTGGCGATCCTGCTCGCCCTGCTGCTGGCGATCATCGCGGCGCGCTGGATCCTGCGGCCGGTGCAGGCGCTGGCGCGCCGCGCCGAGCATGTCGCCGGCATCCGGCCCGAGGTGGTCGAGCCGCGCGAACTGGTGTCCTCGGTCGCCGAGTTCGAGGCGCTGCGCGAGAGCCTGGACCGGTCCGAATCGGCGCTGCGCCACCAGGCCGAGGCCGAGCGGCTGAACGCGGCGGTGCTGATCGCCAGCGAACGCCGCTACCGCGCGCTGGCCGAAGCGGGTGCCTTGGTGCTCTGGCGGCGCGCGGTCTCCGGTGCGGTGACCGCCGTCGCCGGCTGGCAGCCGCTGACCGGGCGGCCCGACGCCGCGGCGATCGGCGACGGATGGCTCGAACAGGTCCACCCCGAGGACCTGGCATCGGTCGCGCAGCGCTGGGAGCAGGGCCGGGCCGCGCGCAGTCCGGTCGATGCCGAGTTCCGCGTGCGCACCGCCGACGATCGCTGGCTGTGGGTACGCGCGCGCGGCGTGCCGGTGTCGGGCGAGGACGGCGAGGCGGAGGAATGGGTGGGCGTCCTCGAGGACGTCGACAAGCGCCGGCAGGAGCAGGAGCGGCTCGCGCACCTGGCGCTGCACGATCCGCTGACCGGACTGCCCAACCGCGCTCAGCTCGCCGACCGGATGCGCGTCGTCATCGCGGGGGCCGCCGACGGCCGCCGTGGCGCCTTGCTCCTGCTCGACCTCGACGGCTTCAAGGAGGTCAACGATACCCACGGCCATCCGACCGGTGACGCCCTGCTCTGCCTCGCGGCCGAGCGCCTGCGGGCGCTGGCCGGCGCGACCGACGTCATCATCCGGCTCGGCGGGGACGAGTTCGCGATCGTGCGTTCGCACCCGCACGCCGGCGCCGATGACGGGCGCCTGGCCGAGGCGATCATCGACTCGCTCGGCGCCCCCTACGAACTGGACGGCTGCCGGGTGGTGATCGGCGTCAGCGTCGGCATCGCGCCGATCGTCCGCGGGGACGAGGACACGAGCCGGTTGGTGCGCGAGGCCGACGGTGCGTTGTATCGCGCGAAGGCGGCCGGTCGCGGCCGCTACCGGGTCGTCGAGGTGGCCGCGGGCACGTCCGGCGGCGAGGCGACGCCCGGCGGGCATCCGTAGGCGGGCACGCCCGGCGCGGTGCTCAGCCGAGCGGCGTCATCGTCACGCGCACGTCGAGTTCGTGGGCGCCGCCGCCGAGGATCACGCCGCGCAGCGGCGAGACGTCGCCGAAGTCGCGTCCCCAGGCGACGGTCAGGTGGCCCAGATCGGGCAGGACGTCGTTGGTCGGGTCGAAGTCGATCCAGCCCTGTCCCGGGCAATGGACCGACACCCAGGCGTGCGAGGCATCGGCGCCGATCAGGCGCGGCTGGCCGGGCGGCGGCGTGGTCAGCAGGTAGCCGCTGACGTAGCGCGCCGGCAGGCCGAACGCACGCAGGCAGCCGATCATCAGGTGCGCGAAGTCCTGGCAGACGCCGCGCCGCTGCGCGAGCACGTCGAGCAGCGGCGTGGCGACCTGGGTCGCCTCGGTGTCGAAGCGGAACTGGCGGTGGATCGCGCTCATCAGCCGGCGGACGGCGACCAGCAGCGGCGTGCCGGGCGCGAAGCAGTCCCGCGCGAAGTCCGCAAGCTCGATGCCGGTGCGCACGAACCGCGAGTCGGCCCGGTAGCGGCAGGCTTCCAGCGCGGCGGCATCGGGGACGCGGCCGGCGCGATAGGCGTGGTGGTCGGCCACCACCTCCCAGGCCGGCGACGCCGCGGGGTCGCCCGGCAGCGTCCGCGCGAGGATCTCCACGTCCGATTCGGCGACGGCCAGCAGCGTGCGATGCGGCTGGTCGATCTCCAGGCGAACCAGCGGATTGCCGAAGCAGTCCGTGCTCGCATGCCGGTAGGTCGGTTGCGGCTCGACGCGCAGCGCATGGCGCAGGTTGCGCTGCCAGGGGCAGTCGCGCGGCGCCAGGTGCGCCGTCTGCCGCGACATCGACACGGTGCTCGAATAGCGGTACTCGGTCTCGTGCACCACGCGGTAGCGGGCGTGGTCCGGCCGCGGTCGGGTCCGGGCATTCATGGGTCAGGCCGACACGGTGGGCTGGCTGACGTCGACGTGCGCGAAGTGCCGCAGTGCCAGCTCGTCGGATACCTCGCGTGCGATCGCGGCGCTGCCGGCCAGCAGGTCGGCAATCGCGTCGCCGGCATCGGCGCGCAGGCCCTCGCCGAACAGCGATTCTTCCAGCGCGGACAGGTCGCAGGCGCCCAGGCGGCCGGCGACCGCCGCGAAGCGCTCGGCGCAGCGGCTGCCGAACTCGGCGTCCACGCTGCCCAGCTCGCGCGCCAGTTCCAGCGCCTGGAACACCACCGAATGCGGATTGGCGGGATCGCAGACGATCAGGTCGAGCGTCGGGATCAGCTGCGGCGGCGACAGGTAGCGCATGCGGTAGGTGATGATGCTGTCGGCCAGCTCGAGCAGCCATTCGAGCGTTGCCGCGTCGGCCTGCGGCCGGTGCCGCAGCAGCCAGGCCGTCACGTCGGCGACGAACTGCAACCGCTCGATGCGCCGGCCGATCACCAGGAAGCGCCAGCCGTCGTCGCGGGTCATGTCGTCGAACGCGAAGCCGGCCAGGGCCGAGGTGGCCATCAGCACGCGGTTGAGCAGGTCCAGCGTCTCGCCGAGGTCGGCGCGATCGCGCGTCAGCGCCTGCGTTTCGCGCTGGATCTCCACCAGGCCGCGCCAGTTCTCCTGTGACAGGCGGCCGCGCACCTGCGCGGCCGACCAGAACAGGCCCGCCAGCACGCTGGCCAGGCTGTTGGGCGAGGACGTGTCGGTGACGGCTGCGAACAGCGCCTCGCGCACCGGGCGATCCGCCGCGACCAGTTCCAGGTGATGGCAGGTGTCGAGCGCGGCGGCCAGGGCCGGCGTGGTGCCGCCGGCAGTCTCGACGTAGCGGGCCAGCACGACGCGCAGCAGCCGCGTCGTGTCCTCGCTGCGCTCGGCGTAGCGGCCGGTCCAGAACAGGTTCTCGATCAGCCGCGACGGCAGGAACTGGTCGCGGCGGATGATGTCGCGCGCGCCCAGCGGCCGCCGCTGCGGCGGTTCGGCGCCGGCGGCGCGGGCCGGCGCCAGCACCCAGGTGTCCTTGCTGCCGCCGCCGCGCTGCATCGACACCACCGGCGCGCCGGCCTTGGCCGCGATGCGCGACAGCGCACCGGGCATGACCTGGTAGCCGCCGTCGGGGGTGGCGACCGCATAGACGCGCAGGCTGATCGCGCGCGGGACGATCGCGCCGCGTGCGTGCTGGCGCTGCCAGACCGGGGCCTGCGACAGCTGGACCAGTTCCTGCGCGACCCAGTGGCCCGGTGCGGCGGCGATGCGGGCGCGCAGTTCGTTGAGGCGGCTGCGACCGAGTTCCGGGCCGAACAGCGGATCGGCGCGGCGCGCCGGAAAGGCCGGCTTGACGACCAGGCGCTGCAGCTCCGCCAGCGCCTCGGCGCAGACCGGCGGCTCGCCGCACCACCAGGTGGCCACCGCCGGCAGCGCCAGCGGCTCGCCCAGCAGCCGCTCGCAGACCGCGGGCAGGAAGCCGAGCAGGCCGGGCGACTCGAGCACGCCGCTGCCCAGTGCATTGGCGACCAGCACGCGGCCGGCGCGCACGGCGGCCAGCAGGCCCGGCACGCCCAGCGCCGAATCGTCGCGCAGTTCCAGCGGGTCGCAGAAGTCGTCGTCGACGCGGCGCAGGATCGCGTGCACGCGCCGCAGGCCGCCGAGGGTCTTCATGAAGACCGTGTCGGCGCGCACGATGAGGTCCTGGCCTTCCACCAGCGGCATGCCGAGCAGGCGCGCCAGGTAGACGTGCTCGAAATAGGTCTCGTTGAAGCGGCCGGGCGTCAGCAGCACGACCAGCGGGCTCTCGCCGGCAGCGGCGGGCGCGAGCTGCTCCAGCGTGGTCTGCAGGGTCCGGAAGAACCCGCCGATGTCCTGCACGCGCAGGTCGCGGAACGGCTCGGGGAACGCGCGCGAGATGATCTGCCGGTTCTCCACCGCGTAGCCGGCGCCGGACGGCGCCTGGGTGCGGTCCGCGACCACCCACCAACGGCCGTCCGGTGCGCGCGCCAGGTCGGCGGCGTACAGGTGCAGGTGGCGGCCGCCCGGCGGCACGACGCCCTGGCAGGGCCAGAGGAAATGGTCGTGGCCGAAGATCAGTTCCGGCGGCAGCAGCCCGCCGGCGAGCAGCGTCTGCGGGCCGTACAGGTCGGCCAGTACCCGGTCGAGCAGGCGCGCGCGCTGGGCGATGCCGGCTGCCAGGGCTTCCCAGTCGTCCGCTTCGATGATCTGCGGCAGCAGGTCCAGCTCCCAGGGGCGATCGGCACCCTTGGCATCGGCGTAGACGTTGTAGGTGACGCCGTTCTCACGGATCTGCCGCGCCACCAGGTCCAGGCGGTGGCGCATCTGGGCCGGCCCGCTGCGCTCGATGCCGGCCATGAAATGGCCCCAGTGCGGCCGCAGCTCGCCGTCCGCGTCGAGCAGTTCATGGTGCCGCGCCGGGTCCAGCTCGTAGTGGCCGAGCAGCGGCGAACGACGGACGGCGGCGTCGGGAGCGATCATGCAAGTGCGGGCGGCCGGCGGATGACGCGGAAAGAATGACGATCGCTCCCGCCGGGAGCAAGCGTGGCGGTGGCGCGGATCAGCGGCCGCCGCCGCCCCCACCACCGCCGCCGCCACCGGAAAAGCCGCCACCCCCCGACGCGCTGCCGGGCGGTGTCGACGCCGAGGCGATCGTCGCGCTGAGGCCGGTGCCGAGCGCCTGCGTGAAGCCGGCCGGGTCCATGCCGTGGTGCCCGTGGTACCAGGCGATGGCGCTGGTGGCCGCGGCGGCCGCGGCGGCGCCGACGGCCTGGGTGAACCGGCGCGTCCAGGCTTCCTCCACGTCCAGCGCCACCGCATAGGGCAGCAGGTGCTGGTAGCGATCGGCGTCGAGCGCCGGTGCCGGCGGACCTTGCAGGCCGGCCAGTTCGTCGCGTTCGGCCACGCCGAGGTAGCGGCCGAGACCCTCGATATGGTCCAGCAGCTGCCGCCCGGCCGGCGTCGGCGCATGCACCAGAAAGGCGAAGCACAGCGCGACCGCCAGCATCGCGGCGGACAGCGCCATGATCAGCGGGATGCCGCCGCCACCGGACAACGCGAACGCCAGTACCGTGGCGGCGATCGCGATCAGGAACGCGACCACGATGCTGGTGCCGTTGCGCACGAACAAGGCCGGGTTGAACGCCTGCTCCAGCGCCTTGCCGTGCGCCGTCCGCGCGCCCTGCAGGCGCGAGGCGTTCTCGCTCTTGAGTTCCAGGTGGTCGCCGTCCTTGAACAGCGCCTCGGCCAGCGCGGCCTGGGTCGGCGGCAGTGGGGCGGTACCGATGCGGACGAGCGACCAGCCCTCCTTGTCGTCCGCGGCCGGCTGCTGGTCGATGCGCAGCACGCCGGCCACCGCCAGCTCGAGCACGCCGGCGCTGAAGCAGCGCGTGTCGTAGGCCATCTTGCGCATGTAGCGCAGGGCGGCGGCAGGCTGGTCCGCCGGCGGCTCGTAGCGCGCGATGATGACGCCGGGCTTCGGATCACGGCCGACACGCCGCCAGCGCAGCACGCAGTAGCCGGCCAGGACCAGCAGGCCGGCCAGCGCGATCAGCACGCCACGGTTGTCGCGGAAGAACCAGCCGATGCGCTGGTCGCGCGTCGGCTCGGCCAGCAGGCCCTTCGGGAACGACAGCACGACCGTGAACCCCTCGCGCGGTGCGAGCGGGGCGGTCAGCTGCCAATGGGCGGTGCCGGGTGCCGGCAGCGTGGCCTGGTAGCCCTGGCCCTTGGCGCCTTGTGCGCCGGTGAAGCCCTCGGCGCGCAGCCGGTCGGTCGGGACCGGCTGCGGCAGCCGGACCTCGACCTGGCCGCTGTCGATCGGGAACACCCAGCCGGTGCCGATCGCGTTCCAGTACAGCTCGTCGTGGTCGGCGAAGAAACCGATCTGCCGCGAGGTGCGGTAGCGCAGCGTGAAACGGTGCACGGCCGGCCGCTCGATGAAGGCGTCGCTGCCGGTGTTGATGCGCAGGCCGTTGGCCTTGCGCTTGATGAACCACGGCTCCTCGACGCCGTTGCGCTCGACGCCGAGCATCTGGAAATCGACGACGACGCGATTGCCGTAGCGATCCTTGTAGCGGGTCGGGAAATCGCGGTAGATGCCACGGTTGATCTGGTCGCCCTCGGCGCGCACGGTGATGTGCTCGGTGACCGTCAGGTCGCCGTTCGCCTCGATCTGCACCTCGCTGTCGTAGGCGAGGATCCGTTCGTCGGCCTGGACGGTCGCGGCTGCCAGCGCCAGGCCGGCAATGCCGGCGAGGAGCCGGACCAGGACGGCGTTGCATCGGGTCTTCATCGCGATACCTCCACCTGCACGGCCGGCCGTTCGTCTTCGCGCGCCTGGTAGAACTCGCCGGCCGCGAAGCCGAAGCCGCGCGCGACCAGGAGGTCCGGCGCGCGCTGGACCGCGTCGTTGTAGTCGCGCACGGCGCCGTTGTAGTAGCGCCGTGCGTACTGGAGGTGCTCTTCCACGTCCACCAGGCCCTGCTGCAGCTGCATGAACTGCTCGCTGGCCTTGAGGTCCGGATAGGCTTCCTTCAATGCCAGCACGCGGCCGAGCGCCTGCTCCAGCGCGGCCTCGACCGAGGCCAGCCGTGCCGGGCTGCGCAGGCCCAGCGCCTCGCCGCGCAGCGTGGTCACGGCTTCCAGCACGCTCCGCTCGTGCGCGGCATAGGCCTGCACCGCCGTCACCAGCTGCGGCACCAGGTCGTGCCGGCGCGTGAGCTGGACGTCGATGTCGGCCCAGGCATTGCGCATCTGGTTGCGCAGCCGGACCAGGCGGTTGAAGACGAGCACGGCCCACGCCAGTGCCGCCGCCACCAGGATCAATCCGATCGTCGTCGCCATCGTTTTCCTCGCGGCCGCGTGCCGCTACCGGCCCGCGGCGCCGTTGTCCCCGGGGTCGAGGCCGTCGGCGAAGACGCGGTCACCGGCCCCGGCCAGTTCCGCCAGCATCGCCGCGTTCATGCGCAGGATCGCACCGCCGATCGATTGCGACCAGCCGCCGGCATCCATGTTCGCCGGGGTATCCGTCGCGCGGTGGTAGTGCGGATAGGTGGTGTCGTCGCCCTGGATCGTCAGCAGCGCGCGCACGCCGGCCTGCAGGTACGGGACATGATCCGATCCGAACGGATTGGTGCTGAGCAAGGTACCCAGCTCCGGTGCGTAGGCGGCGGCGACGGCGGCGAAGCGCTCGATGTACGCGCGGTTCTGCCCGTTGGTCTCCAGCAGCACGTCGAACGTGCCGTCGCGGCTGTAGCCGATCATGTCCATGTTGATCATCGCCGTGACCTTGGCCAGGTCGCCGCCGCTGCGCAGCGCCGCCACATGGGCGATGCTGCCGTGCAGGCCCTGTTCCTCGCCGGAGTAGCAGACGAAGACCACGGTGCGCTGCGGCCGGAATGCGGTCAGCGCGCGTGCCAGCTCGATCACGCCCGAGCAGCCGGAGGCGTTGTCGTCGGCGCCCGGTGCGATGGCGCCGCTGCCGCCGCCGGACTGGATCGCATCGTAGTGGCCGCCGACGATCACCCACTCGTCCGGCCGGCGCGTGCCGGTCCAGACCCCGACGACGTTGTTGAGCGTGCGGCCCTGCAGCGTGAACGCGGGCAGCGTCACGGCCAGGCCGGTCGCGGCGAACGCGCCGCCGATCCAGTCGCGCGCCAGGACGATGCCGCTGCCGAAGCTGTTGCGGTCCCAGGCGGCGAGCGTCTCGACGCCGGCGTACCAGCGTGCCGGGTCGATCGCCGCCACCAGCGGCAGCACCAGCGGATCGGCCGCCGCACCGCTGCCGCGATAGCGCTCGATGGCGACGCGGTTGCGGGGCAGCGGCTGCCAATGGCCCGGGTCGGCGGCGGGAAGCGTCTCGCCGGCGCGCAACGCGCGCAGCTCCCAATGGCCGACGCGGGCGATCGGGAGGCCGGGATCCGCATGCGGGGTATCGCCGTCCACACCGTGCGCACAGCCGGCGGCGTGCAGGAACAGGCGATCCGGGTCGATGCCGTCGAGCACCTGCATCGGCGCCGCGCCGCGCGACTGCAGCACGCGATCGGTGTCGCCTACCAGCAGCAGCCGGTCGCCGAACTCCGCCCACCAGGCGACACCGGGGGCCTGCTTGAGCGCCTGTACGGCCTGCGGGCCGGCATCGTCCAGCTTGACCAGGACCGGGGCCGCACCCACGCCCACGGGCGTGCCGGCCAGCAGGCCCAGGACGGCGATCGTCGAGAGGAGGCGCATCGGCGGCGGATACCGGAAGAGGGTGGCCGGCGTCATGGTAGCGGAACCGCCTGCGGCAGGCGCCGGGCCTGATGGCGCTGTTCTTTCCGGGCGGCCGTTGCTAGTCTCCGGCCACACCGCGGGCAGATGCGCCGGGCATCGCCGTCTGTGCCGTCCGGTGCTCCACAGGGGACTCTCAAGGGGAACAATCGATGAAGGCAACAACCCTCGTTCTTGCGCTGCTGGCGGCCATGGCGCTCGCCGACACCGCGCAGGCGCGCTCGCCGGCGACCGTGGTAGGCCCCGTTCCGGGCGAACCGGTGCCGCTGGTGCCGACCGGCAGCTGTGCCGCCCCGACCGGCTCGATCGTCGCCTCGCCGTCGGCGGTGAGCGGGAACACCAGCGGGGGTGCCAACAACGTGCCCGGCCTGCCGGACACCGGCGGCCTGTGCGACGAGTACGCCTGGGAGCCCAACAACCGCAAGGGGCCGGAGGACGTGTGGGTCTTCACGCCGGGCAGCGGCAACAACCTGACGTTCTCGCTGTCCGGCGCCGACAGCTGGGACCCGGCGATCTACATCCTGGAAACCTGCGGCGATGCCAACAGCTGCATCGCCGGCACCGACGACGTCGGCGGCCAGCGCACGCCGTCCGTGTCCTCGACCTTCACGCCGGGCCAGACGTACTACTTCCACGTCGACTCGTACTACCCGGCGGCCGGCGGCGACGAGCCCGGAGCCGGGCCGTACACGCTGAACGTCAGCGGCACGTTTCCGGTGACGCTGAACGAGTTCCGGATCGACTGAGGTCCTCCGTCCGCGCCGCTCCGCGCGCGGATCCGCGATCAACGCCCCCGATCGGCCCGACTGGGCCGGTCGCAGGGCGCCGTTTGCCCGTTCTTGCCGCGGTCCTGCGCGCTATGGAAGAATGAATCGCAACCGGAGCGCGAACCGTGATCGATCCCGACGGCTATCGCCCCAATGTGGGCATCATCCTGCTCAACCCGCACGGCCGGGTGTTCTGGGCACGCCGGGTGACGCGTGACGGCTGGCAGTTCCCGCAAGGGGGCATGCGCACCGACGAGACGCCGCTGGAGGCGATGTACCGCGAGCTGGAGGAAGAAACCGGCCTGCGCAACGAACACGTTCAGGTCCTCGGCGCCACCCCCGGCTGGCTGCGCTACCGCCTGCCGCAGCGCCTGGTCCGCCAGCGCCAGCGTCCGATCTGCATCGGCCAGAAGCAGGTCTGGTTCCTGCTGCAGATGCTGGGCAGCGACACCGACGTCCGGCTCGACCTCACCCATGATCCGGAATTCGACCAGTGGCGCTGGGTCGATTTCTGGTATCCGGCCGACCACGTGGTCACGTTCAAGCGTCGCGTCTACCAGCAGGCCCTGCATCATCTGGCGCCGGTCGCGGCGTTGATCGCCCCCCTGGCGCCGCGCGAGAGCGGCTGGGAGCTGGGCCCCCTGGCCTGCGCCCGTTCGGGTTGACAATCATTCTCGTTTGCATTCCAATGGCGGCACTTCCAGGAGTGCTCCATGTACGTGTGCATCTGCAACGCCGTCACCGACCGCCAGATCCGCCAGGCCGCCGCCGATGGCGTGTCGTCGCTGGCCGAGCTGAGCGAGCGGACCGGCTGCTCGGACTGCTGCGGCACCTGTGCCCCCCTGGCCGGCGAGATCCTCGCCGAGGCGCTGCGCGCGACGCCGGCACGCCGCGATTTCCCGCTGCCGCTGGCCCTGGCCGCCTGACGCCGGCCGCGCCCTGATCGCACGCGCCAATGCGTGCGATTTTCGTTTGAACATGGAATTTTCGACGCCGATATAGTCCTCGGCGGCGCCGCCTTCTGCGGTGCGAGGACGATTCCATGAAAGGCGACGCCAAGGTCATCGCGCATCTCAACAAGGTGCTCTACAACGAGCTGACCGCGATCAACCAGTATTTCCTGCATGCCCGCATGTACAAGAACTGGGGCTACAAGGAACTGGCCGAGCACGAGTACCACGAGTCGATCGACGAGATGAAGCACGCCGATCGCCTGATCGAGCGCATCCTGTTCCTCGACGGCCTGCCCAATCTCCAGCAGCTGGGCAAGCTGCGGATCGCCGAGAAGCCGGTGGAGGCCATCGACTGCGACCTCGCGCTCGAGCGGGCCGCGGTGCCGGACCTCAAGGAAGGCATCGTCCACTGCGAGCAGGTCGGCGACTACGTCAGCCGCGACCTGTTCAAGGACATCCTCGCGTCCGAGGAGGAGCACATCGACTGGCTGGAGACCCAGCAGAGCCTGATCCGCGATCTGGGCGAGGTCGCCTACCTGCAGACCAAGGTCGGCAGCTGAGGTCCCGCGACCGGTCGGCCCGCACCACGGCCTGACGTCGGGGGCCTGACGGTCCGGCAGCGGCCCGGGCCGGCCCGTGGAATCCGGCGGCCGCCGTCATCCGGTGCACCGGCGCCGGGCGGGCACCGCGGAAGCTTTCGCGGGCCGCGCTAGCGCTCGCCGTCCGCCAGCAGCGCGCGCAGTGCCGTTTCCACGCGCAGGTACTCCGCCTCGACCGCTTCGGCGGTGGCCGCCAGATGACCGGTCACCCCGTTGCGCGCGTCGTGCTCGGCGCGCCGCGCCAGGTCCGCCAGGGTGGTGGCGCCCAGGTTGGCGCTGCTGGACTTGAGCGTATGCGCGCAGGCGGCGATGCGCTCGGCGTCGCCGTCGGCCGCTGCATCGCGCAGCTGGGCGACGCGGCGCGGCGTTTCCTCCAGGTAGATGCGCACCAGTTCCGGGAAGCCGTCGCCCATGATGTCGATCAGGTCGGTGACGATCTCGGCGTCCAGCGCCGCCGCGTGGACGGCCGGTTCGGCGGGCGGCATCGCCGCGGCGGCCGCCGGCGCGCTGCCGCCGGTGTCGCTTTCGACGGCCGGCGCCGCCGCCAGCCAGCGCGCCAGGGTGCGCGCCAGCAGGTGGCGGTCGAGCGGCTTGCTGAGGTACTCGTCCATCCCGGCCGCCAGGCATTTCTCGCGATCGCCGGCCATCGCATTGGCGGTCATCGCGATGATCGGCAGGTGCCCGAGGCCGGACGCGTCTTCGTGCCTGCGCCAGAGCCGGCTGGCCGCATAGCCGTCCATCACCGGCATCTGGCAGTCCATCAGCACCAGGTCGTAGCCGCCGCGCTGCAGGCGCTGCAAGGCGCTGCGTCCGTCCTCGGCGGTGTCGACGACCAGGCCGAGCAGGCCCAGCAGGCGCTCGGCCACCTTGCGGTTGACGGCATTGTCCTCGACCAGCAGCACGCGGCCGCGCAGCTGCATGCGATCGGCCTCGGAGAAGTCCGGTGCCCCGGCGCTGCGGACCATCGCCTCGCTGCCCGGTTCGGACAGCGACGGAATCGGCGGCTTGACGTTCAGCAGCGCATACAGGGCCTCGCGCAGCTCGCCGACTTCGTGCTGCCGCCCGACGCGAGCGACACGGTCGTTGCGCGCCAGGTCCGGCGGCAGCTGGTCGGTATCGTCGAGCACCAGGAAATGCAGGTGCTCCATCCGCTGCTCGCGCAGCAGGCCCTGCAGGACATTGCGCAGCTCGGCGCGGAAGCCGGCCCGGTCGATCACGACCAGTTCGTAGTTCCAGGCGGCGCCGACCCCGGCGCCGGCGCGCACCAGGGCGAGCGCCTCGGAGGCCGAGCCGGCCGGCTGCCAGGACAGGCCGAGCGCGGTGAGCCCGCGGTCGATCCGGCTGCGCGTGGCCACGTCCGCGCACAGCACCAGCGCCTTGGCGCCTTGCAGGTCCTGGCGCTGGCGGATGTCGCCGATCGCCTTCAGCAGCGGCACGTCGAACCAGAACAGCGAGCCCTTGCCGGGCTCGGAGCGCACGCCGATGCGCCCGCCCATCGCATCGACCAGCCGCTTGCAGATCGCAAGGCCCAGCCCGGTTCCGCCGAACACGCGCGTGGTGGAGGCATCGGCCTGCGAGAACGGCTGGAACAGCCGCGCGGCAATGTCCGGCGCGATGCCGATGCCGGTGTCGCGCACCGCGAAGGTGATCCAGTAGCCGCTGCCGGTCTCGCTGCGCCGGCTGACCTGGATCGCGACGCGGCCGGAATCGGTGAACTTGATCGCGTTGCTGACCAGGTTGGTCAGCACCTGGCGCAGCCGCGCCGGATCGCCGCGCACGATGGGGCGCACGGTCGGGTCGATCGCGGTGGCCAGGCGCAGGCCGCGCGCGGTCGCCGCCCGGTCCATCAGCCGGGCCACCGAATCGACCAGTTCGCGCAGGTCGAAGCCGACGGTCTCCAGTTCGAGCTTGTTCGCCTCGAGCTTGGAGTAGTCGAGGATGTCGTCGACGATGCGCAGCAGTTCGTGGGCCGAGTCGTGCGCCGTGGCGAGGTAGTCGCGCTGGTCGGCCGGCAGCGGATGGGACAGCACCAGGTCGAGCAGCGGCAGGATGCCGTTGAGCGGCGTGCGGATCTCGTGGCTCATCGTGGCCAGGAACTCGCTCTTGGCCAGCGTCGCGGCCTCGGCGGTCTGCTTGGCGGCGACCAGTTCCTTCTGCATCTTGCGCAGCGATTCGAGCTCGCGCAGCACCTCGGGCGGTATCGCATGCGGTGCCGGGGGTGTTTCGGCGGCGACGGGCGCCACGATCACGGGACGCCGCCGCGGCCAGGCCGCCAGCGCGACCAGTGCCGCCGCGACCAGCAGTGCCGCCGCGGTGACCACGCCCTGGGTCGGCCAGCGCCAGGCGGTCGCCGCGGCGGCCGCGATCAGCACCAGCGCGGTGACGACGGCACCGCCGCGCCAGCGCGAACCGGCCGCAGCGTCCGGCGGGGACGCGGCGAGGCTGGAATCAGGGTGCCGAGGCATGGAAGTCGTAGCCGAGGTCGCCGGTGGCCTGCTGCACGAAGTTGCCCTGGATGTAGTCCACGCCGGCGCCCCACAGGGCCGCCGCGCCGCGTGCATCCTCGATGCGCGGCGCGATCACGCGGGCACCGCCGGCATGGACGAGGGCGACCGTCTCCTTCAGCTCGCTCCACTGGGCGTCGGTACGGCCGCCGGCCGGGCCGGGGCCGAGCTTGACGAAGTCGACCGCCGGACCGGCGGCGATCGCATGCGCGGCGGCGGGACCGTCGCAGCCGCTGATCGTCACCAGCACGCCCAGGTCGCGGGCCGCGACCGCGAACGCGCGGGCGGCGGCCGGTTCGGCATCGAAGTCGGCCAGCCGCAGGTCGATCGACAACCAGCCGCGCGGGTGCGCATCGCCCGCCAGGCGCGCTTCCAGCCAGGCCAGGTGCGCCGGATCGCAGGTGCTGGCCAGCGACTGGCTGACGAACAGCCGCAGCGGCTGCTCCTGGCGGTAGCGGTCGGCGGCGATCGCCAGGCAGCGGTCGAGCACGCACTGGTCGACCGCGGTCATCAGTCCCTCCCGCTCGGCGGCCGGGATGATCTCCGCGGCGGTGTGCAGGCGGCCGTCGTCGCCGGCCAGGCGCAGCAGCACCTGGAACTGCGCCTGCTCCTCGCCGTGCAGCGAGACGATCGGCTGGAACACCAGGTCCAGGCCGCCGGCGGCGAGCGCGGCGCGCAGCCGCGGCCCCAGTGCCGGATCGACCGGGGACGCGACCTGCACCGAGGCCACGCCGGTCAGGCCGGTGCCGGCCGCGGCGTGTTCGGCGGCGTCGAGCATCGCGCCGGCGTCGCCGATGCCGGCATTGAACGGACAGATCCCGACGGCGAGGCCGAGCGCGGGTTCCTCCAGCGCGGCGAGCAGGCGCGTACGCTGCGCGCCGGCCCAGTCCTCCAGGGCCGCGACGCCGCGCTCGCGTGTCAGCACGGCGAAGCCGCTGTCGCCGCAGCGCGTCACCAGGTCGCCCGGGCCGATCGCCTCGCCCAGGTGCCGGCCGAGCGCCTCGATCAGGCGATCGCGGCGCGACCAGCCGATGCGCTCGTGCGGTGCCGCCGTGTACTCGACGCCGAAGAACAGCAGGCCGCCCTCGCGACGGCCGGCATCGTCCATCGCCAGCAGGCCCGACAGCCGGTCGAGCAACTGGCGCTTCTCGACCGGCCCGGACAGCGCCCGCACCTCGGCCGGCACCGGCGTGCGCCGCTGCTGGCGCCGCGCGCGGCGCACGCGGTTGAGGACGGCCGATATCAGGTGCTTGGGCCGGATCGGCTTGGAAAGGAAGTCGTCGCCGCCGGCGCTCAGTGCGTCGAAATGCTTGTCGGCGTCCTGCTCGCCGGACAGGAACACGATCGGCGTCGAGACGAAGGCCTCGCGCTCGCGGATGAGCGCCGTCAGCTCCATGCCGTCGCAACCGGGCATGTGCAGGTCCATCAGGATCAGGTCCGGACGGAACCGGTCCAGTTCGTCGAGCACCGCCAGCGCGTCGGTCAGCGTCAGGGTCTGCATGCCGCCCTTGCGCAGGATCGAATCGGCGAACAGCGCCTGGGTCCGGTCGTCCTCGATGATCAGGATGCGATACGGGTCGGGCGTGTGCGCATGGGCCAGCTCGTCCAGCCGTGCCAGCACCGCCGGCGTGGATGCGGGCAGCGCGATGAAGGCGTCGCAGCCCGCGCGCATCGCGTGCAGGCGCGCGTTGAGGTCGCCACCGGCCGAGAACGCGGCCAGGTGCACGCGGTGCATCACCCGTTCGCGCGCGCTCTTGACCAGGGCGCCGATCTCGTCGAGCGCGGTCTCGAAGCCGGCGTCGACGACGACCAGGCCGGGCGGTTGCCGGGTGAGCTGGCCCTTGAAGCCGTCGGCGCGATCGAAGCGGCTGAACCCGATGCCGCGCAGGGCCAGGTGCTGCTCGATCGCCAGCGCCAGGTCGCCGGCCGGTCCGAGGTAGTAGCACAGCGCCGGCTCCGCGCCGGTCGGGAGGGCGTCCTCCGCGCTCGCGGGTGGCGCCGCGGCCGGATCGGTCCCGGTCCGGGCCGCGGCGCTGCGCGCGTCGGGCAGGTCCGGCATCGGCGCGGCCGCCGCCACCGGGAGCGGCGCCTCCTGCGGCTCGATCGCATGCCGGCGCCAGTAGTCCGGCGGCGGGCTGGCCAGCAGCGGGAAGCCGTTTTCCTCGGCCCGTGTCCGTTCGACCAGCGCCTGCGAGGCCAGCGTGACCGGATCGTCGGCGCGGGCACCGGCGCAGGCCGCTTCGACCGTGGCGACCAGCGCGGCCAGGCCGGCACGGGCCGCCGCATCGGGCAGCCGCGGCGGATCGAGGAACGGCTGCAGCAGGGCGTCGATCGCCGCCAGCGGGGCGGCCAGCTCGGCCGTGGCCAGGTGCTGCCCGACGCCGGCCAGCCAGCCGGCGTCGTCGGCCAGCAGGATCAGCGTATTGATGTCCCAGCCTTCGTCCAGCAGGCGTTCGCCGCGCGCGGCGAGCCGCTCGGCCCGCGCCGACAGCGCCGTCCTCATCCGGCGCCGGGTTTCCCCGTCGTCGATGTCGATGTCGTAGGCCTGCATCGCTCCCCCTGTCTGGGAACTCCGAGAAGCGCTCCCATGGAACGGTCCGCCGCCGCCCGCACCCGGTCACGCCGCTGGCCCGGCCACGCATGGCGGCACCTCTGTCGCAGGGCACTCGGCTGTGTCGGAACTGCCCTGCGCGAGGCCCGGATACGTCGCCAGGCCGGCAAGACTATAGCAAGCCGCCGCCGCCGGACGGCGCCCGCGACCGGCGCGGGAATCGACCCCTGCCCTAGAACGGCTTGACCACGACCAGCACGACGATGGCGACCAGGGCCAGGGCCGGCAGCTCGTTGAAGATCCGCAACGCGCGGCCCGACCAGTGGTTGGTGCCGGCGGCGAACTGCCGGACCATCCGCGCCAGTTGCACGTGGTAGGCGACCAGCGCCAGCACCAGCGCCAGCTTGGCGTGCATCCAGCCGGCGGCGAGCCAGGCGGGCATCTGCCACAGCGTCAGCAGGCCGAACAGCAGCGCCAGCGTGCCGCCGATGTGCGTCATCACCAGCAGGCGCCGCTCCATCGTCGCCAGCCGTGCGTGCACGTCCGGCTGCGTCGCCTCGGCGTGATGGACGAACAGGCGCGGCAGATAGAACAGGCCCGCGAACCAGGTGACGACGAAGACGACATGGAAAGCTTTCAGCCAGAGCATCGCGGCGGCAGGCTCCTCGGGAAACGCACGATTATCGTCTATCGCCCGCCCCGGACGGCGAATGCGTCGCCGGCCGGCAATGCCCGTCGGCGAGGATGTGGGGATCGCCGGCCCTGGGGTTATCCTTGCCGATCCGTCGTTCGTGGTGACGCCGATGATCCGCCAACCGCCTTCGCTCGTCATCCGTGCGCTGGACCGCAACCGCGAGCGGCGACGCTGGGTGCTGCTGGGCGCCGCCTGGCTCGCCAGCCTGCTCCTGGCCGGCTACCTCGGTGCGCAGCTGGCGAGCGGGCGCGACGGTGCGCGCAGCGCGCTTTCGCTCGAACAGGTCCGTGGCGAGAACGAGGATCTCAAGGCGCGTGCGGCCGTGCTGCAGCGCTCCGAGCAGGTCGCGAAGGTGGCAATGGAAGACCTGCGGCGCTCGCTCGGCGAGCGCGACGAGGAAATCGCGAGCCTGCGCGCGGACCTGGCGTTCTACGGGCGCCTGGTCGGCGGGACGCGGCGCGAGGGCCTGGCCGTGCACGACCTGCGGCTGACGCCGGTGGACGGCTCGCGCGCGTGGAACTTCGTCGCGACACTGACCCAGAACATCAAGCGCGGGCAGGACATCCGCGGGCGCCTGACGCTCAGCGTCGAAGGCGTCCGGGACGGCAAGCTGGTCACGCTCGACTGGAAATCGCTGGTGGACAGCGGCTCGGCTTCCGGAATCGAGTATGGCTTCAAGTATTTCGAACAGGTCAAAGGTACGATCATGCTCCCCGAGGGGTTCACGCCCAATCGCCTGCACCTGCAGGCGGATGGCAGCGGAAATCGGGCCGAGCAGGATTTCCAGTGGGCAGACGCGGTGAAGAGCCAGGAGACGACCGATGTGGGGTAACGGCAAGAACGGCAGCGGCAAGCCGGTAGCGGCGATCACCACGCTGATCGCCGAGGGGACGATGATCCGGGGCGACGTGAAGTTCAGCGGCGGGCTGCACCTGGACGGGACGATCGAGGGTTCGATCACGGCCGAAGGCAGCGAGGCCGTGCTGACACTCAGCAACAAGGGCCGCGTGCAGGGCAAGGTCAGCGCGTCCAATGCGGTCATCAACGGCCAGGTGCTCGGCGACATCGTCGCGGTCGAGCGGCTGGAGCTGGCCGGCGAGGCGCGTGTCGAGGGCAACGTCTACTACCGCGTGCTGGCGATGGCCGCCGGCGCCCAGGTCAACGGCAAGATGATCTACCAGGGCGAGCCGGTGCGGCAGCTCGCTGGACCCGAGCCGATCCCCGCCGAGGCTTGAAAACCGCCGCTGCGCTACGATCTGCTTCTCACCATCGCCGTCCTCCCGCCGCAGCCATGTCCGAAACCGCCGTTCCCACCTACCTCGATGCCGCCGGCTCGCCGCTGCTGTTCAGCGAGGCGGCCGCGCACAAGGTGCAGGAGCTGATCGCCGAGGAGGGCAACCCGGAGCTCAAGCTGCGCGTCTACATCAGCGGCGGCGGCTGCTCGGGCTTCCAGTACGGCTTCACCTTCGACGAGGAGCGGGCCGAGGACGATTTCGCGGTCGACCGCGAAGGCGTGACGCTGCTGGTCGATCCGCTGAGCCTGCAATACCTGATGGGCGCCGAGATCGACTACACCGAGTCGTTGACCGGCGCGCAGTTCGTGATCCGCAATCCCAACGCCAAGACCACCTGCGGCTGCGGATCCTCGTTCTCGATGTGAGCGCCGATCGCCGCAGTCGCAACAACGTGTTTGCCGGCCTGGCGCTCGATCGCCACGCCGAGCAGCGTGACGACACCGGCTGGCTCGACGCGCAGAAGGACGACGAGCTCGCGCAATTCCTGATCCTGCGCACGGACGGCCGCGCACTGGTGCGCGGCGACTGCGATGCGCTGCGCCTGCTCGATGCCGGCGAGCGCCGCGCCCTGCTGCCTCTGGTGGCGCCCAGCTATCTCGGTGCGGACGAGCACGGTCCGCGCTTCGTGCTGCGGCTGGACGAGGACCGCGCCGACCGTCTGGCGGCCGAGCTCGACGCCGGCTGGCTGGACCTGCGCAGCGCCGGCCTGCGGCTGCATCCGTTCCAGTCGGGCCTGTTCGCGTATGCGCGTGCGCTGTCGCACTGGCAGTCGCGCACGCGCCATTGCCCGGTCTGCGGCGCGCCGCTGGCGATCGTCGCCGGCGGCCACCGCGCGCGCTGCACGAACGGCTACTGCGAGGCGGAACAGTTCCCGCGCACCGACGCGGCGATCATCGTCATCGTCAGCCACGGCGATCGCTGCCTGCTCGGGCGCCACGCCAAATGGGCCGAGGTGCGCTACTCGACGCTGGCCGGCTTCGTGGAGCCCGGCGAGACGCTCGAGGACGCGGTACGCCGCGAAGTGATGGAAGAGGCCGGTGTCGAGGTCGTCGATTGCGACTACCACTCCTCGCAGCCGTGGCCGTTTCCGGCTTCGCTGATGGTCGGCTTCACCGCGCGCGCAGACGACCCGACGATCCGTTGCGGCCCGGAGCTGGCCGATGCGCGCTGGTTCGGCGTGGAGGATCTGCGCCAGGCGCTGGCCGAGCGCACGATCATCCTGCCGCCGCCGGTATCGGTGTCCTATCGCCTGATCGAGCACTGGCTGCACGAAACGGCCGGCGTCGACCTCGCAGCGCTCGTCAACGACGAACGCTGGTAGCGCCGGCCCGGCGGACGGCCGATCCGCGCCGCGGCGATCCCGCTACAATCCCCGCAACGTCCTGCGGAAGCCTTCTCTTCATGGCCACGACCCTGCTCGCCGTCGTCCTCGTCCTGGTGGCCGCCCGAACACTGCCGGACCTCGCACGCCTGCGGGACTTCGCCTGGTTGAAGGCCTGGCTGGCGAGCTGGAGCGGCAATGGCCGCGAGCGGGCGGCACCGGCCCTGGTGGTGCCGATCATCGTCGTCGCGGTCTGCGGGCTGGTCCAGGTGGCGCTTTCCGGCTGGCTGTTCGGCCTGCCGGCCTTCGCGTTCGCGGTGGCGGTGCTCTACTACGCCTGGGGTCCGCGCGACCTGGAGGAGGACATCGGCCAGGTCCTGCAGGCGGCCGATGCCGATCGCCGTCGCGAGGCAGCGCAGGCGCTGCGGCCCGAGCCTGCCGATCGCGCGCTTCCCACCGATGCGGCCTGCCTGGTCGAGGCCACGTTCCAGTCGGCCCTGTCGCGCTGGTTCGGCGTGCTGTTCTGGTTCGCGATCCTGGGCCCGGCGGGTGCGCTGGGCTATCGCATCGTGCAGCTGATGGCGCGTACGCCGGTGTTCCGCGACGAGCTCTCGGCGAGCGACCGCAACCTGTTCGAGCGCATCGCGCTGGCCCTGGACTGGGCGCCGGCGCACCTGGTCGCGCTGACGCTCGCCCTGGTGTCGGACTTCGACCCGGTCGTGCGCACCTGGCGCGAGTACCACGCCACGCACGGCCGCGGCTACTTCACGCTCGACCTGGGCTTCCTGGGTGCCCTGGCGCGCGCCAGCGTCGATGCCGACGTCATCGCCGGCGACGGCTACGCGACCGACGTGACGGACCCGGTCGTCGAACTGACCGATGCGCGGGTCGTGCTGTGGCGCATCCTGATCGCCTGGCTGGCCATCCTGGCCGTCATCGTGCTGGCCGGATGGGTGCACTGAGCATGGCCGCGAGCGTCCGGTACCCGCTTCTCGCCGCGGTGGCGTCGCTGGCCGTCCTGGTCGCCGCCGGCTGCTCGACCCGGTCGATCCGCGTCGAGCCGGGGGCGCCGGATGCAGCGCCGGCCACCGCCGAACGCTACAGCGAGGAGCCCGGCCGCACGCCGGCCACCGTCGCGGCGTTCCGTGCCGCGCCGCCGCCGGCCGCGCCGGAATGGAGCGAGGGCGAGGATTTCCTGGCCGACCGTAACCGACTCGGCGCGGCGGGCATGGCGCATGTGGGCAGCAGCCGGTTCACGCCGTGGGATGCCGCCGCGCGCGAACAGGCCGTCGCGCGGGCGCGCGCCGTCGGCGCCGATCGCGCGATCGTCTATACGGGCACCGCGGCGGCCGCGGATGACACCACCCTGGTCGCCTACTACGTCCGCTTCCGCCTGCCGTTCGGCGCGACGTTCCGCGACCTGCGCGAGGAGGAGCGTGCGGCCGTCGGCAGCGCCGGCGTGCGCATCGGTACGGTGCTGGCCGGCACGCCGGCCGAAGAGGCCAACCTGATCGCGGGGGACGTGGTCGTGGCGGTCGACGGGGCGCCGGTGACCGATCGCGCCGGCTTCCAGGCCTTGCTGCGCAACCACGCCGGGCGCCGCGTCGCGCTGCGCCTGATCCGCAACGGCGAGCCGCTGGAGCGCAGCGTACGCCTCGGTGCCCCGGCACAGCCGTAGCGGCTGCCGCCGCGCGGGGCGGGCGGTAGGGGAGCGAGGGCCGCGCGCGTTCCTGTCCTGGCGGGTACCTCGTCCGCCGGCGGGATGCTTCCCGTCCGCGTGACGACCGGCAGGCGCTCCCGCGCTGCCGCCGCCGCTAGACTCCCATCACATTCATCCATGGAGACAAGGAATGGCTTTCCGTCGTCTGGTCCTGGGCCTCGCCGCCCTGGCGATTCCCCTGGGCGCCGCCGCTGCCGATCGATGGCAGCTGCCGGTCGCCGTCAAGAAGCTCGACAACGGCCTGACCGTGGTCGTATCCGAAGACGCCTCCTCGCCGACAGTCGGCATCAGCGTCGTCTATCACGTGGGCATGCGCCTGGAGCCGAAGGGCCGCACCGGCTTCGCGCACCTGTTCGAGCACCTGATGTTCCAGGGCACGCCGACGGCGCCCAAGGGCACGTTCGATCGCGTCATCGAAGGCGGTGGCGGCATGAACAACGGCTCGACCCGCACTGACTACACCAACTACATCGAGACCGCGCCGGTCTCGGCGCTCGAGCCGATCCTCTGGCTCGAGGCCGATCGCATGAAGACACTGGACTTCTCGCCGGCCAACCTCAAGAACCAGCAGGACGTGGTGAAGGAGGAGATCCGCGTCAACGTGCAGAACAAGCCGTACGGCCTGTTCTTCTGGACCGACCTCAACCGCCTGGCATTCTCCAAGTGGGAGAACGCCCACGACGGCTACGGCAGCTTCGCCGACCTGGAAGGCGCCAAGCTCGAGGACGTGCGCGCGTTCCACCGCGATTTCTACGGTCCCAACAACGCCGTCATCGGCATCGTCGGCGACGTCAAGGCCGAGCAGGCCTTCGCGCTGGTCGAGAAGTACTTCGGCGCGATCCCGGCCCGGCCGGTGCCGCCGCGCCCGGATGTCGACGAGCCGCTCAACACGCGCGAGAAGCGCGAGTCGCAGGTGGACCCGCTGGCGCAGGTGCCGGCGGTGGCGATCGGCTGGAAGATGCCCGAGCGCGGCAGCAAGGACCAGGCGCCGATGGCGGTGCTGTCCCAGCTGCTGGTCGGCGACAGCGCCTCGCGCCTCTACCAGGGCCTGGTCAAGGGCCGTGAGCAGCTGCTCAACATCGACGGCGGCGTCAACTGGCCGCTGGGCGATGCCTGGGACTACGCCGGCCCGGCGCCGCTGGTGCTGTTCGGCCTGTACAAGCCCGGCATGGCGGTGGACGCGGTGCTCGCCGCGATCGACGAGGAGATTGCGCGCATCGTCAAGGACGGTGTCGACGCGGCGACGTTGAAGCGCGTCAAGACCAAGATGCTCTCGGACTACAACCAGGGGCTGGAGGCGTTCATCTCGCGCGCCGACACACTGGCCAAGGCGCAACTGCTGTGGGGTGATGCGCAGACGATCAACCGCATCCCCGAATGGATCGACGCGGTGCAGGCCAAGGACATCCAGCGCGTCGCCGCGCACTACCTGACCACGGCCAATCGCGTGGTGATCGACCGCACGCCGGCGCCTGCCGGGACTGCCGCCGGAGAAACGCCGTGAGAACGACCTTCAAGACCCTCGCATTCCAGTTCCTGAGCGCCGGCGTGGTGCTGGCCGCCGGCAGCGCCGGTGCCGCCGAAGTGGCCCTGCCCAAGGACCTGCCGCCGTACGGCAACGACAAGCCGCTGCCGGTGCCGGCGATCACCCAGAAGGCGCTGCCCAACGGCCTGGCCGTCTGGGTGCTGCCGCGCACCGACGGCCCGCCGAAGGTCGACCTGGTGCTGGCGGTGCGCGGCGGCAAGGCGGCCGACGCGACCGAGCTGCCGGCGATGTCGGACCTGCTGGCGGCCTTGCTGACCGAAGGCACGAAGACGCGCAGCTCCGTGCAGATCGCCGAGCAGCTGCAGGCGATCGGCGCGTCGCTGGGCGCGTCGGCCGGCAACGACGGCATCACGGTCGCCGCCTCGGGCCTGGCTTCCGGTGCCGAACGCCTGGTCGACCTGCTCGCCGACGTCAGCCTCAACGCCAGCTTCCCGGAGACCGAGGTCAAGCTCGCCAAGGTCAACGCATTGCAGGAATTGAAGGCGGCCGAGGCGGAGCCGGACTACCAGGCCAATCGGGCGATCGCCCGCGCGGTCTACGGCGACCATCCGTACGGGCGCACGCTGGCAACCGAGAGCTCGATCGAGAAGACCGACCGGGCTACGCTCGCCGCCGCCCATGCCGCGCGCTTCCGGCCCGACCAGGCACTGCTGGTCATCAGCGGCCGCATCGATGCCGACACGGCGCTGAAGCTGGCGACCGCCGCCTTCGGAAGCTGGAAGGGGCAGGGCACCGCGCCGGCCGCCGTCGCGGCGGCACCGCGCGAGGCCAAGCCGCAGCATGTCCTGGTCGAGCGTTCCGGTTCGGTCCAGTCCGCCGTCCGGCTCGGCCGTCCGGTATTCGCCGCCAATGATGCCGACGAGATCCCGGCGGCGCTCGCCAATACGGTGCTGGGCGGTGGCGGCCTCGACACGCGCCTCAACCGCAACCTGCGCGAGGAGAAGGGCTACACCTACGGTGCTTACTCGAGCTTCTCGATCGCGCAGCGCGGCGGTGCGTTCACGAGCGGCGCGGACGTGCGCAACGAAGTGACCGGTGCCGCCGTCGGCGAGTTCGTCAAGGAACTCCAGCGGCTGGTCGACGAGCCCGTCGGCGCGGCCGAACTGGAGCGTGCGAAGCGGGCGGCCGCCGGCTCGTACCTGTTCCGCAACCAGCTGCAGGCGGCCGTGGCGCGCAGCCTGGCCGGCAACTGGCTGGCCGGGCGGCCGCCGGAGTACCTCGGGCAGTTCGTGCCGCGTACGCGCGAGGTGACGTCCGCGCAGATCCAGGCGGTCGCGCGCAAGTACTTCGATCCGAAGACCTTGAGCGTCGTCGTCGTCGGCGACAATGCGGTCGCCGACCAGCTCAAGCCGTACGGGACCTTCGCTCCGGCGGCCGCTGCCGGCCGCTGAGGTTCCGGTGGAATCGTTCCGCCGGGCGCCCAGGCGCCCGGCGGTCCGCACGAGCCGCGCGATTCAGTCGGCGGATGTCGGAGCGGGACCCAGGTCCCAGTCGAAGCCGTCGTCGAACAGGTCGTTCGGCATCGGCACGCTGCCGACGCGGCAGTTCACGCAGACCAGCGCGAAGTCCTGGCTGGTCGTCTCCGGCGCATTGGGCAGTGCCCTGGATGCGACCGCTGCCGCCGACACGGTGATCGTCAGCGTCGCGCCAAGCTGCGTCGGCGCCAGCATGACGCCCTCGGCGTTGTTGCGCGGATCGGCGCTGCCGCCGGTGGCCGACCAGCCGTCGCTGCCGAAGACGTTGCCGCGGTAGTCCTGGCCGTTGCTGGTGACGAGCAGGTCCAGGTCGTTGTTCCAGGCGGGCGTGGCGCCGCCGAGGCCGTGGCCGGGTGCGTCGGTGAAGGTCAGCATGACCTTGGCCGGCCGGGTCGGGTCGACCACCTCGACCACCTGCTGCCAGGTTTCCCCGGTGTCGTGGAAGACGTGCTGCTGGTCGTAGTACCAGACCGGCGGATCGTCCTCCAGCAGCCAGTCGATGCGCATGCGGCCCCAGCCCTGCTTGGTGTCGGGCCGGTGGCCGAGGGCGCCGTTGTCGGCGTCGGTGCCGCCCTGGAGATCCTGGCTGCTCGCCAGCAGCGCGGCCTTGGCGATCGCCACGCTGGGGTTGGTGCCGTCGAAGCGCGCGCGATAGAACTGCGTGAACAGGCCGATCGCGCCGCTGACGTGCGGCGAGGCCATGCTGGTGCCGCACATCGTGCCGTAGCCGGATGCGCTGACCGCCGAATCGATGTTGCAGCCGGGCGCGACCAGGTGCGGAATGCGCCGCCCGTCGCGCGCCGGCCCGTGCGCGCTGTTGCTGGAGATGCTGCCGAGGTTGCTGCGCGGCGCGCCGGCGGCGTTCTCGGCCCAGGTCGAGCCGACCGTGACGATGTTCTTGGCGTCGTCGGGCGTGCCCTGGCTGCCGGTCCCGCCGTTGCCGTTCATGATCGACAGCACGAAGATCAGCGGCTGGTCGCCGGTGGTATCCGGATCGGTGTCGCGGCTGCCGACGTCGACCTGCATGGTCTGGTTGTCGTAGCCGAGCGGCGAGGCCGACGGTCCCCAGCTGTTGCCGGACAGCACGGCGCCGTTGGCGTAGGACTCGCGCATCAGCCGCAGCATGCCGCCGGGCGCGTTGTAGATCGACGAGCGCGAGATCTGCTCGACCAGGTTGGCGCCGGGCGCGACGCCGAGGCCGCGCAGGTAGCCGTTGGCGACCGTGCCGCTGGAGCCGTCGCCGGCCATCGTCGCCGCGGTATGGGTGCCGTGGCTGTCGGTAGTGGAACTGTTGCCGCAGCTGCCGCCGCCCACGCACGGCAGCATGCGGTTGACGAGGTTGGGATTGGTCTCGGCGATGCCGCCGTCGACGTTGGCCATGATGACACCGGTGCCGTCGTAGCCGACCTGGGCCAGCCAGGCGCGGTACTGGCCCGCCTGCGGCACGCCGCTCTCGTTGAAGAGGCCCGCCACGATCGCATCGCCGACCTCGCCGCGCAGGCCGCCGTCGGTGGGCACCTCGTGCACGGCGTAGACACCGGCGATCGTCAGGCTGCGCTGCAGCGCAGCGTCGTCGGCACGCAGGGCGATCTCCTCGAAGCGCGCATCGATCGGCGCACGCTCACCGGGCACCGCGCCGCTGAGCAGGAACGACTCGTTCCCGACCGCGGCCGGCCGGTAGACCAGGGCGAGCAGGTCGCGCGCACCCTGGCGCGGCGTGGCCAGCGAAGCGCCGAGACGCCAGGCGGGCAGGAAGTCGCCGGCCCAGCGGATTTCCGGGCGTGCCGCCGCCGCCGCGAGCGCGCTGCCGCGCGCCCAGACGACATAGGCGAACGGTGGCAGGTACTGCACCGGCTCGATACCCTGCGCGCGCAGCGTATCAAGCCATTCGCGCTTGAGCGGCCCGTGGAACTGCAGCAGCCGCAGCGCCGGTTGCGCATCGCGGCCGGCCGTGGCGACGGAATCCGGGTAGGCTTCCAGCGGGTCGAAGTGGCGGCCGCCGAGCGTCAGTCCGTAGGTCGCCAGCGTGTCCTGGGTCGCCGGTGCGCCCAGAGCGGACAGCGCCTGGCGTTCGCCGCGCGCCCACAGGAAGCTGCCGTAGTCGGCCAGGACCTCGACTTTCGCGGCCGCGGCGGCGCGTGCCTGGGCCGGCAGGCGGGCATAGCCGGTGTCGGCAGCAGCCGGAAGCGCAGCCCAGGCCAGGATGGCCGACAGGCCCAGGGTGCAGGCGCTAGAACGTGAACTGCTCATCAAGGATGCGCTCCTCCAGGTTGTGTTCCGGGTCGAACAGCAGGGTCATCGTCTGCTCGCTCGATTCGCGGATGCGTACGTCGATGACGTCGCGCACCTCGTTGGAGTCGGCGGTCGCGCTGACCGGGCGCTTGTAGGGATCGAGGATCTCGAATCGGACGTCGACCGTCGCCGGCAGGATCGCCCCGCGCCAGCGGCGTGGCCGGAACGGGCTGATCGGCGTCAGGGCCAGCATGTTGGAGCCGAACGGCAGGATCGGGCCGTGGGCCGAGAGGTTGTAGGCGGTCGAGCCGGCCGCGGTGGCGACGATGACGCCGTCGCAGATCAGCTCGGGGACCTTGGTCGCGCCGTTCAGATCCACGCGCACATGGGCCGCCTGCTTGGTCTGGCGCAGCAGCGAGACCTCGTTGAACGCCAGCGCCGAGATGGTGCCGCCGGCCTCGTTCTGCGCCTCCATCTGCAGCGGGCGCAGCGGCGCCGGCTGCGCGCGGGCGATCCGCTCGGGCAGGTCCTCGGGGCGGTACTGGTTCATCAGGAAGCCGATGGTGCCGAGCTTCATGCCGTAGACCGGCAGCTCGTGGCGCAGGTAGCGGTGCAGCGTCCGCAGCATGAAGCCGTCGCCGCCGAGGGCGACGATCACCTCGGCGGCATCCGGCGAGCAGGTGCCGTAGCGCCGCTGCAGATCCGCCAAGGCAGCCTGGGCCTCGGGGGTCTGCGCGGCGACGACGGCGATCTTGCTCATCCGGCCGACTGTACCAGCTGGGCCAGCCGGCGTACCGCCACCGAGACGATCGGGTAGTCGATCGTGACCTGGCTGCGCATGTCGGCGAGCATCGCCAGCGTGAACTTGAGCGCCGGATCGTCACGCTCGAGCCACGCCGCCACCTGCTCGGCGCCCGAGCCTGCGGCACCGGCCGCCAGCACCTGGCCGGCCAGCGCGCGCTGCTGGCTGTTGAGCTCGTCGCGCAGCGCGCCACGGGCATGGGCATGCCAGCGGGTCTCGACCGGCAGTTCCTCGATCTTCTGCATCAGCCACTTGAGCTGCAGCGCATCGCCGAGCGCGAAATCCACTTCCGCGACCAGCGCGACCGGCAGCGCGTTCTGGCCGGCCACCAGCACGATGTCCAGCGCCGGGCCGAGGATCGGCAGGGCGGCCAGCTGATCGGCCAGCGCGACCGGGAAGTCGTGGCCGAGCCACCGCGCCCGTGCCTCGGCGTAGGCGGCGCGGTCGCCCTCGGCCATCGTCCGGTCCAGGTCGGCGCGCAGCGTCTCCATGCCCGGCTGGTAGCGCTCGACCGCGGCGGCGATGTCCTGGATGTCGCCCGGCCGGTTCAGCAGCCAGCGCGTCATGTTGCGCAGCAGGTTCCAGATCACCAGCATCGCGTCGATCTGGGCGTTGCCGTTGACGGTGCCGTCGAGCGCCTCGATCTGCGCCCACAGCCCGCGCGCGTCGAGCACTTCGCGGGCGATGCTGAAGGCCTTGGCCACGGCCGCCGGCCCCTGGCCGGTGTCCTCCTGCATGCGCAGCGAGAACGTCGCGCCCATTCGGTTGATCATCGAGTTGGTGACCGCCGTGGCGATGATCTCGCGCTTCAGGCGGTGGCGCTCCATGTGCTCGGCGTAGGTCTCGCGCAGCGGCTCCGGGAAGTAGCGGCGCAGTTCCTTGGACAGGTAGCTGTCCTCGGGCACGTCCGAATCGAGCAATTGCTGGAACGTGACGATCTTGGAGTAGGACAGCAGGATCGCCAGCTCCGGCCGCGTGAGGCCGAGGCCGCGCGCCTTGCGTTCGGCGAACTCGGCGTCGCTCGGCAGGAACTCGATCTGCCGGTCGAGCAGGCCCTGCGACTCGAGCGTGCGGATGAAGTGCTGCTTGGAACCCAGCCGCGCCACGGACATCCGCTCCATGATGCTGATGGCTTCGTTCTGGCGGTAGTTGTCGAACAGCACCAGGCGCTCGACCTCGTCGGTCATCGCCCGCAGCAGCGCGTTGCGCTGGTCGTAGCTGAGCTCGCCGCGCTGGACTGCATCGTTGAGCAGGATCTTGATGTTGACCTCGTGATCGGAGGTGTCCACGCCCGCGGAGTTGTCGATGAAGTCGGTGTTGAGCAGCACGCCGTTCAACGCCGCCTCGATGCGCCCGCGCTGGGTCATGCCGAGGTTGCCGCCCTCGCCGACGATCCGGCAGCGCAGCTCGCCGCCGTCGGCGCGGATCGCGTTGTTGGCGCGATCGCCGGCGTCGGCGTTGGTCTCGGACGAGGCCTTGACGTAGGTGCCGATGCCGCCGTTCCAGAGCAGGTCCACCGGCGCCTTGAGGATCGCGTTGAGCAGCTCGTTCGGCGTCAGCTGGGTCACACCGTCGGCGAGGCCGAGCGCGGTGCGCATCGGGGGCGTGATCGCGATCGTCTTGAGCGTGCGCGGGAACACGCCGCCGCCCTGGGAGATCAGCTTCGCGTCGTAGTCGGCCCACGAGGAGCGCGGCAGCCTGAACAGCCGTTCGCGCTCGGCGTAGGAGGCCGCCGCGTCGGGGTCCGGGTCGATGAAGATGTGACGGTGGTCGAACGCCGCCACCAGCCGGATGTGCCGCGACAGCAGCATGCCGTTCCCGAATACGTCGCCGGACATGTCGCCGATGCCCGCGCAGGTGAAGTCGGTGCTCTGGCAGTCGATGCCGAGCGCGCGGAAGTGGCGCTTGACCGATTCCCAGGCGCCCTTGGCGGTGATGCCCATGCCCTTGTGGTCGTAGCCGACCGAGCCGCCCGAGGCGAACGCGTCGCCGAGCCAGTAGCTGTGCTCGGCGGCCACCGCGTTGGCGATGTCCGAGAACGTCGCGGTGCCCTTGTCGGCGGCCACGACCAGGTACGGATCGTCGTCGTCGTGGCGGACCACGTCGGCCGGCGGCACCACCGCACCGTCGACCAGGTTGTCGGTGATGTCGAGCAGGCCGTTGATGAACATGCGGTAGCAGGCCACGCCCTCGGCCAGCACGGCATCGCGTTCGCCGCTGGCCGGCGGGCGCTTGACGAAGAAGCCGCCCTTGGAGCCGACCGGCACGATGACGGTGTTCTTGACCATCTGCGCCTTGACCAGGCCCAGCACCTCGGTGCGGAAGTCCTCGCGCCGGTCCGACCAGCGCAGGCCGCCGCGGGCCACCGGGCCGAAGCGCAGGTGCACGCCTTCCACGCGCGGCCCGTAGACGAAGATCTCGCGGTACGGCCGCGGCTTGGGCAGCTCGGTGAGCTGGGCGCAGTCGAACTTGAAGCTGACGTAGTCGTGCAGGCGGCCTTCGCGCGTCTGGTAGTGGTTGGTGCGCAGGGTGGCGCGGATCACCGCCATGAAGCTGCGCAGAATGCGGTCCTCGTCGATGCTGGCGACGCGCTCGAGCAGCGTGCGGATGGCCGCCATCACCGCGTCGATCTGCGCCTCGCGTGGCTGGTCGCGCACCGCGACCAGGCCGTCGACCAGTTCCGGGTCGGCTTCGCGCACCTCGGCCGGCAGCAGCGTCTCCAGCTCGCGCTTGAGGCGCTGGCGCGCGTGCTCGACCACCGCCTCGCCGGCGGTCTCGCGCTTGGGATCGAACTTCGCCTCGAACAGCTCGACCAGCAGCCCCGCGATCGCCGGGTAGCTGACCAGGGTCTGCTCCATGTAGGTCTGCGAGAACGGCACGCCGGTCTGCAGCAGGTACTTGGCATAGGCGCGCAGCATGCTGACCTGGCGCCAGTCGAGCTGGGCGCCGAGCACCAGCTTGTTGAACGCGTCGTTCTCCGCGTCGCCGCGCCAGACCTTCTCGAAGGCGGTCTGGAACGCGTCGCGCACCTGGTCCACGTCGAACTCGCAGCGCGTGCTCGGCTGCACCTCGATGTCCTGGATCGTCAGCGCGCGGCCGCCGACGTCGAGCTCGTAGAGGTGCTCGGTCAGCACCCGCACGCCCATGTTCTCGAGCAGCGGGATGACCTCCGACAGCGCGATGTCGCCGCCGAAGCGGAATGCCTTGAAGTGCAGGATTTCCGGACGGCGCCGCGACCGGTAGAAGTTCAGCCGGATGTCCTCGACGCTGCCGAGGCTGGCCGCCAGCTCGACGTCGTTGGCCGCCACGTGCGGCGTGATCTCCTCGATGTAGCCGACCGGCAGTGCCTTGCCGTAGCGGCTGGCGAGCTTGCGGCCGGTATCGTCGCCGTGGCGCTCGACCAGGATGTCGCGCAGCTCGTCGTGCCAGTTGCGCACGATCTGGGCGATCTGGTTCTCCAGCTCGATCGTGGAATAGGTGGGGTTGTCGCCGGGCTTGGGACGGATCAGCAGGTGCAGGCGCGCCAGCGGGGATTCGCTGAGCAGCACCGTGGTATCGACACGCTCGCCGTGGAACGCGTTCTTGAGCAGTGCCTCCACCCGTTCGCGCACGCCGGTGTTGAAGCGGTCACGCGGCAGGTACACCAGGCACGAGAAGAAGCGGCCGAAGCGGTCGCCGCGCACGAACAGGCGCGTGCGCCCGCGCTCCTGCAGCGCCAGCACGCCGATCGCCGTGTCGTACAGCTCTTCCTCGTTGCCCTGGAACAGCTCGTCGCGCGGCAGCGTCTCGAGGATGTGGCGCAGCGCCTTGCCCGAGTGCGAGTCGCGGCGCAGGCCCGAGCGGTGCGTGATCGCCTCGAACTTGCGGCGGATCAGCGGCACGTCCTGCGGCCGGCGCATGTAGGCGGCCGAGGTGTACAGGCCCAGGAAGCGCTGCTCGGACACCGGCTGGCCGTTCTCGTCGAAGGCGAGGATGCCGATGTAGTCCATGTAGCCGGGCCGGTGCACGCGTGCGCGCGCATTGGTCTTGGTCAGCACCAGCGGCGTGTTGACGGGCACCGGCTGGTCGCGGCCCGACAGCGAGCGCGGCGTGCCGGCGCCGCCGGCACCGCGCAGGATCCCGAGCCCGGTGCCTTCGCGGGCCTGCAGCACGCGGTCGCCGCCCTTGGCGGCGATGGCGTACTCGCGATAGCCCAGGAACGTGAAGTTGTCCTCGGCGGCCCAGCGCAGGAAGGCCTGCGCCTCGCCGATCGCGTCGGCGTCGGTCGAGGAGGCACGCTTGGGCAGCTCGTCGGCGATGTCGATCATGCGCCGGCGCATCGCCGGCCAGTCGGCGACCGCGATGCGCACGTCCTCGATCGCGCCGACGATCGCGTCGCGCAGCGCATCGATCTCGCCCGGCTCGGTGATACGGTCGACCTCGACGTACATGACCGATTCGGCCTTGCCGCGCTCGGACTGCTCGGTGTCGATCGCCAGCACATGGCCGCCCGGGTCGCGGTCGATGTGGTAGATCGGATGGATCAGCGTATGGGTCTGCTGGTCGGCGTGGGCGATCGCCATGCTGACCGAGTCGACCAGGAACGGCATGTCGTCGGTGTCGATCGCGATCACGGTATGGCTGCTCTCGAAGCCGTCGGCCTCGATCGACGGGTTGAGCACGCGCACCTTCGCGACCCCCGGCTTGCGTTCGCGCACGAACTCGTACATGCCGATCGCGATGTAGGCCCACATCACCTCGTCGCGCTCGCGCATGTCCTCCGGGATGACCCGGCGGAAGAAGTGCTCGGCGAACGCCAGGATGTCGCGCTGGCGCGCCGGGGCGACGAGCTTCTTGAGCTGCTGGTTGATCGATTCGACGGTGACGGCGGGTACAACCGCGCCTGAGGCACTCATGATGATCGCACTGTCCGGTTGGGGTGAACACACGATTCTACCCAGCCGCGATGACGCGAATCCAGCCGCAAACACCCGTAACTCAAGAAAAAAAGGCATCTGTGCGGTTCCTTTTCCGGTCGCTTCGCGGGCCCGCGGCGGGCCGGCTGCGCGAGGTCCCGGTGCCGGCGGACGGCATTCGCTGCAATGCACAATTTTGCTATGGTGCGGGGGTCCGCCCGTGCACGCGCCGATGTCGTCCAGGAATCCCGGAGGCAAGGCGCAGCAGGGTGGCCGGACCGCGACCGTGAAACCGCCGATGCCGCCTTCGCCGAGGTCAGGATGTCGATTCATGTTGCGCTGAACCACGTCACCCGCTACCGCTACGACCGGCCGGTGCACCTGGGGCCGCAGCTGGTGCGCCTGCGTCCCGCGCCGCATTGCCGCACGCGCATCCTGTCCTACGCGCTGGTGGTCCGCCCGGCCGGACATTTCATCAACTGGCAGCAGGACCCGCAGTCGAACTACCAGGCGCGGCTGGTGTTTCCCGAACCGGCACGCGAGTTCAGCGTGGAGGTCGATCTCGTCGCCGAGATGGCGGTGCTGAACCCGTTCGACTTCTTCCTCGATCCCGGGGCGGAGCGGTTTCCGTTCGGCTACGAGCGCGCACTGCGCCGCGAACTGACCTCCTACCTCGTACGCGCCCCGCTGACGCCGCGGTTCGCCGACTACCTCGCGGCGGTGCCGCGCAGTCCGGCGCCGACCGTCGACTTCCTGGTCGCGCTCAACCGCCGCCTGGCGCGCGACATCGCCTACCTGATCCGCATGGAGCCCGGCGTGCAGAGTCCGGAGCAGACGCTCGAGAATGGCTCCGGCTCGTGCCGCGATTCGGCGTGGCTGCTGGTGCAGCTGCTGCGCCATCTGGGCCTGGCCGCGCGCTTCGTCTCCGGCTACCTGATCCAGCTCGTGGCCGACGTGCGGCCGCTCGACGGGCCGGCCGGCCCCGCGGCCGATTTCACCGACCTGCACGCCTGGGTCGAGGTCTACCTCCCGGGCGCCGGCTGGATCGGGCTGGATCCGACGTCGGGCCTGCTCGCGGGCGAGGGCCACATTCCGCTGGCCTGCTCGCCCGAGCCGGGTGCGGCCGCGCCGATCAGCGGCGCGGTCGACCCGTGCGAGGTGGTCTTCGGCCACACGATGGCGATCACGCGCCTGCGCGAATCGCCGCGCGTGACACGGCCGTATGCACCGGCGCAGTGGCAGGCGGTCGACGCGCTCGGCGAGCGCGTGGACGCCGAGCTGGCGCGCGCGGACGTGCGCCTGACGATGGGAGGCGAGCCGACCTTCGTCGCCGCCGACGATCCCGACGGTGCCGAGTGGAACATCGCCGCGCTGGGACCGACCAAGCGGCGTCGCGCGGTGGCCTTGTTCGCGCACCTCAAGGCACGCTATGCGCCTGACGGCCTGGCGCATTTCGGCCAGGGCAAATGGTATCCGGGCGAGCAGCTGCCGCGCTGGTCGCTCAACTGCTTCTGGCGCCGGGACGGCGAGCCGCTCTGGCGCAACGCCGCCTTGATCGCCGACGAGACCACCGGCCACGGCGCCGACGCGACGCTGGCGGGTGCCTTCGTCGAGGAGGTCGCCGTCCGCCTCGGCCTCGATCCGGGCTTCGCGTTTCCGGCCTACGAGGACCTGCTGTACTACCTGTGGCGCGAGCGGCGCCTGCCCGGCAACGTCGACCCGTCCGACCCACGCCTGGGCGACGCGCTCGAGCGTGCGCGCCTGGTCCGCGTGTTCGGCCAGGGACTGGGCCGGGTCGTCGGCCACGCGCTTCCGCTCGCCCGGCCCTTGGATACCTGGCAGACCGGCCCGTGGTTCCTGCGCAGCGAGCAGTGCTTCCTCGTGCCCGGCGATTCGCCGATGGGATACCGCCTGCCGCTCGATTCGCAGCCGTGGGTGGCCGACGCCGACTACCCCTACGTGCACCCGCTCGATCCGGCGCGCGTGCCGGGACCGCTGCCGCGGCATTCGCAGCTGCGGCGCGAGGTCCACGGCCTGCACCCGGAGGCTGGGTCGCTGCGCCCGCCGCCCGCCGTCGCGGTGCGCCGGCCCTCGCCGGGCGAGTCCGCCGCCTGGATCGCCCGTACGGCGCTGTGCGCCGAGCCGCGCGACGGCACGTTGTACGTCTTCCTGCCGCCGCTGGCGCGGCTGGAGGACTATCTCGCGTTGGTCGCCGCGATCGAGGCCACGGCCGAGTCACTGGGAACGCCAGTGATCCTCGAAGGCTACGAGCCGCCGCGCGACCCACGCCTGGAGGTGCTGCGCATCACGCCCGACCCCGGCGTCATCGAGGTCAACATCCAGCCCGCTGCATCCTGGCGTGCCCTGGTCGACCAGACGACGCACCTGTACGAAGCGGCACGCACCACGCGGCTGGCCGCGGAGAAGTTCATGCTCGACGGGCGCCACACCGGCACCGGCGGCGGCAACCACCTGGTGCTCGGCGGCGCCACGCCGTTCGAGTCACCGTTCCTGCGGCGGCCGGACCTGCTGCGCAGCCTGATCGCCTACTGGCACAACCACCCGTCGCTGTCGTACCTGTTCTCCGGCCTCTTCGTCGGGCCCACCTCGCAGGCGCCGCGCGTGGACGAGGCGCGCAACGACGCGCTCTACGAGCTGGAGGTGGCGTTCGACCAGTTCCCGGACGGCGCCGGCGAGCTGCCGCCGTGGCTGCTCGATCGCCTGCTGCGCAACGTGCTGGTCGACGTCACCGGCAATACGCATCGCGCCGAATTCTGCATCGACAAGCTCTATTCGCCGGATGGACCGGCCGGCCGCCTCGGGTTGGTCGAGCTGCGCGCGTTCGAGATGCCGCCCCATGCCCAGATGAGCCTGGCGCAGCAGCTCCTGCTGCGCACCCTGGTCGCGCGCTTCTGGAAGGCGCCGTACCGGCCGGCGCGCCTGGCCCGCTGGGGCACCGAGCTGCACGACCGCTTCATGCTGCCGTACTTCGTCGAGCAGGACTTCGCCGACGTCATCGCCGAGACGCGCGCCGCCGGCTACCCGGTCGAGCTGGACTGGTTCCGCCCGCACCTGGCGTTTCGTTTCCCGCAGATCGGCGACTACGCGGCCGGCGGCGCCGTGCTGGAGCTGCGCCATGCACTGGAGCCTTGGCATGTCATGGGCGAGGAAGGGGCGATCGGCGGTACCGTGCGGTACGTCGACTCCTCGGTCGAGCGCCTGCAGGTGCGGTTGACCGGCCTGGCGCCCGACCGCTACCTGGCGACCTGCAACGGCCGCCGCCTGCCGCTGCGGCCGACCGGACGGGCCGGCGAGTACGTGGCGGGCGTGCGCTTCAAGGCCTGGCAGCCGGCTGCCGGCCTGCATCCGACGATCCCGGTGCAGGCGCCTCTGGTGTTCGACCTGGTCGATGCCTGGTCGCAGCGTTCGGCTGGCGGCTGCCAGTACCACGTTGCCCATCCAGGCGGTCGCAACTACGCCAGCTTTCCGGTCAACGCGTTCGAGGCCGAGAGCCGGCGGCTGGCGCGCTTCTTCCGGCTCGGCCATACGTCCGGGCCGATCGAGCCGCCGGACGAGGCGCCGAGCGCGGAACATCCGTTCACGCTGGACCTGCGCCGGGCCGCGCTGCGCTGACCCGGCGCGCTCCGGCCTGCCGCAAAGGGCAGCCGATGCCGCCTGCCGTCAACCGCCGCCGAGCTTGCCGGCGGTAGCCGGATCGATCCTGGTGGGCTCGCCGCCGACGGTCTTGTGCAGTACCGGGCTCAGCTGCTTCTTGACGCCCGCGCGGCTGATGCCGTCGATGCGGTAGTAGTAGGTTCCGCCCTCGCGAACGTCGTGATCGACATAGGCGTAGTCGGGGTTGGTGTCCGCGTCGGGGTGTATCGGGATGATCCGCGCGTTGATCCTGCGAAACGGACCGTCCGGCGCGTCGCTGCGATAGATCAGGTAGCCGTAGGCGGCGGCCGTTTCGCGCGCTTTCCAGCGCAGCGTATTGCCGGCCGGCTCGGCCGCGCAGACGCCGATGGCCAGCAGGCCGGCCACGAGCAGTGCGATCCGCGGCTTCATGGCTTGCCTCCGGTCTTCCCATCGATCTTCAGATCGGTCTTCTCGTCGATCACGCCGAGCACCTTGATGTTGGTGCCGGCCTTGACGATCAGCCCCGAGTACGGGATGCGGACGCGTTCGTCGCGGTCCTTCAGCAGGACGACGATTTCCCTGTTGCCGATCGCCTTCATCGCATCGGTGCGCAGCGCGGCATGCACGCGCAGGCAGCCGGTGCCGCAGGCGGTGCTCGACACGTCTAGCTCGGTGGGATCGGCCTCCAGCTTGGCCAGCTCCAGCCCCTTGCCGTCGCTCGTCCGCAGTTCGACGTCCAGTGCCGCCGGCTTGCCTTGCTCGACGGCGCCGAAACTCAGGCTCGGCGGTGTGGCGGTGACGTCGCCATGGACATGCGCCCGGACCCGGACCACCAGCTCCGGCTGTGCCGTGACGTTGGTCCGCAGCACGATGCGCCGCGACAGTTCGCCCAGCGGCACCGAGCCTGCCAGTTTCGCGCGAAGCTGGACCTGCTGGGGCGAGTTGCCGGCCGCGGGCTCGAGGATCAGCCAGTCGGGCTTTTCGACGATCGACACCACCCGCAGCGCATCGGTTTCGAGGCTGTCGATCGTCAGCGTCCTGCTCGGTTCGGCGCGCCGGTCCGTGTAGCCGAAATCGATGTCCGGCAACTCCGGGTAATAGGCGGATTGGACGAACACCGGAAAACTCACCGGCTGCGAAGGCCGTGATGGATCGTCGCTCAACAGATGGAAGCGCACGGTCTGCAGGCCGCGTTCTTCGGCCATCGGCTTTTCGAGAACCAGCTGTCCGCTCTGGCCCGGTTCCACTACGCGCGGCTCGAAATGGGCCGTTCCCGGCGGCGGTGCCGGATCGACGCGGCGAATCGTGATGGGGCGGGTGCCGGTATTGCGCACGCGCATGACCTGGCGGGCGGTCTGGTTCTCGAATACCTCGATCGGCGATGCGCCTTCCGGCTCGAAAACCAGGGACGATGCGACCGGAGGCGCGGAAGGCGAGGCTTTTTCCTCGGCCGCGTGCACAACACCCGTGGCCGCTGCCAGCAAAACGGCGATGCCAAGAAAAATGGGTTTCATGAAAAACGCCACGCAAAAAGAAAGACGGCTGCCCGGAGGCAGCCGTCTTCGGGCCACGGATGGATCAGTCGATCGCGAACTCGGTCAGCGTGACCGGGAACGTGCCGGTGACGTTGAGGTTGTACGGACCGTTGTTGGCCGTGGCTCCGCCATTGGCATACCAGGAATCGACGTAGACGTAGTAGGTCGTGCCCGGCGTCATCGTCGGCAGGAGCGGCGACGGGTTGAGGTTCGAACCGCTGATATCGTCGCTGCCGACCATGCAGCTGGCGGCGCTACCGCAGGTCGACAGGATGTACATCATCGGATCCCAGCCGCCGCTGGCGGTCAGCGTGAACGTCAGCGAGTTGGCGGCGCCCGGCGTGATGACATAGATGTCCTCCGGACCCTTGGCGTTGTCGCCGGTGTATTCCGAGCAGGTTCCCGACGGCACCGCGTTGATGCTGTTGGTGCCGCCGGCATTGTTGCCGGAGATCGCGCCGGTCGCGGAGATGGTGCCGGACGGTGCCGCGCAGCTTCCGCCGGCCGGCACGGCAACCACCGGGTCACCCGGAACATAGGGCACCTTTTGTGCCAGCGCGGTATTACCAAAAGACAGAACGGTCAGTGCCGCCAGCGCAGAAAACTTGAGATTCATGTCGTATTCCCCGTAAGAGTTGACAAGACTTTTGCCCGCATTCATCCAAAATGCGGACTACCGAGTCTACCTTCGCCTTCATGACGGGGTAAAGGTGTTTCCGGCGTGCTTGCGCCAGGACACCACGGCGCCGTGCCGGAAAGGTCCCAGCGGGCGCCCCAGGGTTATTGGCCCACTCGCAAGCGCCGATGCAGTTACCTTTAGCGTGTGCCCTTGGATTTGAGATCGGATACGGCCTGCTCGCCACCGGCGATTTTCGGCAGGACCGGGCTCAGCGGCTTCTTGACCCCATTGTCGTTGACTGCGTAGATCCGGTAGTAGTACGTCCGGCCGGCGACGACGTCGGTATCGGCGAAGGCGTACTGTTCGTCGGCAGCGGCGTGCTTCTGCACGACGCGTGCATTGAGCCGCTTGAACGGGCCGGTGGCGTGATCGCCACGATAGACGAGGTAGCCGTACGTGCCGGTTTCGCTGCGGGCTTTCCAGCGCAGCGTATTGGCGGTCTCCGGATCCGCTGCCGACGCGCTCGCGACGATGGCGGCGGTGACCAGGAACAGCAGAATCGAGCGACGGAAAATGTGCATCATTGCTCCTTGACCTCGCCCTGGACACGGACATCGGCATTGGCATCGAGCACGCCGAGATTCTTGATCATGGTCCCTTCTTTCACGATCAGCCCGTAATACGGGATCTTGATGGTCTCGCCGTGGCTGCCGACCTGGACCGTCACATAGCCGCGCAGAGGCTTCAGATTGGCCGTCTTGACCTTGGCGCTCAGGCGCGCGCAGCCTTCGCCGCACGGTTCGATCGAAAGATCGAGATTTTCGCCGGTTTCCTCCGCCTTGGTGATCTGGATCGGCTTGCCGTCGATCGCACGCAGGTCCACCGTCTGTACGATCTTCGCGTTGCGATGAATTGCGCCGATGTCCATCTGGGCCGGCGACACCTGGATCTTGTCGTAGGCGTTCGTGGCGACCTGCAGCACGAGTACCGGCTGGGTTTGGATGTTGGTCCTGATCTTGACCGTGCGCCGGGACTCGCCGAGCGGCAGGTTCTTGGTGAGACTGACGCGGAGCATCAGTCGCTGCGGGTCCTTGCCGGTCTCGCCGGGCACCGGTTCGACGAGGACCCAGTCCGGTTTTTCGATGATGCCCTCCATCTTCAGTGACGGTGCCTCGAAGCTCGTCACCTCCAACAGCTTTGGTTCGGCATGGCCTTTGCGGATCACCCCGAAATCAATCGCCGGCAGCTCCGGAACGTAGGCCGAGCCGACGAATACGGGAAGTGAGACGGGGACCGAGCGTGCCGCTGCGTCGGTGCTGTAGACGTGAAACGCGAACGATTGCTTGCCGAGGGCGTCGATCGCCGGTTTCTCCAGCTCGATGCGCCCGGTTGCGCCGGGCGCCAATTCAGCCGGCTCGAACCGCGCACTGCCTGGCGGTGGCGCCGGGTCGATTCGCTGGATGCGGATCGGGGATGTTCCGGTATTGCGGACACGGTAGGTGAATCGGGCGTCCGCACCCTGGAAGATCTCCACAGGGGTTTCCGACACGGCCTCGAAGACCAGGTTGCCGGCGGGAGGAGATGAGGGGGAGGCCGCGAAGGCGAAGCCGCAGGCCAAGGCCAGCGCCACGCCCGGCCAGTATCGAATGAGGGATTTCATCGGAACCAATACCGCTGATCGGCAGCCGGGTCTCCGACGCCCCGCAACGTGGCGGGAGGTCCCGGTACGACCGGGCTTGCGCGAGAAAATCGACGAAGCGCCGCGCAGGAAACGACGCTGGAAACGTGGACGGGCCCGAAGGCCCGTCCACGGACATGCAGGTGGATCAGTCGATCGAGAACTGGCTCAGCTCGACCGGCCACGTGCCGCTGATCTGGCCGGTGTAGGGGCCGCAGCAGCCGGAGGTGCCCACCCCGTAGAACGAGTCGACGTAGAAGTAGTACGGAACGCCGGCCGTGAACCCGGCATACGTGAACTGCGGGGTGTTGACGCCGCCCTCGTCGTCGGCACCGGCCACGCAGCTCTCCACGTCGCCGCAGGTCTGCAGCAGGTAGATGTACGGGTCGAAGCCGCCGGTGCCGTTGATCGCGAACGTCAGGCTGGCCGCGGTGCCCGGCGTGAACTGGTAGATGTCTTCCGGACCCGACGAACCGCCGAAGAAGGTGGGATCGATACACGCATCGACCGTCTGCGCGTCGATGCTGTTGGTGCCGCCACTGTTGTTGCCCGAATAGGAAACCGGTGTCGGCGGCGAGAGCGTACCCGTCGGTGCGGCGCAGGAGCCGCCCGTCGGAACCACGGTGCCCGGCGTCCACGAGGCGCGATCCATCTTGGCTGCGATCTGAGCAGAGGCGGTACCACCATAGACGGCCATTACGATGGCCGCGGTAACCATTGCGCGTTTGAGATTCATGTCGACTTACCCCGAAATAGTTTGGACATTCATTTCTAGTCGTGGCCCGCTCCGCAAGCAGACTAGCCAAAGCCTGCTTATCGAGCAGACCGGGCTATCCTATATCACGGCCCTATTTGATGAAAGTGCGTCTAACAAGCTGATACGCCGGTAATTTTATGTCTTGGTGTCCGTTTCGCCGGCAATCCGGCCATGCCGCCGGCGGCGGCGCACCTCGGACTTCGGGAACTCGGCGCTTCGACGCGCCTCCACTCAAGCCTCCGCTGCAACGCCCAACGTCGGATCCAGAACGCCCATGAATTCCTATCCCAGTCGCGTCTTGACCGGCATGTTCGTCTTTCTCCTCGCGCTGGGCGTCCTCGTCGCCGCGCTGGCGCCGCGGCTGGCCGACATCTTCATGGCCAATCCGTTCTTCAACGGCATCATCCTGACGGTGCTGCTGGCCGGCGTGGCGGTCAATCTGCGCCAGGTGCTGGTCCTGGCGGCCGATACACGCTGGATCGCCTCGTTCCGGCGCTCGAACCCGGATGCGCCGCCGCCGGGACGGCCGCACCTGCTGGCGCCGATGGCGCGCCTGTTGGCCGGCCGCGAGCGCGGGCGGTCCGCCCTGTCGGCGCCGTCGATGCGCACGATCCTCGACAGCGTCCAGATCCGCCTGGAGGAGTCGCGCGACCTGTCGCGCTACCTGATCGGCCTGGCGATCTTCCTCGGCCTGCTCGGCACGTTCTGGGGCCTGCTGGTCACCATCCGGTCGGTATCGGAGATCATCGGCGCGCTCGGCATCGGCTCGGACGCTGCGGCGATGTTCGGTGCGTTGAAAGAGCAGCTGAAGGAGCCGCTGGCCGGCATGTCCACCAGCTTCTCGACCTCGCTGTTCGGCCTGGCCAGCTCGCTGGCGATCGGCTTCCTCGACCTGCAGGCCGGCCATGCGCAGAACCGCTTCTACAACGAGCTGGAGGAATGGCTTTCGGGCATGACCCGGCTTTCGTCCGGTTCGGCCCTGGAAGGCGACGCCTCGGTGCCGGCCTATGTCCAGGCGCTGCTCGAGCAGACCGCCGACGGCCTGGAGCGCATGCAGCGTGCCATCGTCGAGAACGAGCGCGAGCGGCGAGGTACCAACGAGCAACTGGCCGAGCTCGGCGCCCAGCTGGCGCGGCTCAACGAGACGCTCGGCCGCGACGCGCGCGAGCGGCAGGCGGCGGTGGCCGCCCAGGACGAGCTGAAGGTGGTCCTGCGCCACCTGGCGCAGCAGTCCGGCGCGGGTGCCGGCCTGTCCGATGACCTGCGCAGCGAGCTGCGCCTGCTGTCGCGGACCGTGGCGGCCGCCGTGTCCGGGCGGTCCTCGCGCGACGGCGCAGATCCGGAGTCGCGCCCTTGAGCCTGCTGCGCCGCCGTCGTGCCTTCGACATCTGGCCTGGATTCGTCGATGCGCTGACCTCGCTGATCATGGTGATGATCTTCGTGCTGCTGATCTTCGCGATCGGCCAGTTCGTGCTGTCCGATTCGCTGGTCGGCAAGAACCGCGCGCTGGACGCGTTGAACGCGCAGGTGGCGGAACTGGCCCGCACGCTGTCGCTGAGCCAGGATGCCAACCGGGCGCTCGACGCCCGGGTCGCCGAGCTGGCCGCCAGCCTCGGCACGACCGGTGCCGAGCGCGACCAGGCGCAGGCGCAGGCCGCCGCGCTCGGGGCCGACATCGCCGCGCTCGACGCGCTGAAGAAGGAACTGGAAGCCGAAGTCGCCCAGCTCGGCATGCAGCTGGACACGTCCAAGGAGGATCTCGTCCGGCAGACCGACCTGACCGCGGCCGCGGTGGCCCAGACCGAGCTGCTGAACCGCCAGCTGGCCGCGATCCGCGAGCAGCTCGGCAGCCTGCAGGCCGCGCTGGATGTCGCCAGGCAAGACAACGTCGCCAAGGACGTGCGCATCGCCGACCTCGGCAAGGAGCTCAACCTGGCCCTGGCCAACCGGGTCGGCGAGCTGGAGCGCTACCGGTCGGAATTCTTCGGCCGCCTGCGCCAGGTGCTCGGTCACCGCGGCGACGTGCGCGTCGTCGGCGATCGGTTCGTGGTGCCGACCGACATCCTGTTCGAGTCCGGCTCGGCCGATCTCGGGCCCGAGGCGCAGGCGCAACTGGCGGGGCTGGCGGCGACCGTCGCCGAGGTCGCCGCCGAGATCCCGTCGAGCATCGACTGGGTGCTGCGCATCGACGGCCACACCGACCGGCGGCCGATCGCCACCGACCGCTTCCCGTCGAACTGGGAGCTGTCGACCGCGCGTGCCGTCGCGATCGTGAAGTACCTCGTCGTGCAGGGCATTCCCGCGCACCGGCTGTCGGCCAACGGCTTCGGCGAGTTCCAGCCGCTCGATCCGGGTTCCTCGGCGGACGCCTACGCGCGCAACCGGCGCATCGAGCTGCAGCTGACCAACCGCTGATCGCGCCGGCCGCGTCAGCGCGCCAGGCACCGGGTCGCGCCCGGCGCCAGGCCGTCCAGCGCGTGGTCGCCGACGCGGATGCGCACCAGGCGCAGCGTCGGCAGGCCGATCGCCGCGGTCATGCGCCGCACCTGGCGGTTGCGGCCCTCGCGCAGGACCAGCTCGATCCAGGCGGTCGGCGTGTCCTTGCGGAACCGGATCGGCGGGTCGCGCGGCCACAACCCGGCCGGCTCGGCCGGAAGCACGCGCGCCTGCACCGGCAGGGTCGGTCCGTCGTTCAGCACGATGCCGCGCCGCAGCGGCGCCAGGTCCGCGTCGGCCGGCTGGCCTTCCACCTGTGCGAGGTAGGTCTTGGGCTGCTTGTGGCGCGGATCGGTCAGGCGGTGCGCCAGCGCACCGTCATCGGTCAGCAGCAGCAGGCCCTCGCTGTCCCGGTCCAGCCGCCCGGCCGCGTAGACGCCGGGTGTCGTCACGAAATCGGCCAGCGTCGGACGACCGTCGCGGTCGGTGAACTGGCACAGCACGCCGTAGGGTTTGTTGAGCGCGATCAGCATCGGCGGTGCAGCGGCGCCGGCCCGGGGCGGGCCGGCGCGTCTTCCAGGCGCTTACTGCGCGGGCTTGACGAACTTCAGCGTCATCCGGTCCGACTCGCCGATCGCCAGGTATTTTTCGCGATCGACATCACCGAGCGTGAGCGTCGGCGGCAGCGTCCAGACGCCCTTCTCGTAGTCCTTCGTGTCCTTCGGATTGGCATTGATCTCGCTCTGCGCGGCCAGCTGGAAGCCGGCGTCGGTCGCCAGGCGGATCACGTAGTCCTGCGGGACATAGCCGGACTGGCGGTCCGCATCCAGGTCGGTGCCGACCGCGGCGCGATGATCGACGACGCCGAGCGTGCCGCCCGGCTTGAGCACCGCGAAGAACGCCTGGAACATGCCCGGCGCCTGGTCCTTCCAGTTGTGCACGTTGCGGAAGGTCAGCACCGTATCGGCCGATCCGGCCGGGCCCAGCACCGGCGCGGCCGGATCGTATTCGATCACCTGCGCCTCGCCGAAGCGCTCGCTGTCGCCGGCCAGCTTGGCGCGGAAGGCCTCGGCGCCGCGCTTGGCGTAGTCCGATGCGGACGGCGCGGTGATCGCGGCGACATAGGTGCCCGAGCCCTTGAGCCACGGCGCGAGGATCTCGGTGTACCAGCCACCGCCCGGCGAGATCTCCACGACGGTCTGCCCGGCACTGACGCCGAAGAACGCCAGCGTCTCCTTCGGATGACGCCAGGCATCGCGTGCCTTGTTGGTCTCCGAGCGCCAGGCACCGGCCAGGACGCCGTCGAGCTTCGCGGTGGACAGGTCCGCCGCCGTCGCCGGCGGCGTCGTTTCGGCGGGCTGGTCGGTGGCGGCCGGTGGCGACGGGGCGGTCGGTGCCACCGGCGGGGCGGCATCCTGCGAACAGGCGCCGAGGGCGAGCAGCGTCAGTGAAACGAGAAGAAGGCGGGACATCGGAAATCTCCAGGACGGAAACGAAAATCCAGGGACGACCCGCCTGCCACGCAGGGCAGACAGCCGCCGATCAGGTGGGCCGAGTGTACCGGAAGCCCGCGGAGCGACGACGATGCAATGGCTTCCGGAAACGACCGCGCCGGCGATTCAGGACATGGACAGAGAAAGCTCACGGCCGATTCATTGCGTTCGGTGTCCACTGGTCGCCGCTCCGTTGCTGCAGCGGGCATTCCGAGAAAAACGAGGAGAACACCATGCTCCACTACGCCGTAGTCTTTCTGGTGATCGCGCTGATCGCCGCCGTGCTCGGTTTCGGCGGGATCGCCGGTGCCGCCGCGGGCATCGCCAAGATCCTGTTCGTGGTCTTCCTGGTCCTGTTCGTGGTGTCGCTGTTCTTCGGCCGTCGCCGCCCGCCGGTCTGACCCCATCGCCCGAACTGAAGAAGGAGCCCGCAGCGCGGGCTCTTTTTTTGTCTTTCGCCTCTGCGTGGGAATCGATCGGCTGTCACCCCAGCGCTCGTTGTTGCCGTTGCCGTTGCCGTTGCCTTTGCTGTTGCTGTTGCCGTGCTCTCGCCCTTGCTGTTGGCGCCTAAAGCGAGCCGAGCATCGCAGGCCGGCCAGGCCGGAGAGCTGCCCCGTGTCTGAGCGAAGCGAGTTGGGGCAGCGTGCCTGGCCGACCGAGAAGCGCAGGGGACCGGCGCGGCGCAGCCGTGCCGGCTCGCGCCGGCGACCACGGTTTTGGTTACTTTTGCCAAGACAAAGAATTTCCTGGAGAAATTCTTGACGTCGCGCAGCGACGGCCCGAAGGGC